>Ga0181532_10002036_pt1 | contig 19078 bp, 14 predicted proteins | sample PEATcosm2014_Bin_33_FD_119768 | JGI IMG/M metagenome (GOLD analysis project Ga0181532, IMG submission 119768) | Peatland microbial communities from MTU Mesocosm Facility, Houghton, MI, USA - PEATcosm2014_Bin11_30_metaG | ecosystem: Environmental > Terrestrial > Soil > Wetlands > Peat | place... | reverse complement strand
GTCTGCGTGAGAACCATGCCGTCCCTAACGGGACTCGGGTTCTTTTCCCACTTACCCAGGACTCCGCTGCGCTGCGTCCTGGGCTAACGGCAACTCCACCCCTTCGGGGTTCTATTTTCGTGCGTCATCTTCCACTGCCAAAGTCTAACGTTAGTTCTCACGCAGACACTGAAGTCGTGCTCCACCCGGCTGCATTTCCGTGAGCAGAATCTCAAAGTGACCCAAGTAGTACTCGCCGTCGTCCTGACGCTTTTGCGCATCTCTTGATAGAGTAGAAAGAACGCCGCTTTTCATGCCATCTGTCATCGACAGCTCGCCGGCTACAATCCGCTGTACCAACTGTGAGACCGAGTTTTTCCAGCGCTTGGGTCGTTGTCCGGGATGCGGCCAGTTAGTGAGCACGCCCTCCTCGCGAATGGTGTTGTCCCTCACGGTAGTCCTGATATTCGCCGGCTTTGGCCTGACGCAATGTCTGGTCAAGGTTCATCGCGACACCGAGTCAGCGCTTGCCGTGCGCTGGTTCACTCGCGGTGAACAGGCGATGCAAGCGCATCTGCCGGCGACTGCAGCCGACTGCTATCGCACGGCGCTGTCTTACGATCCGGAGAACGGGCAGTATCGTCTCCATCTCGCACAGGCGCTGTTGGCCGACAATCGCCTGGCTGAAGCTCGCGCGCATCTCAGCAGTCTTTGGGACGAAGAGCCCGCTGATGGCGAGGTCAATCTCACGCTGGCTCGGTTGTTCGAGCGGCGCGGCGACTACTCGAAGGCGGTCCGCTACTACAGCAATGCGATTAACGGAGTTTGGAACGACGAGCCGCGTGCGGATCGCATTGCCACGCGCTTCGAGCTGGCGAATTTTCTCCTGCAGCAGCACAAGCTGGCGCAGGCTCAGGCTGAGCTGGTGGCGATCCAGGCTGATGGCCCGGCCAATCCTGCCGACCAGTTGCTGTTGGGAAACCTGCTGCTTCAGGTGAACGAGCCGCAACGCGCGATCCAGGCATTTGACGCAGTCTTGCAGAGCGATCCCAACAGCGCTCAGGCGTGGCTAGGCAAAGCGCAGGCATCGCTGGTGCTGGCCGATTACAAGGAAGCGGAACATGCTATCACCAATGCGGTGGATCGCGATCCCAAGCTGAGTGACGCGCGCCGGCAACTGGAGGTGGTGCGCGAATTGTTGCGCCTGGATCCCGCGCTGCGGGGATTATCGCTGGTCGAACGCAGCCAGCGTGCCGCCGAGGCATTCGAGCTGGCAATGAAGCGGATCAACAGCTGCGCAACCCAGCAGGGAATTACACTCACCAGCCAGAATTCTTCGGCGTCGACACAGTCGGCCGGTTCTGCTGGCTCCCCGAACTCGCCGGCGCAAGATGAGCTGCAGCGTCTCTACGCGGCTGCCATGCAGAAGCAGTCATCGGCTACCGAGAAGGCGCTGCGCAAGGATCCCGACGCGATCGAGCCCACCATGCAATTCGTCTTCGACGTGGAACGTGAAACGGTTGCCATCTGTCCCGCAACCGACAAGGGCGATCGCGCACTGCTGCTTCTGGCGCAGCATGAGGGCGAGGCGGTGAAATGAATCCGCAAGAACCCGCCATCGCCAAACCGAAAGATGCCAGCGGATCGAGGCCCGCAGTCTCGACTCCGACTCGGCGGCAGTATTGGACGACGCTGCGCACCATGCTTTCGCCGCAGCGCTTCAGTTTGCGCGAGGAGCAATTCTTCCTGCTGCTGGCGGTGCTCATCGGCATCTTGTCTGGACTGGCCGTGGTTTGCTTCCGCCTGTTGATCGACTTCCTGCATCTCAAGTTGCTCGGCAGCGGATTGCAGCCGTCGGTGCCGCGCGTCTTTCTCGCTCCCATGCTTGCGGGACTGGTGATCGCGTTTCTGGTGATCCGATTTTTCCCGCGCGCTCGCGGCAGCGGCGTCAATCAAACCAAAGCCGCGCTGTACATCTATGACGGTTACATCCCGATGTCGACCGTCGTGGGCAAGTTCATCACCAGCGCGCTGGCCATCGGCAGCGGACAATCGCTGGGCCCGGAAGATCCTGCGCTGCAGATCGGCGCGGGATTGGCTTCGGCGCTCGGCCGTCGCCTCAAGCTTTCGCGCGAGAAGTTGCGGCTCATCGCGCCGGTGGGCGCAGCGGCGGGATTGGCGGCCGCATTCAATGCTCCCATCACCGCCGTGCTGTTCGTCATCGAAGAAGTCATCGGGCGCTGGACCGCGGGCATCCTCGGCGCGGTCGTGCTCTCGGCAATCTCCAGCGCGGTGGTCGAGCGCTGGTTCCTCGGCGACGAGCCGCTCTTCCGCGTGCCTGCGTACCATCTGGTGCACTGGGGCGAACTCGGCGCATACGCCAGCCTCGGCGTCATTGGCGGCTTCGCGTCGCTCATCTTCGTCAAGTACATCGCGTTTCTGCGCCCCAAGCTTCGCCAATATCCCAGCTGGACTCGGTACTTCCAGCCGGCGGCCGCGGGCCTGCTGATCGGCTTCATCGGCATCAAGTTTCCGCAGGTGATGGGCGCGGGCTACAACTACATGGATCAGGCCATGCACGAGCAGTACACCTGGCAGATTCTCGCTGTGCTCGGCGCGCTCAAGATCCTGACCACGGGCTTGTCGTTCGGCAGCGGCGCGCCTGGCGGCTTGTTCGCGCCGACGCTCTTCATGGGCGCGATGATCGGCGGCGCGGTGGGCATGGCCGAGCGCCAGATCGTTCCTTACCTCGCGATTCCGGTCGGCGCTTACGCGCTCGTCGGCATGGGAACGCTCTTCGCCGGCATTCTGCGCGCGCCGATGACGTCGGTCTTTATGATCCTGGAGGTCAGCGGCAACTACAGCATGATTGTTCCGGTGATCCTCTCCAACGCCATCGCGTATTTCATCTCGCGAACTTTCCAGCCGACGCCGATCTTCGATCTGCTCTCGCGCCAGGATGGTCTCGACCTGCCGTCACTCGAAGAGGAGCGCGAGGTGCCGTTGCTGCGTGTGGAAGATGCAATGCGTCCGGCCGTGGGACAGACGCTGACCGGCGACATGACTCTGCTGGACGCGCAGCAGAAAGTTCAAGGCTCGGCGCAGGAGTTCTTCGTCGTCGGCATGGGCGGCGACGAGTGGTCCGGCATCAGCCGCGCCAGCCTGCTCGAGATACCCGCTGATTCCGAACTGGATGTCCCGCTGTCGATCGTACTCACGACCCGCATTCCTTATCTGCACCCGGATCATCCGCTCGATACGGCGCTGCGTCTGATGGGCAAATGGCCGCTGCTGCCGGTGGTGCATCGCGCCAACGTGCAGCAGTTGCTCGGAGTCGTCTCGCTCGACGACGTCATGCGCGCCTATCGCGGCGCCGGCCTGCATGAGAACCACGCCGAGGCCGCGCCCGTCGTTCCGTGATGGCTTGGCATTCTCACAACTCAGGTTTGATCTGTCATCCCAATCCTGAGTTTGTCGTCCCGAGCGAAGCCGAGTTACCGACAACTGATAACCGACAACTGACAACTGACAACTCTTCATCGACAATCGACAACTGGATTGCGATTCAACACCGGACGGATCCCCCCGCCCGCGCCGGTTGGGTTATTATCACGAAACATTCTTCGGGGAGAATCCAACGATGGAATGGGAACGGTTGGCCAGGTTTGTACTGATGGGAAGCGAGGGCCTGGAACAATACGCGATCCTGCTGGTGCGAGTAGCGCTGGGGCTGTTCTTTGCCATCTCCGGCGCCAATAAGCTCTTCGTCGCCAGCCGGACGCAGGCCATGTATAAAACGCTGGTCGAGGCTCGGGTCCCGTTTCCTCACGCCATGACCTGGCTGGTCTCCTTCGTGGAATTCGCCGGCGGATGCCTGCTGGCCGTGGGCTTGCTGTCCAGCCTGGCCTGCCTAGCTTTGCTGCTCGACATGCTGGGCGCCATCGTGACGACCAACCTTCCCGCCATGCCCAAAGGGCTATCGGCGTTTAACTGGCTCGACGACTTCCTCTACCTTCCCGAAGTCCTGTACGTGCTCTTCTTCGTTTGGCTGATCTGCTCGGGGCCAGGCAAATTCAGCGTCGATTACTGGCTCGCCGGCAAGTTGAGGACATGATTGCGGCCGGCCGCCTGCCCCACACGCGGATGCAGTTAGCAGAAGATTGTCATCACCAGCGAAGCGAGGGATCTGCTGTTATTGACAACCGACATCAGAATCGGAAGGAACCTTGCGGGAACTACCTCTAGGCGACCAACTCCCACTCATCCCAAAAGCAGGAATGAGTGGGGCGCTCGGCCCATGTACATCACAACCTGTTGCACGCGGTTATTGCGGCGTGGTTGTAGTCGTTGTCGATGTAGTGTCTTTTTGGGTGTGATCGGGCGGCGGCGTGGTTGTGCTGGTGGTCGTGTCGGTCTGCTTCACTTTGTGATGCCTGTTGTACTTCGTAGTGGTATCGGTCGTCTCAGTGGTCGGCTGCGGCGCGGCTGCTGGATCGTGCGAGGTCGTGGTGGTGGTGCTTTGCGACTGGGCAACCGGTGGATTCTGCGTGGTCGTCGTGGTGCTGGACTGTGAAGTGCTCTGTGCCATTACCGGCAGGGACAGGGCGAGCACAACCAGCGACCCCAGGACGAAAGCAAATAGTTTCTTAGATATCATTCAATTCTCCTTGATTACAACTACGGTTACTGGGGTGTGGTGGTGGTCGTCGATGTGGTGTCTTTGGTCACCTTCGGCGGCGGCGCGGTTGTGGTGGTCGTGGTGTCGGTCACCTGCGGCTGAGGCGTGACCGTGGTGGTCGTCGTATCGGTCTGCTGCATCTGCGGGGCGGCCGGCGTCACCGTGGTATCGGTGGTCTGAGTGGTGTCGGTCGGCCCCGTAGCGGGGTGCTCCCGTGTCGACGTAGTGCTGGTGGTCTGCGCCTGCGCGCCTGGCTGATTCTGTGTGGTCGTGGTGGTGTTGGATTGTGTGGTGCTTTGTGCCATCACCGGCACGGTCAGGGCGAGCACAACCAGCGAGCCCAAAACGAAAGCCAATAGCTTCTTAGATATCATTCGATTCTCCTTCATGACTTGGTCAGGCTCCATGGTATGGCCCCGGCGCCAGGTAATCTGAGCACAATTGCTCGCTGGGTGATCCGGCAGGACGGCAGGGTTTTGTGTCGTCCCTGAAGGGACTCGGGATTTTTTGGGGACGTTTCCCCAGCACTCACGTGCTGGGCTACGATCGTGACGCCCTTCGGGCTGCGACGATCGGTTATTCAAATACCTCGGCTTGGTTGAAGGTAATTCCGGATCGCGCCAGTAGTGCCACAAACTCTTCTTCGAAACTGTGCCGTCGGTGATGTTCCGGCTGGTTCTGGATGTAACGTCTCACGGCGTCCACGCTGGAAGGACCGACGGAGAATGCCCCGTATCCGTGCTGCCATCCAAACCACGGCCCGTTTTCGCCCAACCACCGCGATGAATTGGCCTTAAGTTTCTGCGCAGCCTCAGCCGGCGCGATGTGAGCGGGCAATCGCAGCAGCAGGTGCAGATGATTTTCCGTTCCCCCGACCGCCAACGGTTCGTAGCCAAGTTTGCGAGCGGTTCCCGCCACATACGCCCACAGCTTGGCGGGTTCTTTGATGGCACTCCGTCGTTCTTTCGTGGAAAAGACAATGTGAAACAACGTCGAGGTGTAGGTATGGCTCATTCCGCAATTGTGCTTCCTGTCCTGGTGTTATGCGGTATCCAACATCACAGAATTCCGTGACACGGCGTCCAGAGTGCGCAGCACGACACAGGCGTAGCCCAGCACGTGAGTGCTGGGGAAAAGGGCGTTTATCGTGCGAGTCCGTCAGGACGCCACAAATCGTAGCCCAGGACGTGAGTCCTGGGTTAGGGAATGAAAATGAAGGCGAGTCCGGAGGACGGCGCGGTTTTGTGTCGTCCCTGAAGGGACTCAGGATTTCTTTGGGGAATGTTTTCCCAGCACTCACGTGCTGGGCTGCGATTGTGCCGCCCTGCGGGCTAGAGGAGCGAGGGCTTTGGTTCGTACGACCAGATCCCTACCTTTCCAGACGAAAGACCCGCTCACTCTTCGCTTGAACGGGGCACCCAAGTTCTTACCCGGGCCACCCGCACAAGTCACTGCTCCCCAAAGAGCTGAATATGCGTCTTTTCCAGTGTGGTATTTGTTAGCCCGACCGATAGATCGATGCCAACCAGTGTCGGCACCCTTTCTACTATCCATTCCTTCTCAAACACATCCCCCGGCCCAATTGGGAATGGTCCTTTCGGGTTAACCTGAACAGACTCGACAACGCAGCTCTGTGTACCGGCGTTATAAATACGATCCTTGATCCTCCACGGGCTGTTTAGCCGCTCGCCATAACGATCATAAAAAGAGATTATCCGGAGATCGCACCCGGCCTGTTTCACATTGCTAAATCTCTCTGCCTTGGATGAAACTAAACCTCCGCTAATCCATAACACCATAAGGCTAACGAGAACCGCAGTCACAATGGAAATAAGGAAAACGGCTCCTTCGCTAGTGTGCTTGCGTTTCGGCGCCGGTTCGCCAATGACCTTTTCAACAATGACTAAATCGCTGTTGTACAAAGCCGTCTCGTAGCTCTCTGACGGCGGATCGACAGCCCAAAAAGTGAACTCGACCGAATCACCAGAGGGAGATGGGGAATTCGCCAGCGGAAACTTCTTTTCCAGGGCTCTGATGCCACGGAATCAGTCACGATGAGGGCCGTTTTGCTTCGCAAGGGTCGCGATGCCCACGCCTGAATATCCTCAACCGGAAATTCGAACTGAATTTCCACGTCCTGCAGATTAACTGTTGACGTGTTGCGGAGCGTCAACTGGTATTCTCGCAGTTTGAGCAGCTCTTCAAGATGCCGGTCGGCGCCCTCGCCGACCATCCGGGCCAACGTGATTCCTTCCAGCCCAGGGCTGACCGCCCGATTGACCCTTTCGATCAAGGGGATCGCCTGAACTTTGCCCTTTCTGCGACGAAACCACTCGTTCAGAAGAGCGCCCGCTGCACCACCGAACAGAATGGAGACTACGAGTTTTAGTGTTTCAAGCAATCAGTCTCATTCAACACATGCCGTTGAGAACCCCATGGCCAAGTGCACTACCCATTCGATGGTCCGCTCGGGACGACAAATCACTGGGGAGCGCGGGACTGAAGCCCCGCTCTTCCCTAGTCCCTAATCCCTAGACCCTCGCCCCTAACTACATCCGCTCGTGCTGCCGCACTCGTTGCACCTATAGCAGCTGCCATTCCTGGTCATGATCGCCCCGCAGACGGTGCAGACGGGCGCGTCGCCCATGTCGATCAGGTCTTTCAGGGCGTTTGCCGCGTGGTGATGCACGCCGGCGTTTCTGCCGCTATAGGGGTCCCTCGACTCGCTGCGCTCGCTCGGGATGACACCCGTTTTTTCTCCGCTCAGGTTGACACTCTGATTTTGTTCCGGCGGCGTGAAATCGCCGAAGGACTTTTGGCCGTAGCCGTTCTCATCCGGCATGCCCGGCGGCGGGGCGTTGACGTACTTCGGCCGCAGGCCGTCGAACAGCGCCTGCTGCTGGCCGGTGAGGAAGCGCAGCTGCAGCCAGCGGAAGATGTAATCCATGATCGACTTGGCGAAGCCGATGTCGGGATTGCCGCTCCAGCCGCTGGGCTCGAAGCGCGTGTGCGCAAACTTCTCGCACAACAGCTTCAGAGGTACGCCGTGCTGCAGGCCAATCGACACCGCGCACGCGAAGCTGTCCATCAGGCCGCTGACGGTCGAGCCTTCCTTCGCCATGGTGATGAAGATCTCGCCCGGCATGCCGTCTTTGTACAAGCCGACGGTGAGATAGCCTTCGTGTCCGCCCACGTTGAACTTGTGGGTGATGGAGAGGCGCTCGTCGGGCAGACGATGACGGTTGGCGCGCGGAGGGGCGGCGGATTCGTCGATGGGCCCACTCAACGCGTCAACCGAAGACGCGTCGAATGGGGCACCCGCCGCACCCGTCCCTGACTTCGCCGTCGCCGAGCCCATCGAGCTCAGCGGCTGCGCCTTCTTCGATCCATCGCGATAAACCGCGACCGCCTTCAGGCCCAGCTTCCACGCCTGGATGTAGGCTTCGCTGATCTCCTCCACCGTCGCGTTCTCCGGCATGTTGATAGTCTTCGAAATTGCGCCGGAGATGAACGGTTGCGCCGCCGACATCATGCGCAGGTGTCCGAGATAGTGAATCGAACGCGTGCCCTTCGACGGCTTGAAGGAGCAGTCGAAGACCGGCAGGTGCTCGTCTTTGATCGCGGGCGCGCCTTCGATGGTGCCGGTCGCGTCGATGTAGCTGACGATGGCGTTGGTCTGGTCCGCGGTGTAGCCCAGCTTGAAGAGCGCGGTCGGCACGGTGTTGTTCACGATCTTGATCATGCCGCCGCCAACCAGCTTCTTGTACTTCACCAGCGCCAGGTCGGGCTCGATGCCGGTGGTGTCGCAGTCCATCATGAAGCCGATGGTGCCCGTCGGCGCCAGCACCGTCACCTGTGAGTTGCGATAGCCAAACTTCTCGCCGTGCTTCAGTGCTTCGTCCCACGTTTCCTTGCTGGCCTCGTAGACCGCGGGGGGAACGTTGGTGCGATTGATGTTGTTCACCGACGCGCGGTGCATGCGGATGACGTCGAGGAAGGGTTCGCGGTTGATGTACCAGCCGGGGCAGGCACCGCCGGGCATCGTACCGCGATAGGGGTCCCTCGACTCGCTACGCTCGCTCGGGATGACACCCGTTTTTTCTTGCTCCTCGCTCAGGATGACACCCGTTTGTTCAGTAGCTGGAGAAAGCGGCTGGCACAGCTCGGCGATCTTCGATGACTGCAGATACGCTTCGCCGCACATGATCGCGGTCACGCAGGCAGCGTAGTCGCGGCCGGCATCGGAGTCGTAAGGCAAGCCCGCGGCCATCAGCAGCGCGCCCAGGTTGGCGTAGCCCAGTCCCAGCGGACGATAGTCGTGTGAGTTGCGCCCGATCGCCTCGGTGGGATAGCCGCTGTTGTCGACCAGGACCTCCTGCGCGGTGATGACGACGGCGCAGGCGTGGCGATAGGCGGCGACGTCAAACGTCCCGTTGGGCGCGAACTTCATCAGGTTCAAGCTGGCGAGGTTGCAGGCCGAGTCGTCGAGGAACATGTACTCGCTGCAGGGATTCGACGCGTTGATGCGCGCCGTGTTCTTCGACGTGTGCCAGCGATTGACCGTGGTGTCGTACTGCATGCCAGGATCGCCGCAATGCCACGTGGCGTCCGAAATCTTGTGCAGCAGATCGCGCGCCTTGAAGGTCTTGATGGGATGGCCGTCCTTCACCGAGTGCGTCTGGAATTCGCTGTCGCGCAGCACCGCGTACATGAAGTCGTCGGTCACGCGCACCGGGTTGTTGGCGTTCTGGAAGAAGATGGACGAATACGCGTCGCTATCAGGACCGCTGCCGTCGTAGCCGTGCTCGACCAGCGCCCACGCTTTGGCTTCTTCCTTCTGCTTGCACTCGACGAACTCCACGATGTCGGGATGGTCGATGTTAAGGATGACCATCTTGGCCGCGCGCCGCGTCTTGCCGCCTGACTTGATGACGCCGGCGAAGGCGTCGAACCCTTTCATGAAGCTGAGCGGACCGCTCGCCGTGCCGCCACCAGAGAGCGATTCCGTCGACGAGCGCAGCGGCGACAGGTTGGTGCCCGTGCCCGATCCCCACTTGAACAGCATGCCTTCGGTCTTGGCCAGCGTGAGGATGGAGTCGAGCGAGTCCTTCACCGAGTTGATGAAGCAGGCCGAGCACTGCGGCTTCCTGTAACCGACGGCGCTGTATTCCACGCGCTGCGTTTCGGGATTCCAGTGCCAGTTCTGCGCGTCGGAGTTGGGCTCGATGCGGTCGCAGCCGACGTTGAACCATACCGGCGAGTTGAACGCCGCCTTCTGTTGCAGGAGCAGGTGCGCGAGCTCATCGTGGAAGATGGCCGCGTCTTCGGCGGTCTTGAAGTAGCCGCCGTCGATTCCCCAGTCGCGAATGGTCTCAGCCACGCGAGTGACGAGCGCGCGCACGCCACTCTCGCGCTCAGGCGTGCCCAGCGGGCCGTGCAGATATTTGCTGGCGACGATGTTGGTCGCGGTCATCGACCAGTCCTTCGGCACCTCGACATCTTTTTGCTCGAAGATGACGCCGCCCTGAGCGTCGGTGATCTGCGCCGTGCGCAGCTCCCACTCGAGCTCGTCGTAGGGCGAGACACCGGCCTTGGTGAAGAAGCGCTTGAAGGTGAGGCCGGGCGCGGTGAAGGTGCGTGATTTTTGGCCGGGCGCGGTCTTCGTTGAGACGGCGCTCGTTGTGGTCGTGCTCGTCGTTGTTTCGGCCATTTCGCTGCTCCTGATCGGTTAATAATATGGATGCCGCAATAATTAGGTTGTCGCTGACCAGGGAGGGCGAGTTTCGGCGCTGCCTGATCGACCGCAAGATTGCGGGGGCCCCTTCTCTCGCTTGCGCATCGCAGCAGAGAAGAAGCCCCCGGGTATATCACCGCAAGTTCCGTCGACGCAAAGACCGCGACGGTGCAATCGGACTTGGAAAGGAACACCCGCAGATGCCATCGTCTAGGCGATGACTTCGTCGGTGGTTGCCCCACCCCCTACGCGTTGGGATGGGACCGGGCCCAATGACTTCCGCGCAAACCTCGGAGGAGCTACCCTGGTTCGGCCCTGACTTGCTGCTCGGCGAGCGCAGGAGGAACGCTGCGTCGAGGATTTGACTGCCGGCCGCGACGGTCACCTCTGCCGCTTCGGCCTTTCCTGGAGGAGGCCAAAACTCTTCTCTCCGCCTTAGCTTTCGACGAACAGTACTCCCGATATCTTGTGGATGTCAAGAGGCGAATACAACATATTGTTATTTTACCACCCAGATTAGTGACAAGATGGTAAATGGTCTTCTTATCCTAAAGAAAGCCTTCGGCTTGCAAATCAACGCCCGGCTGCCGGTCTTCCACTCATTCGCGTCTTCTGAGTGACTCTTTTTTCCTCACCCTCGAAAATATTGTCTTCATTCCCGACATCTGTTCTCGACTCTAGCCCCGCATCCGGCCCCGTTCAACGCCTATTCATAGTGCAGGTATGTGGATTCGTGTGGATTATGAGGAAAACAGGGCAGCTTCCGTCGCCTCGGCCAGCAAACCCGTTTGACCGCCCGCCCGAACCGTCATACGATTCGCCTACATGGCTGCAACGTCTCCCATCCCGGGTGAGGTGCTGGGTCATTTTCGGCTGGTGGAGCAAATCGGCGCCGGCGGCATGGGCATTGTCTTTCGCGCCCGCGACCTGCGCCTGCAGCGCGACGTTGCTCTCAAGATTCTCAATCCCAAAACTCTAAGCGATCCCTCCGGACGCCGTCGCTTCCGTCGCGAGGCTCTGGTCCTCAGCCGCCTGAACCATCCCAATGTGGAGTCGGTCTACGAGTTTCCCTCCGATGAGGGTGTCGACTACATCGTCATGGAGTTCGTGCCCGGCACTTCGCTCGACGACCGGCTGCAGCGTGGTCCCATTCCTGAAGCCGAGGCCATTGCTCTCAGCGTTCAGTTGGCGCGTGGGCTGGCCGCCGCCCATGCTCGCGGCATCATTCATCGCGATCTCAAGCCCGGCAATCTTCGCGTCACACCGGAGAACGTCCTCAAGATTCTCGACTTCGGGCTCTCTCAGTTGTTTGCCTCGCCCGACGACGAGACGGTCACCGAGACCGTCGCCGATAGCTCTCACTCCGTCCTCGGCGGAACGCTGCCTTATATGGCGCCCGAGCAGCTCCAAGGCAAGCCGCCCGACACCCGCTCCGATGTCTACTCCGCCGGCGTCGTCCTGTACGAGATGGTCACCTGCTCGCGCCCGTTCATCGGGCGCGGTTTGGTTCTGCACGACGCGATTCTCGGCTCGCCACCGCCGCCGCCGCGCCAGAAGCAACCCGATCTTTCGCCGCAGTTCGAAAGCGTAATCCTGAAGTGTCTGGAGAAAGATCCCAACGCCCGCTACCAGTCGGCAAGTGAACTGCTTGCTGAACTTTCGCGCGTCGCCGCCGAACAGGACATCTCCGTGAAGACTGAGAGATGGTCCCTCAAGAAGACGTCACGGCGAAAAGTCTGGGGATCGGTCTCCGCCGTCGTCGTACTGGCCGCGATCGCCACCGGTGTGTTCTTGTTGCGGCCGCCTCCAGTCGAAGCGCATCAGAAGATCATGGCCGTGTTGCCCTTCGACGCCATCGGACAGAACTCCGCGACCACCGCTCTGGGCGCCGGACTGATGGAAACCGTTGCCACCAAGTTGGTGGAAGTCGGCCATGACGACACCGTGCAGGTGGTCTCGCCGCACGAGTTGAACCAGAAAGGCGTGAAGACCGCTGCCGACGCTCGTCGCGAATTCGGCACCGATATGGTGCTGGAAGGCAGCCTGCAGGAATCGGGGAACGAACTGCGCATCACCTGCAACCTGGTCGACTCCAAAACCGGCCGCCAACTCGGCGCTCGCACCATCACGCGCGACGTGAACGACATCTTCAATCTCCAGGACGAGACCGTCAACGCCGCGCTGGATATGCTGGCCTCCGCCAAGATCAAGCTCCAACCGCAGACCTCACCCACCCACCCCGACACCACGCCCGCTGCCTATGAAGCGTACGTGAGAGGGAAAGGATATCTCGAGGAGTATGAAAAGCCGGAGAACATTGAGAAGGGGATCGCCGAATTCAACAGTGCAATAAGACTGGATCCGGACTACGCTCTGGCTTACGCCGCCTTGGGCAATGCCTACTCGTTGGGTTTTCATGAGTCGTCCAAGGGTAAGGATTGGTTGATGCACGCCTCTGAAAACTGTGAAAAGTCTCTCTCCCTCAATCGGGAACTTTTACAGGGACATATCTGTCTGGCGAATTACTATGACCAGACAGGAGACTATCAGAAGGCGGTCGATGAATTTCGGAGAGCTGTTAGAGCCGATCCTAGTAGCGAAGAGGCTCTGCGCGGACTAGCGGAGGCCTATACCAACGTCGGTAATTTCTCGGCGGCTGAAAGCACGTACAAGGAAGCTACTTCAATTCGTCCAAAGAATTGGGGTGTTTACAGCAGGTTAGGGCAATTTTACTTTGATCAGGCCCGATACGCTGACGCCGTGGCGATGTTCAAGACCGCCATTGAATTAGCACCCGATAATTATCAGGAATTTTTTGACCTCGGTGCCGCCTACGTCTATGAAGGACATTTTGATGAAGGCATCACTGCCTTAAACCGTTCCATTGAACTGCGACCCACTCCCGACGCATACGGTAATCTTGGCTCGACCTTTTACTTGATGCATCGTTTTCCGGATTCAATCTCGAATTTCGAGTTAGCCCTAAAGCTAGACGACCAGGATTGGGAAAATTGGGGAAGCCTCGGTGACGCGCTTTACTGGACCCCGTCACGCCGCTCCGAAGCAGCGAATGCTTACGGTAAAGCCATCGCGCTATCGCGCGCGATGCTCGATGTCAATCCGAAGGATGCGCGCGTCCTGGGATATCTATCGCATTTCTATGCAATGACCGGCCAGAAACAATTGGCATTGGATGCTGCCCATCGCGCATTACAGATTGCTCCGTCTTCACCTGAGGTATTGTTCGCGGTGGGAATGACCTATAGCGACCTGAAGGACAGTGATCAGGCTATCTCGATTCTGCAGCGCGCCGCAGCCGCCGGATTCTCGCGACCAGTAATTGCCGCCACGCCCGACTTCGCGTCACTTAGCGGGAATTCAACCTTCCAAACCATTGCGCGCCGGCAGTAGCGACTAGCCTTTCACGTGCATCAAGAAGTAGATATTGGTGCCATTGTCGTCTTGACAAAAGCTCTTATCGGGCTTCTGCAGCTGGTAATAGTAATAGCAGCCTGCGCCCGTAGAGCAACCGGTCGCGGCCAGATTGCTCAGACTTAAGGGTGCGGAAACTGCCGTTGCGCCTATGGCATAAGGAGCCGCAGAGTCAAACGGCGATAGATTGCCAAGCCAGTTCGTGGCTTGGTAGGCAGTGGCATCTTGATTGTTCCACGCCATGGTATCCGCGGTCGCGGTATGAAGGGTTGTGGGACCGGCCTCGCAACCTTGAATCGTCGTCTGTACCGGGTTTTTGTTTTTCTTACTCTTGTCAGCTTCGTTCTTATTGCAAGAGGTGCAAAGCAACATGCAACTGACCGCCAAGCCTGCAAGTCGACGCATCTTTCCCTCCACCAGCCAGCGCCTTACGAGATATCCCCGACAGATACCTGTGTCAGCCTATAGGACTACCCTTTGACATGCATTTGGGAATGAACCGCCGTCGGACTAACTGTCGTAGCCGTCGGACCTTGACTTCCACTGTCCGTGCATCCTGTAATTTGGTAAACGAAGTCGCAAGCGGTCGTCTTGCTGCACGTGTTTTGGGTGGCTGAACTTATTTCGCCTTTGACCGGATGACCCGTTCTTACGTCGTAGCTTGTCTTTGCGAACGGCCACGGCTGCCCAGGAACCGGTTGAATCTTGTATTCGTGATCGGTGGAACTCCACCGTATGTAATCGGGTTTCCCCTTGTGGCTAGGAGTTGTATAGGTGCGCAATAGCGGCTGTGTATCGCTCGAAGGCGATGCCACGCAACCTGTGATGGTCACCGGCACCGACCGGTTTTCCTGGGCGCACAACCAGCCGCAGCTTCCAACCAGAACGATTGCCGTCACCGCTAGTAATCTGTGAGGTTTGGTCACGCTTAACCTTGTTAAACGACAAAAAGATAGCTCTTAGTAGCAGGGGTCAAGCGAAACGGCACTGCTCTTGAAGGCGAATCTTCGAACTCTAGTCCCCCACCGCTATGCAACCAGCTACTCACCCTTTTACATGCATGATGAATGTGCCGGGGCAGTTGCTGCCGTCGGGCTTTTGCAGCGTGTAGGAAAAATCGCAACTTGGGGGCGGATTAGTCAAGTTGCAGCTAGTTACAGTGCTCTGAGTAAGCGTCAGCGTGCTCGATGTGCCCGGCGTTCCCCCGTTGGCTGGTGATATGGAATAGGGTGACGAGCTGCTAAATGGTGTGCTCGAAAATACAGCACTGTAGGCTTGAGAATCGCTATTCGTCCACTGCAGAGTGTCAGCGCCGCTAACGGTGCTACCATGCGTATGGAGCGTTGCCGTCCCAGCGGAACAATTTTGGATGCCTGGCTGGATCAGCGCTTGTCCGTGTTCACCGCCGCCTCCGCCCCCCTGACGAGTACAAGCTGGAAGCAGAAGTATGCACAGCAAGGCACACACGACTTTGCAAGGCGCTCTCACGTTCGCGGTCGTTAGCAACAGTCGCCCCGACGATAGCACGCTTCGACTCGTTGTCAAGGAAAAAACCGTTTATGAGACATCCCCCGGCCGGTGCTGCACTCATTTGTTCTTTCGAATGAGTGGGCTCCGCCTCACCTCGAAGCTTGAAACTCGAAACTTTCCCATCCCCTAACCGTAAGAAACTAGCCACTGTTGTTCCTATGCCTCGCTTCCTCTTCTGGAATCTCAACCGTCGCGATCTCACCCGCTACGTCCGTTATCTCGCTCACGAACACGAAATCGACGTCCTCATCCTCGCCGAATCCGGCAGCACGGCCACTCAGCTCCTGCTCGCCCTCAACAGCGAAACTTCCGACTATCAGTTTGCCCCCGGCGTCTGCACTCACTTGCTCTTCTTCACCCGCTTCGACTCCAGCCTGCTCACCCTGACGGTCTGATGACCGGGAAGAGCGAGGCTGCGAATGCGCCTTGAGAGCCATCGCGTCTCGTCATCCTCGCCGCCGCCCATCTGCCCAGCAAACTCAGGTCACGCTCAACGTAGTGCACTCCATCGTCTCCCAAAGCCGCTCCTGACGGCCGGGCGCATCAACTCGAAGCTAAGTCCCATCCCCGAGCCCTAGCCCCGAGTCCCTAATCCCTAATCCGCCGAAACGCCTCCACCCTTTCCCGTACACTCATCACATGCCGCGGCAACTCCAGCTCTGATCCCTCCTCCAGAATTGGAATGAGCTTGTCGAACTCGGGCCCCGAATGCGATCCCGTCAATGCCACTCTCACGGGATGGAACAAATCCTTCCCCTTCGCCCCGGTACTGGCTTTCACTTCGTTCATGATCGCCTTGAAGCGCTCCGCCGTCATCCCGGGTGCGCGGGTGCCCCAGGTCTCGCGCTGTTCGAGACCTGGGCGACAGTCTGGTGCCCCAGGTTTGTCGCCGTCAGTTGGAGCTAGGGTGGGAGCGGAACCATCCTCCACTAACCGCGCAAACTCCGCCAATACCTCGTTCGTCTTCGGCGCGGCCAACACTTCGGCATTGTCCGTCGAACTCGCCGCCGTGCTCGCGTCATAAGAAAAGATCAACGCTGCCCGCTCCGGCAACTGCTCCAGCTTGTCCACCGACGGCGCCAGCAACGCCACAACTTTCCCGAACCACGCTCGCGCCCGCTCATCTGGATTTTCCGGCAGCAATCCCGCGCGCACGAAGTACGGCTCGGCAAGCTTCTCGATCCGTTCCGGCGGACTCTGCTTGATGTAATGCCGGTTCAGCCAGTACAGCTTCTCCATGTCGAAGACGGCCGGCGACGGCGTCACTCGCTCCAGCGAAAATTCCTTCTTCAGCTCCTCTGGCGTAAAAATCTCGCGCGTGCCGCCGCTGGGCGCCCAACCCAGCAGCGCCAGGTAGTTCATCAGCGCCTCGGGCAGCACGCCCATCTCGCGGAAGTTCGCAATCGAAGTCGCACCGTGCCGCTTCGACAGCCGCTCGCGGTCGCTGCCCAGGATCGTCGACAGGTGCGCGAACTCCGGCACCGCCCAGCCCAGCGCCTCGTACAGCGCCACCTGCTTCGGCGTATTGGAGAGATGATCGTCGCCGCGAATGACGTGCGTGATCTTCATCAGCGCGTCGTCGACGACCACCACGTAGTTGTAAACCGGAATTCCCGTCGAGCGCAGGATGATCGGGTCGCTCACCACTTCATTCGAGAACTCGACCGCGCCGTGCACGATGTCATGAAAGCGAATGGGGTGCTCGGGAATGCGCAGCCGGATCGCCGCGGCTTCACCACTCGCCCGCCGCCGCTGCGCCTCCGCCGGATCCAGCGCGCGGCACTTGCCCGAATAAATCGGCGGCAATTGATTCGCCAGCTTCTCCGCGCGATCGCGCTCCAGATCCTCCTGCGAGCAGAAGCACAAATACGCCTTGCCCTCACTCAGCAGCCGCTCCGCCTGCTTGTGATAAATCGCCAGCCGGTCGCTCTGCCGATATGGCGCGTACGCCCCGCCGACGTCCGGCCCCTCGTCCCAGTCCAGACCCATCCACTTCAGGTCGTCGAGCAGCTGACCTTCGAAGCGCGCCTCGCTGCGCTCCACATCGGTGTCTTCGATGCGCAGCACCATGACGCCGCCCGCCTGCCGCGCGAACAGCCAGTTGAACAGCGCCGTACGCGCATTGCCGACATGCAAGTGCCCAGTGGGCGACGGAGCGAAGCGAACCCGGACCTGCGCAGAAGTGCTCACTCTCTGATGTTAGCAAGAGCCGACGATTGGCCATCAATTTGTTCTGAACTCATCGCCAGCTAGCAAGGGTCCTAAGTCTAAAGGCGCGATAAATCGCCCTCGATTTTCCGGGCAAGGAAACTCGTCACCAGTCCGTCACCGAAACCAGGTCGTTTAAGAGGTAATTCGGGGCTTATATGTAAGAATAAGGGCCATAAAGGATGGAAGCCGGATGAGACATGCATCACAGCCCTTTAGCGGTGTGGAGATTCGTCTTTGAATGGATGCACGCGTGGCATTGAGCACAGAGTGTAATCAAGTTCTGTTCCTCGTCGCCACCCGACTGGCTGCGGAATTTGAGATGGTGTACCTGCAGGCGCTGCATACTGCCGCAGAATTGACAGCGCCATCCGTCGCGTTCCAACACTTGCCGCTGCAGTTCGCAATAGCTCTCGGGATCGAGTCTGACTCGTCGGCTTTTGAAGCGGACGTCTGTCATGAAGCCTGCCGGCCGACCTCGGACAGAAAGGCCTCCTGTTGTGGCCCGGGCAGGAGCTTGTAGTAGCGAGAGATGGATCGCAACAGAATTTCCGGAGTGTTGCCATCCAGGCAGGCCCCGGCGAGGAAGTCGGCACAGATCATTTCCAGGCAGTAGCCCCGCGACTTGTCCGACCCTAGCATCAAGGCTGCGGTCTCGATAGCCTGCTCAATGACCGGGATCTGGCTTTCATAGACCTTGAAGTAGATCAGCTCGGAGGGCTCGCTGTCCTTGCCGGTCAACTCCTTTTCCACTTCCCTTCTGAACTCCTCTTTCGGCATCTGCCGGGCTTTGTGCATCCAGGTTGCACATTCGAAGCCCTGCCCCTGCTTGCGGGCCAGCTTGGCCAATTCAACTCCCTTGGTCCAGCCCACCTCCTTCAGCTCTTTTCTCAGTTGCGGCGGCAGGTGCTCGTGAATCGACATCAGGTAGTAGGCCTTCCGTCTCGATTCGGGGAACCGCCGCTCCAGGAACTCGTCGAAAGATTTCAGGTTCTCCAGCCGCCAGTACTGTCCGGCCCGCACCTCGCACAGGCACTTTCCCAACTCCACGAATCGAGTGTCGCGCTCATTCTCATGCCGTGCCTCCCAAGCCAAGATCGCGTCGATCCTGCTCAGCACCACTTCGGCACGGCGGCGATTCAGCTTTGGCGGCATCGGCGGACACCTAGTACGTAAGTTCGTCAAACAGACCAAGATCGACTCCCGGCTTATGGACCAGTGCGGTCTCGACCAGCTCGTGCTGGCCAAGACAGAGCCCGAGAAAGGGACAGGTCGTACACGGGTTCTGGGGAAAACGAATCCCGCTGTGCGGCAGGAACAGTCCAGATTCAATTCTGCGCACCGTGTCGTCGACCAGGGTCTTGAACTCCTGCCGCTGTTGCTCAGTGATGCTAGCCCGCAGGTACTGGACTTCTACCGTGCGCTTCCTGACAAAGACAACCTGAGCGACATCACTGATCCCGGTCATCCAGGAGTAGCAAACCAGCTGTGGATCCAGAGCAGCAATGCCGTCCGGC
>Ga0181532_10002031_pt1 | contig 19107 bp, 12 predicted proteins | sample PEATcosm2014_Bin_33_FD_119768 | JGI IMG/M metagenome (GOLD analysis project Ga0181532, IMG submission 119768) | Peatland microbial communities from MTU Mesocosm Facility, Houghton, MI, USA - PEATcosm2014_Bin11_30_metaG | ecosystem: Environmental > Terrestrial > Soil > Wetlands > Peat | place... | reverse complement strand
TGCGCGCCAATCACCTTCAGGATGGGCTTCAGACTGGCGTAGGCCGACTCTTCGGCCAGCCCCGTCACGCATCCGAGCACCTTGCGCGCGCCGAAAGGAACCTGGACGCGGCTGCCGATGTCAACTTGCCCAGCCAGCTCAGCCGGAATGAAGTAATCGAACTCCTTGCGCAGAGCCAGTTCCAGGGTGACACGCGCAATCATGGTCCCCAGCCCTCAAGAATGTAAGGCCCGCGAAGGAATCTGCTCATAGAGAAAGTTCACCGTGTGGCCGCTTTCGCCTGCAGGTATCCTGCTCTTCTAACCTCGACAGCCGCAATGCAAAAACCGCTTTTCCGACCAGTCTCTGCCGCAGCCATGACGATGTCCGCAGGACATCAAGCCACCATAAGCCCTCCTCGTCCAAACTCGCTCTATGCCCCGCAGGCAAGCAGCGGGCCTGAGGATCTGGCGGCTGGCTTCGGCTGAACCCTGGGCGCGCGCGGCCCGTCGGCGAGTTCGCTCGATACCAGTCGCCGGGCACGGCGATAGATGTCGGGGCGGAACACGCCGTTAAGGCCTGCGGGCCGCGGCGCCCATCGGAGGAAATCGTAAAGGTGGCCTGTGACCCAGGCGGCCTTGGCCGCGCTCGGTTCATTGGCCCGCGTGCGATAAAAAACATTCGATGCGTGGAGCCCGTGCCCCTGGCCGGCCTCGTTTGCAACCGTGCTCAGGAGGCCCGGTGCCAGGCAGTCGGCGGGCGCGTTGACATAACGGGCCTGAGCGAGCCTGTCGCAAATCGCCGGGCGGTCGTCCGGCTGGTCACACCGGTAACAAGCGTGGATGAGCGCCGCGAGCAGCAGCTCATGCTCCTCCGCGTGCCGCTCGGCAAAGTCCTTGCGCACCATCAGCACCTTTTCCGGGTGCAGCGGTGCAAGCTGGGCGCTTGTGGCGACGCATTGGCCCACACCCGCCTGCGCGGCCACGCTGCCCCACGGTTCCCCGGCGCAATACCCGTCGAGGTATCCGAGCTTGAGCAGCGGGAACAGTTGTTCGCTGGGCGCCGTCTCGATGCGCACCGCAGAGTGCGGCAGGTTGGCAGCCTTCAGCCATTGGCAGAGCAGGAAATACTGCGGCGAAAGCGGGCAGGCCACACCGAAGGTGTAGGTCCGCCGGCCGCGCTCCTTGAACACGTGCTCGCCCATCGTTGCCGCGTCCACCACGCCCAGCCGAGACAGGTTGCGGCTGACCGTGATGGCATTGCCCTCGAGGCTCAAAATCAGGCCGGCCACGCAGGCATGCTTCTCCGGCGTGAGACCGACGTTCATCAGGAACGGCAGCGACGCCGGCGCGTGGGCCGCGTCCAGCAGGCCGAGATGGAATTTGTCGTGGAGGTGCTTCCAGCTCGCCTCGCTGTGCAGCTCCACTTTCAATCCGTAGTGCTCGAACCAGCCGAATTCGTGGGCCACGACCACCGGCGCGCAGTCGTTCTCCGGCAGAAACCCCACCCGCAGCGGCTTGAGCTTCCTCCTGGCTCGCGATGGGCCGCTGCTGGGCTGGCTAGTTGACTCACGGGTACACTTCATGCGTTTTCGCCGTCCCATAGCAGCCTCGGGGCCAAGGCACGGGCGGCGCGGTCGAGTCTTCCTGGGTTTCGGGTCCTGCCGCCGGCTGGGCTCCATTTCCAGCCTGATATGACGCCCTTTCGGCATTTGGCACTGGGAGGGCGACGAGGACGGGGCCGCGCGACTGCCCACCAGAGAGCGCACCGCCGATGATGAATTCTTGCCTCCCTGGCAAAACCTGGGCAGAACCGCGCTCGCGAGTCTGTCCAGCTAGCGCCCGTACCTATCTGGTGCAGAATGAGCTGGCGCGGCAGGCGCAGGCGGTGGGGAATACGTCGGGCCAGGTTCGGTCACTTCCGGCCGCGGGGTATAAGAGGGCGGGGGCGGGGAATAGGTATGCGGCGGAGTGTAGGCGGGAGCGGACGCCGCTCGCGACATCTCAGGGGCTTGATAGCTGGGAGCCGAGTAATGCCGTTCGACGGGCGCGGGCTGCGGAGCCGACGAGGCTGGAGATGCAGGCTGCTGCCAGTCTGGCGACTCGCTTCGCTGGGTTGGCGGCCTCTGGTATATGTTCCCTCGTTCCTTGCGGCCGGTGACAATGAGCGCGCCGCTCGGCGTGATCTCCGTCGTCACAACAGTCCTGCCATTGCCCCCTGCAGACAGGCCGGAGTAACTCGTCCCGTAAGAGGCTCCTGGCACGGCAAGCCCTGCGCCGGTGTTTTGGCCGGCACTCCGGTTCGCCCAACCGGCGGCTGCCGGTTGGGTCCCGGCGCGCGGCGAAAGGTTTGGGCGGAAAGCGGACAGGGTGGTGCCGCCGGCTTCCAACCGCTCAGCGCGTACACCATGAACACTGGCGCCATACGCGTCGTGGACGGCGACGCGGCGGATTCCAAGGCCGGTGGAGGCGATCACTCGCGACGGCGGCAGCCCATTGTTAATCATCCGGTTGTTGCTATTGACAATTGAGGCGGAGACAACCGTTCTGCTCAGAGCTTGGCTGGCCTGCTTTTGCGGCAACGCATATCGAGGCAGATGTTGGTCCCAGAAATGGCTGAAGGGGACGACGGCGAACGAACTGACGCCAAGGCCGAAGCCGAATGTGTTCCCGACCGGCTGGCCGCGATACGTCAGCCCCACCCCCGCCCGATACCAGGCGCCCGGCGGCAACGGCGCCCAACCGCAATAATCTGTCCCATATCTCCAGCAGACCCAGGACGGGCCCCAAACGGCGTCCGGCGCCCAGCACCAGCCCAGACGATCATGACGGAACCAGCGGCCATAGTGGAACGGCGCCCAGCCCCATGAGTAGCTCGACAGCCAGTACCACCCGCAATCGGTATAGACCCACCGCCCGCCGTTGCAGTAAGGCTGCCAATAAGGGTTGCCGACCACCACCGTCGGTTGCCAGCAGGGGCCGTAGCCCCCCACGTCCACCCAAGTGCCGTAAGGCGCCAGCGCATCGTAGAACGTTGTATAGGCGCCGTCGTCCGGCGGCGCCAGAGTGGAATTCGCTGGTCCATAATCAGGCGGCGGCATGGTTTGAGAGGCCATTTCATCCGGGGATTGAGCTGGTGGTGGCGGGGTCGGACCGGGCGCAGGCCCTTGGGGCATTGGGGCAAATTGATCCGGGGGCGCGGTGGGAGCTGGCCCCGCAGCCACCGCCGGGGAGCTGTTGGCCGGGAGCCCTTTTAACGCCTGATCGCGCTAGATCATGGCTGTCACCACCGCGCCGGGCACACCGATGTCGTTGAGGTAAATGATGCCGTCAGGGCTCAGATTGAACGCGCTCGGGGAGTTCGTGACATAAGCCAATATCACGCCCTCCTCAACGCCTGATTCCGCGAGCCGGATCACCTCAGCCACCGGCCCCGTCGGCTTGACATTAGCTGGGAGTGGCTTCCCGGTCGAAATGGGCTGGAAGGCAGCGTCGGCAAGATCAGGCTCGGCGGCTTGGGCCACCGCCTTGGTTTGACCTGCCGCTCCTTGATCTGCAAACCCCGGCTGCGCCATCTGCGCCGCCGCGGGCGGGTTGTTCGGTTCGCTGGGCGCCTCCTGCGCGTACTGGTCTTCAAAGGGCAGGGCAGCCAATACCAGCCCCAAACTCCATGTCCAATAGACCCGCGTGCTCATAGTCAGTCAAGTTAAGCTATGCCAAGTCGCATCGCTCGTCTTAACTCATTGACTCAATTAAGGGGCGGCGTATTCACTCCGCCGGCGCCGAGAGAACGGCGAGCCCCTCTAAGCGTATGGCGGCGCCCTGGGGGTGTCAAATCACCGGACTGTTTCCCCGGTGCCAGGTGGATCTGGACATTCCACCGCATCATGGCAGAGCGGGCCTCCGGCTTGCTTTTCCTCCGCGATATGCGACCTACTAATGATGCTGATCCTCAAGCTGAATAGCCAAAGCGCGCCATGAACTCTATTCAAGCCGATTTGTCCGCCAGCCAGTTGGCGAGGCTGCAGGACAGCAGCCTCTTCAACACCGATCTGGCGCCCGTGCCTGCCCAGCGGCGCAAGTGGCGGGTGGGCAGCTTTGCCGCGCTCTGGATTTCCATGTCCGCTTGCATCCCCACCTACATGCTCGCCTCGTCGCTGATCGGCGGCGGCATGAACTGGTGGCAGGCGGTCCTCACCATCTTCCTCGGGAACGTCATCGTCCTCGTCCCGATGGTGCTCAATGCCCATGCCGGGACGCTCTACGGGATTCCCTTCCCGGTCTATTGCCGCGCGGCCTTTGGCACGCGGGGCGCCAATGTGCCGGCGCTGCTCCGCGCGCTGGTGGCTTGCGGCTGGTTCGGCATCCAGACCTGGATTGGCGGCAACGCCATCCACAAGATCCTCTCAGTGTTCTTCCCCGCGCTGGCCGCGGGAACGCCCTCCAGCGCCTTTGGCATTACGTGGTCCCAGTTCCTCTGCTTCCTGTTCTTCTGGGGCATCAACATGTGTGTCGTCTATAAAGGCATTGATTGCATCCGCTGGCTGCTGAACATCAAAGCGCCCCTGTTGATCGCGCTTGGCCTTTTGCTGCTGGCCTGGGCCTATCGCAGCGCGGGCGGATTTGGGCCGATCCTTTCCCAGCCTTCGGCCTTCGATCCCGGCCAGCCTAAGAGCGGACAATTCCTGGGCTTCTTCTTTCCTGCCCTGACCGGCATGATCGGGTTCTGGGCCACCCTCTCGCTCAACATCCCGGACTTCTCTCGGTACGCCTGTTCCCAGCGCGATCAGGTCCTGGGCCAGGCCCTCGGGTTGCCGCTGACGATGGCGCTCTATTCGTTTATCGGCGTGGCGGTGACCTCGGCCACCACGATCATCTATGGCCACACCATCTGGGACCCGGTGGACGTGCTCACCCGCTTCACCAACCCGGTGGTCCTGGTGGTGGCGATGGTGGCGCTCTGCATTGCCACGCTGGCGACGAACATCGCCGCCAACGTCGTCAGCCCGGCCAACGACTTCGCCAACTTCGCGCCGCGGCGCATTTCGTTTCGGCTGGGCGGTCTTATCACCGGCCTGGTCGGTGTCCTGATGATGCCCTGGAAACTGGTCGCCGACCCGAATGGCTACATCTTCAAATGGCTCATCGCCTACGGCGGGTTGCTCGGCCCGATTGGGGGTATCCTCATCGCCGACTACTTCATCTGGAACCGCTGTCGTCTCAACCTCCAGGCCCTGTACCAGGCCGATGGTGAGTATCGTTTCACCAAGGGCTTCAGTATTACAGCCCTCTTAGCCCTAGTGTTGGGCGTCCTGCCAAGTCTGCCGGGCTTCCTCGTTCAGGTGAACGTGATGGATGCCGCGCGTGTGGGGCCGTTCCTGGTCGGGCTTTACAACTATGCCTGGTTCGTCGGCTTTGCCATCGCTTTCGCCGCCTACCTGCTGGGAAAACTGGCTTCGCTCTCACGCCCCGCCGTCGCGCTGGACCAGCCGCAGACCGCGTTGGAATGAGCCTACGGCGTGCGGTCTTCGACTTCAATATCTACGGCCCGGTTAGCCTCGATTGGCTCGGCTCCCAGTGCATGGGCCTGGCTGATGCTCTCACGATGGCCTGTCCACCAGGCCGCCCGCTGTTCGATGTTCCAATCTGCGATGCGCGGGCTGGCTGCCAACAGCGCGATCAATTCTTGGGCGGACTGCGGGCGCTGCTCCGGCTCGCGTTCCAGGCAACGCAAGATCAGCGCTTCGAGGTGCGGGCAGATCGGCCGGCCGATTCGAGCCGCGGGTGGCAGCGGTTTTTCCTCCAGCCGTTTCCGGCAGAGTTCCGCCATCGTTTCACCTTCAAAGACGGCATGCCCGGTCAACAGGTGATAGCCCACCGCGCCCACCGAGTAGAGATCGCTGCGCGCGTCCGTGTCGGCTGGAGTCGCACCTGCTTCCGGTGACATGTAGTTCGGGGTGCCGACCAGGGCTTCGGAGTCCGCGGCATCGAGGCTGGTTTCCTCCGTCTGCGCCACCGTCCGCACGAGGCCGAAGTCGAGCACTTTCACCATGTCCGGCACTCCGGCGCGGTCGGTGACGAAGACGTTCGCCGGTTTGATGTCCCGGTGAACCAGGCCCAGAGCGTGGGCCTCGGCCAGGGACTGGCAAATCTGGATGAGCAGGTGGACTACGCGGCCCTCAGGTTGCGGACCATACCGGGCCACCAAGTCACCCAGGTTCAGCCCATCCAGATACTCCATCGCGTAATAGAAGATGCCCTCGGGCGTGTAGCCGTAATCATAGACCTGAATGGTGTTCGGGTGCATCAAACGGCAGGTGAGGCGGACCTCGCGTTCAAAGCGCTGGATGGATATGGCATCGGCCTTGTCGGGCGTCAGCAGCTTGAGCGCGGTCTCGCGGCGCAGCAGCGCGTGGTGCGCCTTATAGACGATGCCCATACCGCCTTCGCCGATCTTCTCGACGAGTTGGTATTGGCCGAGTTGCCGGGCCTTGAGTTCCGCCTCGGTCAGGCGCCGGCGCCAGACCACCTGCCGAGTTGAATAGAGCAGGATGACGATCGAGGCCAATACCAGCAGCAGAAAGAGAATCACAAACACTGCCCGCACCAGGCGCTGCGTGCGATACGCCTCCCGCGCATCTATCTTGGTGCCGACGCCGAACCCATAGTGCGGCAGCCACATCCACGCGCCGATTACCGGCACGCCCCGATAATCGCGGAACGGCTGGACCTCGATCCCCGTGCCCCCGTCAATGGCGCGCTGAACCATCTCGATCAAGGGCCGAAACGCGTTGGTGTCGCCTGGCTTGTATCCCTTGGTCACGTCGCCGCCGGGGTCAGTCAAATGCAGGGCCAGGGCCGTGCTGCCGCCGGTGGCGCCTCCCAGCAGCCCCAACTGCTTCGACTGCTCTTCAAACCGGCTCTTCGAGATCATCACCCCCTCCGGGTCGAACGCGAACGTTTCCCCGCTTTGGCCCGAACGGGCGACCGAGAGGATGCGAGTGAACTCAGCGTCCGGGTTGATGATCAGCGCCAGCGCCCCGCGCGTCACCCCGTTAGTGTCCTTCAGCGGCGCTGCCACCTGCATGACGGTGAGCGCGGGTGGAACGGTGGCAGCGTTGGCAGGCGCATTGCCTCCTGCTCTGGGCCCCCGCCCGGGTTGACCGGGCCCGCGAGGTGGCCCCAAACCACGACCCTCCGGGAAGCCGCTCCTCTCCGGGGCTTGCATCTTGAAGGGAGTGATGATGATCGGCTCGCCCGACGCAAACAGCTCAGCGAATCGCGGCTGCAAGTCCTCCGCCACCTGCGTGCCCATGCGGCTGCGCCTGCGCCCTGAATCCAGCACCACCTCGAAGTTGGTATTGACCAATTGCGCCACCGTGTAGCCAAGGGTGCTCAAGCGCGCTTGCAATCTGTCGTCAATGAACAACCGGCGGGCCAGGATAGCGAAGCCCAGTTGATTCGTGCCCTTTGCGCTGCCTTTGCTCAGCAGGTCGAGGGCAAGGTTTCTCAGGCGCGGCTCCTCGGCCAGCACCGCCGCGATCTTCTTCTGGTTGGCCATCCATATCTCAAGGGCGGTGACATCGGCCTCCAGCATGGTCCGCAGGTCGTCGGTCAGCTCCTCTTGCATGACCACGCGGAGTTGCCGATCCGCCCACCACCCCACACAGGCCACCACCAGCGCCGCCAGCAAGGGCATGATCCAGGTTTGCTTGCTTCCCATACGCCGGGGTCAGCCCGGAAAAGCCTTCACCGGCTTGATCATGCCGCCTATTCGCGGTAACCGCTGGTTCTGTAGGGTCATCATGGCCAATGTAGCTGCGGCTCCTGCCGCTTGTCGAGGAAGCACAGTTTTGGGGTTGGTAGCGTGTACGGGAATCGAACCATGCCTTACCCTCTCCACCTGCTCCTGTAGCCTTTAACTAGGTTGCAGGGTTGGGTGTGGAGGGCGTTGAGGGTGGAGCATCGGCATCCTCACTTTTAGTTGTGAGCCGGTGAAGCTGGTTGACCGCTTCATTGACCCGGGCGGCAGAATTCAATAATCTGCGCACATGGCAGGCAAGTCAAAGCAACAGAAGAAGCAGGCGACAGGTGAAGCTCAAGCAGCGCCTTCACATCGTCTGGAGCCCTCTGCTTTGATAGACACCCGAGACGCACACAGTTTATGACGACAGCTATTGCTATTACGGCCCACCATGATGACGCTGTGCTCTGGTGTGGCGGGACAATTCTCCGAACGCGCTCATTCGATTGGACCTGGACGGTGGTAGCCCTTTGTGTCCCCAATACTAACACCGCGGACTATTTCAGGAGATACTGCGCCGACGTTAAGGGTATGCCAGCCACCTATAATTGTCGGGATTATCAGGAAGGGCCCTCCTTTAAATGCAATACCCGGCAGGCGCTTGAAGAAGGCATCATGCGGGCGTGCCCAAACACGCACTTTGACTGGGTATTCACACACAGTCGAGATGAACATTGCGAATACGGCTTTCACGCGAACCACCAGGAAGTCAGGGAGGCGACTCAGGTACTTGTGAGGGCAGGTAAACTCTGTGCCACCTTGGAGCGCCTTGTTTATTTCTCATATTCGCCAATCTACGGCGGCAATGGGCGGGCGACGGTGGCGAGAAAGGACTCGGACTTTTATCTACAATTGACCTACGACGAGCTTCTTCACAAATGCACTTGGTGCAGGAAAGCGCCAGATGCTCTTACGAGTTTAAGCGACATCGGGTTCCCGTGTCCAAACCCGGAAGCATTTGAGGGTGATGGTGTGCGGTTGCCTAAGCCTTTCATTCCGGGGGAGGCCGAGGTGAAGAGGCTCTGATTACATGGCCAACAACTCCGACAAAACTGTCCGTGGCTGAATGGGAAACACAGGAGCCAGTGCAGCGAACACACAAGTCCCGCTCACAGGAATGTTGGCGGAGTTTCGTGTTGCGCTGAGAGCGGAAATTGAGGCTGCTCGCCGCAACGCGGTAAACACGGCGGTGCCGCTCGTCAGCGGACGGCTTATCGCGCGGGTTGGGGGCGGCTTTCAATATGCGTTCAAAGTCGAGTCGTTACTCGATCTTCCTGACGACTCGCCAGCAGATCTGATCGTGCCAGCCCGTGAGCGGATTGAGGCAACCTTGGTGAGCGTTGAGGGATTGAACGTCGTCGTCAGTGTCGGCGTTGACTTGGGCGAATTCATTCCTTCCGCCCGCCTGCAAACCGACCTCACCCTGTTGCTGCGTAAACTGATTGCGAGGATTGAGGAGAAGCGCGACTCGCCAAATCCGGGCGCTGATCGCCTCCTGAGTCTGCAGCCGGCCAGCGGCCAACCCTGCGCGCTGGCACAGCCCCATTCGCTCAATCCTGACCAGATTGAAGCCGCAGCGAGCAGCCTGGGACGCAACACCACCTTCATTTGGGGGCCACCGGGAACAGGCAAGACGCAAACCATTGGTGCGATCGGTGCAGAACTCTACGCAGCTAACCGCTCGTGTCTGATCGTGTCGCACACAAACATCGCAGTGGACCAAGCGCTGCTCCGCATTGCTCGGCTGCTGCTAGGGCAATTCCGCAACGGCTCCATTTTGCGCGTTGGCGAACCGCGCGACGATGAGTTCCGCAAACCAGAGAATAAGGAACTCCTGCTGGCGACTCATGTCGAACGTCGCCAAGCCGAACTTACTGCTCGAAAGAAGGTACTCGAGACGGCACGCGAATCGCTGATTGAGGAATCCAAGCGCCGCTACCGCGAGATTGAGGTCGCCGTTTGGGCGCAAGAGGGCGGCAGCGACATAGAGTCCATCATTGCGACGATCGAGGAGCTTCACGAAATGGAGGCTCACCTTGAGGCTATCGGCGAAAGAGTCAGCGCACTGCACCGAACGCGCCTGGAGTGGGCCGTCCGCGGGCGACTGGCCCGGGTCCTTTTGAAGAAGCTACAAGATTCGGCACTTGCGCGTGAACGACAAGCCCGTGCTTTGCGCCGAGAACAAGCCTTGGTTGAGGAGCAGGCAGTGGCGTCCGAAGCTGGCTTACAGAAAACCCGGACGAGATTAGAAACCGCGTGTCAGGCAGCAGGTCTTCGCCAAGAGTTGTTGCAATTACCGGGGCAACCGACGTTGGAGGTCGCCTTGCGGAACGCGGAGCAGACCGTTGCGCAAGCCGCGCATCGGTTGGATGAAATTGTCCCGAAGCTAGCGGCGGCAGGAAAGTTGTTGGAGCGAGCGGAGGCGGTCGGCGCGATTCGGAGAGCCTTGCTAAGGCTACCAAACCCGGACAAGCAAGCTGCGGAAGTTTTGCGGCTGCAGAATGAAGTCGAGCAGACAGAATCAACTAACGCGACTGCTCGCCGAACCTCAGAAATCACAAAGCAGCAGTTGGATCGAGTGCGGGACCTCAACCGCCAGCTTGTCGCTTTGGGCAACGTTTCCTCGGTCAAAGTGCTTGAGGGAACCATTGCCATTGATGAACGCCAGTTAGCTGAATTGCGGAACGAGATTCAGCAGATAAACGTCAGGTTGGATGGATTGGCTGAGGCCGCGAAAGCGTTGCAGGCAGAAGCAGTCGCCTTTGAGCGAGAGCACTGCGCTCCCCTGGCAGACATCGCAGAAGCAAGTCGCAGAAACGAGGAGGAATTGGCCTCGTTGGAATCCCAACGCACGGAACTAGACGAAAAGTGCCTGAGTGGCCGGGGCGCAATCGAGGCCACCTTGAGGAACCACGTCGAGGAGCTTGCTCGCTGGGAGTTGTGCGAACCCCAGTTTGGGACAGCGGATGAGATGATTGAGCAGCTCAAAGCTGCGCGTCGCCGCGCCTCCGAGGAATCTGCCGGCGTGGACTTGGAGAAGCTGAAGGCCGCAAAACAGGAACTGGATCAGCGGATCATCCAGATTGAGGCTCAAATTGAGGTCCTAAATCAGGCCCTCGCTCAGGTCGAGCGGGATTTAATCAACCAAGCCACCATCGTTGCGACGACCCTGACGCGCGCTTATCTGCGGGACTCAATACAAAGCCGTAATTTCGACACGGTAATTCTGGACGAAGCTTCGATGGCACCAATCCCGGCGTTGTGGGCCGCAGCGAATCTCTCCAGCCGCAATGTTGTTGCCGTCGGCGATTTCAAACAGTTGCCGCCAATTGTCCAAGCAGATCGCCACGAGCTTGCCAAGAAGTGGCTTGGCCGCGACATCTTCGAGGCTGCCGAGGTTGCGCAAGCATGGGCACGCGGTCAGCCTCCAGACCACTTCGTTGCACTGAAGATTCAACACCGAATGCATCCAGAGATCAGCGCTATCCCCAACAACATGTTTTACAGCGGATTGCTCGTGGACGACAAGTCTGTGGTTGGCCACAAGGCTGACGAGACCCTCTTGAAGTGGTATTGCCACGATTGGGGTCACGACGCCCCGGTTCTTCTCGTTGACACTGGCTCGGCGAACGCATGGGTGACGAGCGTTGCCCGTGGCGGCTCGCCGAGTCGCCTGAACTTCCTTTCGGCAACCGTCTGCGTTGATCTCGCCGAGCAGCTTCTCCGTTCTGACAGAGAGCGCCGGGGGCGAAAGGTCCTGATCATCTCGCCTTATCGCCCACACGCCCGGTTGGTCAACCTGTTGTTGGAACAGGCCGGCTTGCGGAAGAAGGACACCGCGGAGGAAGATGAAGTCGTCGCTGGCACCGCGCATAGTTTTCAAGGCAGCGAAGCAGACGTTGTGATTCTCGATCTCGTTGTGGACGAGCCGCACTGGAAAACGAATTTGTTCATCCCTGACCTGAGTGAAGAAATGAGGCGATTGCTCAACGTGGCCTTAACGCGCGCGCGCCGAAGGCTGATTATCGTGGGCGACTTTGACTGGTGCTCCGCACGGGGGAAAGAGGCGTTTTTGGGCAGCGAATTGATTCCCTTCTTGCTGGCGCGCTATCCGCGTGTTGAAGCAATCCAGATTGTTCCCGAAGGTTTAGCCGCGCGCGCGGCCAAGGCTCATATCGGAACCCTCGGAGGCGATGTGGAGCCCAAGGAGGCGCGGTTGGTCGTGACCCAGGAATATTTTTACCCGCTGCTTTTCGGCGACATTGCTCGCGCCACGAAACGTATCGTCATCTACTCACCATTTCTGACACCCGCCAGAGTCGAGACGTTGCGAGTACATCTGCGGGCAGCTTCCGAGCGCGGTGTGAACATCTTTGTCGTCACCAAACCGCACCAGCAGAGGAGCAAATCCGAAATCCAGAGCTGCATCGCAGCTGAAGAACTCCTTCGCGATGTGGGTGTGAAACTAATTCACAAGAGGGGAATGCACGAGAAGCTAGCTTTTTTGGACGAAGGCATCCTTTGGAGTGGCTCATTGAATCCACTGAGCTTCAGCCGCACGCAAGAGGTCATGGAAAGGCGGGCGAGCATTGCTGTGGTTGCAGACTATGCAAAGACCCTCCGGCTTGCAGAGTTGCTTGCTGCATTTGAGCGTGATCCGGAGCGCTGCCCGATTTGCGGTTCGGAATTGATCGCTTCGGAAGGCGGCGATGGCGATCCCTTCTATTGGCGTTGCGTGGTGGAGGGTTGCTACTCGCGTGGGGTGGATGACCCTCCATTGCAGGATGGCATGATAGTGTTCGCGTGTGGCGAACCGCCGGAGTTCGGCTGGTGGGGCGATAACCCTGTTTGGATTTGCACTTGCGGGCGTCGCCATCGGCGAGAGGTTCATCCTAACCATCTTCGCATGCCAAAGATGAAGGCGCTGATTGGAAAGACGGACTTGAGTCGGGCCGAAAAGCTATTTAGTCAGTGGAGGCAGGGCAAAGGATCAAACGGCGGGCCGCAGCAGCAACAATTCTTTGAGCTTTAGAGATACGGTTCCTTCGCACATCTCGCCCCTGATCCACTACTAACTTACTTCGGTTGTGCGACAAAGGCTCCGTCCTGGCGGATCAAGGGTAGAGCGTATACAATTGGGACAGCCCTTGTGGGCGTCCATTGATCGCAAAGAGGGGTGATGTTGAACTGGACCACGCTCAATCAGAACCACGAGATGAATCGCCAGCCCAAGCCAGCATCCATCTTTCACCTCGCCATCCAAACCACTCTCCACTCTTCCTTCAAAGCGCCGGTCCAATCCGTTGCAAGAGGCGCTGACGGCTCTCACCAGCGTCACACCCCCTCAGCCGCCGCCAGATCCTCGAACTGCGATAGAATGTCCCTGTAGTTACCGTTCAGGAACCTGACCACCTTCGCATTCTCGAGCAACTTCTTCGTATACCCCTTGGCCAACGCCAGATTCAACATGTTCTCGCCGTAGTTCCGCTCCACCGCCTTCAGGTCGCGCTCCAGGGCCTCCATCTCCGCCTCCATCTTTGCAATTTCCTCCCGCGTCAACCCTTCCTTTCGCTTCGGTTGCTCCGGGTTTATTAACTGGTCCTTGGGTGTCGTCAAAACCATCGCTTCCGCATACCCCTTGGTGAAGTTGTTCGCGCTCACCATCAGCTCGGCGATTTCGATCTGCCGCAATCCGGTCACCTGTCGCATCAGGCGGATCGCCTGCGGTGAAATTGCCTTGTCTTTCAGCAGGTCGGCAGCCGCTTCACTAATCCCATCTAACAGCGACATCGAAGACTTCACGTCCGCAACCTTCAGGTTCAGCGCTACCGCGATCCGCTCCGGTTTCACCCCCTGCTGTACTGCCTTCATGATCATCCTGTGCTCCGCGATCGGGTTTAGCCGGTTTACCCGCGCATTGTATGTGAAGCACTCATCATCGCGGGCGATGATACACTCCGCCGTCGTCACGCCCAGGTCCTTCAGCGCAAAGTGCCGGAGGTGCCCATCCAACAGCAGGTACTTTCCCGGCGACCCCTTCTGCGGATACACCACCAGCGGCTCGATCAGCCCCACCTCTTTGATGGACGCGCGGATCGTGCGGTACCGCCTGATATTGCTCTGCGGATCGTTCACCTGCCGCACCGGCAGGATGTCACTGAGCGGCACCACGATCTTCCGCATCTCAAATCCAATTTTCAACTCGTTCACGCGGCCTCCTTCTGTCTCTCCGTCAGTTTGTCATGCATATACTTCGGCATTTCTGCCAGCCCCTCTGCCCTCAGAAGCGTGACGAAATTCTCATCCCCCAGCAGCTTGCCAAAGGCCGTCACGACAACGAGCAACGTCCCTTCGCAAACCCTCGCCTTTCGCACCAGCAGTTTCTGGCGCTGGCTTTCCCGCTTGAACGCGTTGACCAGGCTGTCCACACTTGTGCGGTGCTTCCGTACGCACGGGTTGGCCTCGCGCTGCTTCCCCGCAAACCGACGCTGGTCCAGCAGCCGCTTCACCACCCTGATGGATGTGTAATTCAGTTGCTTGCCCTCATACGCTTTGAGCAACTCGCGTTGCAGCTCTGGAGTATCTGCCTTGGCTATTTCCATCGCGACCGTCAGCGGAATCCTCCCGCTGACGGCCGCGTCCAGCAACCGCTCCTCGCCCGCCTGCTTCAGCGCGAGGTATCCGCCGACCGTCGAGCTTGCGATGTCCAGCTTCGCCCCGATCTCCAGGTTGTTGTAGCCTAGCTCCTTCAACCGTTCTATTTCGTTCATCAACGCCAGCGGCAGCGGCTGGCGCCGCGCCATGTTCTCCACCAGGCTGCGCAACAGCCGCTCCTCTTTTGACACCTCCACGACGACCGCTGGAATCTCTTTGTGCCCAAGCGCGATGAAGGCCTCCATCCGCCCCTGGCCGCACACCAGGTCATACCCGGGCCCCTCCGCGTCTGTCCCCGAGCGAGGACTCACTTGGATTGGCTTTTTCAGCCCCAGGTTTCGTATGCTCTGTACAATAAGCTCGAACTTCTTCTTATCCCGGGGCCTCGGGTTCAGAATCCGAATCCGATCAATCGGCACCATCTTCACTTCATCATTCGTGTTGTCCATTCGCCAATTCCTTTCTGCTCTTTCATTGCTGATCGCTGGTTACTGATTACTGATCACTCGCCGCTGGCCACTGGCCACCTCACGCCGCCTCCTGGATCTTGACCCGCTCCGCCATGCCCAGGAAATAGTCCAGCGTCCCAAACCGGTATGCATCCAGATAGACGCCGTTGTCCTCGGCCATCCGTAGGTTTTCCCACGTCATATCAATCCCCGGCAGCAAATAGTAATCCCGGATGCCCTCGTTGGTGGCGTCCATCCTCACGGCGACGGTAATATCTGGCTTCAAACCCGCATCCAACCGCACCACCCACCGGGAGGACCCAGCGGCCGTGCTGGTATGGCGGCACAAAACAATAGACACCCGCAGCTCGTTGTTCAGGTTAAGCAACCCCGTTTTCTCATCCCAACCTGCTGTCGCCCCCAGCTCTTGGACCTGGCGAATCACCGACGCGACAATCTCTGGTTGCTGCGCGCGCAACTTCCGGTTCGTTTCAATAAAGCTGTAGTCAATCCCCGGCGTGTAGCCGATCAGCCGGTACGCCGCTACCAGGCTGCCGAACCGGTGCCGGAACGCCGTGCTCGACGGAAGGCTCTCCGCCTCATCAATGATGATACCACTAATGCGCCCGTGTTGATTCAGTAGGCCCCGCAGCTTTTCGAGCATCTCCTCGTCGCTCAGCCTTAGGCTCCGGGCGAGGATGATTTCACGCACCCGAAGAAATGTCTCAGGTTCGACAATCCTCTCGAATACTCCTTCCGCTCGAATCCACTTTTCCGGCGGGTTGACCACATGCTTGCGTTTCAACTTGAACGACGTCCGGTGGTACACGTTGTTCCCGATGTATTTCTCGTTGGTGAGGACCTGGTGGACTGAGCCGCGTGTCCATGCGCGGCCAAAATCGGTGACAATCCCTTGTGCGTTTAGCAAGGCGGCGATTTCTGGTTCCTGTTTACCTTCGGTCAGAAATGCGGCATACATCCAGCGCACAACCTTGATCTCCTCGTCCGGCCCTGGAACCAGAATCACCCTGTCGGTTTGAATGCTCTTCTGCTCCCCCATTTTAAGCATGAGCTTTTTCTGCCCGCTCTGATCCACCAACATTCGCCGCAGCCCAAAACCAGCAGTGCCCCCCTGTTTGTAGCCCCGCTGAATCAAAAGGCACGCTCCCTGGAACACTTTAGAGGACAGCTCCCTGCTGTATTCGCCTGCCATTGCCCGTTTGACCCCTTTGACAATGGTGGACACTGGGCTGCCGTCATTCTCGAATTGCTCGGCACAGTAATGGACTGCGACCCCGGCGCTGCGGCAGATGTATTCGTAATGGGCGCTCTCATCTGCATCCTGGAATCGTCCCCACCGGCTGACATCGTAAACGAGGATGCACGAGAACTTCGCCTCACCGCTTTTGACATCTTGGATCATTTGCGCCAAGGAATCTCGTCCCTCAATGTTTAACCCGCTTTTGCCCTCGTCGGAGTACTCTTTGATGATCTGCATTCCCCGGCGCTTGGCATGCTCCCGGATCACGTCCATCTGGTTGCTGGTCGAGTATTGCTGGTGCTCTGTGGACATCCTGACGTAAGCAGCGGCAAAGATGGGTGAAGGCTTTGAGTCGTCCGGGCTCATTCAACATCAGGCGTCTTCCGCTCCCACTTCAAATGGGTCACGCTCACATCCACATGCTCGCCGACAATGCGCAGCCCTCGCCGCTTTGCAAATTTGCGAATGAAGTCCATCTGCCTTTTGGCTGACCACTGCTGCTTCTTTGCGGCCATCCTGATGTAAGCAGCCGCAAAGACGGGTGCCGGCTCTGGATCGCCCTTCGTCATGCAGGAATGCCAAGCGGGCTGCGCCTTTTTTCTGGTCCGGCAATCGCAAGCTGAATTTTCATGCCCCTCAGTATCAGGGAGCGCATTTTCTTCTCCACGAAATCTTGTAACGCACACCCGTAGAGGTCGGCAATGAGCCCTATTATCAAGGGGTTTCGCCTCACGGAATCTTGTAACATATCTTGTAACAGAGCCGCCTTGGACCGCGTTTTGGACCTGGCCTTGGATTGCTTTGCCCGGTCTGGATGATCCCGACGCCATTGTCTCATGCGTTCCACGTTTTCTGCCCCTTTGTAGTGGTTGGGGTTCTTGCCCAGCCAGCGTTGTTGACTCTTGATCTTCCGGGCCTGGCGACACTCCCGTTTGTTACAGAAGTGCTGCCGCGTCCAGTTATGCCGCTTTGGGAGGAACGGCTCTTTGCAATGGCGACAGATCCGCTTTTGTATTTTTTGACTCACCTGCCACCAAAACATCCGATCGCACGGATGAAAAGGGGCCTTGGACGAGGTGAATTCCGAGCCGCAGTGCATCTTTAGGGAAGGCTGGCAAATCGTGTGACGGAGAAAGGGGCCTGATTGAAGACGCGGCAGTTGAGGGAGCGGACCAGGCCAATTCAAATGCTCAGGCGTCTCCAGGCTCTTTTTTTTGGCTGTCGCCGTGGGAATGTTCGGGGACAATCAGGCAACGCAGCACATTCCCTCCGGGTGTCCATTGAGCGCAAAGAGGGTGAATCTGCAATGGGCTGACCTTGACTTGCTGAACCAGAACTTCGAGATTTGAAATGATTCGCCGAGCCCAAGCCCAAGCCACCAACCACCTTCCACTTTGCCATCAAAGCAGAGGTGGAATTCGTTGTAAGAGGCGCTCCGATTTGTGGGCCGGTGGCGCTGGAAATGGAGCCCAAAAGGGGAAATCGTTGTTCTTACTTTTGTTCTTACTTCGGGCCATTGCCAACCGAAATCTTCGAAAAGCCCTTATTCTATGGGTTGGTAGCGCGTACGGGAATCGAACCCGTCTTTCAGCCTTGAGAGGGCCGTGTCCTAACCGATAGACGAACACGCCATTCGGCAACTCGCTTCAATGCTAACCGCTGCCCACCGCATGTCAATGGACGGTTCGGCTTCAGAGGACAACCACAGATGGACGCAGATGGACACAGATTTGCCGGGGCAGACCTTGAGTTTCCAGCGCTAACACCGCACGGAAAGGGACTTGCTTCGCTCGGAGCTGCCCCGTGGTCAATATAAATCGCTTCGGATTCGCTCGTGCAGGATGTATCCTTGACACTACAGGAGAGGGGGACAGCAACGATGCCCTGGAAGCCGAATTAAGTCACTGCACTACAGGGATTTATGATCGTAGAATGGAGAATTCCGAGTGTGGCGCTTCACGGAGGCACATTTTCTGTAAGTCCTCGTAAATCAGGAGGTTACGCCAAAACAACGCCAAGGAGCTGTTACGGTGTATGTCCGGCGTGTACGCGGCGTGTGTCCGGTGTCTCTCCGGTGAGAGTCGCCCGCCTACTCCGACCCACCATGGGTCAATCTAAATCGCTCTGTGCCAAGCCCGGAAATCTGGGCTTGCGGCGGTTGCGGCGGCTGGCTCCCAGGCTTCAAGTCATGGCCCGGCGTGGCTCAGGCGGTAGGCTTCGGTAGTGGTGTAGTACTTGGCCAGCATGTTGGGCACTTCCCAATCGGGCATCTTGCCTGCCACCAGGTAACTCAAGAACTGCTCGGTGACCTGCGCAAAGTGTTCTTCGTGGCCCACGCGGTATTTGTCCGGGATGATGACCTCCCACGAAGTGCCTGCCGGTTTTAGGCCCAAGCCGGGTAAGACGCGGTTGAACCTGGCGAGAGCAGCCTTGAGCGTCCGCCCGAATTGTGCCGGCGGCAGGACTGTCTGGTTTTCCGCGTAAAGGGCCGGCTTGTAATTCTGCTCGGCCCCTTGCTTGATCAGCAAATTGGCCCGCGTCCCCCGCACTAGCGCGTAAAGCGTGTCGCCGGCACCGGGCGGGGCCTCGAACCGCCACAGCGCGGAGACCTTGGCATGGACGCCGCGCAGAGTGTAAGCGACCTCGCCGTTGGCATAGACCGCCAGGGCACCGTCCGGGCCGACGTCGTTCTTAAGGTATTCCGGGTAGTGGTCGAGGCCAGTGGAGCGTTTGAATTGCTCGGGGGTGAGCTTCGTCGGCCAGCGGCGGGCGGATAGCACCTTGATGTCATCGCCCCAGTTCAGAGCCTGGTCGGGGAAACAGATCCATTGCACGCCATCAACCAGATGGGTGCCGACGTCCGGCACGGCCTCGCCCTGCTGGCGCACGTCATAAAACCATGCGGGGCGGGTCAGCGGTTTGCCGGCGACTTCCTTGAAGAAATGGTGGACGCTCTCCATC
>Ga0181532_10002029_pt1 | contig 19120 bp, 10 predicted proteins | sample PEATcosm2014_Bin_33_FD_119768 | JGI IMG/M metagenome (GOLD analysis project Ga0181532, IMG submission 119768) | Peatland microbial communities from MTU Mesocosm Facility, Houghton, MI, USA - PEATcosm2014_Bin11_30_metaG | ecosystem: Environmental > Terrestrial > Soil > Wetlands > Peat | place... | reverse complement strand
GATGTGATGGCCGCAGTGCAAACGATGCGCGCCAGGGCGCAAGCCGCAGGGACGCTGCAATCCAGTTCGCAGATCACGGTCACTCAGCCAGCGGCCAATACGATCGTGATTCAACCGGCGAACCCGCAGGTCGTCTATGTTCCGCAATACAACCCGGCTGTGGTTTACGGCGCGTCCGTGGTGGTGCCGTTCTACGTGCCTCCGCCGCTTCCCGTGGCTTCCTTCGGCCTCTACTTTGGAACTGGTATCACCATTGGCGCCACGTTCGGTGGCGGCGGTTGGGGTGGAGGCTTCGGCTGGGGCTGGCACGCCTGGAATGTCAACTGGGGCGGCGGCTGGGGTGGTGGCGGCGGTTCGACCATCATCTACAACCACAACACCTATATCAACAGAAACACCTGGAACAACACGAATTACAACGGCTATCACCCCTGGGGAGGTGGAGCGGCCGGATCGCAAAATCATGCCTGGTATGGCGCCAACGGCACCTTTCACCCCAGCGGTAACTACAAGCCAGGCGAAGACACGCACTATGGCCCGAACGGCGGTTATCACCCGAATGGGTATTACGGTCCTGACGGCGGCTTTCATCCTGACAAAGGCACGGGTCCGGGCAATACGCCTAACGGTGGAAACAACGGCAACCACGGTCTGATCGGCGGTAACGGCGGTGTCCAAGACCAGCAGAGCAGGAACGCCGATCGTTCGAACAATGGCAATCTTGATGGCCTTTTCGTATTCAACTCTCGCATCGATATACTGCAAACGCCGCAGCCGGAATGGAACCTTGCAGTCACGGTGAAGCACAGGAATCACACGCTTGTTCTCGTCTAGCGCGAACGAGACTTCATCCATAACATTCGTAGATCCCACCGAAGACGGTGAGAGAACGACCAGCATGTTGGAGGAGTTTGCAAGCGCCTTCTCAATAGCGCTGTCCCAATGCTCGCCCGGGTCGATATCGAGCTGATCCAGCCAGACTGCTGCTCCTGCCGCTCTCAGATCCTTGGCGAGCTTCAGCACGAATGCGGAATCGTGGCGCGAATAGCTGAAGAAAACGTTAGCCGGAATTTGTGTTTTATCTGCCAACAGCCCCACACTATATACCCATCGAAGGATTTCCCGAAGCTGAGCAACCCTGGAGGCCGGCAGACGATTTTTTCTATCGCACCATCAGTTTTTCATCGCCTTCAGAGATGGAATTGGCCATGGGCCATCGGGGTCTCTCGCTTACAATCCGTAGTTATATTTCGTTTTTGGGCGTTTCCTGAGCAAGATTGCGCCTTGGCTCTGGGGACACGAACACAACTTGAAGTCTTTAATCCACATCTGGGGTTGAAAAAAGGACGTTGTGTGGTCAAGGCCACTGCATGATCCGCCACGCCGTCAGCAACCTAAGGTTCTGCGGAAGTTGCTCCTTGCTTTTTCTGCTGGGCAGTCCGATAGGGGCCTACCGTTTCGGGACTAATCGGGAGACATTACACCCGGATTGACCTTCATCCGTTCGGGGTACTGAATGGGAGTAGAATGACTACTCTCAACCCCCGCCTTCATGAGGATTGAGAGATATTCAAGAGCGTCCACATATGCGGGCCAAACCATTTTCTGTGTTTGGAGTCGCAGGAGGTGCTTAAATGGTCGCGGCCTCTGCTTTGCTTATTGATGAACCCGTTTCTGCTCGGCAGGCAATTCTTGAAGCTCTAAAGAAGCACGACGATCAGTCAATACGGCAAAGCAGTGCTCGGTACAAACGAGCCGTGATAATCACGCTACTGAGCCCACTCGCGGTTCTCTGCTTGGCAATCGCTTTGTTCTTGCCAGTTGTTGGGCTGGTGTTACTTGAATGCGTCTTCATTATCGCCGCGTTGCTCACCTACCTCCCGCCCCTGAGAGATTGGCATAAAGGCTGGATTCAAGAACGCCTTCGCACCGAACTACTCAGACGAGAAGAACAACTGTTTCTGGCGCGAGTCGGTCCATATTTGGAGACGGTCCGCGGCTCATTAAGCGATCTGGTCACCGCACGTTTACTCGTGATAGAAGATCCAGCGAAAAATCCATTTGAGTTATTGAGGATGGCGGACGACAAGATGGATTGGAGTGAAGCATTAGAAGACGCTCATCACACAGGCAAGACCTGTGTTTTTCCAGAAACTGCCTTTGACAGCAAGCTTGAGAACTACTTGAAACACAGAGTTCACGAACAAAGAGATTGGTTCTGGTCGAAAAGTAAGGAACACGGTAAGAGAGCGCAGATGCTTGAGAACGGAGTAATATGCGTGCTCATATTTGCCCTCATCTCCTCAGCATTTCACATTGGATCCCTTTGGCACCCTTCAGGTATTGTGCGTGATTTCTGGCATGACCTCGTGACAGTCCTTGCTATTCTCTGTCCTGCGATTGGAGCAGCAATTGTCGCCTGGCTTGCAATTCAAGGGAGCAGTCGCCTAAGCCGCTCTTATCGGAACACGGCGATGGAATTGACACATTACGAGCAGCGTCTGACGAATCTGCGAACCGAGAATGCGGTGCAGTTTCGTTTCAGGCGAGTCGTTTTAGAAGTCGAACGATTACTGACCGACGAATTGCGCCAGTGGTGGCTAGTGATATATCCCGAAACGCCAAAGGCGAGGTGATCACCACCCGCAAAACCAGAGCCACCGTGGAGCTAACGAAATTCGCCTACCAGTTCGTCATTCGCTTTCCGCAAGCCCGCGTTCAAAGTAAATAGATTACAAGTCGGGCCTCTATAATGATCGGTTGCGCTAGTCTGCCAAGATCCCGGTTTCGTAAGCGTCCCTGACACAGGAGATGGATGTGGCAAAAGGTGCCCCAGCAACGTTTTTCAGCTATTGCCGTGAGGATTCCGGTTTCGTCCTTAGGCTAGCCGGAGACTTGAAGGCGGCCGGAGCAAACGTGTGGCTGGATCAACTGGATATCCTTCCGGGTGAACGATGGGACCGTTCGGTCGAAGATGCTTTGACTGATTGCCGGCGCATGGTGGTGATCTTGTCCCCCGCTTCTGTCAGTTCCGTGAATGTTATGGACGAGGTTTCCGTCGCGCTAGAGGAACGGAAGACTGTCATCCCAGTCATCTATCGAGATTGCACGGTTCCCTTCCGCCTGCGGCGTGTGCAGCACGTGGACTTCAGACAGGATTATGCGCGCGGATGTCAGGAACTCCTCAAGGCATTGGCCCTTGGGCAAAGCGCGGGACAAAGCGGGTCAGTAGCCTCTGACGTTGGAAGACAGAGCCAGTCCAATGTTCCCGACCCGGAGGAGCGTCAACGTGCAACTGAGCAAGCCCGGCATGAAGATGAGCGTCGAAAGACGGCAGAACAGACACGTCTGGGAGAGGAACTGAAGCAGGCTGCCGAGCAGGCACGGTTGGAGCGAAAGGGCAGGCGCGCAGTGGGGGAGGCGCAACTCGAAGATGAGCGTCGGAGGTCAGTTCTCCAACAATCATACGGTATGTTGTCTGCTCTCAGATTCAGCCCTTCACGAATCGGCGCGGGGGCAATCATCTTAATCATCGCTATCGGGTCTTGGCTCGTTTTTCACTCTCCTTCGCCCGCGCCGCGAGGGCCAAATGCCGAGACCGCTATTACCGAATACTCGAATGCACGAAATAGCGTTACGCAGAACGGTTTTCATTCAATCATTGGGACCGGCGACGCCAAGCAGTCGGTCGTTGGCGCAAATGGTACGGTTCTGCCATCTCCTCCGCACCCGCCTGACGGCGCCTCCCCGAGCTATCTGACCGACGAGTTCGGAGTAGACAAGGCTCTGAAGGCTGACGTTTGGACTACCGAGACGCCGCTGCTCGCCTCCATTGCCAAGGCGCAAGGTTTGCACCTTGTTCCAACACGATTAAGCTTTGACAAAACGGGAATGACCATCTCCGGAGTTACGGGGAAGTACCAGTTCGCCGGCGTTCAGTCGAAGCTTTCAGTCAGTCCGCCCCTTACCCTGCGGGCCGCTGCGATGGGTGCCGTCGCGAACGGCTGTCCGATCGAACTCTATCTGGTGAGCGCGAACCTGAGTGAATACTTGGTCATCAGTGGCAATTTAAACCCGAGGAACGGGAATTATCACGGGGTATCGATCAAATCTACGTCGGACACCCCTGATTTGGAACGAAGTAAGGGCCATTCCCTCAATCTGCCCGCCTCGGAAGTGGACGTCCGCAGATGGTATGGTCTTGTCGTCGATTTGGATGCGGACGGTAAGGGCGATATCGCCATCACCGACGGCGGTGGCACGGTCCTGGCAACAGAAAGGCATTTGCATGTAGGGCATGGCCCTTTCCACGTGGTCCTCGGTCAAAGTGAGGGCTGGCCTCACACTGTTGGTGCCAACGAGGGTGTTTGGTCTTGGTTAGCAGTACGTCCAGCGTCGCCCGCCCAACCATCTCCCGTCCAGTCGAGCTCTCCTACGGTCGGCTCGCCTATCGCTGAACCTCCCAGTCCCATAAGGACGAGCCCTCTCCAAGCGCAAGCAGTGTGGTTGGGCTTCGCCAACGAGACTAGAGTTCAAGATCGCGAAACTGAACTTCGCGCACGCTGCGGTGAGTTCCGGCGGGTCTACGTGCCAACTGACGCAGGCAACAAGCTTACTGCTCTTTGCAGTCAAGAAGGAAGGACTTGCGAGAAAGTGTGTGATTGGGAGGGGAGCACCCTCCCCTGCAGTGCAACTTCGCCGGGCGGAAGACGACCCGGCACCAGAATAGCCCTCTGCCGCTGATACCCCCCGCCACACGCCCCCTGGAACCCCTACCTACTCCTCACAATTCGGGTCGCCATGCGAGCACTCCAGTGTGGTCGGCTAGCTAACCGGAGGTGACCGAGAACGGTACCTGGATACGGTAGAGATCTCGGGTTCGCGTCTCCTGGTTATACTGCATATTTCAATTTCTCGAAGACTTTCCGAGGGTCAATCTGGGGCCATTTCGGGTCCAATAACAGGTCCACGATTTCAGGAGATCCTGACCGCGCCATCACTTCTGAATTGCCGACGATTCGCTCAGAATATGGCCGCAATACAAATTGCTTAAGCCATCGCCGCATTACAAAACGTAAAAGACGATACTGAACCTGGCGACCGCGACCAGCCTCCCGGTGCGAATGTGTTGTCTTTTTTCTTGGGGCACATGTGGGACTTCAGGTTAGGCTGCGGAGACCAGTCTGACCGCGTGGAGTCGTGAGTGAGAATCTGGATTGATTTGGGTGGGACGAAGATTGAGGCTATTGCGCTTGCCAACACCGCTACTGGGTTGTTGTGATTCCCCGCCACAGCTGGCGACAGTTTGAGATCGATTCCTAAGCGCATTAAGCAACGCTGGGATATCGTCGTCGCACATTCTTTCTTCTCCGTGCGAAGGTACTGGCCAGGGCGGAAACAGGGAAGAGATCGCGCAACACAGTGATCCTTGAGATGGAACCAGTTGCGCGCTTCTGTTCCCGGTGTTTTCGACTGGAATAAATGCGGCATTTCAATTATCTTGTGTGATGCTATTGAACTTCCAGCTGTCGACGAGTGGATTTCACCGCAGGAATCTCTCAACAAGATGTGCTAAGTTCGATCAACTGATCCAACTTCAATCGAGGAGGGCTCTTGCTCCCCTTTTCAACGCGTTTCCCTGGCTATATAGTCACTTGTCTCTGCCTCGCAATTAGCCTGATTACAGTTGCTCATAGCCAGACGCGCCGCGCCCTGCTGATAGGCATCGACCAGTATGCGCCTCCCGAGGGCGCCACCCTGCCTGTTCCGGCAGCAGGTCATGCTCCGGATAGCCGCTTTGCACCTGGGGCTACCTGGATCAATCTGCACGGTCCCTCAGTCGACGTCGCCAGCATGCAGGTTCTTCTGAAACAGTCCTATGGTTTTCAGGACATCCGTGTACTTGACGAACAGCAGGCGACGCGCAAAGGAATTCTCGCGGCGATCGACCAGTTAGTCGCGGATACGCACCCTGGCGATCTCGTCGTCTTCTACTACGCCGGGCACGGGTCGCAGCGGCTGGATACGCTTTCTTCCAAGAACCATCTTGATGAAACCATCGTCCCGGTCGACGCGTTGAAGGGCGCCGAAGACATCCGCGACAAGGAACTGGCGTTGCGTTTCGACAAGATTGTGTATGACAAGCACGCCCACCTGACCGCCATCTATGACAGTTGCCATAGCGGCACCATGGCCCGCGGAATCACCACCAGCGTCCAGCGGTATCTGTCCTATGACGACCGCGATGTGGCGGAGGAGAAAAAGAAGGATCCGACGACTGTTACGGAACTCGATCTGAAGCAGATTCCCCAGAAGGGCGACGCTATTATCATTGCAGCGGCCGCCTCCACGGAGTCCGCAGTGGAAGCTTTGTATTCGGATGACCGCCAGTACCACGGAGCATTTACTCGGGCGCTGGTGCGCGTTCTCCAGTCCAGTACGCAGACGTTGAGCGCGGACGATGTGGTCGCAGAGGTTTCCAACATGTTGCACGCCGATCCCGTGCCCTTCCAGCAGCCATCGGTTGAAGGTCGTACCCAACAAAGTCTCTTCGGCGATCCGGTCGCTGCGCACGCCTTACACGTTCACGTCGCTAAAGTTTCAGCCACGACGGTGACGCTGGATATGGGAAGCGCTGCCGGCTTCGATGTCGGGACGCAGTTCACGGCGATCGACGCGGTCCCCGGCGGGCAGAAGGCTCTGATCGAAGTCCGGCGCATCGACGAGCCGCTGGCATCCACGGCGCAGGTTGTCGGCGGACCTGCAAGCGTGAAAGTTGGGCAGACATTCGAGCTCACGAAGATGACGTATCCGCAGGCGGCACGACTGGTCATCTTCGCTCCCAAGCCGGAGCCAGTCCTGTCCGCCGCCGTGTCCGCGACGAAGGCGCTGTTTCCAGGCCTTACCTGGTTGGACGACCCCACCGCCCAACCCATCGACTTCCTGGTTGTGGATGGTGAACAGGGATGGGTTGCCTATGATCAACGCGGCCACGCCGTTGCACCGGGAAGCACATCGAAAGGCGGGGCGTTTCTCTTGCTCGGACCGCCCCCGTCTCTGAAGACGGCGATCGAACAGAGTGTTCCCTTCCAGCGGAACGCATTCAGCTTCACCCCAAAGCTCACTGAGGCCAATTACCTCCTGGCGACGCGGATAAGGTCTGATGGCACGCCGGAATACGCGCTCTTCGATCCAATTGTGTTAGCGCCCCACAAGCCCGATGCCTACGTGAGGAGCGCCGAGGACGATCCCAGCGACACGGCGCTGAATGCCGGCGTTCAGCCTGAGGTTGTCTGCCGCAACGATGTGTCCCTCCCCGTCAGGACGGCATGGCTGGCGGATCGTTCGGAGAGCGGCAACGACCTCGTTCTCGCTCTGAACCGCAGGATCGTCCGGCTCGGCAAGTTGCGCGTATGGCTGCAATCGCCGTCGCTCGCTCCCGGGGCCGCAGGCTGGCCGTACCATCTCGCGATCACGGAATCTAGCAGCGACAAGGCAATCAGCGGATTGCTTCATCCAGATCAGACGTATGACATCCGGCTGCTCACCACGGCGGATCAGCGGGCCGCCACAACCCCCATTCCGAAGTATGTTTATCTATTCGGCTTCGACTGCGCAGCCAATCCGTTTCTTCTCTACCCGGAACGGGACCTAAATGGCGGAGCGAAAACACCCCAGCCAGGCGTCGATGGCGTCTATCCTCTTTCCGTGTTACTCAAGCAGGTACAGGTCGGAACGCCGCTCGGAGCGGACACGCTCTTCTTGATGGCCACTGCGGAAAAAATCTCCGACCCATCCCTTTTATTGAGTGACGGCTCGCTGGAGCGCGGCACTCGCGGCACCCAGAGCAGGTTCGACGAACTCATCACTGACTTGAGCGACGCCGGCACGCGCGGTCCGGTAAATGTGCCAACCAACTGGCTTGTTCAACAGCTTGTGCTTCCCAGCAGACCATAGATCGCAAAAAGTGAGGTGGGACACGATGGTGATCGTTAATAGCTTCGCAACAAAGAATGTGCGCCGGCGTTTCTTGATGGGGCAACTCGCTCTGCTGCTAATCTGCGGCACAGCTTATCGAGGTTCTTTGTGGGCCCAGAGCGCACCGGCCAAGACCACCTCATCTGACAACGCGTCCACCCGAAGCCAGGATGGTCCAAGCGCCTTAAGCTTTTCGATTGAATCGGAGATGCTGACCTACCGCGCCCTGGAATCTAACAGCGAGGCAGTCGCCTGTGACATCGCGGCTTATCTCAACGGCAGTTCAGCCGATTTCACGAACCCTCCGGCCGGAGAGGTATGCACAGTGAATGCCAGCGCGAACGGCAAGGCCAGTGTCGTCATCTTTCCTTTCGACCGAACCGCGTTCGACGACTTTCATCTCTGGCGCGCCGACATGGGAACCATGAACGAGCTTCGCACTCGCGCGGCCACTTACTGCCCGGTATCAACGGTGATGCAAGTCACCGAGCGAGGGTCGGGTGCTGCTGGTTCGGCTCAAGGGTCGGGTGCTGCTGGTTCGGCGCTGGCCTTAACGCCTGCGGGATCGGCCCTTTCGCTGGCGCAGAGCGTTCTCGGAATGGCGTCGTCGCAGGCGTCGACCTCACCGGTCGGCGGAACGATCGAGGACCAGGCGTTCATGGATGGAGTCGCCAGAGAACTGCGAAGCCTCAGCGTGCCGGTGCTGATGCCCACCGCCTACGGCCCTTATTCACTGTCCGTGATGGACGCGTCGCGATCGCCGTTTCTGTCCAGCCTAGACAAGCTGTTCCAGGCCCGCGTGTGCCTGCAAGACGAGGAAGCCAAGAGCGATGAGAAGGCCAGCGCGAAGAGCAGCATAGGCAAACTCATCGACGACATGGACGCCTATCTGGCCATGCTCAGCGGAAGGACGGCCGCAGCCGCAAAGAATGCGGAATTGGCTCAGTCGAAGCAGGGCGACGGTAGCGCGGTAACGCAAGCCTCCGGCGGGACGGCACCGACCTCTTCGCCGTCGCACCTGATGGCCGTGCTGTCGGCAGATGGCCTGGCGCAGAAACTCGGAGTCGATCCTGCGACGGGCCTGCTGCCAGAGAATGCAGCGTGGCAGCACCTTCTTCTGCTCAAGGCACTGGAATCGGGAGGCTCGATTCAGAAGAGCGCGAACATCCTTAGGACGAAGATTCGCTACAGTGGTGGATCGGTCGGCACCTACGCGATGTTTACCATGGATGGCGAACTGGAGTGCTCCGGCAATGTGTACGATTACGGCGGATCGATTCCAGCCAAGACGTTCCAGCAGGATTTGCGCCACCACAATCACGACCCCGCCAGTCAGTACATCTTCCAGCGTGGAAGCTGTCACACACCCGTGAAGCACTGACACGTGGCGCTCAGCAGGTTGCGAAGCTGGCCTATCGTGCGAGAAGATGCTCCAGGAGATCGGGAACTCTTCATCGACTTGCAGTCAGTTGGTGCTGGAACTTATCTTCCTCGACAATGTTTGAGTTCCCTGGCATTTTGCTCCCACTGTTCGACGTCGGCCGCGATCCGCTCGGGCATCTGCCCTTGGTTTTGGGCCGCCGCCGCCCGTTCCTTTTCCTTTTTCGGCCGAGATGATACACCTTCTAGTTCATTGCTAGTTACTCATCAGTCTGAAGCGCGCCGTCCGCCACTTTGCTGCCCGAACCGGCGAATCCGGCTTGGGAATTCAGTCGCACGATCCTCTTTACTTGTCAGGACCACGCATTGCGATGCGCTGATACGCAAATTGCGCCTTCTGCATACAATAGGGAAGCACAGTACAGATCGAATCTCTCGCGGCCTTTAGCGCCAGACCGCCGCTCTCTTATAGAGCCGTTGTGACCCTTGCATTGCGTCAGCGAATGCTGTATCATGCGTCCCATATTTTCGGCCAGATCGTTAACCTTGACTCGACGGAGATTTGAACAAATGCGGATTCTGAAAACGGTAGCGCTCGTGTCGGTGCTCGAGTTGGCGTCTGTCTATTCATTAGCATCATTAGGAGTGCCGATCCGGTCCACTTCTGACAACGGGTCAAACGGCAATCAAAACTTTTGGAAACTATTGGAATACAGCGAACCAAAAGTGCTCACGGCAAGCGGTGTGAAAGTAACTGCCACGAGAGAAGTGGTTTGCGTAGCGAACAATGGTTCGGTCGGTGCCGGGGAGTGCATCTCGGGATCGGGCAGCAGCCCCTACGAATATCTCTTTATCTTCCAATTAAAGTCAACCTCAACCAATGTGAAAGTGGAGATCGGCAATTTGCTGCCGGGACTCTCGGAAGCCGGAGTCATGCAGTGTAATGACACGGCAGGCGAAGAAGGCAACAACCAGGAACTCTGCACCGAAGATACTACGACGCCCTCCCTTGCCACCCTTGCCGCCGCTATGACGGCGACGCCAAACCATGAAAAGTCACCGACGAGTGTTACATTTGAGATCCCTTATTTTCCCGCTTTTCCCCCAGGAGCGACGAATCCGACAGAGGAGGGTCAAGGGTTGACAATCTATGTCCTCATAAACCAGACCGAAATTGCGCCCGTAACCTATCCCAGCATAGGGGTGTCTTCTTACTAGCGCAGCCTGTCTGCTTTTTGGGCGATCAGCCGGAAGCCTGTGCGGTCAGCGTCTCGAAACAACATATCCACGTTCGACCGGTCCTCTAAGCTTGCGCCGCCGGCAGCTTCAGCACGGGCAAGACGGGCTAGAAGTTCGTAGTAAAGTAGATTCTTTTTTTTCATCTCCTCGGTCAGCTGATCCAGCTTGGTTATGGCAGCTGACCGATCATTTTGTCTCGCCAGTAATCGGGCGGCCGTGATTGCAAGCGACGTATCTGCAGATAAGTCGCGACTGTTCAGCTTCTGCGCTCTTTGTAGCTGTTCCCCTGCTTCGCTGAACCTGCTCTGCGCGATGAGGCACTGGATGAGGACATCTAAAGCCAGAACTTCTTGATCCGCATCTCCCAATAATTGGAATTCATTAGCCGCTGAACGCGCCAGGGCTTCCGCATCGGACCGCTTATTGCTCTCTAGCGCCGCAAGTGCGAGAGCTGCCTGGCTGTCAGCAACACCCGCCTTGTCCCCTAGCTGAGTGCGTATGGCGAGAGAGTCACGATATTTCTTCTCTGCTTCTGCAATGGCACCGCGTACCAGAAGCACGTCGCCGAGGGCTCTGAGAGCGGACGCTACGTGGTCCTTTGAGTTTGCGTCTCGCGCCAGGGCAAGACTGTTCTCGACGAATTGTTGAGCTTCTTGCAGGTTGCCTTCCAGGTAGGAAATTGCAGCCACATTCAATTGCGCTTCGACAATTCCGTTTTGATCCCCAATTGCGCGAGCGGCGTCCACCGCGCTTTCTAACATCTTCTTTGCCCCCATGAAATCCCCAAGGAGCATAAGATTGGAGGCGATATCATTTTCGGCGCCAAAAGAATCCCGTTTATCTCCGATCTCGACGGCAACCGCCAGCGCTTCCTCGTAGTTCCGTGTGGAATCGGCAATTTTCTGTTCGGAAGCGAGGAGATTGCCAATATTAATGAGGGCGCCGGCGATGTCAGCCTGAGCCCCGGTCTGGCGCGCCAGTGCCAGCGCCTGATTGTGCAGCGCTAGGGAGGAAGCGTAGTCGGCCGCAGAGGAAGCATGGTCGGCCACGGAGTTGGCGATACAGGTCAAACTTTTCGCCTCACTCTTGAGGTCTTGGGCAGCGTGAAATATACCCTGCGCTTGTTGTCCGGACTTCTTTGCTCCCTCCAACTCCCCGAGTCGACGTTGCGCCTGACATTGCTGCAACATGGCCTGTGCGCCCAAAAGATTAGCTCCCTGACGGTTGGCCTTTTGCAGGGCCGAACTAGATAAAAGCTTCTGACGCTTATAGTCTGACAACGATCTGGCAGCAGCAGCCTCGGCAAGATCTATCCTGGGGTCGTCTCTCTGCGGGCGCGGAAGTTTTCTTAAAGCCAGGAGAGTTGCGAGCGCATCCTGTGCCTTGCCCCCTGAAACCTGGGCAGATGCGAGTTTGAGAGCATACTCGGGGTCATCCGGGAAAAAGGTCCACAGCGACTTGTAGAGTTCGATCGCCTTGTCCCATTGCTGGCTGGCCTGCCGGTACTCAGCTTCGATCATGAGCGACTCTTTTCGTTCGAGTCCCGCGGATAGTTCAAACGCCCGCTGACCCTCCTCTCGGGCCTGATCGTCGAATCCCAACTCTTCTAACGTATTCGCGAGCGTGGCACGCATGGTGGCGTTCTGAGGATCGTTTGCAATCGCTTTCTGGAGGAGGTCGCGCGCATTTCGATAATCGTAAACGCGCAGTCGGTCGAGCGCCTCTGAGTAGAGTTGCAATGCTTGTGGGCTGCGTGGCAAAGCGGTTCTTGCGGCCGCAGCCTGCTCCGGGGTGGCTTCACCCGTTCCGCACCTACCGCGAAGAGTGCGCCCAATACGCTGAACCAATTCGAAGAAATTACCTTCGGTATCTGTGTCTGAGAAAGTACCTAGATTGTCCCCCAGCAGCGCATTCTGAACTTGAATGTCAACCCTGATGTGTCCCCCCATCTCCAGATAAGAACCCGAGATGATGAAATCGCTAGCTAGACTCTGATACGCCGTGGTCAGCGTTTCTCGTGAGAGGTTGGCTCCATCCAGCGCGGGCAACTCCTTCCTGACGCGCGCGACCGTTTCCTCGGGAATCGTGCGAATGGCGTCTCCAGCGCCGAGTTCAGTCCTCAGCATTTCGGAGAGGGCGGTCGAGATCCAATCCTGGTCAGGCTTTCCAAGAATGTTCTTGAACCCGATGAATGCCGCAGCCGAACGTGAATTATGTGTCTTGACGTCCTGCTCCACTACTTGCGTGGCAGCAGGCTTTTGCAAGACGGACAACAACATTTCGCCGCGCTGATCTAGATAGAAAGATCCGTAGTCAGGGGTTTGGCTGGACGCAGTAGCCCGCCCGACCTGCTGCTGTAAATAAAGACCAAGTTCCGACGAGGTGATAACACCGTCTCCGTCCAGATCTGCGCTTCCGGAGTCAATTCCATCGATGAGAGCGCCCGTAAAGAGTGAGTGCCCTGGGAGTGGTCCCTTGTCAGAGGCGAGCTGATTGCGGCGCGCGGAGCTGATGACCTTACGGCTGATATTCTCTCCAAGATCCCTCTGATATCGAACTTCCCCGCCGCGGTAGGAGTCAACCGCCGGCCCGAGAGCGAAGCCGCTGAAGCAAGAGTCCAATAGGACCAACACGTGGCGGGCAGGTAATTTTCCGATGGCTTCAAGGAACTGATCTACCTGAATGTAGTCACTCCATTGCTCTTCCTGTTCGACACGCGCATCAAATGGAACAATAAATCCTGTCTCGACTTCTTTTCCTCCAACCTTGTCAACACGAGTGGTCCCATGACCGGCGAAAAAGACTACAAGGTCATCATCCTGTTTCAGTTGCTTGCGAAGGTCATTTTCGACCAGTTGAAGAATATCGTGCTTAGACGCCTGCTCGTTCAAGAGCTGGCCTATCAGAGAGAACCCTAGTTTCTCCCGCATCACCTTGGCAAAGCCAGCAGCATCTCCAACGGCATTTCTTAGGGTTGGCCATTCTCGGTAATCATCGATGCCGATGACAACCATCAGACGACGGCCAGCGGACGTAGCGGGCTCCTGCTGCGCTGTTTTGAACCCACGAGAGTCTGCCGGCAATTGCGCCCATCCTAAGGCCGCAACGAACGTGAGACAGCAGGCCGCCAGAAAGGTGAGACTTAACGCGGATCGGTATCGGGCATCTTTCATGTGGCGCGCACCGACTGGATAATCCATCGTCCGGTTTCGGTTTTAAGCCGTAGCCTAGATTATCAATTTAATCAAGAACTTGAACAAGTCATTCGAGCTACCATGTTTTCTTGGGTTTTCCAGACGGACTGAATCCCCTGCAGGTTAACCTTCGTAACCAGAGTTTGTATCGCTCAAATAGGTTGGCCCGCATGTACACGAAGTTAAACTGCAACGTCTCCTTTTCTTTCACTTTACTGTGATCCCCTCTGCCGCTGAACTGTGGCGGCTCACCGCAGATCACACAGCTTGATCAGACTTGGGTCCAAAGTTGGGTCCAACAAAAAGGGCGTTTTCAGCCCAAAACGGGGGTTAAGTTGCGCCAGATCAACGAAAGAGTTGGCTGGATTAGTAACGACAAGTTGGGTTGTCGGAAGTGATCTTCACTTGGCAGCGATTTTGGGCGGATTACCGGCATTCCGGAAGTAATCCAAAACGCGTCTCAAAATCTGGGTCCAATTAGGGTCCAATAACCGTTCCTGAGGGTTCCTTACAACGCCAAAGGTGGCTGCCAGTGCCGTTGAATGTCAATCAGTTACCGTTGAACAGGACCTTGACACGGAAGAGGTCGGTGGTTTGAGTCCATTCGGGCCTACCATTTTTCAGCCCCGCCAATGCAGCGCGCGACTGAATCCTGACGTCCTTATAGTCGACGATACGCCTGAAGGATCAAACGAAATTGGATTTTAGCCACTTTACGGCTTCCGTGATGTCCACACCTTGAGCGTAGGCGATCAGGCTGGGAATCTTGTCGGCGCAATCAAGAGGAACCGGAGCGGGAAGCACCGGACCGAGCCGAAAATACTTATCTTTAAGAAGTCGGGCGCACTCGTAGTCCGCAACACCCATCATCCCCTCTATCATCATGTTCGCGAGCACCGGTGCCCATTGCGCCAGTCCCCAATCCAGCATGTCGCCGGACACAAACTGCGGCGTGAGCCCCGTGCCAACGGAAAATATCCTCAAATCCGGTAACTGCTGTCCTCCCGTATCCGGATCGATTGCCTGTGCCAACGCCGTCATGGCGGGGTTGTTCGCGACCACACCGCCATCCACATACCCCTGATAGGCAGGAAAATACGTAGGTGCGGCGCTCGTCCGCAGAGCTACGTCGGCGATCTTTTCCTGACCGTCGGAATCGCTTCCCTTAAAATTGTGGAAGAACTTCGGCTTCCACATCCGCGGTGCGGGTGGAACTGCTTGGTTGTCGAGGTCAAACGAAGGCACAAGGACATGACGCGGCAAAAGGTCGTCGAGCGTTCCTTCACCGAACGTATCTTGAATGATTCGAATTAGGTCATCGTCGTCGTATTTTGATCCTGTCAGATCTCCTAGATCCCGAATTTCATGCCACAAGGTCCGAGAGAAAATAGCGCTGCCATTGTTCTGGTAGAGGGCGATTAAATCCTCGACCGCGATCCCTTTAGCGAGACCTAGTGCGAGAATCCCGCCTGTCGAAGTCCCAGCCAGCAGGTCAGCGCGATCAGTGAAGCCGGGAACCTGGTCTGACAGACGATCCAGAAGCAGCGCCGTGTAGAGCCCTCGGATTCCGCCGCCATCAAGAGCCAGGATGCGATAGCTCGGCACGATATTTTCTCCTCGCTGGTTCTTACGTTACAAGCGCCTATTGTATTAAAGGTTTTGTCCCATTAGTAGCCAGACGCAGAAATCCCCTCTCCTTGCAAAAGCGACGTGACGAGTGCCCAGCTTTTGTCGAAACTCGTCACCAATTCGTTACCAAAACTAGGCTATTTTAAGAGCACTTTGCTCCTTGCGCCAAGCCGCCGATTCCAACCTGGCCTACCGGTCTCCCCCCACTCAGATTCATTTCCCGCTGTCGCACTTCATGGACACCGGGAATTTTCCTCAGGCTGGCGATGACCCGTGCTAGATGCGCCATTTCGGTGTCTTGGATGCGGTGCCTTCGACAGGCAATTGGCGATTCCAGAACTCGATAACCCGTTGACCTAGGATGGGACCGAGTTTTGTATCACATCAGCGGGAGAGGGTGTCGGCAACCGCATTTAGTGCTTCGCGTCGTTTTGGGTTGTCTGCGGTGTGTACTCCCAATTCACGAGTGCGATCCCTCCTGCACTCGTTTTCCCCGTCTCGCGAATGTAATCCACAGAACCGGTATAGGCTTCCTTGGGGTTCAATAGAATGACAAGCGTCTCCGATACATCATGTGTAGCCTTGCATTTGTCATCGTACAAGGTATGAACAACAGGCACGGTGAGTTTCGGCCGTCCATCGCTAGTGTGGCTCACCACCCCGCAGCCTCTGGATAGAAGGACCTTTCCCACCGGGAGTCCGCCGTGTACGCAGTATTTGGAAACATCTATTGTGGCGCAAAGCAATCCAGCATCATCTTTCTTAACACTGATATCGCCGAGCCACCCCTCCTTGCCCCATTGCCATTGATAGTGACCCTCTCGCAAACTTGCCCATGTGTGGGCTTGTTCAGATAACTTTTGCCCGTGCTCTATCTTGTCGTAGTTGCTGAGATAGGCCGTGCCCCACCCTCCAATTACGCCGATCACCGCTACAAGGAGCGTAGTAGCGTTCTGGCTTATGGATCTCTTGGGCGATGCGGCAGGCTCTTTGACTTCTTCGGTCGGAGGCAATTTACCGGCTCCAATTCGAACGACACTTTAACACAAGTTCGCCCTAATACAGCTACCCAATTCCCCATATGGCACGAATCGAGGATCAGATTGCCGTCACTCGTATGATTTGTGCATTTGCACACGGCCAGTAATTTCGCCGTCAGGATGTGATTTGGTACAGACGGTTACAGTAGCCCGACCATTTAGTACGAGGGTCGCTAATTCCTTGAACCGACTGGCAGGTAGAACGCGCGTGAGACGACCGCTATAAGGACCATCCTTCGCGTCGTAGATCACGATCGCTGCCGGTCCGGAGGCGTCGTGAGCTGAGCGCCTGATCCGCAACTCAATCTTTTCTACATCTTTAATATTGCGGGTGGTTATCGTAACCGTAGCTCTCCGGTTGGGGAAATCGAAGACGAACCCCGCCTTCCCGCGTGCGTCCGTAACCACGGTTGGGATCTCGCGCCGCCCGCTCATTTCTGCTGACCAAGTCACCACCGACATATGCTCAGTGTTCGCCATGTTCTCTGTTTGCCCGCTCAGAAACTGACGGCAGGCAAGCAACATTCCGAATGTGAGTAGAACGAACCAGCTCGTTTTGAGGCGATCAATCATGGGAGCGACGGTGCCGACTATTTTATCTGAGTGTTATGATTCACAACACCGAAAAACTCCGGCCTACAAAATACTGGCGCACAGGCTAGCGCTCTTGTTAGAGTTTCTTCGTATTCTATGCATGCCTTGACTCGTAGCGCTTTCAAAATCGTGGCGAAATTGTCACGAGTGGTCGGGATCGTTGTCGGTTGTTTTAGCCTTTGGGGTCAATCGCCGTCAGACTCCGTTGTTCCGATTTGGACGCAACGTAATGATAACGCTCGAACTGGGGTCAACGCGACAGAAGTGCTGTTAACGCCTGCGACGGTTAAGTTGAATCGATTCGGAAAACTCTTCGCCTATGTGATGGACGATCAAACGTACTCGCAACCCCTTTACATGCCCGGCTTGACGATGGCTAGCGACGGGAAGAAGCACAATGTCGTGTTCATGACTACAGTCAACAACAGCGTATATGCGTTTGATGCGGATACGAACCAAGCAAACGGCGGCCTGCCATTGTGGAAACGATCTCTCACGCCGCCTGGAGCGCGGCCCCCCAATGCCGCAGACATGAGCAGATTAGGGGCGTGCCACCGACAATATCACGATTTTGCCGGAAACATGGGTATAGTCGGTACACCTGTAATCGACATTGCGAGCAACACAATCTATCTGGTGGCACGAACAATTGAAGGGAAGCGCTGGGTACAAAGATTGCACGCTTTAGACCTTTCGACCGGTTCAAACAAACTTGGCGCCCCTGTGGTAATTGCAGCCGCTTACCAAGGAGCCAGTTTTGATCCAGTGTTGAACAATCAGCGTCCAGCTCTTGCTTTGGTTAACGGTGTCGTGTACATCGGATGGTCGTCTCATTGCGATTTTGGTGCTTACCATGGTTGGATCATCGGATATAGCGCGTCTGACCTCTCCAAAGTCGCAGTTTGGAGTCCCACTGCTTTCGCTGGAGGCACACTCGGAGGCATTTGGCAGTCTGGCCAAGGCGTTGCCGCTGATTCATCGGGGAACCTCTATCTATCTATGGGAAATGGCGACTGGGATGGACAGAACAACTTTGGTATGAGTACTGTTAAACTCGCGCCGGGGGTTAACAAGAACAAGAATCTGCTCGTGAAGGACTTTTTCACTCCATCAAACTACCTTGAAAACCTAAATCACGACATCGACTTCGGATCCGCGGGGCCTGTATTGATACCTGGGACGAAATTGCTCATCGGAGCAGATAAGCAAGGCAAGGTGTTTGTAATGAGCCAAGAACATCTTGGGGGCATGACAGAGGATGGGCCCGACAATATCTTGCAGGAATTCCAGGCGATCCCGATACCCCCTTCTGGTACGCAGGGTCCAACAAACCACAACCATGGAGCCCCGGTTTATGTTGACACTGGCGCTCATCGATACCTCTATATCTGGGGAGAGAACGACTTTCTGCGCGCCTTCGAGTTTTACGGAGAAGGGCAAAGACCCATATTCAGCACCACCGCGGTCGCGGCCAGCGCGGTTCGATCCCCGCAGTTTTTTACGGGCATGCCGGGCGGCTTTCTCTCAGCCTCATCTAACAAGAATGAAGACGGAATTGTCTGGGCCTTAACTCCTTATGGTTGCAATGCAAACCAAGCGGTCGAGCCTGGGATACTTTATGCTTTTGATGCATCACAGTTTCAGGGATCAGGGGCTACGAGAGATCTCGTTGAGTTATGGGACAGCAGGCAAAACCAAAGTCGCGATGACGTGGGCTATTTTGCGAAGTTTACAAATCCCACGATTGCAAATGGAAAAGTATATGTCGCAAGCTGGGGGGATGTACCGGTTGACAATAACAAATGTTCTGGTCCAACTGCGCCCTCGAACAGAGGGCAGTTGGCCGTCTATGGCATTCTTAGCCCGACCTTGCGGTGATAAAAACGTGATAGTTCTATGCTCAAAACGGGTCAAAAGGGATCAGAACGCGTCAGAACGTCGAAAGTCCTCAGCGATCACCCAAAACCGGCCAGTGATTATCACCTGAAAACCGGCCAACGAGAGTAACGTCCGGGACATTGAATCCCGCGGAGGCTTGTAGGCTCCGTGGGCATGGCCAATGTCTTG
>Ga0181532_10002017_pt1 | contig 19176 bp, 13 predicted proteins | sample PEATcosm2014_Bin_33_FD_119768 | JGI IMG/M metagenome (GOLD analysis project Ga0181532, IMG submission 119768) | Peatland microbial communities from MTU Mesocosm Facility, Houghton, MI, USA - PEATcosm2014_Bin11_30_metaG | ecosystem: Environmental > Terrestrial > Soil > Wetlands > Peat | place... | reverse complement strand
CACCCTTTCACGCCAACAACCCGATGCTTTCCTAGGAAACTCGCAGCCCGCCCACCCCCAAAAAACGTAAACCGCCCGCCGGTAGCGAAAGTCGGGCTAGGGCATAAAGCATGAACTGCCGCCTTAAGTCAATTCGTATCGGATGGCTTGCGCCTCTTTGGTTTCTGCTTATCGGGAGCAACGTCCACGACTCTTTTACACACCCCGGCAGCTTGGGGCGCGGCTATGTCACCAGCAACAATTGGAGCGTGACGCGGCACTTGCTCACGACGGCGCTGCCGGCCACGGCCCAGGGAATGCCAGTCCTCGCGAGCACCTATGACGCCCGGGATTGGCTGGCGAGCGCGCAGAATCCGCTGGGAGAGAGGGATGCCGCCAATTCGAACTGAACAAGGCGAACTTGGCGCGGGCAATCTGCTGGAGGTCGGAGGGAAGCGCTTTGAACTCGTGTTTGAACCGGACGGCGCGCCGGAAGATCATAGGTCTTTAACCATGTCTTCCATTGAATCGTATTGCTGCGGCTCGACGGCGTCGTCGTTGCGCTCTTTGGTGTCGGCCAGATCTTTGGGGGTGGGTTTGCGGGCGGGCACGCTCGCGGCAAACACCACCGGGTCGAATGGCACCTCGGCCTTCGTCTTTTTCGTTTTGGCCTTCATTGCCAGAGCAATTTAATCAAGAAGCAGCCCAACCTCAACTGGAAAAAGGGCAACAATTTGATGGAATTTCTTCACCACGGATGGACGCAGATAGACACGGATGGGGCAGAACGGTACGCCGGCAGAGCGGAGCGCCGGCAGGTTGCCCGCTTTGGAGGTCCGAATGGTGTAAGCCGGCAACATGCCGGCGCTCCGACCACAATACCGCCCCTGCCTTCCAGCAGGCAGATTCCTGGCAAGCACAATTTGAGGGGATTCCTTCACCACAGATGGCGGCGGTTAAACACCGGTGGAGGCAGTGTGAGGGTCAACCGCACGGGGCGGGTGATCAGTCGCCCGTGGCCGCCGTGCTCTGCCGGAAACGGCCCAAGACCTTCTGGCCCCAGACCGGGAAGGTCGGGTTCGAGTCCGGCACAGCCGTCCAGAATGGTTGGGGCACCGGGAAGGCACGAGAGCGCCTAGACAGTGCCAAGACAGCACTAGGCTTAATACATTTTCTATTAAGCCTAGTGCTGTCTTGGCACTGTCTAGGCCCTGGCCAGGCAATGGCTTGGCAGACCACAGGCCGCAGGTCCGACGTCAGGAACCGAGCAGGCCATGCCCTAACCGGCCAGTATTTGGGGGCGTCCCTTGATTTCGCTGTCTCCAGCGCACTTCCGAACCTTAGGATATTCGGAAAGGGCTCAAACTGGAGGTTGGTTCGTCTCGGGAATGGCTCACACCGGCAGCCAACCCCGCCCTCTTGGGCAACGCGTTCAACTGGCTTACCTCATTTCACGTCCAGCAAACCAACGAACCCGTGTAACCCATTTAGCTCATGCAACTTATGTAACTCGTTTAGCCCATTCAACTCATCTAACGCCACCCCCCCGCCATCCCGCAGGCGAGGACGGGCGCCGCTTGTAGCGCATTTGTCACCTGCTGCCCCTTGCGTTGTCCGAGGCCCCGTTCCGGGCGATCCTGGGCCATCCGGGAGCGAAAGAAGCTCCCTGGACGCGTTTCTGCAAGGCGCCAGAGGGCAGGCGCATTCCAAGACGCTAGCGCGCCCCGCACATGCACAGGAAATCGCGAAGCGATTTCACTTTACTGTCGAGGTGCTTAGAGGGCCTGGGTAACAGGCGGGTGCACGGGAAGGTCGCTACTGGATTTGCGGGGCGAGCATCACGCGGTAGAATCGCTCGGCGTTCGTGCACACGTTATCGTAGGCGGTGACCGTGTTGCTGGTCGGGTAAACGGAGGAGCCGAGATAGGACCAGCTCTTGACGGGCAGGTTGGTCGAGTACTGCAACCGATACCTCTGCCCCGGCATCGCGCTCCAGGTGAGGGCCAGCGTGCAATTGGACCTGACGGCCGACAGGAACACCGGCGGAAAGACGACGGTCAGGTGCGCCGGGCTGCTGGTTACCGGCCCCAGCGAGTTGCTCAGGATGACCGAGTAGGTGGCGGTGTCGGCCAACGCAACGCTGCTGAGGTTCAGGCTGCGGTTGGTGGAGCCGAACACATTGCCGCCATCAATGAGGTTCGTCCCATTCCGCTGCCAATGGTAGTAGAACGGGCGCGCACCGGTGACGGCCACGCTGAATTGCACGCTGGCACCGGCCACAACGGCCTGGCTGGCGGGCTGCGCGGTGATCTGGGGCGAGCAACCGGCGCCGAGTTGAAACACGGTGCCGAGGCCGGCTTGGCAGGGGCCACCGGCGATAGTCGTGCCGTAGAGGTTGCCCGCCGCGTCCTCCAAAAGCGCGGTTTGCGGGCGGGAGCCGTCGTCGCAGCCGTCGAAGAAGAGCAGCGTGCTGAACGTGGTGCCGTCGGGCGATACTCTAAATACCGTGCCATAACCGTCGGGACCTGCCAAAGCATTGGCCAGGAAGGTGGTGCCGTAGAGATTTCCATCACTGCTCTGCACCAGCCCGGCCACAGGATACGCCCCGTCCAGGGGGCTGATATTGCCGAAGTTGTACAGGGTGGTCAGCGCGCCGGTTAGCGTTAACCGAAACACCGTGCCCTTCCCGGTCAGGCCGCCGGTGGTTGTGACGCCATACAAGTTGCCATCGCTGCCTGACACTAACGTGCCCGCGGGCGTATTGCCGTCCCTGCCCCCGGTAAAGGAATAAAGCGTGGCGAGCACGCCAGCGGGAGTGATGCGGAACACGTTGCCCTTGCCGGAGACGCCGCCGCTGGGAGTCAGGCCATAGAAGTTGCCATCGGCGCCCTGCACGAGTCCCCCGACGGGCGAATAGCCGTCAAGCCCGTTGGTGAAGGAGTAGAGATTGGTCACTGCGCCGTTGGGGACCATCCGGAAGACGGTGCCGAAGCCGGACGCTCCGCCGGCGCTGGTCGTGCCGTAGAAGTTGCCGTCCGCACCCTGCACTATTGCGCCAGAGGGATTCGCGCCATCGCCGCTGCCCGTAAAGGAGTACAGGCTGGCGAGTGCGCCGTTGGCGGTCATGGCGAACACCGTTCCCGCTCCAGACGCGCCGCCGTAGAAGGTCGTCCCATAGAAGTTGCCATCGGTGCCTTGTACCAACGGCGCGGCCGGATTCGCACCGTTTGTTTCCATGAACGAAAGGAGGGTCGTAAAGACGCCGTTGGTCGTGAGGCTGAACACGGTGCCCCAGGGGTGGTCGCCGCCGGAATAGGTCGTGCCGTACAGCAGGCCATTCGTGCCCTGCGTGAGCGCGCTCGCGTTCGCGCCGTCGCTGCCGCCGGTGAACCAATGGCGCGTGGTGAGGGTGGTGCAGGCGGCGGTCTTGGGCACCAGGGCCAGCACGGCTGACACGTTGGTGGCGCCAGCGGAGTTGGTGACGAAGACCGTATAGGTGCCATTGTCGGCCTGGGTGACATTGCTGATGACCAGCGAGGTGCTGGCCGAGCCTGACAGGTTGCAGGTGTCCGTGAGGTTAACCCCATTCTTCTCCCACTGGTAGTACATGGGCTGGTTCCCGATCGCGGCAACATTAAAGGAAACGTTCGCGCAGGCATTGGGCGCCAGGCTGATCGGGGCGGCAACGATTATGGGCGGGGACGATGTCACCTGGAGGAGTGCGATGGTGCTGTTTGTTGAACCGGCCGAGTTGCTTATCAACACCGAATAGCTGCCCGCATTCCCGGTAGTGACGTTTGCAAGGATCAGGACCCGGCTGCCTGAGCCGGAAACATTGCCGCCATCAGCCAGGTTGGCGCCGTTCTTCTGCCACTGGTAGGCCAAGGGGCCCGCACCGGTCACAACCACGCTGAACAAGACTGTGTTCCCCGCATAGACCGACTGGCTGACAGGCTGGCTCACGATCTGAGGCGGGCCGCTGAAGCTGAGGCGGAAGATGACGCCGGCATCGCTCGGTCCGCCGTTCTGGGTTGTGCCATAGAGGCTGCCGTCCACATCCTCGATCAGCGCCGCCTGCGGGTTGGCGCCCGCGTAACCATTGAACGCGACGAGGGTGGTCAGCGTGCCATCAGGGGCCATGCGGAACGCGGTCCCGTCGCCGTAAGCGCCCCCATAAGCAGTCGTGCCGTAGAAGTTACCGTCACTGGCCAGCAGCAAAGCCGCGGCTGGGTAACTGCCGTCAGCGCCGCCCCCAAACGAGTAAAGCGGCGTGATCAGACCCGCCGGCGTCATGCGGAACACCTCGCCGTAGCCATAGATCCCCCCGGAGATAGTCGTGCCGTAGAAGTTACCGGCTGGGTCCTGCACCAATTCGGCCATGGGGAGAGAGCCGTTGGTCTTGTTGAAAGAGGCCACACTCCTGAACGCGCCATTGGCGGTGATTTGATATACGGTGCCGTTAGCGCTGGCGCCGCCATTATACGTCGTGCCGTAGAAAGTGCCGTCGCTGCCTAGGACCACTCCCGCCGCCGGAAAGCCGCCATCCAGGCCATTCGTGAACGAGTAGAGCATGGTGAAGGCGCCGCCCGGGGAAATCCTGAAGACCTCGCCTGGCCTGAAAGTGTAGTCCGTGCGGCCTGCTCCCCCTTGGTAAGTCGTGCTGTAAAGATTGCCATCCGGCCCGAGGGTCAGCGGGGCGTACGGGAAGGAGCCATTGGTGATATTCACCGAAATCAAATTGGACACGACGCCACCCGGCGTGACGCGAAAGACCGCGCCGTTGTCGTAGGCGCCGCCCTGGTAAGTGGTGCCGTAGAAATTGCCATCGGGGCCTTGCGCCAGCGCGGCCAGCGGGGTGGCGCCGTCGTTGCCGCCCGTGAAAGAGTACAACGGCGAGAGACTGCCCCCAGGGGAGAACGCAAACACCGTGCCGGCGAAGTTGCCGCCGCCGTATTGAGCTGTGCCGTAGAAGGTCCCATCGGCGGCCCGCAACAGCGCGTTCGGGTTGGCACCGTCGTTGTCGCCGGTAAACGAATATACCGTGGCGAGAGCGGTCTCAGGCGCAGTTATCCCAATCACCGTCAGCACTGCGCTCGAACTGCTCGCCAAACCATCCCCATTGCCCACGATCACAGAGTAGGTGGCGGCGTCGGCCGAGGTGGCGCTGTGGAGCGTGAGGGTGCTGGAAGCCGAGCCGGAAACGTTGCCGCCGTCGCTCAGCGGGCTCCCGTTCCGCTGCCAGAGATAGAACAGAGGCTCGCTTCCGATGGCCCCTACCGTGAAGGTCACCTTCTGCCCGGCAGGAACGGTCTGGCTGGCAGGCGGTGCGGTGATGACCGGCCGCCACGGCAACACACCCAGGAATGCCTGCGCGCTCGACGCGGCTCCCGCGGCATTGCTCACGATGACTGAGTAGGCCCCCGCATCGGAGAGCATGGCGCCCGCGATGGTGAGTGTGCTGGATGCCGAGCCAGAGATGTTGTCCCCGTCCGTCAAATTGGTTAGATATGTGCCATTATCGTACTGCCACTGATAGCTGCAGGAGGCGCTGTTGGAGAGCGTAACAGCGAAGCTGACCCTGGTGCCCTCCTGCACGCTCTGGCTCGCGGGCTGGGAAGCGATGACCGGCGGGGCCACGACGTCCACGGTGACCACGCGGCTTTGCCCCAGCAGATCGCTCAAATTGGTAAACCACAGCGTGGCGGTGTAACTGCCCACCGCAAGACGGCTGGCGGCAGCGGTCATAGTGACGGTGACTGTGGCAGCCGGGCCGCCGTTCGTGAGCGAGCCGCCGGACGGAGACGCGTCGAGCCAGGAGGAGGTCTTGGTCAAAGTCCAGTTGAACGGCACGTTGGTGTCGTTGGTGAGGACGAATCCTTGCGCAACGGGGCGGAACGGGCCGCCGAACGGTCCGGTGAAGATAACCGGCGCGCCGGGCGTGATGGATAGCGGGATAGGCGGCGCGAGGAGGGCGGAAATGAGGTTGCTGCCCGTGGGCGTCCCCCAGCCGGTGCAGAGGTCGTAACCCGGGCAGGCATAGAAATTGTTGGTGCCGCAGCAGGTATTGGTGTTGTTGCCAACGGTAGTGTCGTGAAAGGTGGAGGCATACGTCGAAGACTTGCCTATGGCATAAAGGGCGGGGTTGATGAAGCCGACAGCAGGCTGGCCATTGGCGGCGGCTTGCTGATTGACCATGGCCGCAAAGCCGGCCCACAAGGGCGCGGCGGCGCTGGTGCCCGCGCCGTCGAACTGCTCACCATTTTCCGCAACGAGCCAAATGCCATCCGCGACGCAGGCCACATCGGGGCTGTTGCGCAGGTTGGTCGAGCCCCCGTTGCGGGTCATATCAATACCTTGCTGCCAGCTTGGGATGGAATAGTTTGTGCCGAAACCGCCGCCGGTGGCTTGCGGCTGGCCGGGGAACCAGCTCCAAACGGTTTCCGACACATAGGCGCCCCCGGGGCTGCTGGTGGTTAGCGAAGTTCCGCCCACCACCGTGACGTTGGGGTTATCGGCCGGAGTGAAGGGCGTGCAGCCGGCGCCGCAATAGGCCCCGCCATCGTCGGCGGCCTGGAAGAAGGCCTGCCCCTGGGCGACAAACTGCTGAAACACCTGGTTCTGGGCGGCAGTCGAAGGGGTGCTCCAAAGCCAGGACGAGCTGAGCTGCCGGGCCACGACTTGCCCGAGGCTGTTGGTGTCGTTGGCCATGCGGTTGAGGACATCGTACGGATTGGCAACCGGACTGGCCTGATACAGGATGATCTGGGACAGGCCGGGCGCCATGCAGATGGTCATGTCAATATCCAGGGCCACCTCGCTGTCAGCGGTGCCCGGGCGGCCACTAAAGCCATTGATGAACACGTTGGTAATGGGAACGTTCGGCAGCCCCGCCAGGTTCTCGTAGGCCAGCACGTCATTCGTGTAGTAGCCATCCAGCTCGAAAAGCCCGACCACTTGCCCTGTTCCGTCCAGGGAAACACCCGGCGCGTAGGCCGCCCGAAAATCCCGGCCCATGAGATAACCGCGCGGCCCGGAACCAGCGACCGCGGGCGCCGGCCCGGACGACTGGCCGAGGGGCGTCAACCGAAGCCCGGCCGGATGAGGCAGGCTGAAGTTATCCAGGCCGCCGACCATCAGGATGGGCACCGAGATGTCCAGCGAGGGTTCGGCGTCCGGGGCATAGAAAGTGCGGCCTTCCGTGGGGTGCTGATAAACTTGCATCTTGACCCGGAGCGCCGTCTCGATGTCCGCCACGGTGCCACTCACGTCCAACAACGTGCGGTTGGGGTGCATGCCAGTGACAGCAAGACCGTTGGCTTTGGCGAAGGCAACGACCGCCGCATAGTCCTTTGGCGTCGGACCGAACTGCTGGGCAAACTGCCCGGGCGTCAGGTAGCGGTGGTAGCGCTGGCTGGCTGGGTCGTAAAGATCGTGAAGCAGGCTGTCCAGCGCGTCCCGGTTGCGCAGGGGCAACCCAAACACTAGGTCCAGCCGTTTCGTGGCTGAGAGCCGTTCGCGCGGCTGCAGATGACGCACGACAGCCGGCACATGACCGCTCAGCGTCTGTCTTTCTGCCGCTCGGGCTGTCAGGCCGGCCGGGAGCAGCGAGGCGGCGCAGACCACGCCGAAGAGTGCGCTGACGGCTGGCTGTCTTCCGATTCTCAAAGGCCGAGGCGAGGCGAAGCTCGCCGACATGGTCGGGCATGTAGTCCGATTGGGCGTATCCTTCTGCATGGACGGATTGCACCAGAAACACTTGGCCCCGGCAAGACTTTTGGGGGGACCGGCGGAGCGCCGCCATGTTGCCGGCTTGCGCCGATCGGACCGTAGATGGCGGCGCTCCGGGCCCGGCAAGCAAGCCCGTGCAGGACCTGCCCACGTTGAAAAGAAAAAGGGCGGCCCATCCCGAGCCGCCCCAAAACTACAAACACAACCTTCTCAACCCTGCCTACTTTGACAGCACCGCAGCGATCCTGTTCAACGCATTAAAACAAAAAAGGCGCAGCACAGAGGGACTGCGTCGCACCTATGAAAAAACACTAAACAAAGCTAACTGCCATCTGAGACAGATAAGCCCGACCGTCGTTCAATCCGCGCTTGGCCTGCCATGCGGGCCGGACTAATATCCTATCCAACGGTTGCATCGCCCGTGTCATACGACCGCGCCGATCACGATTACAGCACCGAGCAAGAGCCACTGCCGAAAGGGCACGCGGCCACGCACATCGGCATGTTCCTGGCGTGGGCTGTCTTCAACGGCCTGGAGAACGACTTCCACCGCCAGCACTCCGCGGAACACCTGGCCAGGCTGCGCCGGCGGGAGATTACCGGAAGGCAGTTCTTCATAGCCGCCTGCAAGGAGAAGTTCGCCGAGAAAGATCTGAGCCCCGAGGGCAATGCCTTCGCCGAGTATTACTACTCCGGCGATGCCGGGGAGCGGGGGCTATACTTCACTGACTACAAGAAGGTGCTGGTAGCGGGTCTGCCCAGCTTTTGGCATGTCGCCGACACCTGGGCCAACTACGACAGAATCGCGCCGGTGATCTCGAAACGCTTCGAAGAGTGGAAAGCGCCGCCGCGGAAGCGCTGGTGGCAGTTCTGGAAGTGAAGGGAGGGCAGTGCGTCTCGCCTGCCCCTTATGATCCTTTTGCGTCCTCTCTCGGGCAGGCGAGACGCACTGCCCTACTCCTCGCGCCCCACTTAATTCCTTTCCACGACACGCCAAGCTTGGTATCTCCGCGCCGGTCTTTGAATCGAACCAGCTATGAGAACACTCTTACTCGGCATTGATAGCGGTACCCAATCCACCAAGGTCCTCGTCGTGGACGCCGGCGACGGGAAGGTGATTGCGGCGGCAGCGCAGGAATACGACCTGATCCCCAATCTGCCGCCTGGTGCCAAAGAGCAACACCCCCACACCTGGCGCGATGCCACTGCTGCCGCCATTCGCCGCGCCCTCCGACAGGCGAAGGCGTCCGCGGCTGAGGTGAAAGCCATCGGCGTCAGCGGTCAACAGCACGGCTTCGTGCCGCTCGACAAAGATGGCGCGGTCATCCGCCCCGCCAAACTCTGGTGCGACACCTCGACCGCCGCCGAGTGCGAGGAGATCACCGAGAAGCTGGGCGGGCTCAAGAAGACCATTCGCGCCCTCGGCAACGCCGTCCTGCCTGGCTTCACCGCGTCCAAGATTCTCTGGCTCAAGAAGCATGAGCCGAAGAACTACCAGCGCCTGGCCGCGGTGTTGCTGCCGCACGACTACCTGAACTTCTGGCTGACGGGGCAGAAGACGATGGAATACGGCGACGCCAGCGGCACCGCCTTGCTCGACGTCCGCAGGCGCAAATGGTCCAGCGCCGTCCTGGACGCCATTGATCCTGACCTCGCCGGCAAGCTGCCGCCGCTGACGGGTAGCGACCAACCTGCGGGAACGGTGCAAGCGTCCGCGGCCAAAATGCTCGGCCTGCACCCCGGCGTGCTCGTCAGCGCCGGCGGCGGCGACAACATGATGGGCGCCATCGGCACCGGCAACACCCGCGCCGGCGTCATCACCGCCAGCTTCGGCACCAGCGGTACTATATACGCCTGCGCCGAAAAGCCGGTCGTTGACCCGCAGGGCGAGATCGCCGCCTTCTGCGACTCCACCAACCGTTGGCTCCCCCTGCTTTGCACGATGAACGTGACCGTCGCCACCGAGATGGTGCGCGAGGATTTCGGCTGGTCGCACGAGAAGTTCGGCGCCAAGGCGGCGAGCGTTTCGGCGGGTTCGCGTGGCCTGCTGCTGCTGCCCTACTTCGAAGGCGAGCGCACGCCCAACGTGCCGGACGGCACGGGCGTCTGGTTCGGCGTCAACGGGAAGACCTTCGAGGCCGCCCACTTCGCCCGGGCCGCGATGGAAGGCGTGACGTTGGGGATGAACTACGGCTTGCGCCGGCTGGCGGAACTGGGCGTGAAACCCACGCAAATCCGCGCCACGGGCGGCGGGGCCAAATCCAAGGTCTGGCGCCAGATCATGGCGGACGTCTTCAAGGCGGAGGTAGTCACGCTCAAGGTCGGCGAAGGCGCGGCTTACGGCGCGGCCTTGCAGGCCCTCTGGTGCTGGCGCTTGCAGCAGGGCGAGAAGGTTTCCATCAGCGAGGTCACCGACCAGTTCGTCGAGTTGAACCGCGGCGAAAGCGCGCAGCCGGACCCGAAGCGCGCCGCCGTCTATCGCGAGCTGCAAGCGATCCAGGACGCCATGTCCGTGGCACTGCGGGACGTTTTCAAGCAGCACCGCCGCTTCGTGCTCGCGCAGTGAGGCAACGTAACCGAGTTCCAGGACTTCGCGCTCAGGCTGGGGGCCCCGGCAAGATGGAGCGCCGTAACAAGTCCAACGCCTGCTGGGCGGTGACTTGTTTGAACGTCTCTCGGTCGTAGGGGTTAAAGTTACGCTCAGTCACCGTGCCCGACGGGCCAGCCAGCCCAATGAACACAGTCCCGACAGGCTTCTCGGGCGTGCCGCCGCTGGGGCCGGCGATCCCAGTAACCGACAACGCGTAGTCTGCCTGGGTTTCGCGGCGCGCGCCCTCGGCCATCTCGCGCGCCACCGGCTCGCTGACCGCGCCGTGCTGAGCGAGAGTCTCCGCCTGAACACCGAGGAACCGTTGCTTGGCGGCGTTGCTGTAGGTGACCAGTCCGGCCAGGAGGACGGCCGAAGCGCCGGGAACATTGGTCACTCGATGGGCAATGCAGCCGCCCGTGCAGGACTCGGCCAGGGCAAGCGTCGCCTTGCGCTCGGCGAGCAAGCGGACGATTACCGTCTCCAGGTCGTCGTCTTCCACGCCATAGATGCGAGGGCCAAGCAACCGCCGAACGATCGCTTCCGCCTCCTCCACCTGGTGCGCCGCCTCGGCCCCTTGGGCAGCGACGCGCACGTCCACCTGACTGGGCCGGGAGCAATAGCCCACGTCCAGTCCGGCCTCTACAAGCCTTTGCAACCGCCCGGCGATTCTCTCCTGGACCACAGATTCCCCTATACCGGTTGTTTTCAGCGTACGGCAGGCAAAACCACTGGCCAGGGGCAGCACGCGCTTGAGCAGCGGCACGACCGAACCAGTGAACATGGGCCGCAGCTCCCGCGGCGGGCCGGGCAGCATGACCAGCCATGTGCCCGCACCCCCAGGACGGAAGGGGTTGGGACTGACCTGCAGGGCAAGCCCCGGCGCGGTGCCGTGCGGATTATGCAAAACGAGGGCGCCTTCAGGAACCTGGGCCTGGACGCTGGTCCGTTCTGGCATGGGCCGCTTGCGTGCCGTGAAGAACTGTTGGATGTGGCCGAGCACGGCAGTGTCTTGCCGTAAAGGCTTGCCAAGCATTTCCGCAATCAGGTCGCGGGTGATGTCGTCCGAAGTCGGACCGAGGCCGCCCGTGGTGATGACAAGGTCCGCCCGGGCGAGGGCGTCGCGCACGGCCTGCTGGATGTCGTTCCCGGTGTCCGGCACTGCGACCTGGCGGGTCACGATGTAGCCCAGATCGGCCAGTTGGCGGCAAAGCCATTGCTGGTGCGTGTTAAGCACCCGACCGAGCATTAATTCAGTCCCAGTGTTAATGAGTTCCACGACCATAGGAATGGAGTTTCAATCTGGAAACAGCAGGTGGCAAGCCTTTGGAAGTACGCGGCGAGCGGGCCGGCGCATCCTGCTACTGCCGCCGTGGCTGCTGTTGGGAGATGCCTGCGTAGGGCGCGTAAAAGGGTGTGGAATACAAGAGAAATACAGGAGAAACACAGGAAGAATACAGGAACAATCCAGACACTCCCGCGGGTCACACGCCCTGCGGCCGCCAACGTCCCGGCCTGCTCAGGCCGTTCCTTTTGTCTGGAAACGCTGGGCCAGAGCCTGCTTCTGTGGGCTGCCGGACCAGTCTCCACAGAAGTTCCCTTTTGACGGAATGCAGCGGCCCTGTCTAGACTCGCCCTATGGCAGATGCCGCCAAAACGTCCGCCCGGCAGCGGTTCCTGGATTTCCTTGCTCACAAGAACCTGCGCCTGACGGGCCAAAGGCGGGCCATCATCGAGACGGTATTCAGCACCGAGCAGCACTTCACGGCGGAGCAACTGCTGGAGTGGTCCCGGCGGCGCGACAAGTCGGTCTCCCGCGCCACGGTCTATCGCACCTTGCCTCTGCTGACGGAGAGCGGGCTTGTGCGAGAGGTGGATTTCGGCAAGGACCAAACGGTCTATGATCCCAACTACGCCGAACGCCCCCACCACAATCACATCGTCTGCCAGGAATGTGGCAAGATCGTTGAATTCGAGAGCGAGCAGATTGAGCAAATCGAAGATGAAATCAGCCGGCGGCTAGGCTTCAGGGTAAAGGCGCATCGCCTCCAGATTACGGCCAGTTGCGATGAATTCCGCCGCCTGGGCACCTGTTCCCGGATGGCCCATTAGCCGTTCGTGGCGGTGGTGCTGACGGGCGGTGGGGGGTTTGGCTTGGAAGCTTTGGGCGCCGGGGGCCTCGGCTTCTGGATGGTCGCGTCGAAGGCCCCTGCCACCACGCTCCTGGCTTCGTCCGGCAGGCACAGGTAGATCCTCCCCGGCGCACGCCCGTTGGTGGTCTGGTCAAACGCCAGCTTCAGGGCGTAGCCGTTCGTGAAGAATTCTCGGGCCTGTTTCTGCTGCTCATCGCGCCAGCTCAGAACGATGCGCGGCACCGGCGAGGGGCGGTCGGGAGCAATCTCCAGCGCTCTGCCCGAGACGTTCCCGGATAACCAACGCCCAAGGGGGATGGAAATCCCCATGTCCAGCGGCGCCCCTTGGCCCTCGCGGAGAGAGAGGGTGGAGCCCACCAGGGTGGACCGTTCGCACGTGACGCTGCGTCCCCGCAGTTTGCCCGCGGCTCGCGTCTCCGGAAAGGTCGCGTTCTTGAGATTAAGCGACCAGCGTCCGCGCGGTCCCAGTCCAAGGGCAGCGGGGAGGCTGTCGCGGAAAATGAACACCCCCACCGCCGCGGCGCAAACCAACAAGACCGACACGGCGATGATCGGCACCGCCTGCCGGAACCGCGAGACCGGCTCGCTGGCCGACGCCACGGTTGTGTCCTGCCCGACGGGCCGCGGTTTTCCGACTTGTGACCCCGAGAGGATGAATTTGGTTTCCGCCGACGCAGGCGCCTGAGGCACGACGATCTTCTGGAAACACGTGGGGCATTCAACTTGCCCGCCGCTCGTGCTGGAATCCACGGTGATGTGCTGGCCGCAGACTGGACACGCAAACTTGAATTCACTCATCGGTGCGGCAGTCACCATTTCACACCTAGCGGCTGACGACAATGCTTTTTTGCCCGCCAAACACGCCCGCGGATGCGAAGAGGGACAAGGGGTTCGGTTACAACTGTGGTTCCTCGACGTCTCCAGTGGAATCGGGCTCCTAAATCCGAAAGCCGAAGCCCGAAGGCCGAAAGAAGGCCGAAATCCGAAATCCGATGCAACGAGCCCGCGGGAGTGGGACGCGACGCATTCGGCAGTACCACTGAGTGCAGGACTACCAACCCACGGTGCTCCCGGGCGCTGCTCCCCCAGAATGGCGATGAGGTTGCTAAGTTCGGACTTCGGATTTCGGCCTTCCTTCGGCCTTCGGCCTTCGGGTTTCGAGTTTCACCCGCCATGTCCTGCGCTTCAGCCCTGCACCTTCGCCCCGCTTTCCCGGTAGCTGGACACCACCCATTCGCTCAGGACCTTGTCCGGCGCCTCCACCGCGTCCTTATCTATTACAAACTCGCGCTGCCCCGAATTCTGCGCGATCAACTTCAGGCCGAAGTGGAAATCCTTGAACCGCGTGGCGCACAGCTCGCGCACCGATTGCGCCTTCTCCAGCGCCTCCCTCACCAGCAGGTCCGCCGCCGCGTCCGTGAAGCGAATCGTCATCCCATGGTTCTCCCGGAAGCGCCGAGCGAACTCGTCCACCAGCTCCCGCGCCACAATCCGCTCCTCGCGTTTCGGGTCCGCCAGGATCTTTTCCAACTCCGCTGCCGGATGGTCCACCAGCTCGCGCGTCACCACAAAGCGCTTCACCTTCGTCGAAGGCAGCTCGAACTTGACGTCGCGGAACACCCGCTCGCAAACGGTCATCAGCCCGCGCGCGCCCGTTTGCTCCTCCTCCGCCCGCTCGGCAATCCGCTGCAGCCCGTCGTCCGAAAACAACACTTCGATTCCATAGGCCGCGAAGTCCTGCTCGTATTGCCGAATGATGCTGCCCTCGGAGCTCTTCAATATGAGGAACAGGTCGTCCACCTTGAGCGAATGGCAGACCACCCGCACCGGCAGCCGCCCAATGAACTCCGGCTCGAAGCCAAACTCGATGAAGTCCCGCGTTTGCCCGTGCCCGAGCACCTCCTCGGGCGTCTCCGGCGGACGCTCCCGCGCCGCGAAGCCAATCGTGGCCTCGCGCAGGCGCTTATGGATGATGCTGTCCAGGCCGCCGAACGCGCCGCTGACAATGAAGAGGATGTGCTTGGTGTTGATGGTGCTCGGCGCTTTGCGTCCCCGCTGCGTGAAGTCCATCATGGCCTGGATCTGGCCCGCAATGTCATTAGGCGACCGGGCCGGGACTTCCGTCTCCTCCATCAGCTTGAGCAAATTCGTCTGCACTCCGCGCCCGCTGACATCGCGCCCGCTCACGTTGGTGGCCGCCGCGATCTTGTCTATCTCGTCAATGTAGATGATCCCATATTGCGCGCGCTTCACATCCCCTTCCGCCAGGCGCACCAGATCACGCACCATATCCTCCACATCGCCCCCGACGTAACCCGTCTCCGAGAACTTCGTCGCGTCCGCCTTCACGAACGGCACGCCAATCAAGTCAGCCGCACACCGGATCAGGTAAGTCTTCCCCACACCCGTCGGACCGACGAGAATGATGTTCTGCTTGGCGTAATTCGGCGACTCCTTGCCCTCGAGCGCCAGCCGCACGTGGTGGTAGTGGTCGCACAGCGCCACGCTCAGCACCTTCTTTGCGTCATCCTGTTTAATGACGAAGCGGTCGAGGTGCTCCTTCACCTCGCGCGGCCTGTAGTCGAACTTGAAAAGGTCGGCGGTCGGCTCGCGCTTCTCGTCGTCCGTCGGCGTTGGGGCGTCAGCATCCGCCGGCTTTGGCTCGCGCGCGCTCTGGATATGCTGGCGCAGGAGTTCGCTGAGCTGTCGCTGGAGTTCTTCCGGTGAAGGCGGTCCGTTAACAAATGGCTTGGTCATAACTCATCTCAATGGCCCTTGCAACCATACCCTACTGTCTGCCATAAGAGCAACATCATGACACATGAATTCCAGCCCGAACATCCGGGAAGGTTTGAAGCCGCCATGCGCCGCTTCGACGAGGAGAACGCCAAGGACCCAAACCTCGAGTCCGCAGGTGGGCAAAGCGTTCCCCGCGAACTTCTCTACGCGCAAAGGCTGACACAATGGGTGCTCCGGCTGGCCCCGGATGCGAGCGAACCGCTGCGCCTCGCCACCCGATGCCAGCACCTCTGCCGCTGGTTGGTCCCGCGCGCTTCCTACCCGATGACCCGGCCCGGCTACTTGAAATGGCGCGAGGACCTCAAACACTTCCATGCCGACAAGGCCGGTGCCATCCTCCGCGAGCTGGGCTACCCGGAGAAGACCATCGCTCGCGTGCAAAGCCTCAACCTCAAGAAAGACTTCCCGCGAGACCCCGAGGGCCGCGTCCTCGAGGACGCCCTCTGCCTCGTTTTCCTGGAACACCAGTTCGCCGACCTGGCCGGCAAGAGCACGGATGAGAAGATGATTAACGCCGTCCAGAAGTCGTGGAAGAAGATGACCCCAGCCGCGCACGCGCTCGCGCTCAAGCTTCCCTACGGCCCGCGCGAAAAGGCCCTGATCGAACGAGCCCTTCAGCCAGAGACGAAGGGTTAACGGCCCGGAGCGCCGGCATATTGCCGGCTTAGACGTCTCGTACCACGCAAGCCGGCAATATGCCGGCGCTCCGGACTCGCTCTGATTTCCTTCGACAAAGGCCCGAACCTTTGTTCATTCTCCCCACATCACAGATAACAACGTTCTACATCAGAAAGAGCTTACAATGAAGCACGGTTTGAATATCCGTCCGAACGGCGCGCTGGATTTCCTATCCCTCGGCGCACTCGTCCATCGTCTCGACCCGGGCGTCATTCCCTTTCGGAAGGCTACCCAATGCCAAATTCACGTCAGCGGCGGCGAGTTTAACTGCTCCGCCAACCTCGCAGACTGCTTCCGCATGCAAACGGGCATTGCCACAGCCATAGTGGACTATCCCGTCGGCGATCTGATAGCCGAGCGGGTCCGCGCCATGGGCGTCAAACCCTTCTACAAGCACTTCAAGCACGACGGCGCCCACGGCCCCAACATGGCGACAGTTTACAGCGATCGCGGCCAGGGCGTCCGCGCGCCCGTGGTCTTCTACAACCGCTGCAACGAAGCCGGCGCGCTCCTCAAACCCGGCGACTTCGATTGGAAGAGCATCTTCTCCGCGGGTGTGCGGTGGTTTCACAGCGGCGGCATCTTTGCCGCGCTGTCGCCCACGACCGCCGAAGTCATCATCGAAGGCATGGAAGCCGCCAAAGCCGCCGGTGCCATCGTTTCGTTCGACCTCAACTACCGCGCGAAACTGTGGAACATCTCCGGCGGGCACGAGCGCGCCGTCGCCGTGCTCGACCGCATCGTGAAGAACGTTGACGTGCTCGTTGGCAACGAAGAAGACCTGCAAATGGGGCTCGGCATCCCCGGCCCGGAAGTTGCCGCCAAGTCCAAGCTGGACCCGAGCGCCTTTTTCGGGATGATCGGCAACGTCACCCGGAAGCACCCGCAGATCAAGATCGTCGCCACGACCTTGCGCGAAGTCCACTCGACCAACCGTCACAGTTGGGGCGCCGTCGCGTGGATTGACGGCAAGACCTACATGGCGCCCACCTGTGAACTGGATGTCCTCGACCGCGTCGGGGGAGGCGACGGCTATGCGGCAGGATTCTTCTACGGCCTGCTGACGGGCGTCGAGCCCGAGGAAGCGGTCAAACTCGGCTGGGCACACGGTGCCTTGCTGACCACGTTCCCTGGCGACACCACGATGGCGACCCTCGAACAAGTCAAAGCGCTCGCCAAAGGCGGCTCGGCACGCATCCAGCGCTGAGTGAAGCTCGCCTGGAGCACGCATGTGAGTAGAGGCATCGCGCTGCCGGCCCTCGCGATTCTGCTCGCTGCCTGCCCGATCAAGGCGGCGGCTGACCAAGCGGCGCCGGCGCCCAAGGCCGCGGTTTTCTACGAAGGCCTGCCCGGCAATGACCAGGCCTTCGCGCGCGAGATTGCCGCTCAAGTGCGCGCAGCGGGCTACGCGACGGAATATATCTACGTCCCAGTCCTGACGAACCACGCCTCGCTGACGGCGAAGCATTACGACCTGCTGGTGTTGCCCAACGCCCGCGTCCTGCCGCTCAGCGCCGCGCCCGCCATTGTAAACTACCTGCGCGAGGGAGGCGACTTGCTCGCGCTGGGGCTTCCCGCCTGGCAATCCCCGTCCTTCCAGGTCAATGGGAAGTGGCTCTCGCGCCAGGACTACGATGACGCCATCGCCGTGCAGCGCCCGAATCGCATGGTGGAGGACTTCGCACACGCCGACCTATCCCGCTGGAAGCGCGCCAAGGGCGACTCCACTGCCAAGGCGGAATACGAACTCGCGGACACGGATCACGGCAAGGCGCTGCATGCCACCATCGCTCACCTGGCAGGCTGGGAAACGCTCACGTCCCCTGCCCTGTCGGAGCCGTTTGCCGCCGGCAACACGCTGACGTGCTTCCGTGCCAAGGGCGCTCCTCGCACGCGCCAGTTGTCTGTCGAGTGGCGCGAGGAAGACGGCTCCCGCTGGATCGGCACAGTTGACCTGACGCCGCAATGGAAAGACTACGCCCTCCCGCCGGACCGCTTCAAGGCCTGGCCGGTCAGCTCGGTCAGCAGACACCGCATTTTCAATCCGGCGCAGGCTGTCAGTTGCACCGTGGGCCTCTCCTTGTCGCACACAGCGCTTGAGGGCGACGAGCATGAATACTGGTTCGCCGCTCTGGGCACCGCTCCGAATCCGTTCGGAGCCGACATGCCACCGGAGGAGGCCGAAATCCCCGTGCTGGAGTCCATCTCGCCCAGTTACCAATGCTACCCGATCACGACGGCGGTCATCGTGAGGCCGGACCACCAAAAACCTCCACTGGAGCTTTGGGATACGCCTCCTCCAGGAGGCGGTCGGCGAGACGTGAAGGGTTGCAAGTTAGACGCGCTGTCCTACCTCGGCCTGCAACCGCGCGCCCGGGGCGTTGGGTTTGGCCAAAGGCGGCCTTACCGCTGGGAACCGCTGCTTGGAGCCTACGACTCACACACCGAGGACTATCGCGGCGCGATGGCGGCGCTCATCGTGAACGTCGAGCCGCCATTCCGCGGCAGCGTGTGGGCTGCTTTCACGCCGGTGGATGCCGCTTTCTACCGCCAGCCAGTCATCACGAACTCGCTGCACCAAGTCCTCACGCGCATAAAGCGTGGTATCTTCCTTGCTGAAGGCGGCACCGAATTCTTCACGCTCTTCCCAGGGCAGCAATTCACAGCCGGCGCGCGTGTGGTCAACTTCGGCAGAGAGGCGCTCACCAACTTGTCTCTCAACGTAATGATAGACGAGAACAAAGGCGATCTCCCCAAGGTTGTGCTCCTAACCAACTTCACCCTGCTCCCCGGCGAAATGAAATCAGTGGCCCAGGGCGGGCTCATGAAAGACTTCACTGAGAACCCTGTTTACATCTCGCTCACTCAAGAAAGCGACTTCATTGACGTGTTTAGTCAGGCGCTCTCGGTGTGGCGCCCGAAACCCAACCCCAATCCTCAATTCATCCAAGCCCGCGACGGCGGCTTCTGGCTGAACGGGAAGCCCTGGAAAGCTCATGGGGTGAACTACATGCCCTCCAGCGGGATTGGTTTGGCCAATTACCAATACTTCGAACACTGGCTGGGGCGCGGCGCTTACGATCCGGAGGTCATCCAGCGCGATTTGCTCCGCATCAAGGCCATGAACTTGAATGCCGTCAGCGTCTTTATAGACCACCGATCGCTCGACTCTCAGCACTTGCTCGATTTCCTCCGCCGCTGCGAGGTCCTGGGGCTTCACGTCAACCTGTCGCTTCGGCCCGGCTCGCCCAT
>Ga0181532_10002009_pt1 | contig 19222 bp, 17 predicted proteins | sample PEATcosm2014_Bin_33_FD_119768 | JGI IMG/M metagenome (GOLD analysis project Ga0181532, IMG submission 119768) | Peatland microbial communities from MTU Mesocosm Facility, Houghton, MI, USA - PEATcosm2014_Bin11_30_metaG | ecosystem: Environmental > Terrestrial > Soil > Wetlands > Peat | place... | reverse complement strand
GGTGCTGCTGGTCGGTATCGTTCCGCCCATCCCAAACTGGACATGATCGCGCCAATTCTTCCTGGGGCGGCCGCCGCCATTCACATCGACGATGATCGTATGCTCGTGAAATTCCAGCTTGGTAATCTGAACGTTTTCACCGGGGTTCACAGCCGCGCCATGTAGGCCGACGGCGCGATTCAAGCTTTCTTCATCCAGTGGCTTGTCCGCGAGAAGCGTGAAGCCTTCTTTTCCGCCCGGCAGCGGTTTACGTGCTTTCGCAAATTCTCCCGAAACATAGCGAATCAGTGACAGCTTTGAACTTTCCTGCAGGGTATCGCTTTTCTTCGACGTCCCTTGCGCGGGCTGGCCCTGGTCTTGCGAGTCATCCGTCACTAGGGTTGGATAAAGCGGGATTCGGTCGTCAGGAGTAAAAGCATCTGCCTTCAGCCGCTCGGCAGGTTGCGGCGGCACTAGATGCGGCAGGTCCGCACAAACATAAAAGACCAGACTTAGCGGAATGGCGAATCGAAAAAACATAGTCTTGGGCGCCCTTTTCCCGGGGCCCTCCCTATTTTATGATGCGTCGAGGCGCTTGAGTAGCTCTGAATTTCTAAAATTCTATTGCGTGACGACCTGAACGCCCTGCCGGTCGATATGCATGGGAAGTAGCTGCCCGCCGGCTTGCACAACCGCCTTCTCCACCCGTTCCCGGGCGTCCGGCTCGATGAGTAGCACCACGCAGCCTCCGCCGCCGGCGCCGCATACCTTGCCGGCCAGTGCGCCCTTGCGCCGAGTCGATTCAATGATCTTATCGATCGTCTTCGTTGAAATCGTAGGTAAGTTCTTGCGTCGAAATTGCCATTCTGAGTGCATCAGCCTGCCGACATCCGACCAATTCCCCGCTTCCAGCGCCGCCCGCATTCTCTGTGCGATTTGTGATATGCGCTCCAGGTTACTCACTACTGACCGCTTGTTATCGATGTGGGCCTTGAACACGCCCCAGTTGTTGATGGCGGATTGCCGCGGCTTTCCGGTATAGCAGACCACCAGGCGTCGCTCCAACTCATCCAGATTCACGTTGATCTCGATTCGCCGCTCGCCACCGGGAATCAACTCGATGGCAGCAGCTCCACCAAATGCCGGTGGGTAGTGATCCTGCATTCCGGTCGGAATGTGGATGACGATGGCTTCCGCATCCCGGCTGATGTGCACCCAATCCACTTTGCTCCGACCTGCACCTGTCAAGCGGTCCAGAGCAGCGCAGATGGCCACCGCCATAGCGCTGGATCCACCGATTCCCGCACCAGCGGGCGCTTCGGAATTGGTAGTCAGCGAAAACCCGCCCACAGGGTGGAAGAATTTCACGATTTCCGCAAGCAACGGCAGCCGATAATGTTTCGCCCGCACCAGATGCTCGAACGAGGAAAAGCTTTCGGAGCGATTGGTGTCGAGCGAGACCAGCCTTATCCGTTCGTCGCCGGTCGGGTGCGTTTCTACCACGCACGAAGCGTAGCGGGAAATCGCGGCGTTAAGTGTCACAGCGCCTGGATGAAACAGATAAAGTGGCCAAATATCCAGCGTGCCGCCCGCCAGATCAACCCGTGTTGGTGCTTTCGATTCGATGCGCATGGTTATCCTGGGAACTGAAAAGTCTGAGTAGGTTCTGGAGCGAATTCTACTACGAGCCCCCGGCCGACGCACGGCTGCGAGGCAGAACTTGAGGTCCATTTTCGCGGCGCGCTTGCGCAGGATTGGGTTCAAAGCACCGCCGGCAACGCGCTTCGTAGGAATCACTGGCGCCGACGACGATCAGTTCTTCGCTTTCCACCATCCGTTGGGTATGCACGGCCGGGTTGCCGCAGCGCACGCAGATGGCTAGCAATTTGGTGATTTCTTCCGCCACCGCTAGGAGCCGCGGCATAGGCTCAAAAGGCCGCCCGCGATAATCGGTGTCCAGCCCGGCAACGATCACGCGCTTGCCGAGGTTGGCAAGCTTGGTGCAGACGTCCACCACTTCATCGCCCAAAAATTGCGCTTCGTCGATGCCCACCACTTCGGTGCGCGGCTGCAGTTTCTCCAGAATTTCCGATGCCTTGGTCACATTGTCGGAAGGAATGCCCAACCCTGAATGCGACACGATCTCGTTGGCGGCAAATCTCGAATCGATGGCTGGTTTGAAGATTTGCACCCGTTGGCGGGCAATCTCCGCCCGGCGCAGTCTGCGGATCAGTTCTTCGCTCTTACCCGAAAACATCGGGCCGACCACGACCTCGATCCAGCCCATGTTGCCCTTCACAATGTCCACGTGGCTTCTCCTGTGAGTTTCCCTGGCAAACCGGTGCGGAGCCAGCTTACTTTATTGACAGAATACACTTTCCCAAGCGAGTTTCCCATCACTCGCCTGCGGCCCCGGCTGCTCGGTACATTTTCGCGTTGTAAAACGGCGCGAACGCCGCTACCAGGGCCAACCGAAACGATTCCTGCCGAGAAATCAGATTGTGGGAGAGCACGCCCCAGGCCCCTTGATCGTCGCGAATTCCCACCGCGCCGGCAAACTCATCTATGGCTACGGAGAGTTCTGTACCGCGGGTTAGCACTTCTTCCGCTAGCGCTTCCGGCAACTCGATACTGCCGGAGCAACCAAAATGGCCCCGCTGGCCGTCGCTCACGTAAGCCCAGCTTTCCAGGAATACCCTTTTCACACCGTCTTCGATGGCAACGTCCAGACCGCCTTCCAAACCAATGAAAAAATCGGAGGCCGGACCTTCGCCGCGCAGGAAATTTTGCAGGGCTTCCACACGCTGCCGTGCTCCCTGCATCAACTCCCCGCGGGAACTCGGTGTGTGGCTCACTCCGCTCCCTACCTCGTAGCCGGTCACGTCCAGCTCCGCCCCTTTCTCCAACAGTGGGGCTATGGACAAGGCTACTTCCTTCACGGCATTCAACTTCGGACGCCGAGTGCTGCCAACAGCAATGCGCCAGGTTCTCATTGGACAGGAAAACTCGTCAGCCGGATTCTAACGGTAATTCCGGGAAAAGTTCAGAACGATTCTTTGCTGGGCTGAGAATATTTCTACTCTCCATGTCGTTGCTCATGACCCACCTGCTCTGGCGCCTAGTCTCCAGTTCGCTCCAACCGGTAAAGAGAGACCAACCATCGCGCGAACTCGCCCGAAGCTTGGCAAGTCTGCAAAGAACAGCGCGTCAACCACTTAGAAGGCAGGTTTGGGAGCATCCAGTAATGTTTGGAGCAGTCAGGGGAACTTAGCATTCCTTCAGTTATTGCCAAGCGGGAAGCGGGTTGCCACGCTTTTCAGTGGACCGCGAATGGGCTCAGAATCCTTCCCAGTGTTTTATTGAACGATGCACTCATCGCGTATCTAGCGCGCGAGTATGATGGACGAGAGTCTCCCGCTCAGTCTTAACGGGAGCTACCCTAGCGTAGACTGTTTGCCCACTGAAGGATTGCATTACTGGAGTTCATAAACATGCGCAAGACACCCCTTCCATTGAGTAAGGTCTACCGGCTCTTGGAGCCCGGACCCGTGGTTCTGGTAACTTCTGCGCGGGGCGGAAAAGCAAACGTGATGACGATGTCGTGGCACATGATGGTCGATTTCGAGCCGCCAGTCGTAGCGTGCGTGATTAGCAACCGCAACTACACATTCAAAATCTTGGAACAGACTAAGGAGTGCGTCATCAATATCCCGACAGTGGAACTGGCAACACAAGTAGTTGCATGCGGAAATGCTTCTGGCCGTGAGGTGGACAAATTCCAGAAATTCCATCTTACTCCGATGCCTGCAACCCGCGTCGGTGCGCCCCTGATTTCCGAATGTTACGCAAATTTGGAATGCAAAGTGATCGATACCAGTATGACGGATAAATACAATATATTTATCCTCGAGGTCACCAGAGCATGGATCGACCGCTCAAAGAAAAGACCGCGGACGATTCATCATTGTGGGCTTGGTGCGTTCATGGTCGCGGGGCGAATAATCAAACTGCCTTCAAAGATGAAATAGATGCAGCAGCTCAGTTCATGCAAATGGGCAGATCGACTGACCCATCCCAATCTTGGATCGTGGTGTGCAGACGGGACCATTTCGAGCGGGTGAGCGCGTTAGCCGCAACTTCGGCATACCTGAGAAGTCCGGCGGAGTACCCGCATGTACGGTACCGCGTTAATTAGATGTCAGCTTTTCGCATAAGAATCGTGCGTCGTGGAGCCGATTGAACAGGGGCATTCGATGACCCCGTCGTCATGAGGTTATCGTTTGGCTTCCCGCGTTCGATTAACTTCAAAGCGGACATTTCGCGGTTCAAGTGCGGCCCTAAGCTCAGTCCGCCGGAATTCCAGATGCATGGTTCGCCAACGCTCACACCGCAGGTTGGGCAACACACGGAAAATACTTGGTCTTCGGTCAAGTTCTTCTTTTCCATCTTGATATGGTGGGGATACAAGAAAGGCAAGACTGTTCCATTTTGCACACTGTCTCGAGTTGGTCACTAGCCAGTTGACGTAGGCTGAGGAACCGGACATCTGCCGTTCCACTGCGCAAATGGAAGCTTGGCGCTTTGATCCGAAATTTGATTCTCTTGCTACGATTGCTGTAAGGAACCTGCTCCCGCAGGCAGGCCGCAATGGATCCCGCACATTTTCGCATCATTCATTGCCGACGAGGTGGAATTTTATCACGATCAGGCGGGTGTGACCCTCGGCAAGGATGCTTTAACCGAGGCCATAAAGAGGAATATCTGCTGTGGAACCTGGGTAGGGTCACCAGCACCTACGGTATACCGCGATTATCGGATTGCGACGTCTAATTCTCAGTACAAAGACAAGATTCGCTTGCTGGCCTCGAGAAGCATAGCTTGAATGCGCGGGTGGTCGTTGGCGTACACAATGTCGTCCTGGTAGATTTGCAGGTAATGGACGGGAGCCTCCCCGTCCTCTGACCCATAGAAATGACCGTAGGGCGTGCCAGCAAAAAAGACGGCCAACACATTGGCGAGCGCCTGTTCCGGAGCGGTGCTCTGGCAAGTCGGCGAAGAGGGGTCATCAATTTTGCATCCTTCCCGTGCCGGGTTCCTCGCAAACCCGGTAGCGAACTCTCCTCCACCGAGAACTCGGGGATGGAGTGTCGTATCCGCCGACATCTCTTTTACCGGCCTCATCGTCAGCGGATGAGCCGCGGTTATCCCGTTATTCTGCGTCGCCTTCACGTTTGATCCCACAGATTGCTGCGCAAAATACGCCGCGATCTCCAATGTTGAAGCCTCGTGCCCCCCACGCCATGTTGGATTGAAGGGGAGTCCCGCTGCACGTGTCAACGCTAGCGTCACATTACTGAAGGTATTTCCGTAATCGTCAATCGCCGCCTTCCACTCTTCGACAAACGCCTTATTCGTCCGATGGTAGGAAGGATCGCTGTAAAACGCTTCCAACAGTCGCGCCCACTTCTCTGTCTCGCCAGGCCCCTTGTGCGGCATAATGATTTCTTCGGATTGCGACGTGGGACCCGCGACCGCGATCGAGACCAAAGCCTCGCGTTGCCCAAACCTTCTCGCAAACTCGACAAGAAACGCGTGCCAGTCCTTCTTGTATACCGGATTCCATGGCAACGGGAGCTCATGCACTTCGCCCTTGCGCGCTTCGCCCTCAGGAAGCCCGAACGTGGCTTTTCCGCATTGTGGGGGTGCGGGGCCCGTCCTCCCACCCGAAGCCAACCAACCATCGCAGGACGGGAGCTCATCCAGGAGCCAGTGGGGCGTCGAAAAGCCGGGAAGCAGCGCGAGTTGAATGGTTTTGTGATTCGAGTCTGCGATCTTGAACGCCTCCTCCAGCAAACTGAAATCGAATTGGCCTTCCTTGGGCTCCAAGGTCGCCCAGTCGAAATACAGGAACACTCCAGAGACCGCCGGATTCTCAATCGCGGCGGTGTAGGGACGATGGTCGAAAGCCAGCACAACGGCATAGATGCCCCGCGGCTGACGGGCAGAGATCTGTCTCGGCGCCCTCTGAGGTTGCGTTTCGGTTTGGCTCGCCATGCAAACCGAAAGCAAAAATGCTAAGGTCGCTAATGTTGTCACGCTCGTCTTCCTCATCGCTCTTCCGCCGAAAAACTCAACATTCAAGTGAGTGAACTTGATCATCCTGACTCATCCGGTTTTTCCCCGACCTCTTCGGCAAACCCCGCTGAACCGCAGATTTCTTTTTGAGGTCGAAAACGGCACCACGGTACACCTATTTGCATTGCCCGAATACTGAGAATCGATACTCATCGGGACCGCTCCCAGCCTCCCATTGAGCAGCCATGTTGAGGTGAGTTGGCAAACTGGACACGTCCGACCTAGTGCGCTGTCCCGCAAATAACCGACAAGTGCGGCAGATGCGATTACATTGATGTTGCACAACTTGACGCGCATAACTTATCTAACCTATTTCCGGGACACAACACTAGGATCTAAATTCCGCGTCTGTCGGGCACTAGACCGGTGCTATGTACCGACAATTACTCAGTTCCCTTTTGAATTGGCCAGATAAAACGGGAGTCGAGCGGAGCACCGAAGGATTTCCTGATCGTCCACTTTGTTCCGCGAACTCTTGCGAACAAGACCGTCATCTTGATCGCTCTGCGGTAATGATTGGGGAGGCTCATGGACTGCGGATTCAACACGCTCACCGCGGCAAGCGTCTTGGCAACACCGAGCTCCCGTGCGTAGCGATTCGCCGTTGCGTTCAGGACGCTATGCACACCGCGACCTCTAAAGGGCGGTATCACAAAGGAATTATAGCGAACCGCCTCACCAGGCCGAATAACCCAAATGGTATCGAAAATCACCTCTGGCAGGCAGGAAATTGCCAACCACATATACCCCACTGGTTGTTCACCGAAGAAGGCAACCGCAGCAAGGTGTCCCCTTGCTAGGCGACTGGCCACTTCCCCAGGCGCCAATTCGCCCATCGAAACTATCATCCTCGTCAGGGAATCAGCATCTTCTTCTACCCCGCAGATTCTTGTCGTCCATTCTTCCTTCGCGTAAGGCTGAGGCGCTTGTTTCGAAATGTCCGTCTCGTAGATGCGCCACATATCCCAGTAAACAAGTGGACGCAGAAGCTCGCGGAGGATGAGTAACACAACTATAAACGGCCCACGCCATCGCAGATGCTCACGAACCTTGCGCCAACGTGATCCGGGCTGCATCTTCATGCTCCTCTAAAGGGAGGGGATAGGATATGTCTACCGCGCGAGACGTCAGGAGGTAACCCCTCAATTATGCAGAGCGACTATGACCACAATTTGCGGCTTGAACTCTATCCTTGCTCAAAACATTACGGGACGCCACGCTCACGCAGCGCGAGGAGGTATCAGAATTAGGCTTCTGACTCCTGAGTCGGCCTGTTGGCGATGCAGTTCCCAATACTTGTGTTCACCGCTGAATAAGGAGTTGAACCTTATCTCTGGTTTTCGGATCGTTATTGCAACTGATTCATGGTGAGGTATCGGCTCTATTTTCCAGATAGGCTTCGACGTTGCAAATAGCGACTGCCATCCCTGTCTAGTAAGAGTTTGCATAAATTGACTTGAGATGGGATGCACCCTTAGAATGACCGAACTATGATGGAGCCTCGGCCTTTAAGCGGAAAAACAATTTCTCACTATCGTATTCAGGAGAAGCTCGGTGGTGGCGGCATGGGCGTCGTCTACCGCGCTGAGGACACCCGCCTCGACCGGAGCGTGGCCTTGAAATTCCTGCCCGAGGACACAGCAACTGACTCGCAGACGCTTGAAAGATTCCAGCGTGAGGCGCGTGCAGCGTCAGCGTTGAACCATCCAAATATTTGCACTATTCACGATGTTGGCGAGTATGATAGCCGGCCATTTATCGTGATGGAGTTACTGGAAGGCCAGACACTGAAACATCGGATCAGTGGAAAGCAACTGGAAGTCGATTTAATTCTTGACATCGGCATCGAAATTGCCGATGCGTTGGCGGCCGCTCATCTGCGGGGTATCGTCCATCGAGATATTAAGCCTGCAAATATTTTCGTCACGCAGCGGGGTCAGACCAAGATACTGGATTTTGGTCTCGCGAAGATGGCACCGAGACGGGGACAAACGGGAACGTCAGAAGTTTCCGCTCAGATGACCGTGGCTGTAGATGTGGAGTTTCTGACTAGCCCCGGCACAGCTCTTGGGACAATGGCTTACATGTCGCCGGAACAGGCCTTGGGCAAGGAGCTTGACGCACGGACCGATCTGTTTTCTTTTGGAAGTGTCCTGTACGAGATGGCGACGGGCAAGCTCGCATTCAGCGGCGACAGTTCGGCAGCTATTTTTGACTCCATCCTCCATGGAACGCCAAAACCGGTCACCACACTGAACCCCGGCTTGCCGGGAGAACTGGAACGAATTATTAACAAGGCTCTAGAGAAGGACAGCGAACTTCGCTACCAGACCGCTTCAGAGATCAAGACCGACCTGAAGCGCTTGAAACGCGATCGCGACTCTTCTGGCCGCGTGAGTGAGATAAAGAGGCAAACGGCCAGCGGCGAGCAATCAACAGTCGCAGCCCCTACTTCAGAGAAGTCTGTCGCGGTCCTTTACTTCGAGAATCTCAGCAACAGCAAGGACGACGAATATTTCCGTGATGGCATGACCGAAGACATTATTACCGAGCTTTCAAAAATCAAGGAGTTACAGATCTTCCCTCGAGCAGCCGTTTTAGCATACCGCGACAAACCGGTGACTGGACCTCAGGTTGGCCGGGAACTCAATGCGGCTTGTGTGCTTAGCGGAAGTCTGCGCAGGGCCGGCAACCGCTTGCGCATTACCGCACAGCTCATTCGGGCTCAAACGGGCCATTCCATTTGGGCAGAACGGTACGACCGAGAGCTCAAGGATGTCTTCGAGGTTCAAGACGAAATAGCGCGTAGCATCAGTCAGGCGTTGCGGATCAAGCTTTCTCCGCAGGAAGAAAAAGCGATCGCACGGAAGCAAACCGAAAACCCCCAAGCCTACGACTACTACTTGCGTGGACGGCAGTACTTCCACCAGTTTCGCCGCAAGAGTTTTGACTACGCCCGCCAGATGTTCGCACGCGCCATTGTGATCGATCCGCAATACGCCCGCGCCTATGCCGGCGTGGCCGACTGTTGCTCCTGTATTTACATGTACTGGGACAGCAGCGAGGACAATCTCAACGAGGCTGAGGCCGCCAGTCGCAAGGCGCTCGAACTCGATCCCGAGCTAGCCGAAGCTCATACCGCTGGCGGTCTGGCGTTCGCCCTTAAGAAAAACTTCGATCAAGCGGCTAAGGAATTCGAAGCCGCCATCCGCCTCGACCCTAAACTCTATGAGGCCTACTATTTTTATGCGCGCACGTCCTTCCAACGAGGTGACTTGCCGAAAGCAGCGGAGCTTTACGAGCAGGCCTCCCGGCTGAACCCTGATGACTACCAGGCTGTCAGCCTGTTAGTTGCCGTCTACCACGCCTTGGGCCGCCCTGCCGAAGCGGCCGCCACGGAACAGCGCGCCGTCCGCTTGACCGAGAAACACATTGAAACTCATCCCGACGATGCCCGCGCCCTTTATCTAGGCGCCAGCATCCTGGCGCGCGTGGGCCATCATGAAAAAAGTGTGGACTGGGCGCGCCGCGCTCTGACGATCGATCCCGATGAACCCTCCATCGTCTATAACGTCGCCTGCGCCTACGCCCTTGTCGGCCGGACAGAAGACGCGATAGCCTGCCTCCAGAGGATCATGGAGCACGGCGACTTTTTAAAAAACTGGGCAGCCAAGGATTCGGATCTCGACTCTCTACGCTCTGATCCCCGGTTCCAGGCCCTCCTCAGCTAGCCTCGCGCGGGCACTCGCAAATACCGGGCCCTTACGTGCTCGCCACACTTCAGTGATCAAATCTGTGGGTTCTCGTTCCCCAACGCAATAAAAAGGCGCTCCTTTTGGAGTAGGGTTTTGAATCTTCTGCTCATTCAGTTTGCAGTTGCTATCGCTTTTTGCTGAATCAGTCACTAGATTCTAGTACTCCACTGGTACTAGGTGTCTGATATTGAACAGACAAAGAGAACAGCTCCTCGATATCGTTGAACGCGTTCACCCGGAAAAGCACGGGAACAGCTGACGCGGATGCAGGGCGGTCCGCCGAGGTTTTATAAGGCGTGGATATGCCCCCGACATCTGAGCCCGAACTCAGGCAAGTGAAGAGAGTTTCCGCCATCGGCAGACCTTCGAGCCGCAACAACCTCGTGCGCATTCTCTTTGTTCATCGTTCGATTGCAGATGTCGAGCGCTGCCTGCATGAACTGAGGAGGGCGCAATTCAACGTCAGTTCGGAGGTAGTTGTCACCCCGGAACAATTTGTTGAACGACTCCGTTTGGGGCTTTTTGACCTCATTGTAGCGGAGCACCCAAGCACGAACTGGCAAGAAACTCAGGTGTTGGACCTGTTGGGTCAAATGAAGCAGGACGTCCCACTCATCTTTTTGGTCCAGGGCCTGAGACGCGAGACCGCCGCTGAGTTTATTCTGAAAGGTGCTGCCGATTGCATCGAATTGGATAGTATTGGGCATCTACCTGTGGCCGTTCACAGGGCTCTTGAGGAGAAATCGTTGCGCGATCAACGCGACCGCGCCGAAAAGGATCTGCGACGTTCTGAAGCACGTTACCGCGCATTGTCGGGTAATCTGAGCTACGGAATCTGTCGCTGTAACGCTGACGGAAGATTCTTGGAAGTGAACGATGCCATGATGAGGATGCTCGGCTATGAGTCAAGAGAGGAACTTTTTGGTCTCGACCTTGCGCGAGAAGTCATTCATGACCCGGCCAAACGAGTGCAATTGCTAGGTAAAGCAGGCGGAACGGCTCTCCTAGATCCTTTCGAAATTGAATGGAAGCGAAAAGACAGTGTGATCATGAAAGTCCGGCTCAGCGGACGAGAAGTACTCAATGAACAGGGAGAGTTGGAAGCCTACGAAATCATCGCTGAAGATGTCACCAGGCAGCGACTGCTGGAGGATCATCTCCGTCGACAAGCAGCCAGTGATCCCCTGACAGGCCTCCCCAACTATCGCCACCTCGTGGATGTACTCGATTCAGAGATCAGACGTAGCAAGCGCACGAACCGTGAATTCGCCATCCTGTTTTTTGATTTGGACGGGTTGAAGCGAATCAACGACTGCCATGGACATATTGTAGGAAGCCAGGCGCTTTGCCGGTTTGCCGACGTTTTGTGCTCCTGCTGCCGGGACATCGATACTCCGTCGCGTTTCGGCGGAGACGAGTTCGCTCTTGTCCTGCCGGAAACCAACGTAGAGGCTGCCAAATTGGTGGCTCGACGTGTCTCCAAAAGTGTTGACAATGAGGACAAAGGACCAAAACTTTCTGTCAGCGTCGGTACTGCTGTCTATCCGCAAGATGGCGAGACGATTGAACAACTCTTGAGCCACGCTGATTCGGCGCTTTACTCGATGAAGGGAAAGAAAATTGACGTTGCAAAATCCAAGCAGACCGCCGCTGGATTGTAAATTCATTTCATCAAATCCAAGCAGCATTACTCCATTTCACCAATGGTCGATGCGGTCCTAATAAGGTGCCTTTGAAGCCCCGCTTCTCAAACGCGCCCAGGGGCAATGCGTCGAAGACTTCGTGCACATAGAAATGGTCAATCACCTGCGCGTCTATCGCTAGGATGTCAGCGTCGCCCTCGGTGAACTGCGCAAAGCGGGCAGTATTGCAGTCGATCGTAGAAGGATTTGCTTCTTCGACCCTTCCGAAACAGACCTGGAGCCAGAAAAACCTCTCACACCAAGCAAAAAACGGATCAGCTACACAACTTCAGCGCGCGAAACTATCTCGCATCTGCCCTTATTGGGCTGGCCGCGGCCGCTGGATGGCGAACGGGATCTCGTTGCAGATAAATTGTATTCGGAGCAAATCGTCGAAAGAGTCCTGCAGATGCAGAAAATTGCCGCGGAGAAAGATCATCGCCCACTTGGCCGGGGGACTCACGCAAAAGGTGTGACGGTTCGCGCGCAATTTGAAGTACTCGACCTGAGCGTCGGACGCGACTCCACTCTGACGACCCGACTGGCTCGTGGCATTTTTGCAGAACCTGGAAACTACCCTGCCAGCGTGCGGTTCGCCAACTCAGACTCCCGTGTGAACTCGGATATGAAGCCCGATGTCCGCTCTTTATCATTCTCCGTGGATCTCCCCGCAGGTGGCCGCCAGGATTTTTCCATGCAGAATGCGACTACGCTGCCGATCAACGATGCTCGCGCGTTTCTCGCCACCATGAAATTGCTGACCGCGACTCATCCTGCCTCCGCTCTGTGGTCTCTACCGTTCGATGACAAGCTGAGAGTCTTTCGGACCCTGGCTTTAGCTGAGCGCCAGGCCCGTCAAAAAATCGAGCCTTATCAAAAGTTGCGCTACTGGAGCACCGCGCCGTTTCGCCACGGCCCCCTTGAGGCGGTGAAGTACTCGGCTGCACCTTTCATCGACAATACCGCGATGTCACTAGATAAGAAAAATCCAACGGCGCTCAAGGACGAGTTGCTCCGCCATATTAATGAAGATACCAGGACGAGCTGCTTCGATTTTGCAGTCCAGTTTCTCAACCCGAGCAGGATGACCTATTGGGGGAAATATCTGCATGCAAATTTTTGGCTTGAAAACGCCAGCGTAGAATGGAAAGAATCGGAGTCACCTATCTACACGATCGCCCGGCTTACCCTTTTGCCGAAATCGGAATTACCTCCGCAGGAAGCAGAGGCCGTCTTCTTTAACGTAACTGGTAATTCCACTCCGGATAGTACTCCGCTCGGCAGTATCAACCGTGCTCGTTGGGCAGCCGAAGTAGCGAGCCGGAAAGCGCGAAGCGGAGAAGTCAAAACGAGTTCCGTGGCGGTGTGAAGCCTATGTTTTGACGCAGTACCAACATTCGCCGCAACCTTTTTTTTGTGGCCCGGGGGATACCGCATGGCGCTTCCAGATCGAGACAGAGTGCGCGGAATGGAACCACTCCTCCGATTCTCGTCCCGAAGGATTTGCACAGCGCTCCACGTGCATTTCGCTCGTAGTCTCCCGGCAAGAGTAAATGAACTGAATTGTAAAAAGTACCACGAGGGCGTTGAAGACGCACTCAGGGCTTACCGGGCGTTGAGCGCGCGGTGCTCTGGATCGAACCACCTGACTCAGCCAAATGGGATGGTCTGGGCTTTCCCAAGGAGTTCACTGGCTGGTCCGTTTGGAGTGACCAGGGTCACCGCCTTGGTCACTCCATCTGGTGTAGGAAAATGTCGCTTGCCTCCCAGAAGAACCGATCCCACCATGGGACGTGCGGTCTCCTGAGGCCAGCCGTTAAACGCACAAGCCGGGCATGCAATTTTCAAGTGTTGCGGAGCCAGGCTTTTGAAGAGCCCACCCACCGCAAGAAGGGCCGGTTGCTGGTTGCGGTGGACTCGTCCTAATAAGTATCGGAAGTCGCTTCCGGCGCCTCCCCCCGCAGAAGGTGCTATGCAAATCAAGAAAGCTCTCGTAATCAGCCTTAGGGGCTTAGTCGTCTGCCTGCTTTTTTCTCTCTGCATGGCGGTCAGCGTATTTCTGTCTGGTCTCGCTTCTGTGGCACCACCACAACAGACATCAGGCCATTTCTTCCTCCCTCTTCTTATCTTTTCACTTTCTGTGGGAATTGTTGTGTCTTACCTGATTCTTCGCTCGAACTGGTACGGTTGGACTCTGGCTGGTGCGATGTTCGTCGCAATGTACGGGATTTCAACAGTCGTCAACCAGATTGAATCTGTATATTTCCTGTCGAGCAAACTGTCTCATGGAATGATCCGGGCCATTTTTGTGCAAGGAGCGATTGGTACAACTTTGTTCGTACCACTTGCGATCTTGGTGTTGGGCAAGTGGCGAGCCGCAGTTCCTTCGATGGTATCCCCCGCACCCACACCCATGCGTGCTGCTTCCGCCGTTTGGCGGGTCATCTTACTGGTCGTCGTATTTGTGTTCTTGTACATGTTCTTTGGATACTACGTAGCCTGGCAGAACCCCGAACTGCGCAAATACTACGGCGGGCCCGATTGGCCCACCTTCCTTGATGCAATAAAGGGAAACTGGCGAGACTCCCGCTGGATATTCCCGCTCGCTTCGTTCCGCGCGTTGCTCTTTGTGGCGTTTGTGTATCCGCTAATCCGAATGCTTCGTGTTGACCGGTGGGAATCGGCCACCGCTGTTGCGTTGTTCCTGGGCTGTTGGACCACGGCCTTGCTCTTGCCGAACCCTCTGATGCCCGCCAGCGTAGCGCGCAGTCATTTTTGGGAAACCCTGATGTTTAGTTTGGTCTTCGGCGCACTTCTCGGCTGGCTCATGAGCACTCCGCGATCGTCAATAATCAAGATCGCGCTCACTGTTGACTAATTCTGAGGAATAAACTCGGACACCTCTGCCTAGATGAGGATTCCGACAATTCCTTATTAACGCCGGAATCCGGAGAAGTGGGGGCCTAAAACCAGACTTGATTAGCCGACCAGGACTTGGGTCCAAGCCTGGGTAGCTACTATCTTGTGATAAGGATTGCCGCAACACATGTTTTGCGAGTACGGTGACCTCAGGATCCAAGTTACATGACCTGGCTCGAGTACCATGAATTGACGAAGCACAGTGCCGAGTCGCTGCGGCGAACTCAGCACTACCTAGATTGGGCCAATATGCCCAATCCATTTCGGCATTATGATGGCGTCCCGGTTCTAGATTTGCCGGCCGACCCGCCGTCTCCGCAGATTTCAGTTCTCGAAGCGCTCGACGGCAAAATGGGAAATACCCCAGTGAGGGACGGTGCTAAATTCCTCTCGCAGTTGATGTTCTATTCCGCCTCGATTAGCGCGACGAAGCGAGTCCCGTCCACTGGAGATGTCTATTCTCTGCGAGTTAATCCTTCTTCCGGCAATCTCCATCCGACCGAATTTCACTTTTGCACAAATGGATTGGTCAGCTGGCCCGATGGCCTCTATCACTACCGCCCCTCCTCACATATGGCAGAGCAGCGCGCCATCGGGGATTTTGGAGTGAAACTTATCCGCAACCCCACCCCGCTTGTTTTCGTTCTGACCTCGATCGCTTGGCGTGAAGCCTGGAAATATAGGGACCGGGCATATCAATATTGTCTGCACGACATCGGACATGCTTGGCAATCTCTAACGCTTGCTGCTCGAGCTATCGGATGCGAAAGCTTCTCGCTTGGCCATTTCCCAGATGACAGAGTCGCGGAATCCTGTCTGCTCAGTGCGGATGAGTGGCCGATGTTAATCGTCGGACTTCATGGCCCAGGTATTCCTCAGAGGGCGCTGGATCCAGTCAAGACGATTTTGTTTGGTGGACAGCCCAACCGGCTGTCGGAAAAGCAAGCACGCTATCCTCTGATTGAGAGAATTCACGCCGCTACGAAGCTGTGCGCGGGAGCCACCATCCCCTTTCTTGACCGGCCGAAAGAACCCGGCCGCGGGGAAGTCAGCCTCCCACCTAATGTCTCCACAAGCCGCAGCTTCGGCGATGTCGTTAGAACGCGGCGTTCCGCTCTTAACTTCAAGGGTGGGAACGGGTCGATCTCCCTCTCTCAACTCGCGACTGTCCTCTCAACCACAAAAGTGCCTCTGTTGGCCGATTTCGCCACAACTCGTTTCGTCCATCTGTATCTTTACGTCCACCGCGTTGAAGGGTTGGCTCCGGGTGTTTACCGGTACTGGCCCGAGCGCGCAGAGTTGGAGAAAATCAAGGAAGGGGACCAACGGTTAATAGCGGCAGCTCTTAGTTTGGGACAAGACTTGGCGGGCAACGCTTGCCTTGCGTTTTCCATGATCGCCGATTTTGAGAATGCTGCCTGCATATATGGAGATCGCGGCTATCGATACGTGCATTTCGAGGCGGGAGCGATGGGCCAGAGAATGTATCTCGCCGCCGTAGCTCTTGGCCTGGGAGCAACGGGCATCGGAGCCTTTTTTGATGAGGAAGTGAACCGATATCTGAACATTGCCCCTGCCCTGGGACAGGTTGTGTACCATTTCGCAATCGGTTACCCGGTCACTGATCCGCGCCTGGAGGCTTGAAAGCATATGGTCGGAATCCTGGTACATGGAAACAACCACTTCATTCTGTCGGGGCCATTGCCTGACGAGGCAGACGCGTGGGCCTTGGTACGACACTGGTCGATCGTCCAAATCGGCGAGGCAAAGTCGTCGTCTTTCGGGCAGTGGCAGATCAAGTCGAAAGAGTTTCGAGAGAACCTGGAATGGGCGGTCATTGTCCCGGGCGACCTTGATACTTCTCCGGGAGTGGCGCAATTACTCGGAGAACTTTCGACTCGCGGAGTGAGGATCCAGAAATTGAGTACCTGTTGATGGTAACTTGCAACGGCAAAAGCATGTCCGACGATCGACAGGGCCGAAAGACTTCTAGCAAAAACTCAGACTGATGGAAGCTGTCGGACTCGCTGGAACTCGAGGAAGTGGAGAAACTGCTGCCAGAACGTCGAGACCTAACTCGGTTGCCGCTCTTTTTGCCTTCATGACTGGGTCTTGGCCAGTCCCGAAAGGGAGGGTTTCTGGCCAGTACGGCTGTTTGCCATCCTGGCACTCTTTCCGAAGAACGTTTGCAACGCTCCGCAAAGGCAGCGGTGAGGACATTAAGAGGGGGCAGGGACGGGTCCGGCGCGCAAACAGCAGATCAACACTGGAGGTGTATGCTCAGGATCTGACGCCGGCGAAGCGGGCGGCTCATCCAAAAATTTCTAGGAACACTTCAGTTAGTGCCGGAAGCGCCTTCTGTTCCTTCGCGTTCCCATCTCCAAAAAGCCGCAAGCTGGAAGTGCTTGAATGTATGGAGCGGCCTATGAGAATCGAACTCACGCCTGAACCTTGGCAAGGTTCCGTACTACCATTATACTAAGGCCGCTCCGGTCACCTATTTTTATAGCATGGCTACCTGCCAAAAACAAAACTGTCTGCACATTCCGTGTTTGGAACGGCACAACCATCAGGAAACTTGCGTTACGCGGGCGGACTTGACGATCGGAGAACGCCGCTGGCGTTCTGCGAATCGCGTCGCTTTCTCTTTGTCAGTGTATACGCGTCCGAAGTTCTCTCCGTCCGCGTAGTTCACCGTCACCAGATAGTGATGGTGACGACGCCGGCGATCCTTGCCGAATTCCGACTTTTCATCCCGCACGGTCTTACGTGTTGGTTTGCTAGCTGATTTAGCCACGGGAATTCCCTCGACGATGGAACGGTCTGAGGCGTTACTATGGCAAGAAACGTTAGTTTGCGCAAGTAGCGTGCAGATTAGTAACTTGAAACTTATCCAGTTTCAGTCTGCCTTCACTCTCCAAGGACCGGGCTCGCACCAGGCAGCGAAGTTCCGCACGGCCAGAAAACCGATCAGTACGCCTGGCACACGCAATTATTGGCGAGGCAACAACAAGAACATAATCAATTGCTTGCGCAGTCACCGCTGGTGCTTTCCGGCCATGGTTGACGTGCAGCGTTCCAAAAATCTTGCTAGGGGGTTGCTGATTTGAAACTATTTCGCAGTTTTTGCGTCTCTATCTATGAGGATTGAGTATGCTTCTAGCGGCGAAAAAGGACACCACTATGATTGGCTTGGACAAACTGCCGCCCATTCTTGAAGATCTCCGGCAACATACCCCGGAGCAGATGGCGGAACTGCGCCTGCTCTTAAGTGCTGGCTTAACAGGACGTCCCGATATGCGCCGCCCGGGCTTCTATGAACTCGATGGCGCTGCAAACGTCTACTACATTTTCCGCTACCCCACTGGCCACAAGGTATTGCTTGTTGCCGCTTGGGAGAAGGAATTCGACCCGGTCGCGGAAATGGTAGCTTATAGCTGCCCGGCCGCTTAATACTCGGAATTCAGAGAATTCTCGCCCGGAGTATTGAGGCGGACTAGGACGGTTCGCCTCAATCCTTTTCCAGCTTCAGTGACAACGAATTGATGCAATAGCGCAACCCCGTCGGGTTTGGACCATCCTCAAAGACATGCCCCAAATGCGCACCGCACCGGCTGCAGGTGACTTCGGTGCGCACCATTCCATGCGACGCGTCCGTCGTCTCTTCGACCACCTCAGGCTTTGCCAGATCGTAGAAGCTAGGCCAGCCGCAGCCCGAATGGAACTTGGTTTCAGAACGGAAGAGTGTTTGGCCACAGCACACGCACTTGTATGTCCCCGGCGTGTCCGTCAACTCATACTCCCCCGTAAAAGGCGGCTCAGTTCCCTTCTGGCGGGTCACATAGTACTGATTCGATGACAGTAACTTTTTCCATTCCGCATCGGTCTTCTGGATCTTTTCGCTCATCATTCCCCCTGTTCCTATGCGCTATATCCTAATCAGTATCAGATTCGGCGCATTGCCTTGACGTTTCAAACGCGGTCCCCAATGATGGATTGGGTAGCCCGCCCAGCTACCAGGGTTGCCGTATGCCTGAACAGCAAGAAACCAAATACGCCGAACAGCGCCGCAACCGCCGCGCCAAAATCGCCAAGCCCCTACGGGTGCGCCCTTCCGAACCTCGCGACGAACACTTTGAAGACCTTCCTGTCAGCATAAATGCTTCAAAAGAAGGCATTTACTTCCATACACGGCGAAACAACTACTACAAGGGCATGCGCGTTTTTGTCACCTTTCCCTTCACTTCCGTACATGACCCCATGAATTGCGAATACGTCGCAGAAGTGGTCAGGGTGGAGACTTTGGCGAACGGCCGCTTCGGCGTCGCCCTGCACCTGAAAATGACCGTCAATTACAGCGCCAGCGCGCCACCAGGTTCCATCTCACATATTTAGCATCCAAATTTCAGATGGATAAAACATGAACTTTGCGTTGCGCGGGCCGCATTCGCTCATGTATCTTCACCTTCTCATGACCTTTCGGGCGCATCGACCCTATCATCACGGCTTCTCGCCGCGCGCCTTCCGGTCTTTCTAGCGCTTATTTGAATCCAAGCTCTAATCGGCCCGCTGGCGCGTATCGCCCGGCGGGCTTTTTGTTTTGGGGAGGCTGATGTGGAACTGGCATTGGAAAAACTTGGCGGCCTGATCCCTGGAATTGTTCAGGATCATAGCACCGGCGAAGTGTTGATGCTCGGCTACCTCAATCACGAGGCTCTGGAGCAGACGGAACGCACCGGCGAGGTTCACTTT
>Ga0181532_10002008_pt1 | contig 19223 bp, 16 predicted proteins | sample PEATcosm2014_Bin_33_FD_119768 | JGI IMG/M metagenome (GOLD analysis project Ga0181532, IMG submission 119768) | Peatland microbial communities from MTU Mesocosm Facility, Houghton, MI, USA - PEATcosm2014_Bin11_30_metaG | ecosystem: Environmental > Terrestrial > Soil > Wetlands > Peat | place... | reverse complement strand
CTCGGCGTAATCACGCTCGAACAGGGCGATGAACAGGGTCAGCGTCAGGAAGTTGTGCGCCCCCAACTCGAACAGCCTGACGTAGTCGTGAGTCGCCAGCGCGCTGCGTTCGGCTTCGGTGAATTCAAGCCAGGTGCTGCGCTCCCCGCTGGGGCAGTTGAGGATCACATTGGCCTGCTCGGCCTCCCACCAGGCGACCGTGCCGCGCGGGTCGGCCCGGTACCGCTCGACCAGCTCAGGATCGCGGTCGATGGTGTACAGGAACTTGTTCAGCAGGTACTTGCTCACGGCGCGTCCACCCCGTCCGGGTACCAGGTGAAGTAAGCCTCCATGGTGTGGAACAGGTCAAGCGAGTCGGTGTAATCCGCCGTCACGTTCGCCCCGGCCACGCCCATCATCAGCATGAAGTCCATGAACCCGTGCGTGGCGTTGCCGGGTTCCCACAGGCTGTCCAGGCTGACCTCGGCCAGCGCGGAGTCCAGATCGCCGGACGCGATCCAGCCGACTGCCTTCCGGTCGAACTCCGGGTCCGGGCCGTGCGGCCCGAACTGCCGGGGGCCGCCGAGCTCCAGCGACAAGTGCCCGGTGCCGATGATCGCCACGCGCTGCTCCGATGGCCAGGCCTCGACCAGCCTGCGGATGGTCTTGCCCAGCTCCACGAACCGCCGGGGCTGCGGCATCGGCGGGGCGAAGATGTTCGTGTAGATGGGCACGATGGGCAGGTCCGCCTCGGGCCGCAGGGTGATCAGCGGGCAGGTGATGCTGTGGTCGATCCGCAGCTCGTTGCTGAAGGCCAGGTCGAATCCGGCGTCGATGCCCTCCCGGAGGAGATACGCCGACAGGTCCTCGTGGCCCGTCAGGAACATCCGGGGCAGCCCGAACTCGCGTTCCTCGTTGTAGAAGTTCGCATCGTAGAACGGCGCCTTGCCGATGAGGAACTGCGGCATGTTGTCCAGCCACAGCTGATGAAAATGATCGGAACCCACCATGACCAGCACGTCCGGCCTAGCCAGTCTCAGGGTCCGCCGGAACGCCTCGATCTTGGCCACCCACTCGTCGGCGAACGGCGGCCGGTCCGCGCCGGCCGACGTGCTCGCGCGATAGTAGAAGGGATGGTGGGTGGAGGCGATGACCGCGGCAACAGTGGCCATGGCAGCTCCCTAGGCTCGCGTCAGTAAGGGGTAGGGCGGGCCATCAGTCGTCCGGCCGACGGCCGGCGAGCCAGGCCCGGATCTGCTCGCCGTGCTCATCGAGCGCGGGCGGCGGGAGATCGTAGCGCGGGGGAGTACGGGAGAAGCCCAGCGGGTGCCTGACGCCGGGCACCCCGGTATCACCATGGCCGGCTATCACGACCGGATCCAGGCCGACCTCGGTGGCGAACGCGACGCCGGCGTCCACGGTGTTAATGGGCCCGCAGGGCACGCCGGCCGCGATCAGATCGGCGAACCACTCGGCCGCCGTGCGCCGGGCGAGCCGTCCGGCGAGCAGCGGGCGGAGCAGGTCGCGGTGGGCGGTGCGGTCCTCGTTGTTGGCGAACCGGGGGTCGGCCGACAGTTCCGGGGCGCCGATGACCTCGCAGAGCTTGCTGAACTGGGTGTTGTTGCCCGCGGTCACGATGAGCTCGCCGTCCCCGGTGGGTAGCGGCTCGTAGGGATACAGGCTGGGGTGCGAGTTGCCCATCCGGAACGGGACCACGCCGCCGGCTACCCAGGCGCTGGTCTGGTTGACCATCCCGGACAGCGCCGAGGACATCAGGTTGGCCTCGACATGCTGGCCCTCGCCGGTCGCGGCACGGTGCAGCAGCGCGGCCACGATGCCGAACGCGGTGTGCAGGCCGCAGATGACGTCGAACATCGAGATCCCGGCCCGGTACGGCGGCCCGTCCGGAGCGCCGGTCAGGCTCATCAGCCCGGACATGGCCTGCACCATGAGGTCATAGCCGGGGATGTCCTTGCCGCCACCGGCACCGAAGCCGCTGATCGAGGCGTAAACGATGCCCGGGTTCGCAGCGCTGACTGACTCGTAATCCAGGCCGAACCTGGCCAGGCCGCCGGGCTTGAAGTTCTGCACGAACACGTCCGCCCGGCGGGCCAGCTCGCGCGCCGCGGTCAGGTCGTCCGCCTCGCGCAGGTCCAGCGCGACGGATCGCTTGTTCCTGTTAATGGCCAGGAAATAAGTAGCCCAGCCCTCCTTGGTGACCGGCGGCACCCACTGCCGGGTGTCATCGCCGCCTGGGCTCTCTACCTTGATGACGTCGGCGCCGAGGTCGGCCAGCAGCATGGTGCAGTATGGGCCGGCGAGCACCCGGGAGAAGTCGGCGACCAGCAGGCCCGACAGCGGCCCGGCTGCTTCGGCGGCGGGCTGGCTCATTGGCGCTTTGATCATCCTTATGTCCGCTGGCCGGACATCTGTCCGGCCAAGGGCAGTCTGGCCGTCAGCCGATGCGCTGTCAAGGCTCCCAGGGCTGGCCCCAGGAGGGCGCTGGACAACATGCCTAGACGCTGATGGTCGGCAGGGCCGCGGCGGAGACCGTGATCTGGGGCGCCGAAAGGTAGGCGGCCCAGTCCGCGCTGATCGCCCCGGCGGTGGCTAGGAGCAGCGGCAGGTACTCGCCGGTGAGGATGTCTACCGGCGTCTCGGCCGCGTGCACCGTGACGTTCAGCGCCGCGATGACCGTCCCTTCGCCGTCCCGCAGCGGGGCGGCCACCGAGCGGATGCCCGCCGCGAGCTGCTCGTCCGTGAGCGACCAGCCCCGGGCCCGCACCGCGCGCAGCTCCGCGGCCCGCTCGGCGGGGCCGGGCTGCCAGCGGGCGGTGACCGGGGAGCGGCTCGGCTCGGCCAGCACCTGCTCGGCATCCCCGGGCGGGAGCGCGGCCAGCAGCACCTTGCCCAGCGAGGTCTGCATGGCCGGGAACCTGGTGCCGATGGTCACCGCCAGCGCGATGATCTTCGGCACGGCCACCCTGGCCACGTAGACGATGTCCGGGCCGTCCAGCTGGGCGATGGAGGAGGACTCGTGCGTCTGGGCCACCAGGTGCTCCATATGCGGCCTGGCCACCTCCCACAGATTGCGCGATAGCACGTAGGTCATCCCCAGCTCAAGTACGCGCGGGGTGAGCTCGAACCGGCCGGCCGCGGCCCGCACATAGCCCAGCTGCTCCAGGGTCAGCAGGATCCGGCGGGCGGTGGGCCGGGCCAGCCCGGCCGCGCCGGCCACCGCGGCCAGCGACATGGCTGGCTGGCGCGGCTGGAAGACGCGGATCACGTCGAGACCGCGGGCCAGTGCCTCGATGAAGTCCGGGCTCACGTCACGGCGACCCATGCGATCCCCCTGGGGGCTGGTGGCAACGAAACGACTGTAGCGTGATCTGGCGAACTTGTCCGCATAGCGGACAATGGTGCCAATCTCCTCCGATGCGGACCGGGCCTGCCTCTTGACAGCGCCAGGCTAGGGCGGCCACGCTTCCGCTCAGACTACAAATGGCCAATTTACGGACACCCGTCCGAGACAGCTCTCGCCAGCCGCAGAGTGGAGGTCCGTCATGACATCCGCATCGAGCCCTGATCTGACGCCAGGCAGGCCGCTGGTGTTCCGCAACGCCACCGTGCTGACTATGGACGATGCGCACACCGTGCACCGGGCGGCCGATGTCCTGATCGTCGGCGAGCGGATCGAGGCGGTGGGCGAGCGCCTGGAGGTTCCCGAGGGCACCGCCGAGATCGACGCGTCCGGCGGGATCCTCATGCCGGGCATGATCGACACTCACCGCCACATGTGGCAGACCGCGATGCGCGGGTACGGCGCGGACTGGACGCTGACGCAGTACTTCGTCTGGTATTACCTGCAGTGGGGCAAGGTGTTCCGGCCGCAGGACATCTACGCGGGCAATCTGCTGGCCGCGCTGGAGGCCATCGACGCCGGGGTGACCACCACCGTGGACTGGTCGCACGGCCTGCAGACCGTCGAGCACGCCGAGGCCGCGGTCACCGCGCTGACCGAGGTGCCCGGGCGGTTCGTGCTGGCCTACGGCAATATCCAGCAGGGCCCGTGGGAGTGGTCGGCCGACCCGGAGTTCCGCGACTTCGTCAGCCGGCGCTTCAGCTCGGCTGACGACATGCTGGGCTTCCAGATGGCGTTCGACGTGACCGGCGACCCGGCCTTCCCGGAGAAGGCCGCCTTCGAGGTCGCCCGCGAGCTGGGGGTGCCGGTCACCACGCACGCGGGGGTGTGGGGCGCGACCAACGACGACGGCATCCGGCTCATGCACGAGAACGGGTTCATGACGCCGTCCACCATCTATGTGCATGCGGCCACCCTGACCAGGGACTCCTACCACCGGATTGCCGCCACCGGAGGCGCGGTCTCGGTCTCCACCGAAAGCGAGCAGAGCGCGGGCCAGGGCTATCCGCCGACCTGGCAACTGCGTGAGCATGGGATCCCCGTCTCGCTGTCGATGGACACCAGCGTGTGGTGGAGCGGGGACCTGTTTTCCGCGATGCGGACCACGCTGGGCGCGGACCGGTCCCGTGAGCACCTGGAAGCCCACGGGCGGCAGGAAACCGTCACGCACTGCCACCTCCGCGCCGAGGACGTGGTCGGCTGGGCGACCCGGGGCGGCGCGCGGGCACTCGGCCTGGATTCGGCGGTCGGCAGCCTGGAGCCGGGTAAGAAGGCCGACCTGGTCCTGCTCAAGAATGACGCGTCGCCGGTGATGTTCCCGCTGCTGAACCCGTACGGGCACGTCGCGTTTCAGGCTCAGCGCGGCGACGTGCACACGGTGCTGGTGAATGGGCGGGTAGTGAAGTACGACCACCGGCTGGTCGGCCTGGACTTGGCCAGGGCCAGGCAGATTGTGGAGCAGACCGTCGAATACCTGCAGGACCAGCTGGGACCTGAGGCCTGGGCGGAGGGCATGCATCCGGAGGTGCCTAAGACCAAGGTGCTCGACAATCCCTACACCTACACCACGTGGGACGCGGGCTCAGCGCAGTGGAAGGGCGGCGGCAGGCCTGACACGCCGGCCTGACCAGGCTGCAGGACGCAAAACTGTCGACCTATCCGAGTCGGCGAAATCTGAGCTGGCTGTTCAGCGCGCACGGAAGAGGAACAGGAGCAGGTAGAGCAGAAGAATGAGCGCGAACGTGCCGATGATGGCGGTGATCGCTTTCTTGAGCCAGGTGCCGAGACTGGCATTGGTCCGCACCCGGTAGCTGCTGAAGCGCTGGTGAGCGTCGTGCGCGCCTTCGAGGCGGCTGCCGACGAATAACCCTGTTCCCAGGGCGATCAAGATAGCAATAATATACATTTTGTCGCCCCCTTTTCCATATCAGGTAAATTGTGGCCTGGTAATTATGGCTCTCAATTTCCTGCGTACTGGAGAAACGGCGGACCCGGTATGGCACAGAGTCGCGACATGCGAGGACCTTAGCCCCTTTGATAAAGGCCAGAATCGTGCTTGGCTCCGGGCGGCTCATGGTGCGGACACCCGGGTCCGCTGTTAGCGAGCCTGGGCGGCCTGACCGCGGCTGCTGCCGTGCAGCAGGACGTCGGCGACCAGAACCGGATCGTCGGTCATCGGCACGTGCCCGCAGCCGGGCAGGGGCAGCAGCCGGGCCTGCGGCAGCCGTGCCTTGGCCAGCAGGATCTGCCGGGGCCGCAACAGCCGGTCGCGAGTTCCCCAGGCAATGGTGACAGGCACATCGTCCAGCAGCTGGCCGGTGAATGGCGTCAGCTGGGCCAGCACCGCGTCCAGGGCATCGCGGGCGGCCAGAAACGCCGCCATGTCGCCGAGCGCCTGGTCAGCGGGCAGCTGGGACGGCCGGCTGACCACGGCGCCGTGGCTGACGGCCCGGCCCACGGTGCTGCGGGACAGGACCGGTGCGGCCCGCTGGAGGCGTCTCGCAGCGACCTGCATGGCCGTGAAGATCGCTTTCGGGTAGCGGGCCTCGCGGCAGTCACGCCAGAACCCGGCCGGTGACAGCGCGGTGACCGACGCCGCCCGTCCGGCCATCGCAGCGTGCAGGGCCAGCCTGCCGCCCAGTGAGTTGCCCGCCAGATGCGGGCGCTCCAGCCCCAGCTCGTCGAGCAGCGCGAGCAGCTCGCCGAGCATCTCGTCCAGTACTGGCCCGGTGGCCTGCAATGGGGGCGACTCACCATGCCCGGGCAGGTCGACGGCGATCACGTCCCGGTGCGGAGTCAGCCGGTCCAGGACCGCTCCCCAGGCCTGCCGGCGATGCCCGACGCCGTGCAGCAAGACCAGCGGCGGTCCCGAACCGGCACGCTCGAAGGCCAGTGTCATCGCAAAGCCCCTTACCCGCTGGCGCGCTAGCGGCGGAGCAAGGCGGTCACTGCTCCATCGTCGCCAGCACGCGCCCGTCCGAGATGGCGTCGAGAAGCCGACGGTAGTCCTGCTCGTTCTGATCGGCGTAGGCGATGGCGAAATCCGCGATGGCTTGGTCGAACGTCTCGCTCATGCCCAGGTAGCCCGAGATAAGGGTGGCGCGCCCGGTCCGCGCGTGGGCGCGGGCCAGCGCCCAGCCGCAGAGTCTGCCGTAGTAGTTGAGCTGGGACGGGTCCATCAGCGGCACGCTCATGCTGCCCTTCATGTCGCGCAGCTGCCTGACGTAGTAGTCCTTGATGCCCGTGCCTTCGGTCCCGGCACCGCTCGTCCAGCCCAGGAACGGGTCGGTGGCGGCCTGGGTCAGCCGCTGGCCCCTGACCACCCGCTCGCCCTGGTGCTGGTATTCGCTCTTGCCGGCGAACGGGGCCAGCACCGACTCCTGGGCCTCCTTCAGCTGGAGGAACAGCGGCTCGTCGTCGCGGTCGCCGAGCAGCAGCATCACGAAGGCCTCGGTGCCGACCGATCCGACGCCGACGACCTTGCGCGCGAAATCGCCGAAGTAGTAACGGCGCAGCACCTCGCGCCGGTCCTCGTCCATGGTCTGCTGGTACAGCGCGACGGCGCTGCGCAGCTCCTCGAGGACGCTCGGATAGAGCTCGATGGGAAAGCGGACGATGACCGGATGGGCCGGCCGGATCCGGTACTGCCCCTCCACCTGATCGCACATCTTCAGGAACGCCTTCAGGCTGGTGCGGCGCTGCGCCTTGGCGATGTCCCGGTGGCGGCGGCGCACGGCCTCCTTCGGCTGGAGCGAGTCGAAGAGCCTGCTCACTTCCTCGATATCGATTCTCGAGTACCAGACATTCAGGAACCGCATCGAGGCGTAGCTCGCCATCTGGGTCCGATAGCTGCGGACGGCCAGCCGGGCCGCCGTGCGCGCATCGCGGTCCGGGAAGCCGTTGTCCCTGGTCGCGACCGCGAAGCTAGCCGCCAGCCGCTTGACGTCCCAGTCGAACGGGGCCGGCAGCGTCTCATCGAAGTCGTTGACGTCGAAGACCATCCGCCGGTCGGGCGCCGCGAACATGCCGAAGTTCAGCAGGTGCGCGTCACCGCAGGCCTGCACGCGGATATCGGTCGTGGGCGCGTGCGCCAGATCCCACGCCATCGGTGCCGCCGCGCCGCGGAAATAGGCGAACGGCGATGCCGCCATGCGTCCGTAGCGGATCGGTATCAGGTCCCGTACCCGGGTCTTGGCCTGCTCCTCGAGGATGGCGACCGGGTCGGGCCTGTCCTGCGGAGGAGCCCACTGCGCGTGGCTCGAGCGGGGCACCGCCGTGCGCCGTTCGCGCCCGCGGAGCCGCCACTCCTGCGGCGTCAGGATCTCGTGCGGCGGGGCGAGAACACCCGGAGACATTCTGCTCACTAGGTCACCTGCCCCCGATCGTGACCGCTGACCGGCAGCTCGCTGCCGCCCGGCGGTCCAGAACCGGCCCGCGACGGTCTCTGGACCTCATCACAACTGAACCTTAGGACGGTGGCGGCGTCACGGATAGTCCCAAAGCGGACGCGGCGGCACAGCAGGGCCCCGATCAACTCGGGAGCCCCGGCTGGCGCAGGATCAACACGATCGAGACGATCAGCAGCACGGAGCCGAACGTGACCAGCGCATACCGGACGCCAGGCAGCTTGAACGAGCTGCCGATGCCCACCAGGAACAGCACCGCGGCCAGGAACACCGTGATCCGGACGAAGTTGTCGCCGGTGAGCGCGGCGTCGTTGCCCGTGTTGAACTTCGCGTTGGCCTGATTGTCGAGCGCGTTGGCCTGCGCCTGCGCCGGCAGCTTGTACTGGGGCATATAGGTCGGGCCGGGCGGGGCATGCGGGTTGTGCAGCGGGTTGGTGGCCAGCCAGGCGTCGAAGGCGACCCGGAACTGGGGCCGGAACCGGCGGATGGCGATCGCCTCCTTCTGCGGGCTGTTCAGGGTGAACGCGATGAACCACGCGTTGAAGGTGGCGGCATCGAAATTGCGGAGCGAGATGGCGGTGAGGTCGTCCCGGGTGGCGAGGTTGCGCAGGGTCGAGGACTGGGCGATGTCGACGCGGGACGCGGTGCCCCACTTGGCCGCCGAGTACCCGGCCCAGGCCGCCGTCAGGGTGACGAGCGCCAGCAGCACCGCCTCGCAGATCTGCACGATCCGCGAGTGCCGGTCTTCGGCCTTGGCCTGACTTTCCGCCTCGGTCTGCTCGTGCATCTGCTCGCCATGCTCGTGCAGTTTCTTGCCAGCTTCGATCGGGTTCAGTCCCTCGCTCATCAGCGCACCTCAGCTCGGCCGACGGGGCTAAACGATCATATCTGCGATGCCGTCACGACAGCGCGGCTGCTGGGGGCAGGCCCGGATCCGCCAGCCGTTCGTTACCTCCCGTTCAGCTCCGATACATCACAATGAATACGGAACTGGCTAGAGTCGGCGGTGCCGGTCCTGCCCGGGCCTGCGGGGCGGAGATGGCGCGATGAAGTTCACGGCCGAGGGACAGCGCCTGGCGGCGGCCGATGACCGGGGCGTCCGGTGGCGCCGGTGGGGGCCGTACCTGAGCGATCGCCAGTGGGGAACGGTCCGCGAGGACTACAGCGACAACGGCGATGCGTGGAGTTACTTCACCCACGACCAGGCCCGGTCCCGGGCCTACCGGTGGGGGGAGGACGGCATCGCGGGCGTCAGCGACGATCAGCAGCACCTGTGCCTGTCACTGGCCCTGTGGAACGGTGCCGACCCGATCCTGAAGGAGCGGTTCTTCGGCCTGACCAACGCGGAGGGCAACCACGGCGAGGACGTCAAGGAGTACTACTTCCATCTTGACAACACTCCCACCCACTCCTACATGCGGATGCTCTACAAGTACCCGCAGGCCGCCTATCCCTACGAGGACCTGGTGGCCACCAGTCGCCAGCGATCGCGCACCGAGTTCGAGTACGAGCTGCTGGACACCGGGGTGTTCGCCGGGGACCGGTACTTCGACGTCGAGGTGGAGTGGGCGAAGGCCGATCCGGAGGATCTTGTCGCGCTGGTCACAGTGACCAACCGCGGGCCGGCTGACGCTCCGCTCGACGTGCTGGCCACCATCTGGTTCCGTAACACCTGGGCGCCCGAGGCTACGGCGGAACCTCCGGTCCTGGCCGCCGACGGACCGGGCCGGATCGTGGCGACCCACGCCGCGCTCGGCCAGCGGGTGCTGTCGGTCGACCCCGGCGCCGAGTGCCTGTTCACCGAGAACGAGACCAACAACAGCCGCCTTTTCGGCGGCCAGAACCGCACGCCGTTCGTGAAAGATGGCATCGACGAGTACGTGGTGCACGGCCGGGCTGGCGCCGTGAACCCCGCTCGCACCGGCACCAAGGCGGCCGTCCGGCACCGGCTGATGGTTCCCGCGGGCGGCTCCAGGACCATCCGCTGGCGCCTTCGCCCCGCCGACGCCGAGATCGCGGCAGGCGGCGAGCTGGGCGCCGCCGCCGATGCGGTCGTGGCCAGGCGCCGCGCCGAGGCCGACGAGTTCTACCTGGCCATCACCCCGCCTGACGTCGATGCCGACGGAGCCCTGATCATGCGGCGGGCCCTGGCCGGGATGCTGTGGAGCAAGCAGTTCTACTACTTCGATCTCGACAAGTGGCTGCGGGAGCACCGGGGGCACCCGCTGCGGGCTCCGGAACGGGCTGACGTCCGCAACCGGCAGTGGTTTCACATGCAGAACGGGCACATTCTCTCGATGCCCGACTGCTGGGAATATCCCTGGTACGCGGCCTGGGACCTGGCCTTCCACTGCGTGCCGCTGAGCATGGTCGATCCCGCCTTCACCCGCGGGCAGATCGAGCTCATGCTCAGCGACGTGTACCTGCACCCCAGCGGGCAGATCCCGGCCTACGAGTGGAACTTCGGTGACGTCAATCCGCCGGTGCACGCCTGGGCCACCCTGTTCGCCTTCGCGGCCGGCCCGGGCCAGCGCACCGAGCAGCAAACGGACTTCCTCCGCGACGCGTTCAAGAAGCTGATGCTGAACTTCTCGTGGTGGCTCAACCGCAAGGACCCGGCCGGACGCAGCCTGTTCGAGGGCGGCTTCCTGGGCCTGGACAATATCGGCGTATTCGACCGCAGCGCCCCGCTGCCCACCGGCGGTCACCTCGAACAGGCCGACGGCACCGCCTGGATGGCGCTGTTCAGCCAGAACATGCTCGACCTGGCCCTGATCCTGTCGGAGGTCGATCCGAGCTACGAGGACCTCGCCCTGAAATTCGTCCAGCATTTCTTCTGGATCGCCGCCGCCATGGACAAGGTGGGCCAGTCCGAAGACGAGATGTGGGACGAACAGGACGGCTTCTACTACGACGTGCTCCGCCTGCCCGACGGCTCAGCCACCCGGCTACGGGTCCGCTCGATGGTGGGGCTGATTCCGCTGTGCGCCGTCTCGATCATCCCCGCCGAGGTCATCGAGCGGTTCCCCAGCCTGGCGGCCCGGGCCAGGGAGAACTACGAGCGCTACGCCGACCTGCTGGGGGGCGCGGCCAACCCGCTCGTGCCGGGGTGGAGGGACGGCGCCTGCTGTCGCTCCTGGACGAGCCGAAGCTGCGCCGGGTCCTGTCTCGCATGCTTGACGAGACCCGCTTTCTCAGCCCGCACGGGATTCGGTCGCTGTCCCGCAGCCACCTGGCCGAGCCCTTCGTCTTCACCGTGCACGGGCAGCAGTACCGGGTGCAGTATCTGCCTGCCGAGTCTGACACCGGCATGTTCGGCGGCAACCCCAACTGGCGCGGTCCGGTGTGGTTCCCCATCAACCTCCTCATCATCCGGGCTCTCCTGCACTATTACCTCTACTACGGCGATGACTTCACCATCGAGTGCCCCACCGGTTCGGGACACCAGATGACGCTCTTTGAGGTAGCCAAGGAGATCTCTGACCGCCTCATCTCCGTCTTCCGGCGCGATCAGAGCGGGCACCGGCCCGTCTATGGCGGGATGGCCACCTTCCAGGACGACCCGCACTGGCGCGATCTGCTGCTGTTCCACGAGTACTTCCACGGCGACAACGGCGCTGGACTGGGAGCCAGCCACCAGACCGGCTGGACCGGGGCCGTCGCCCGCCTGATCCAGCTTTTCGGCTCGGTCGGGGCTGCCGAAGTGCTGCACGGGCCGCCCCTCCCGCTCGCCCATCCCTACCAGCCTCCCAGCGGTCCCTAAGCCTGTCTCGCCGCGACCGTCCTGCTGCTCCGGGACATGGCAGCCCGTCCTGGGTCAGGCACCGTCGTCGTCCAGTGCGACGGTGACCTTGATGTCGTCGGGTTCCTTGGCGAGTGCCTCGGGCCAGGAGGCCATGGGCACCTGGCGGGTGAGCAGCCTCGCCAGCCAGCCGGGATCCGCTCTGGCCAGGGCCTGGGCCGCCTGGTCGTAATGCCGGCGCGCGGCGTTGACAGTGCCGACGATGACCTGGTTTCCCAGTACCAGTTTACGGTTCACGGCGCTGAGGTCGCCTGACCTCAGGTAGGGGTGGTGCGAAAGGCCGGCCAGGGCGATCGTCGCGTTCGGGCTGGCGCTCGTGAGGACATCGGCGAGCACGCTCCCGTGTCCCGTGCATTCGATGACCACGTCCGGTTGCACTGGCAGGTCGGATGCTCGTGCCGTGGAATAGGTGGCGCCGAGGTCGGCGATCAGCTGCGGCTTCGGCCCGCCGGTGACAATGTCGAGGACCCAGGTGTCCAGGCCGCGCTGCCGGGCAAGCATCGCGGCGAGCAGCCCTACCGGCCCGGCGCCGGTTATGACCGCCACCTCGGGCGCATAGCACGCCCGGCCGCCTATGCGCTCAACGTGTTCCCACGCCATTGGCGACGACGGACGTCGATTCCAGCAGCACGCCCAGCCGCCCGAGGGCCGGGTCGATCTTGATGGCGTAGCCCGGATCAACACGCCACAACTGGCTGCCGTAGCCAGGAGCCCCGGTGATGCCCCGCTCGACGAAACGACCATTGCGGCACATGTCCCATTCGCCGGCCGCGCAGCACGCACATGGCACCGGATCGGGGCGGCGCACAATCCCTGAGACCAGGTCGCCGGGAAGCAATCCGCTGCCCGGTGGAGCCTCAACCACCTCGCCCAGCGATTCATGCCCGAGCACCAGCCGGTCAGCTCCCTCGGGAACTGTCCCGTAGCCGTCATAAAACGATCTCTGCATCGGTCCCGCAGATGCCAACGAGGCGACCACGTATCAGGACCGCCCCGTCTGAGAGCGGCGGATCGGCCACGTCAATGACACCGGGCAGAGTCAGGGTTTCCTGGCACGACGCCGATTGCTCGCACAAACGACCTTTCCTGGTGTCAATATCCGGACTATGGCCATGTTGCCCTTATCGTAATATCCGGCCTATGGCCATGTTGTTCTTATCGTAACAGTCCTGTCTTTAGCGTGAAAGCAGAGCCAAGTGCGCCTTTGGCGGCCAGGTAAACAGAATGCGATAATGGAGTTACCAGACGGTAAACTGCCAGCGAATAAAGACCGGGGAAGCTGGAGCGGGATTGCGTCCATCTTCGCTGACCTCGGGGCTGCCGTCGCGCTGTTCGAGGCGGGCCCGATCCTCGTCCCTGCTGCCGACCCGAGCATCTCGGCCGAGCTTGACCGCGCCTTCCGCATCAGGGGCATGGACGTGCACACCGGCACCGTGGTCGAGGCGCTCGGCCAGGAGCCCGAAGGCATCCGCATTGACCACCGCAGTGACTTCGCGACCGCGCGCAAGGTCGTCGACGCCGTATCCTTCGCGGTCGGCTGGCCAGCCAATGTCAGTCAGCTGGGCCTGGCGACGGCCGGCGTGGATACGGGGCGCCGGGCGATCGCCGTCGATGACTACCTCCGCACCAACGTTGAGCACATCTTCGCCGCCGGCGATGTCAATGGCCGGTCGATGCTCGTGCAGACCGCCAGAATGGAGGGCAGGATCGCCGCCCACAACGCCGTCCTCGGATCGACCAGGCGGGCGACTTACGACGTGATCCCCAGCGGCAGCTTCACCGACCCCGAATACGGCAGGGTCGGCCTTACCGAAACCCAGGCCGCCCAGCACCACGACATCGTCGTCGGCATCGCCCACTACGACGACCTGCTCCGGCCGGTCGCAGACGGCCGGCCCGAGGGCTTCTGCAAGCTCATTGCCGACCGCCAGAACCACACCATTCTCGGCGCCCACGTTCTCGGCGAGTACTCAGCCGAGACTGTCCAGACAGTCGCCGCGTGCATGGTCGCCCGGATGACCGTCGAGCAAGTCGCCGAACTCCAGCTCGCCTTTCCCACGTTCACCGAGGCTGTCAGCATGGCCGCGCAGAAAATCTGCAGGACCATCGGGGTGGGGCGCTTTCCCCAGGTCTGGAGCTATCTTCGCTCCGACGAATAACCCCCCGCCGCTGCTGCACCAGGCTGAGCGCATCAGCGAGCAGCAGGGCGCTGTCCTTGCGCGCGGCCAGGGAGTAGTTCTGCCGAGCCTACGAGCCCGTTCGGCTGGCTCGCCATTCGGAACGCAGCAGCTGCACCAGGACCTCGGCCTCGCTGTGCTCGAGATCCCTGGTCGCGGTCAGCAATGTCAACGGCCCGGTCTGGGCCAGGTCACGCAGGTGACGCAGCGCCTCGGACCGATCAGGATCTTTCAGCTCGGCCTCGTAACGTCGCCTGAACTCGGCGAACCTCTCAGGCTGGTGGCCGTACCAGCGCCTTAGCTCGCCTGACGGCGCCACGTCCTTGAGCCACTCGTCCAGGTGGGCCTTGTCCTTGGACAGGCCGCGAGGCCAGAGCCGGTCCACGAGGACGCGCCTGCCGTCGGACGGCGCGGCGGGCTCGTATACCCGGCGCGCGCGCACCTCCTGCATGGCATCACCATCCGATGGCAGTTCCCGGCGGCCTCAAAGCCGGGCAACACGGGCAACACTGCCCAAGATCCGGGCTCGTGCGCCCGGCACGAGCCGTCTCGTCACAGTTTCTCACCCCGCAAGCTGAGACGGCTGTGAGCGGGTACGCAAGCGTCATGGGAGCCGAGCCAAGCCCAGCGATACGTCCTGCGGCCGATTGCCAGCCCGCTTCCGCTCGGCATGCTGGCCCTTGCCGTCGGCACCTTCACGATGGCCGGTGTGCAGCTGTCCAGTCACCTGACGCGGGGCTGGCGGTCCTCACCTTCGTCGTGCCGCTGCAGGCGGTGAGCTTCATCTGAGGACAGCCGACGGGCCACGCTCCTGCCGACGCTGCGCAGGGGACCCGGCCGCACAGCGCTGGCCGGCGACCTGGCCGCTGAGCTCTCCGGGGTTCAGCACGAGGCAGGCGTGCGGCGAACGCTCTAGCCAGCTGCCACCGGGCGCCCCGTGCGCTGCCGGGAAACGCGACTAGCTGGCCGCCGGCATCCTCATAGCTGGACACCCGCATGTCTACATAGGTAGATTTGCCGCCATGGCGCCTCAGGGCTTCTCACCGCAGGCACTGCCGGTGCTAGCGGCGCTCTGCTCTCAGCCGTCGCGCTGGCGGGCACGCGCATGTTAGGAAGCGCGGTGGCCCGCACCGTCGGGCGGCTGCTGCCGGCCGAGCGGCGCGACTGGGCCGAGGCAATCTGGGCCGAGGCGAGCGAGGTGCCGTCAGCGCTGGGCCGGGTCGGCTGGCTGACGGGCGGGATATGGCTGATAGCCAAGGAGTCCTTCATGGTGAGCAGGGTCCGCAACTCGATCATGTTCGCAGCGGCGGCTGCGTTCCTGGCCTGGATGGCCTGGCAGGGCACCGCATCTGGCTGGGGCACCACCGTCGTCCGGGTCATGGTGACGATCACCGTGCTGGCACTGGCCGCCCTGCCGCGACTCGCCCGCCGCCGGCTCGGGCCGGCTATCGATAGCCGGATCGCCCGATCGCTCCGCGCGGGCGGGTACGCCTCGGTCCTGGCCCTGATCGTGGCCCTGGTCGAGCTGGAGCGAATCAAGGACGTCCCGAGCCGGCTGGCCAGGCTGGGGCCGCACAACCAGCCCTCGATAGGCCTCTGGTTCCCCTGGGGACTGTTCCTGCTCATGCTGGCCGGTTACGTGGCCGTCATCCTCGCTGTCACCGCGCAGCGATCTCGGGTGACGCCCGGCACGCTGGCCATCGGCGGCGGCGGCGGCGTTGCGCTGGGCGTCGTCATGTACGTGATCATGCCGCTCGGAGTCGGCCAGTACGCGACCGCTCCGTGGCTACCGGGATCAGATATCGATCCGGTCGTGGCGGTCGCCTGGTTTCTGCTGCTCGGCGGTCCGCTGGCGGCGGCCTTGCTGGCGGGGCGGCGCTGCTCCGGATCGGCCGGCCCGCTGCCGCCAGCCGAGGCCATGATCCGGCAGGGCGTCGCGGCAGGAATCCTGGTCACGCTGGTCGGCTCGCTCGTGGTCTGCGCGCTCGGCCCGGCGACGCTGGCTAACCTCGGCGCGCTGACGCACCTGCTGTACCCGGGTCAGCACCTGAACCCGTCCGCCGTCGCCAATCGCGAGTACGCCCTAGCCGGCAACGGCGCCCCCTTTTACATCCTCATCTGGATAGCCTTTCCCATCATCGGGCTCGGCATCGGCGCCATAACCGCGCTCTGCGCATGGGGCAATCAGTCCGCCCGGCAGCAAGGCCGCGGACCTGGCGGCGGTCCTGGTGACCCTGACGCTGAGCCGGGCCCGCCGCCCGCTGGCCCGTCAGCCGACCTGCGCGATGAGGGCACCAGCGTGGCTGCCGGCCTGTACATCGCAACGCGCGGCTCGTAGCAGGAGCCGGCCAGGGGTGATGAGGCCCACCGGGTCGCCCGGCCTCGCCCTGCCGGGCGGTCACCGCCGCATCTCGGGGCGGATGAGAAGCAGCTATCTTGGTCCCGAGATCCAAAGAGCCGAACCAGGACCCGACGGCATTTGCTCCCATCCAGTTCACGGTCATGTTTCGAATGAAAGATCGATCACCCTGGCGTCGGACCGGGAATCATTCATCCCCGAACTATCGAGAGGGGCAGGCTGGGCACCATGAGCGCACTGGCGAGGATCCGCAAGGCCTGGGACAACTACCGGCGCCCGTGGCACAAGCGCCCTGACCCCGCCTGGTTCCTGAACGGGCTGGAGGGCAGGGAGCCGCGCATCGACGGTGAGCCCGAGCCGCCCCCGCAGCCAGCCGGGTACGAAGCCGAGACCGATGAACAGCCGTGAGCAGCCAGGGCGATGGCCAGCGGCGCGAGGGGGCGGCTTCGGCAAGCGCAGCGGCCTCACGGAGCTGGGCGAGCCAGTTCCGGAGCGGCCGTGGCCAGGCGGCGGACAGCCGTGTCCAGCTCGCCCTCAGTCGCGGCGCCGCAGAAGGCGAGACGCAGATGAGGCTCGGGCGGCTCGGCCGGGAAGAACGGGCGCCCGGCCATGACGATGACGCCGCCGCGGCGCGCGGCGGCGGCCATTTCCCCGTCATCCAGGCCGCGGGGGAGCCGGGCCCACAGGTGCATGCCACCGGCGGGGAGCACGGCATCGGCAGCGGGCAGGTGGCGGCTGACCGCCTGAAAGAGAACCTCGGCCCGGCGGCCCAGGGAACGGCTCAGGTCCTTGAGGTGGCGCTCCCATATCGGCCGGCTGACGAGCTCAAGCGCGGCCTCCTGGAGGGGGCGGGACACGAACATGTCATCCACGGCCCGCAGCGCGTGCAGGCGCTGCGCGACGGGCCCGCGTGCGATCATCGCTCCCACCCGCAGGCTCGGCGACACCGCCTTGGTGAGTGAGGTGAGGTAGACCACGCGGCCCTCGTGATCGTCCGCGAGCAGCGGTGCCGGGGGGCGCTGATGGTGAGATAGCCAGCGGGCGAAGTCGTCTTCGATGACGAAAGCACCGGCCGCGGCGGCAGCGCCCAGGACCGCCGGACGCCGGTCGGCGGCGAGCACGGCTCCGGTGGGGTTGTGATAGGCGGGCTGGCAGAACACTGCCTGGGCACCAGTACGGGCGAATGCCTCAGCGAGGTGCTCGGGGATGACACCGCGCCGGTCGGTGGGCACCGGCACGGGGCGGATGCCCGCCGCCCGTGCGGCGGCCAGGGCTCCGGGATAGGTCGGCGACTCGACCAGCAGCGGGGCACCAGAGGGGAGCAGCGCGCGGAACGCTGCCGACAGCGCACTCTGGCCGCCGCTGGTGATGAGCACGTCCTGGGCGTCAGCGCCGGCGGAGCCGACCTGCTGGGCGAACCATGACCGGAGCCCGTGCAGCCCCGCGGCCGGCGGCCGCTCCCATGCGTCCGGAAGGCGAGCTGCCCGGGTCAGCGCGGACCGCAGGGCCGGCAGCGGCATCAGGGAGGAGTGCAGGTAGCCGGCGGCCAGCGAGATGACGCCCTCGGCATGAGGCGGGTCAGCGAGCGGTGAAAGGCCCTCGGCATCGATGACGCGCTCGGCCAGGGTGACGGTCTGCCACGAGTAGTCAGGCGGGTCGCCCTGCCGGACGGCGCGCGGCTGCGCCACGAACGTGCCCGCCCCCGGGCGGCTGACGAGAACGCCGTCCCGGCCGAGCTCCGCGATCGCGCGGGAGACGGTGAGCGGGCTCACCCGGTGGGCCTGGATGAGCCAGCGCGTGGACGGCAGGCGCTGGCCAGGGCCGAGCCTGGCGGCCTCGGTCCTGAGCCATTCCTTCAGTCTGTCGCCACTGCTATCGTTGTTTATGAAGGATCACGATACCGCTATCGCCCGAGACCCGATACCGGTCGGCGGGTGCCCCGGCGGATGGCGGCTCCCTGGCGGTGACCCTCCCGCAGCCGAACCTGCCGGTGCTGCCGGACGGCGGTCAGGCCAGACCCCCGGTCCGGGCGCATGATCTCAGCGCCGGAGGCCACGTTTATCGCGGCCGCCGGGATGCTCTCCGGCATCGTCGGCACCGCGGGCGGTATCACCTCGCTCATTTCGTACCCGGCCCTGCTGGCCGCCGGAGTGCCAGCGCTTCCCGCGAACGTCGCGAACATCGTCGCGCTCGTGGCCTGCTGGCCAGGCTCCGCTCTGGCGTCACGGCCCGAACTGCAGGGCAAGGCGGCCTGGCTCCGCCGCTGGACCTGGGTCACCGCGGCCGGCGGGGCGATCGGGGCCGTGCTCTTGCTGTCCACCCCGCCGGGCGCTTTCAGCCGGGTAGTTCCGTTCCTGGTAGCCGTCGGGTCCCTGGCCCTGCTCCTGCAGCCCAGGCTCGCCGCCCTGCGCCAGGGCGACGGTCACGCGAACGCCCCGGTTCTGCTCGGCGGCCTGCTGTCGGTGTCCGCGTACAACGGCTACTTCGGAGCCGGGTCGGGCGTGATGACCCTGAGCCTGCTGCTGCACACTGTCGAGCAGCACATCGCTACCGCCAACGCTCTCAAGAACATGCTGATCGGAGCGACCTCGGTCATATCAGCGGTCATACTGATCATTTTCTGGCCCGTCGACTGGACGGCAGTTGTCCCGCTCGGCATCGGCATGTTCGCGGGCAGCATGATCGGGCCCCGGCTAGCACGGCGCCTTCCCCCCCGCCTGCTCCGCTGGCTCGTCGCGCTCCTCGGCCTCGGCCTGGCCGTCAGGCTGTGGGTCACGCCGACCTGATCAATCGCGGTCTCTCGTCAGTGACGGGCTGTCTGCTGCCGGTGCGGGAGCTTCCAGCCGGGCCGGACGAAGTGGCAGGTATAGCCGTCGGGATAGCGCTCGAGGTAGTCCTGGTGCTCGGGCTCGGCTTCCCAGAATGGTCCGGCTGGCTCGACCTCGGTGACCACCTTCCCCGGCCAGAGGCCGGAGGCATCAACATCGGCGATCGTGTCGCAGGCGACCCGCTTCTGCTCGTCATTCAGGTAGAAGATGGCCGATCGGTAGCTGAGGCCGACGTCGTTGCCCTGGCGATT
>Ga0181532_10002005_pt1 | contig 19232 bp, 11 predicted proteins | sample PEATcosm2014_Bin_33_FD_119768 | JGI IMG/M metagenome (GOLD analysis project Ga0181532, IMG submission 119768) | Peatland microbial communities from MTU Mesocosm Facility, Houghton, MI, USA - PEATcosm2014_Bin11_30_metaG | ecosystem: Environmental > Terrestrial > Soil > Wetlands > Peat | place... | reverse complement strand
CTCCACGGGACACCGGCGCCAGCGGCGTCAGTGGGCCAGCCCGTCCTGGAGCCGCTCGGCGTCCTCCGGCCGGGCCGGCAGCCTGATCATGCGTACTTCTGTGCCGAGGGCGGCCCGGATCGTGCGCCGGAGACTGGTGAAGCATTCGCCGCATCCGGGACGGTTGTCCGTCGTATGCCGTCTGACCCCACGGGCTGTGCCTCCGCCCGCCGGCTTCCCCTGTCCAGACGGCGAACCTGCTCCGGTATGACGCGGCTTGCGCAAAGATTTTGTGACCCAACGAAGTCATCTAACCACGTCGAGTAATAGAGCAGCTCACGGCCGGGCCGTCGCGGGGATGGCTGGATCTGGCCTTACCCGTCATGAGTCACTGTGACCCGTCATGAGTTCTGTGGCCCATCAAGCCACAGCAGTCACAGACACTGGCCGGGCGCCGGCTGAACATCGTCTGAGCAGCAGCGAATACACGGAAAGGCAAACGCCGGAAGCCGGCTTTACTACGCTATGACCGGAGCGCGGGACGGCAGGCGGCCCCTCACTGTGACGCCACGACTTCAGAGAGGTCCCGCGTCAAGGGAAGGACGGTGTTGCGTGGATCGTTACGCGCTGTTCGTAGACGCGGGCTACATGCTCGCGGACGGCGCGATGGCCGTTCACGGGACGCGCCGGCGAGAGTCGGTCAGCTGGGATTACGAGGGACTGGTGCAGCTCCTCGGGAACCTGGCCCGCGACCGCACCGGCCTCCCGCTGCTGCGGTGCCACTGGTACGAGGCCACCGTCGAGGGACGGCGCGCGGCCGAGCACGACGCGCTCGCGGACATGCCGGGCATCAAATTGCGCCTGGCCAAGCTGCGCCCGGGGCGCCGCGAAGGCGTAGAGACCGAGATCCACCGCGATCTTATGGTCCTGGCGCGCAATCGCGCGGTCAGCGACGCCGTGGTGGTCAGCGCGGAGGAAGACCTGGCACAGGTGCTCTCCGACGTCCAGGATCTTGGCCTGCGGGTCACCATCGTGCACGTCACGGTGGACGGCAACTGGACGATCTCCCGGTCGCTCCGCCAGGAGTGCGACGACATCATGGAGCTGACCAGCGCGCACTTGCGTCCCTACGTGGAGCTGATCCCTGGCGCCGAGCCGGCCCGCGCGGACGAACGGTATCCCGCGGGGGCCCTGTCTGCCCGGTCGGCTTCCAACGGCCACTCGAACGGCAGCGCCGACTCCGACCAGGCGCTGGCCTCGGGAAGTGGTTCCGCCGGACCGCCGTCCATCTACACCGCGCCGGTAGTCGCCGAGTACCAGCGCCCCGCGCAGCCGATCGCGCCGTTGTACCGTCAGGACCCTGAGCCCGAGCCCCCGGCCCGCGGCGATCCTGCCGCCGGGGCGAACTCGCCGTCGGCCTTCGGGCGGCCCGAGGTGCCCGGCGTGCCTGGCGTGGCCAGAGTGCCGGAGCGGGCCGAGCCGGCCCGTCCGGAGCCCCCGCGCTCCGAGCCCGGCCGTGGCGACGCCCCCCGCACTGATGTCCGCCGCGGCGACCCGCCGTCCGCCGGCGTGCGCGGTGATTTTGACCGGGGCGGCTTCGACGCCCCCGAGTCGGCTCAGCGCGACCGCGGCGACCGCGACCGCGGCGACCGCGGCCGGCCCGACCGGGGCCGGAGCGACCCGGGCGTGTCGCCGCTGCCCAGCCCGGCCGGGCGCAATGACGCCGTCGAGACGGAGCCCGCCACCCGTCAGGACCTGTACGGGGCGCCGGTGTCCATGCCTTTCCAGGGTACGTCCCCGGCGCAGCCGTCGGCTGCGGATGACCTGCCCGGCCGTGCGGAGAGCGGCGGGCACGGCCGTTCGCTCCCATCCGGTGACCAGCCCGTCCCGGCCGGGCCGGCCCAGGGGCCTCAGCCACCGTCGGGCCCGGCAGGCCCGGTCGGCCGGGCGTCCGGGGGCCGTTCGGCCCCCAGCGACCACTCCGGCCGCCTCCGGGCCGCCGAGGAGCCGCCCGCCCACGGGACCGGCGCGCAGGACCAGTCCCGCGGGGAATCGCTCGATCCACACCGCGTCGGGGCGTCCCCGTCGCCGGGCCCGTTCCGCCGCCCGGGTGGCCCGTCCCCGGCTCCGCCGCTGGGGCCCGCGCCCACCGGGCCCGGCTCGCAGGCCCCGCAGAGTCCGACCGCGCGCCACGGGGCGCCGGGGCCGCAGGGCGCACCAGCGCCGGGCGCTGCGGTGCCGCAAGGCCCGCAGGGTCCGCAGGCCTACGTCCCTCCGCAGAACGGGCCCTACGGCGAGTCCCAGTCCCCCGTGCCCGGACGGTCGCCGTTGTCAGCCCCGGTATCGCTGACCGACGCGGTGCAGTCGGCGCATGAGGAAGGCACGGAATTCGGCGAATCGGTGGTCCGTGAGGCGCCCGCGTTGTGGCTGGAGGCCGTGCTGGCCCGCAAGCCGCGGATGCCGTCCGACCTGGAGGCCCGCCTGCTGCAGGGCTCGGCGCTGCCGATCGACTTCCTGCTCCACGACGAGGTCCGGCACGCGCTCCGGCGCGGATTCTGGGACGCGCTGGAGAGTTCACGGCGCTGACCGGGACGAACATGGCCAGGGCAAACGGAACCACCGATCAGCAGCTGAAATCAACGGACGGGACAACGGTGAGCGATCCAGTCCGCCGCGACGGTGCGGCCGCAGGTAACAGCCTGAGTACTGCCGCAGGTAACAGCCTGAGTACTGCCGCAGGTAACAGCCTGAGTACTGATGCCGGCGAAGGGTTGGATGCGGGGGACCTGGGTACGTCCACACGCATGGTTGTCCTTAACGATGACCTGTTCGACGAGATCGAATTCGACGCCGCCCGTACCGGTGATCACCGGCGTGCAGCGCTGCGCATGAACCATCTCGCCGCAACGGCCGAGCAGGCGGGAAGCATGTCCCGGGCCGAGGCGTACATGCGGGCAGGCGAACAGTGGCTGCTCGCTGACGAGCCCGCGGTAGCCGCCGAACGCTTCGAGCTGGCCATGGCGGACGGCGGGGCGACGTTCGCCGACCCGCGGGCGCCGCTGGCCCGGGCGATGTTCGCACTCGGGCGCCGCGACGAGGGTCTGGCGCTGATCCGCGAGCTCGACCATGAGGGCGCTGAAGGCAAACGCGATCCGCGGACCTGCGACCTGATTGCCGAGCTGCTCGCCGAGCAGGGTGACATGGACGGGGCCCTGCACTGGGCCACGGCAGGTGCGGACGAGTGCAGGCGCCGCGGCGACCGGGCCGAGCTGCGGCTGCTACTGAGCCTGCGCTACCGGATCCGCAACGACCTCGGGCTGCCCGAAGATGACTATGACCGGCTGCTCGACGAGCTGACCGTCGGCACCGGCGAGGGCCAGCGCTTCCGCCCGGCCAGGCCCGCCAGAGGTACAGCGGACAGCTAGGTTTGCTACGCATGGAAAGCCCGCACGGCCAATGGCCGTGCGGGCTTTCGTTCGAGCAGGCGATCAGGCCTGGTTGGCCGCTTCCTCCGCGGGGCGGATGGTCAGCGCATCCGCTCCCTGATCGACGTCGACGACGACCTGGTCACCGTCGGCGATCCCCCCCGACAGCAGGGCCCGCGCCAGCTGGTCCCCGATCGCGGACTGCACAAGGCGGCGCAGTGGCCGGGCCCCGTAGACCGGGTCGAAGCCGGTCAGGGCCAGCCACTCGCGGGCCGCCGGGGTGACAGCCAGCGTGAGCCGCCGGTCGTCCAGCCGGCGGGCTAGGCGTGCGACCTGCAGATCGACGATCCGGCCGAGTTCGTCGGTGCCGAGGGCATCGAACACGATCACGTCATCCAGCCGGTTGAGGAACTCCGGCTTGAAGGTGGACCGGACGACGTTCATGACCGCGGCCCGCTTGGCGGCCTCGTCGGTCATGGCCGGGTCCGCGATGAACTGCGAGCCCAGGTTCGACGTGAGGATCATGATCGTGTTGCGGAAATCCACCGTCCGGCCCTGGCCGTCGGTCAGCCGGCCGTCGTCGAGCACCTGCAGCAGGATGTCGAAGACCTCCGGGTGCGCCTTTTCCACCTCGTCCAGCAGGATGACGCAATACGGCCGCCGCCGAACGGCCTCGGTGAGCTGGCCGCCCTCCTCGTAACCGACGTAGCCGGGTGGCGCACCGACCAGGCGCGCGACCGAGTGCTTCTCGCTGTATTCGCTCATGTCGATGCGGATCATGGCCCGCTCGTCGTCGAACAGGAACGCGGCGAGCGCCTTGGCCAGCTCCGTCTTACCGACGCCGGTCGGGCCCAGGAACAGGAACGATCCCGTCGGGCGGTCGGGGTCGGCGACGCCGGCGCGCGCCCGGCGGACCGCGTCGGAGACCGCCTGCACCGCCCGAGCCTGCCCGATGATCCGGTGCCCGAGCTCGTCCTCCATCCGGAGCAGCTTGCCCGTCTCGCCCTCCAGCAACCGGCCAGCCGGGATGCCGGTCCACGACGAGACGACGTCCGCGACGTCATCCGGGCCCACTTCTTCCTTGACCATGGGGGCTTCGGCCGGGATGCCCGTGGTACCGGGCGCGTTCCCGCCGGCGCCGGCGCCCGTATCGGAGGCGGCCGCGGCGGTCGCCTCGGCGAGCTCGTGCTCCAGGGCGGGGATCTCGCCGTACATCAGCCGGGAGGCGGCCTCGAAGTCGGCGTCTCGCTGGGCACGTTCGGCCTGGCCCTTGAGGTCATCGAGGCGCTTCTTCAGCTCCCCGACCCGGTTGAGGCCGGCCTTCTCCTGGTCCCAGCGCGCGATGAGCGCGGTGAGCTGCTCCTGCCGGTCGGCCAGGTCAGCGCGCAGCCTTTCCAGCCGGTCCTTGCTCGCGGCGTCGGACTCCCGCGCGAGCGCCAGCTCCTCCATCTTCATCCGGTCCACGGTCCGCTGCAGCTCGTCGATCTCCACCGGCCGCGAGTCGATCTCCATGCGCAGCCGGGATCCGGCCTCGTCGATCAGGTCGATCGCCTTATCCGGCAGAAACCGGGCGGTGATATAGCGGTCGGACAGCGTGGCCGCGGCGACCAGCGCCGCGTCGGAGATCTGCACCTGGTGGTGCGCCTCGTAGCGTCCCTTCAGGCCGCGCAGGATCGCGATCGTGTCCTCCACGGAGGGCTCGCCCACGAACACCTGCTGGAACCTGCGCTCCAGCGCCGGGTCCTTCTCGATCCGCTCGCGGAACTCGTCCAGGGTGGTCGCCCCGACCATGCGCAGCTCGCCGCGGGCCAGCATCGGCTTGAGCATGTTGCCGGCGTCCATGGCGCCTTCGGCCGCTCCCGCGCCCACGACGGTGTGCAGTTCGTCGATGAACGTGATGACCTGGCCGTCGCTCTGCTTGATCTCGTTCAGGACGGCCTTGAGCCGCTCCTCGAACTCACCCCGGTACTTGGCCCCGGCCACCATGGCACTGAGGTCGAGGGCGATCAGGCGCTTGCCGCGCAAAGACTCGGGCACGTCGCCCGCCACGATGCGCTGGGCCAGCCCTTCCACCACCGCCGTCTTGCCGACCCCCGGCTCGCCGATCAGGACCGGGTTGTTCTTGGTCCGCCGGGACAGCACCTGGATGACGCGCCGGATCTCGGCGTCCCGGCCGATCACCGGGTCCAGGGCCCCGTCACGGGCCTGCTGGGTCAGGTCGACGCCGTACTTCTCCAGCGCCTGGTAGGTCTCTTCCGGATTTTCCGTCGTCACCCGGGCGCTCCCGCGCACCTGCGTGAACGCCTCCAGAAGCGCCTCCGGAGTGGCCCCCGCGCCGCGGAGCAGCGTAGCGGCCTGGCCGCCGTCGGCGGCCAGGCCGACCAGCAGGTGCTCGGTCGACACGTACTCGTCGTTCATCTTCTTGGCCCGGGACACCGCTGTGTTGATCACCGCGAGCAGCGCCCGGGACGTCTCCGGCGCGCTCAGCGTTTGCCCGTTGGCACGCGGGAGCCGTCCCAGGCGCGCCTCGGCGTCCTTGGCCACGACGGCCGGGTCCGCTCCCACGGCCCGCAGCAGCGGGGCCGCGGTGCCCCCGTCCTGCGCAATCAGCGCGGCGAGCAGGTGCAGCGGGTCGACCTGGGGGTTGCCGTCAGCGGCGGCGCGCCGGACGGCCGCCGACACGGCGTCCTGGCTCTTCCTGGTAAGTTTGTCGTCCATTTAGCTCTTACGCTCTGTTTCTCATTCTCTCGGTCGTGCGTTCTCTTCGGGTCGGTTCAGCTCTCGGCCGGGTGCGTTTCGGTGGCCGCCGGGTCGTCGGTGCCGCGATGGGCGGCCCGGGCCCGGCCATCCTGGCCGCCGGACATCGGATCTGGTCCTGTGACTGGTTCCCAGACGGCGACCCGCGCGCTGCGGGCCGGGACGAGCCCGGGGCCCTGGCGGCCCTTCCGGAGCAGGTCGGCCAGCCGTGCGGCTACCGAACGGGTGGATTCGAGCTCCACCCGGACTTGCGCGACCTCGCCGTTCAGCTCGGCGATCAGCCGTTGCGCGCGGTCCAGTTCGTCGTTCAGCTCCAGGATCCGCTTGATCCCGGACAGGTTGACGCCCTCGTCCTGCGAGAGGCGCTGCACCTCGCGCAGCGCCAGAACGTCCCGCATGGAGTAGCGCCGGCCCCGGCCCGTGCTCCGGCCGGGTGATACAAGCCCCAGCCGGTCGTAGGCCCGCAGCGTCTGCGGATGCAGTCCAGAGAGCTGGGCGGCGACGGAGATGACGTAGACCGGCATCTCGTCGGACATGTCATACGGGCTTGTCATGTCATCTCCCTCTCGCCCTGTTCATCGTGTCTCCTTCTTTCCTGGCCGGCCTTAGGCTTCCTTGGCCCGCAGGAGGAGTTCCTCCCTCGGGTCCTCGCCGGCCGTGGCCTCGCGCAGGTCTTCCAGGGCCTGACGGCCCTTCGTGCTCACGTTCTTCGGCACCATCACCTCGACGGTGACGAGCAGGTCGCCGTAGGTCCCGTCCGGCCTGCGGACGCCCTTGCCCCGCACGCGGAACGTGCGGCCGTTGGGCGTGCCGGCCGGGATCCGGACCGTGACCGGCACACCGCGGTGCGACGGGACCTTGATCTCCGAGCCGAGGGCCGCCTCCGGGACGGTCACCGGGACGGTGACCGTGAGGTTGCCGCCCGACCGGCCGAAAACGGGATGCGGGGTGACGTGCACCCGCACGTACAGGTCGCCAGCGGGGCCACCGCGCTCGCCCGGCGCGCCCTTGCCCCGGAGCTTGATCCGCTGGCCGTCGGCCACCCCGGCCGGAATCCGCGCCTGGATGGTCCGGGTGCTCGTCGCGTGGCCGCTGCCGTTGCACGACGGGCACGGGTCCTCGACCACGAGGCCGCGGCCACGGCAGGTCTGGCACGGCTCCGAGAAGGCGAAGTTGCCGAGGTTCCGGCTGGACTGCCCGGTGCCCTCACAGGTCGGGCAGACCTTGGGCACGGTGCCGGCCCGCGCGCCGGTGCCGTGACAGACCGGGCAGGGGCCCTCACCGGTCAGGTGCAGCGGGACCGTGGTGCCGTCGACCGCCTCGCTGAACGAGAGCGCGGTTTCGGTCTCCACGTCCGCGCCCCGCCGGGCCCGGGTCTGCGGGCCCGGCGTGCCGCCGCCCCGGTTACCGAACATTCCGCCGAGCAAGTCACCGATCCGGCCCCCGCCGGTCTCGGCCCCGCCTCCGCCGAACAGGTCGCCGAGGTCGAAGCCGCCGAAGCCGCCGGCTCCGGCTCCGGTGCCGGTGCCGGCCGTGCCCGGGCGGCCACCGGTACCCGGTACCCGGAACCCGCCGCCACCGAAGAGCGAGCGGGCGTCGTCGTACTCCTTGCGCCGCTTCTCGTCCGACAGGGTGTTGTAGGCCTCAGAAATCTCCTTGAAGCGCTCCTCGGCCTTACGGTCGCCCTTGTTCGCGTCCGGGTGGTACTTACGGGCAAGCTTGCGGTACGACTGCTTGATCTGGTCGGCGGTTGCGGTCTTAGGGACACCCAGGACCTTGTAGTAGTCCTTTTCCAGATAATCCTTGGTGCTCATCCGGTGTGCTCATCGCTCCCCTCGCCGCTCGTTAGTTGTCTTGCCGGTCGTCCGGACGGCCCGGCGGCCCAGTGTTCGCAGCTGGGTCCGCGCCCGGTTCGGCGGCACCGTCCGGGCCGGTAGCCGGTTCCGCCACCAGGACCCGGGCCGGGCGCAGGATCCGGTCGCCGACCTTGTAGCCCGGCTGGAAGATCTCCGCGCAGGTGACCTCGGTGACGTCGGGCGAATAGGAGTGAGCGAGCGCCTCGTGGATCTTGGGGTCGAATGGCTCCCCAGGCTCCCCGTAGGTCACCAGGCCGAGCTTCGACGCGGCCGACTCCAGGGACTCGGCGACAGACTTGAAACCGCCCGACAGCTCGTCGTGCTGGCGGGCCTGGCCGATCGCGTCGAGCGCTGGGAGCAGCTCGGTCAGCACGTTCGCGAGCGCGAGCTCGCGCACGGCCATCCGGTCCCGGTCCACGCGCTTGCGGTAGTTCGCGTACTCCGCCTGGATCCGCTGCAGATCGGCCGTCCGGTCGGCCAGCTGCTCCCTCAGTTTTGCCATCTCCTCGTCCATGCCCGTATCGCCGGCCGGGGCCGTATGCGCCTCGGAACCGTTCCCGGCCTCCCCGGCCGCGCCATCCTGCCCGGTGGGGGTGCCGGACACGCCGGGCCCGCCAGGCCCGGCGTGCTCGTCCGGCCCGGGGGCGGGCGTGGAGCCTTCCGGCTCCACGCCCCTCCCGTGCCCCGAGTCCTGGCCACCCTCGGCCTGGCCGTAACCGCCCGGTGCGGAGGCCGCGTGCTTGCCGCGGGGCCTATCCGGCTCTCTCACCTGCCCGGTCACGGGGTCGATGCGCCGGCGGTCGTGGATCACCGGCCCGTTGCCCATTTCCTCAGGTGAATTCATCAAGCAGCGCCGCCTTCACGCGTGTGCGTGTCCGAAGGACCCTCGTCGTCGACGATCTCCGCGTCCACCACGTCGTCGCCCTGCGGGGCGCCTTCCCCGGCGTCGCCGGAGGCGGCGTTCTCCTGCGCGGCCGCCTGCTGCTCCGCCTGAGCCTGGGCGTAGATCGCGGTGCCCATCTTCTGGCTCGCCTGTGAGGCCTTCTCGCTGGCTTGCTTGATGGCCTCGGTGTCGCCGCCCTCCAGCGCCTTCTTCAGGTCGCTGATGGCAGACTCCACCTCGGTGCGGACGTCGCCCGGCACCTTCTCGGAGTTCTCCGCGAGGAACTTCTCGGTGCTGTAGACCAGGGTGTCGGCGCGGTTGCGGACCTCGGCCTCCTCGCGGCGCCGGCGGTCCTCCTCGGCGTACTGCTCCGCATCGCGGACCATCTTGTCGATGTCGTCCTTGGCCAGCGCCGAGCCACCGGAGATGGTGACCGACTGCTGCTTGCCGGTGCCCAGGTCCTTGGCCGACACGTTGACGATGCCGTTGGCGTCGATGTCGAAGGCGACCTCGACCTGCGGCACGCCGCGGGGGGCCGGCGCGATGCCGGACAGCTCGAACATGCCGAGCTTCTTGTTGTACGCAGCGATCTCCCGCTCGCCCTGGAACACCTGGATCTGCACCGACGGCTGGTTGTCGTCCGCGGTGGTGAAGATCTCCGACCGCTTGGTCGGGATGGTCGTGTTGCGCTCGATGAGCTTGGTGAAAATGCCACCCTTGGTCTCGATGCCCAGCGACAGCGGGGTCACATCCAGCAGCAGGACGTCCTTGACCTCACCCCTGAGTACGCCGGCCTGCAGGCAGGCGCCGACCGCGACAACCTCGTCCGGGTTGACGCCCTTGTTCGGCTCCTTGCCGCCGGTCAGGTCCTTGACCAGGTCGACGACGGCGGGCATCCGGGTGGAGCCACCGACGAGCACGACGTTGTTGATGCCGCTGGTGCCGATCCCGGCGTCCTTGATCACCTGCTGGAACGGGCCCTTGCACCGGTCCAGCAGGTCGGAGGTCATCCGCTGGAACTCGGCGCGCGTCAGCCGCGTGTCCAGGTGCAGCGGACCCTGGTCGGAGTGGGAGATGTAGGGCAGGTTGATCTGGGCCTCGGACCCGCTGGACAGCTCGATCTTGGCGCGCTCGGCCGCCTCACGCAGCCGCTGCAGCGCCATCTTGTCCTTGGCCAGGTCGATGCCGTAGCCGTTCTTGAAGTCCTGAACCAGCCAGTCGACGACCCGCTGGTCCCAGTCGTCGCCACCGAGGTGGTTGTCGCCGCTGGTCGCCTTGACCTCGACTACGCCCTCGCCCACCTCGAGCAGGGAGACGTCGAAGGTGCCGCCGCCCAGGTCGAAGACCAGAATGGTGGCCTCGTTCTCCTTCTCCAGGTGGTAGGCGAGCGCCGCTGACGTCGGCTCGTTGATAATGCGGAGCACATTGAGCCCGGCGATCTGGCCGGCTTCCTTGGTCGCCTGCCGCTGCGCGTCGCTGAAGTACGCCGGAACCGTGATGACGGCGTCCGTGATCGTCTCGCCGAGGTAGGACTCGGCGTCCCTCTTCAGCTTCTGCAGGATGAACGCGCTGATCTGCTGGGGGGTAAACTTCTTGCCGTCGATGGTGACGGACCAGTCAGTACCCATCTGCCGCTTGACGGACCGGATCGTCCGGTCCACGTTCGTTACGGCCTGCCGCTTGGCGACCTCGCCGACGAGTACTTCAGAGTTCTTGGCGAAGGCGACGACGGACGGTGTGGTCCGCGATCCCTCCGCGTTAGCGATGACCGTGGGCTCTCCGCCCTCCAGGACGGCGACCACGGAGTTGGTCGTCCCAAGGTCAATCCCTACCGCACGTGCCATGAGCAATCCCTATGGTTGAACGTCTGTGTGGGTTGAGTCTTCCACGCTCAAGGTTGCCATGGCCGATCACCGATGGCAACTGACTTGAGTCTGTTAGGCTCAACTTTATTGGAGCGATCCTTGTTCCCGGCGCCCGGAAGAATTTCTGGGCCCGCGCCGGACGGCATCAGCGGACCGGTCCCCTGGGCCTCCGCGGTGGACACCCGCCGAACGGAACGGCCGGGAGCCGCGCCCCGTTCCGGGGTGTCCCGCTGTCATAACGCCGTGCCGCCCGCGGCGCATCCAGCCTCGCGCGCGGCCAGCGCCGGGGAGACCCGGGACCAGGGCCGTCCGGCGTCCGGACGGAGCCCACGGCAAGCCTTACTCGGCGCCCAGAAAGACCCGCGGCGCCCGTCGTCCGGCGAGCAGATGGAGCCCCGGGCCGGTCTCGCCCGGCTTCTGGAGAGACCCGGGTCAAGCCTGGTTCCGCAGTATATGGAGCTCGCGGCCGGCCTCGCCCGGCGTACCGGGGGAACCTGCACCAGGCCTCGTTTGGCATATAGATTCGGTATATAAGAGGGTGTCAGTCGGCTCGGGAGAGATGGCCCTGGGCGGCCCGCACCGGTCCGCAAAAATTACCAACCGGTAGGATGCCCGACGGCAAATGTCCGGCCGGCCGGGCGGCACGCGGTGAGGCGTGCCAGAACAGGCGGAGGCCGGCGGCGTACGCTGGCAGCCGACGCTGCAGGAGGAGGTCCCCGGTGGTCCTGAGGATCGTGGTTGGCCTGGTGCTGACCGTGGCGGCGGTGGCGATCGCGGGCCGCCGGTTTTGGTGGCTGGGGCGGCTGGGCCGGGCCGGGCAGCCGGCGCCGGAGCGGCTGGCGTTTACCCGGAAGCATCCGGCTGAGGACGCTGAGGTGCAGGCCACTGAGGTGTTCGGGCAGCGGAAGCTGCTGAAGTGGACGGTTCCGGGGCTGGCGCACTTCGTGACGTTCTGGGGCTTCATCGTCTTGTTCTTCACGATTATCGAGGCCTATGGTGACCTGTTCTCCCGCGGGTTCGCGATCCCGGGGATCGGGCATTCGTTCGCGCTGGGGTTCCTGGAGGACCTGTTCGCGGTGCTGGTCCTGGCCGGCATCGTCACGTTCGCGATCATCCGGCTGTCCAGCAACCCCGAGCGCGAGGGCCGGTCATCCCGGTTCTACGGGTCGCACACCGGGGCGGCCTGGCTGGTGCTGGGCATGATCTTCCTGGTGATCGCCACGCTGCTGCTGTACCGGGGCGCGCAGATCAACACGGGTTACTTCCCCTACCCGCACGGTGCGTTCGCGTCCGAGATCGTCGGGCACTGGCTGCACCCGCTGGGCGCGGGGGTGAACAGTGTGCTGGAGGTCGTGTTCCTGCTGGGCCAGCTCGCGGTCGTCCTGGGCTTCCTGGTGTTCGTGACCTACTCCAAGCACCTGCATATCTTCCTGGCCCCGGTCAACGTGCTGTTCTCCCGCCGCCCCAGCGCGCTGGGCGCCCTGGAGCCGATGCGCAGCAACGGCAAGGTGCTGGATTTTGAGGAGGCGGACCCGGACGTGGACGTGTTCGGGCTGGGGAAGATCGAGGATTTCAGCTGGAAGGGCATGCTGGACATGGCGACGTGCACCGAGTGCGGCCGCTGTCAGTCCCAGTGCCCGGCCTGGGCCACCGGCAAGCCGCTGTCGCCTAAGCAGGTCATCTTGGACCTGCGCGACCATGCGTTTGCCAAAGCGCCGTATCTGCTGGCGGACTCCGATGAAGCGCGGGCCAAGCTGCCCGCCAACGTGCTGGCCGAAGCGGAGCGCCCGCTGGTCGGGGACGCTTCGGCGAACGGGGTGATCGACCCGGACGTCATCTGGTCGTGCACGAACTGCGGGGCGTGCGTCGAGGAGTGCCCGGTCGACATCGAGCACATCGACCACATCGACGGGATGCGCCGGCACCAGGTGCTCATCGAGTCGGCCTTCCCCGCCGAGGCCTCCACCTTGCTGAAGAACCTGGAGAACAAGGGCAACCCGTGGGGCATGGGCGACTCAGCCCGGACCGCCTGGATCACCGAGTGCGACTTCGACATCCCGGTCGTCGACGGCACCATCGCCGATGACATCGAGTACCTGTTCTGGGTCGGCTGCGCGGGCGCGCTGGAGGACCGCGCCAAGAAGACCACCAAGGCGATCGCCGAGCTGCTGCACACGGCCGGGGTGAGGTTCGCGGTACTCGGCCCGGCCGAGACCTGCACCGGCGACCCCGCGCGGCGGATGGGCAACGAGTTCGTGTACTCCATGCTCGCCCAGGCCAACGTCGAGACCCTGAACGAGGCCGGCCTGAACAAGCCGGGCAAGACGATCGTCGCGTCCTGCCCGCACTGCTTCAACACCATCGCGAACGAATACCCCCAGCTCGGCGGGAACTACCAGGTGATCCACCACACCCAGCTGCTGGCCAAGCTGGTGGAGGCGGGCAAGCTCAAGCCGGTCACCCCGGTGCAGGAGAAGATCACCTACCACGACCCGTGCTTCCTGGGCCGGCACAACAAGGTCTACACGCCGCCCCGGGAGATCATCGACGCCGTCCCCGGCACCCAGGCCGAGGAGATGCACCGGTGCAAGAACCGCGGATTCTGCTGCGGCGCGGGCGGCGCGCGGATGTGGATGGAAGAGCGCATCGGCAAACGGATCAACACCGAGCGCATCGACGAGGCCCTCGCCCTCAACCCCGACACCGTCTCCACCGCATGCCCCTACTGCCTGGTCATGCTCGGCGACGCGGTAGCCGCCAAGAAAGGCTCCGGGGAGGCCAGGGAAAGCCTCGAAGTCATCGATGTGGCCCAGCTGCTCGCCCGTTCGGTCAAGTCGAACGGCGCCAAGGCCGTGGACGCCGGAGCACCAGAAACAGCGGCCGGCGCCGCTCCCGCCGGGGACGTCACCTCAGCGGGCGAAGGAAAGCCGACGACTTCCGGGAAGGGGACGGCCGGCGCACCGGCGGCCGCCCCCGAGGCCGACGAGCCAAGGTCCTGATCGGCACTCGGGGCGGCTTTCCTGCGGCCGCCCCGCAGGACCATAACGCCCTACCCGTCGTGTACGGTCGGCGGCTGATCGAGGATCAGGCGGCCGCTCCCTGAGCACGACAGGATCTCTCGGGGTCGTTGTCCTCCCGCCGGTGCGCATTATCGGCCCTATTCGAGGACAACGATGCTTACGAACGCATCACAAATGGCCCAACTTCGGTGGCGCAAGGCCGTCGCGAGCCTGAGCAATGGTGAGTGTGTGGAGGTAGCTCCAACCGCCACGTCGGCCTGTCTGGTCAGACTTTCGCGCGGTAGAAGTTCTGGTAGGAACGAGACGGCGTGGGGCCGCGCTGGTCCTGGTAGCGGGAGCCGTAAACGGCCGAGCCGTACGGGTGCTCGGCGGGGGAACTGGTCCGGAAAAGGCATAGCTGGCCGATCTTCATGCCGGGCCACAGCTTGATGGGCAGGGTCGCGACGTTCGAGAGTTCCAGCGTCACGTGGCCAGAAAAGCCCGGGTCGATCCAGCCCGCCGTCGAGTGCGTGAGCAGCCCGAGCCGCCCCAGCGAGCTCTTGCCCTCCAGGCGCCCTGCTATGTCGTCCGGCAGGGTCACTACCTCGAAGGTGGAGGCCAGCACGAACTCGCCGGGGTGCAGGACAAACGGATCGTCGTCGGCCGTCTCGACCAGCCGCGTCAGGTCGGGCTGTTCGATGGCTGGATCGATGTGCGGATAGCGATGGTTCTCGAAAACCCGGAAGTACCGGTCCATGCGCACGTCGATACTGGACGGCTGGATCAGTGCGGGCGTGTACGGGTCCAGCTTCACCCGCCCGGACTCGATCTCGTTCCTGATGTCGCGATCGGAGAGCAGCACGCTCGCAACCTATCGGGTCCGGTACGATGTCTGGGCGTACAACCGCATGGGCGGGTAATCTCCAGCCGGAGGCAGACGCCGGTGCGCGGCACGCGGGTGTAGTTCAATGGCAGAACGTCAGCTTCCCAAGCTGATAGTGCGGGTTCGATTCCCGTCACCCGCTCCAGGTAAGCCCAGGTCACGGCAAAGTCGTGAGTCCTCGTGCGCGGGTACCCACGGCCATTGGCAGGGTGCTCGTGCCATTGAGCGCTCAACAGACCGCAAGCGCCCTCCTAGGCTGTTCAAGCTGATAGTCGATTCGTTTGAGGTGGGTCCGCGGCGCCGACGATCCGGCCAAGCGGCTTGTTGCCCGTCACACCAAGCTGGACGGCGAGCATCCAGGCCGCGTGGCGCTCTGGCGGCGCCCAGCGCGCGGGGCATGAGTCCTGTCAGTAACCGTGGGTACGCTAGAAGCAGGACGGAGGTGGGCGATGACAGAGCCGGAAGCACGAAGGGCGGACTCTCGGGGGCCGAGCCGGGAGCGAAGCAGGGACGACGTTCTCGCCGCTGCACGCCCCTTGCCTCCCGACGAGGACGTTCTCATGGATGACCTCACGGAGGATGAGGACCGCCTCTTCGTCGCTGCTGTGCTCGACACATGACTTTAGGCATCCGGGCTCCGGCCGTCATAGACACCGGGGTCTTCGCCGCACGTCTGACGCCCAGCGGCAGCTTGCTGGCCGCGCGCTATCGCCCGCTCCTTGCCGGGCGACCAGCCAAGGTCACCTGGGCTGCCACGGACGCCTGGTCAGCGCCAGGCAGCCGTAACCACTGCACTTCCCAAGCCGAGAGTGCGAGTTCGATTCTCGTCATCCTCTCCAGGTTCGTAAACGGGGTCAGTCCGCCCGCCCCGCCATTCGGTCGTCGCGGCTGCGGGGCTGGCCACCACAGCGCCGCCGCGCTAGGCTTCGCTGCGCCGTGCTGGTGGGGGAGGCGCCGGTGACAGCAGAGCCGGAAGACCAGATGGCGGTAGCCGCGGCGAGCCGCAGCCGCCTCAGGGCGTCCCATGCTGACCGCGAGCACGTAATTAACGTGCTCAAGGCCGCGTTTGTGCATGGTCGGGTTACCAAAGACGAGTTTGATGCGCGGGTAGGCCAGGCATTCGCGTCGCGGACCTATGCGGAACTGGCCGCAGTCACCGCCAACATCCCCGCCAGGCAGTTCGCAGACCAGCCGCGCAACCCGGCCCGCGCGAAGGGTCGGCCGACGATGAGCCATGCGGCCAAGGCCCGCCGATGCGTGGTCATTGCGCTAGCCATGATGACGGTGGCCACGTTCACCCCCGGTGGTCCCGCGCTCCTCCTATTCGCGCCTCTCTGTCTTGCGGCTTTGATGGTTGCCGCTGCCGAGATACTCGCCTCACAGCACGAGAAGCGCTCCCGTGGTCAGCTAGCGGGGCCCAGCACCTGGCGCAGGGCGGTGAGCGTCCCAGCGCCCGGCGCCTGCCGCCGAGGCCGAACAGCTCCCGCAGATCAACCGCGCTCCGCACACAGCCGAATCTGGGTGAAGCCAGAGCCCCCGGATCGCTCCGGACCACCGCAGGTTGGGGCTTGATCGCTGTGCCATTAGCGTGCCATTAGCCGGGGTAACGAGGGGTCAACCACGCTCACTCGTGACCGCCAGGGACGTCAGGTCAGCGCCCCTGGCAGCGGTAAGCGCTCCACTTCCCAAGCTAATAGTGCGAGTTCGATTCTCGTCACCCGCTCCACAGCCGAAGGCCCAGGTCAGGACGCAAGTCCTGAGCCTGGGCCTTGATCGTTCGGGGGCAGTGACAAATCCTCCGGGCCATTAACGCTCCATTAATCCGCAGGGATCAGCGCGCCCGCCGTGTCGTCGTCGTCCCCGTCGTTGCGCTTCTGCCCCTTCACAAGCAGCGGCTAACCGCATGATCCTTTTGTCCCGGCCCCTGCCCACGGACCGACCTACGGGCTGCCCCTTGGCCGGCGCGAGTCCCTACCAGTCCAAAGCATCAAGCAGCCGCAACTTGACCTCCACTCCCGGCTCCACAACCTCGGCACCTGTCGGGTGAAGGCCCCGGGCCGTTGCCACCTCTGGCGGCCGAGGCGGAAGGAACCGGGAAATGACCTCCACTGCGGCGCGGACCATCCATCTGGTGCGGGCGTCCGTGTCAGGCGAGTCCAGGGTCGCCCCGCGACCATGCTGCCGATTGCGCCGGAAGGCCGATGTCAGCAAGGCGTGAGATTCAGCGTCCGGGGTGTTAGGAGACCGACAGAATCGTCGACATCGATGACGGTCGCCGTTCACGATGAATTCATGGCTTGTTCACCATCCTCGACTCTGCTGCCGGTTCCGCCAATCCACGGGGACGAAGCGGCGGCCAGATCCGCCCGCCGAGCCCCCCGGACGGCGTCCACAAGGGGCGACGACACCTGGAACGCCGGCCAGCGAAGTGAGCCGCCGCTGAAGCGGGCCGATCGCAACTTCGCCGAGCTGCTACAGGAACTGCGGGTCGCGCAGACCGGCGTGCAGATCCTGTTCGCGTTCCTGCTCGGACTGGCGTTCACCGATCGATTCGCCAAGCTGGGCACCACGGAACGCGACATCTACATCGCCACCCTGGCCGCCTCCGCCTTGACCGGTGCCCTGTTGGTCGCACCGGTCATGGCGCACCGCCTGCTGTTCCAGCGCGGGTTCAAACGCGAACTGGTCCGGATCGGGCACCGGTTCGCCATCGCCGGCCTGTGCGGGTTGCTCACCGCGATCGTGGGCGGGCTCCTGCTGGTGCTCGAAGTCTTCTTCGGTGGCTCCGCCGCCATCATCACTGGTGCGACGCTCGCCGCGGTCTTCGCTTCGCTGTGGGTCGCGCCCGCGCTGTGGCTAAGACACCGCCACCCCCGGGCGTATCTTCCCGGACAGCCACCAGCAGCGGTGGCCACGGCGGCTCCGACTGCCACAAGCGGCAATCCGGTGGCGCCGCCCCGGCTGCGCGGAACATGGATATGCGATGAGACCGGGCGACTGACACTGCGCTGGCAGCCGATCGACCCGCCGGGCGAAACTCCGCAAGAGCGCCGGGAAATCCATCTCGTCGCGTAGTGGACCTCCGATCGTAGGGTCCATACACGGCCTGGAAAAGCCATGGCGGCGGCAAGAGTGGATGCGGCAGTCGGCATGCCGGTGGAAATGCGGTGGCCTCCCCCCGAACCTGGCCCGGGTCCGGGGGAAGGGTCTGGGCAGGAGCAACACCGCGATCGGTGCGACGGCGCAGGACCCGTAATCGGTGACCACGACCACGGTGCAGGAGAGCCGCGCGTGGAACCCGGCCGGGAGCCCTTCAGACGAACGACTTCCCGGTTCCCTCGGACCTCCTTGAACAGCCGGCACGAACGCGCCCGAGGTCACGGACTGATCTGAACGGATCCGCGCCAACACAGGTATCTACGGATCTGAAGGTCTCGCCGCGGCCGGCTCAAGGGCAACCGCGTTAGGCTTTGCGTGGATCGTGCTCGGGGGGAGGTGCCAGTGATGGCAGGGCCGGGAGACGAGATAGCGGCAGAGGCAGGAGGCCGCGGTCACCTGCGGGCCTCGCATGCCGACCGCGACCAGGTGATCGGAACCCTAAAGGCCGCATTTGTGCAGGGCATGCTGGCCAAGGACGAGTTCGACCTGCGGGTGGACCAGGCGCTGGCGTCGCGGACCGGCGCGGAGCTGGCTGCCCTCACCGCCGACATCCCCGCCGGGCTGATCACAGCAAAGCCGCCCACACCCGCCCGGGCGCAGGGCGAGCAGCCAGTTCTGCGGCCCGGTCCTGTGATCACAGCGGCAACCGCGGTGTATGCAGGCGTGTGGGCGTATGAGTTGTTCCTGTTCCCGCACGGGGGTGATAACCATTTGACACCTCTGCTGATCTTCCGCGGCTTTATCGTCTACCTGATCATTTTGGCCATATGCGTAGGGCGTATGGTCGCCTTGCGGCGTGAGAAGCGCTCCAGCGGGCAGTCACCGCGGCGGCCAGCAGCTGGCGCAGGCGGTCAGGCATTCCGGCGCTTGCCATCAGCTGGCCCGGGTGGGCAGCTTCCGCCGGCCGGTCACGGCCACCAGCACACAGCCGAAGCAGCACGAAAGCATCGTCCTCGCCCGCCGTCGCCGATTCGCGGCCGCGAGGGCGCCGGTGGTGCCCTCGCGGTGGGGACGGCTCCGGCAAGCTGGTGACCGCGGCCGATAGCGGGCCGAGGGCAGCAGAGCCGGGGATCTGAGAGTCAGCCGGGCTGATAGCAACAGTAGCGGCCAACGGCAAGCGCCAGCGGTCGCCAGTACCCAAGGACGCTCGCACGTTATGCAGCAACTGGGGAATATGTCCGGCCTGGAAACGGAAGGTCGGCGTTCGACATGACCCCGCCGCCGGGCCATTAGCGGGCCATTAACCAAGGCAAAGAGGGGGTTCTCACAGTCACTAACGGACAGCTCGCTTCGCAGGTGAGGCCATGTAGAGGCTCGGATAGCGCAGATTCCCAAGCTGATAGTGCGGGTTCGATTCCCGTCACCCGCTCTCATCGATAAGAGCCCAGCTCAGGGCACGTATCACTCGGATTGCTTCCCTGGCCCT
>Ga0181532_10002004_pt1 | contig 19238 bp, 33 predicted proteins | sample PEATcosm2014_Bin_33_FD_119768 | JGI IMG/M metagenome (GOLD analysis project Ga0181532, IMG submission 119768) | Peatland microbial communities from MTU Mesocosm Facility, Houghton, MI, USA - PEATcosm2014_Bin11_30_metaG | ecosystem: Environmental > Terrestrial > Soil > Wetlands > Peat | place... | reverse complement strand
GCCAGAGTCTGCGGCAGCTGGCCATAACGTGCGCGATAGCGTTCGATCATGTCTCGGGCCGCCACGCTCTCCTGACTCAATCGCGCCGGCGTAGCTTGTACCCCCACGATGATGCAACTGCCGCAGTACATCGGCCATCGGGATCCTGGTGGGCATTTGGGTGCCACTGGCATGGCCCGGTCGGACGCACAATCTCTCCCTTGAACGGAGTGACCCCGGTGAGGCCGAAAGTCGTTGGGGTGTTCCTCAGGATCTGGAGAGTCGCCGGGAAAGCCACATCTGCCTTGATTGTGACGTTGCTGCTGGCTGAGGTTGTAACAGCCTGCTGTTCATGCACCTTGATCCAGTATTCGCGGTGAGCGATCCTTTTGTGGCGTTCACGGTAGGCACTAACGAAAACGAGAAGCGAGTTGTCTAGACACCCATTCGGGCAAGTTTTCCCGGTGCCGTCGAGGGCATTGAACTCTTGGCTACCGCATGTCTCACACCATGAGACAACCCCATCTTTAAGGTACACAGTGCCATTCGTAGCGTTAGCTCGGACAAGCATTTTAGCTTGTTCGGCATCGAATGCTTCTACGTAAGAAGTTCGGAGTCGAACGCGGCCATCACGAATCTCGTTAGGAAAATAGTAACCAACACGGTAGGATTTCAAAGTTTTGCTCATGGGCTTTATTACCTGGATTATTGGGATTTCAAGAAAAGTTTAGTTCGAGGGTCTAAGGTGCTCATTCGTTCCCCTTCTCAATTCCTTTGATCTTGAGCCATTCGATTTCCATAGGACTGAGCGGGCAGGGTGACTCATCCCCTGGTTTCCAATTGGCACGATGGTTTGGTAATCGGTTCAACTCCTTCGGGCGGAATCCAAGGTAGACCCAGATAGAAGTCTGAATGGCGCAAAGGACATTCCAACCGGCCTGTGATAGATGAGGTTCCTTACGGTCGCCGGCAATGTAGGCTGTGAGATGGTTAATGGCACTCTGGCAGAAATCAAGGATAGGTATTCCGTTTTCCCAATTGCGGTCATTTCCATCACCGGTTGCGCTCCGACCCTTGTTGCCAATCTCGAAGATACGAGAAACGAGCCACGTCGCATCCCAAGGAATGAAATTGAAACCACCTTTGCCATCGCGAGAATCGCGGTGTGCACCAGTACCGTAGCTGGTCTCGTTGCTCGCGACTTTCTTGAATCCTACGTCTTCGGGCATCTTACCTCTAGCAACCACTTAGCAAAAGGGTATTCCGGAGCAGGCTCCACACCGTTGTGCATATCGGTGAGCATGTAGTCTATCTCCTCCGAACTTTGTATGTAGGGAACACCCACCCCCGGTTGGATCCAATCGAATCCTACGTCCTCAGCAACCAACTCTTCAAGCATCGCATAGTGGCGCTCATAGACATGAAAGCTATCGGACGTGTGATGGTAGGTTCCAAGTTGTAAACTGGGATACTTGTGGTATCGCAACTTCTGGAGAACCATTTCTTGCAGGAAACTAAACGCTGGCGCGTCGTTGCCCATGCCGTAGACGGCGTCCTGGCTACGCATGTGAACTGACATATTTAGAGTGTCAAAGGTGCCACCATCAATCCTTTGATTTGCACGGATGCGGAAGTTGAGGTACACAGTGCAAGGAACATCCTTGGCGTCGGATTTTAAGTGACCCTCTTCTGACCCTAGGATGGTGATGCAGGCGCGGCGGGAGTCCTTATCCTTACACAATTCCAAGACGACCCAGTCTATCCCACCCCGGCGAAAGAACGCCTGCCCGTAGTTGCTATTCAAACGTCCTCGGACGACAATGTTCTTCCAGATGTTGCTGTACTGGAGAATGGACAAGTCATAAGGGTCCCCGCGTAGGAACCAGAGCTGTTCCTGTTTGATATAATCCAATTTCAGGGCGCGGGGCGTTAGGCTGCAGAAGCGCACATACGGCGGGAGTTCGTAGTGATAGTTCTCGATCTCCAAGACCTGCTTGTTGCGGGGCGCGGTGAAGCGGCCCGTGGCTTTGATATCACGGAAGATCTGGCGCCAGATCAGGCGTTCGTCTTCGGCTAAGGTTTCTCCAAGAAGATTAGGCATTCTGTCTCGCTGATTGAATGTAAGCGTGGGCAGCATTGGAAGGGATACGTTTCAATCCCCGGCGGAGTGTGTAACCCAGTTTTCCTTGCCGCATATCGCTGTAAACTTTTGATACTGACTTCCCGGCTTTCTTCGCCAAAACTCTAGGACTCCAAGTACGACCACTGGTGAAGAGAAGCGGACGGTCAAGAGGCAGTTGAGCAGCGGGCGGGAGTTTCGGAAATTCATCTCCCACTGTATCCACAAAGAGAGTGTTTTTGGGTCGGGTTGCCTTCTGAAATTCTCGTTCTAAGGTTCCCATGGTGTACTCCCGGGGATTCATTGGTTCTTCGGTTGTCGTGGTTGCAATCTGTTCAGCAATTTTCGTAAGATCGAAACCCGGATGAACGTAAGGAATGAGTTCCTGCCAGGTGGGAATGTAGTGACGCGTTCCGTATAATCGTTTTCGGAAGGCAGTAATGGAATCGTTTTGGAAGGCAGTAATGGAATCGTCAGTTTGAAAATGTTGAGCCATGTGTTCTCCTAGGCGTTGATACTTATTTCTTACGTGTGATCCAGCGTTCTAGATTTTCACAGTAGCCCGGATGGTTGTTAAGGACGGCTCTCCAGTGTAGGCCAACGTAAGGTACAAGGCCCAAGTCGCAGATGAAATGGTAGCGTTCGGGTATGGCTTTCTCGAGTAGAGTAGGGTTGAGGATGAACAAGCGCATTGACTCGGCCCAGGCTTCGGAAGGCACTGGTTCATAACCAGAGACAGTTTTACTCTTTTTGATTAGTTCTCGCCAGCGAGCACCAATTTCATTTAACCAATCGTTGTCCGGGTTTTTGAAACAACTAAAGCCGCTGGATCGGTATCGACCTATGTGCCATTCCACATGGTGTCCGGTTTCATGCGCGACTACCCCTACGGGCGTGCGATCCGTTTTGTTACCGGGGTAGGAGCGCCGATTGGCGAAGGGATTGGCGACGGGCTTGGCGCATTTCGGAAGGTTCACGAATATGTACCCGTCACGACACCATCCGGTAGCGGTCCCCTGAAGTGGCCCTCCGGCCAATTTACGGAGCATCTTGAATGCCTTACTGTCATTCGGCAACGCGAAGGCTTCTTCGTAGGTGAGATAAACCGGGCAGGGAATGGTATTGAGGGTCAAGAAGGCTTGGCAATGCTTGACGCTGTAGTCATAGAGTTCGCGCTGTGTGGCTGTAAGAGGATCCATCAGTTTGCTCTCAGTACAATCAGGGTCAAACGTTCCTGGCATTCTAAGCAGAAAAGTTTGCCACCTAGGAGGATCTCGGTATGGTTCTTGCAGGTCTTAGCCAGATCCACGAGCATCCGCTCCTCGATATCTCGCGACCATTCTATGGAGTTTCTGCCGGTCCTAAGCATTTAGCTCCATCCTACGTCGCATTTTCTCTAATACCTTGGGAATCCCTTGGAAATCGTATCCTTGTTCGCGAACGTGGGAGGCACAAACTTCCTCGATGGTTTCGAGCAATTCTGGAGTAATCTTCTGGCCCACCAGACTCTTCAACGACTCTATAATGCCGGTGTACACCGTGAATACTCGCTGGTCGTGTTCAGTAGGGCGGGGCATGTTAGTTTGCCGCCAACCCGGCGATTTTGTCGAAAGATTCGGAACTTGGTTCGCCCAGCGTGTAGACGGTGTTTCTCGTCTCTACTATTTTGATGCCATCTTCCTCTCGAACATCCACCACCGGGGAAGTGAAGATCTCTTCCCCTTCCGGGAGGGTCGGGTGCCCGGTTACGATGCCTAGATATCGGACGTGACCATCACCAAGTTGAATTGTGGACCACTTGTCGAGATGTGCAGATTGTTTCGGTTTCATTGGGCACCGACGAACATATCCACGGCCTCAATCCTGTAACCAGGATAGTCTTTCATGAAAAAGGAGGAACGAGCCATTTGTAGCAACCAGCGCACGTTACCAACGGTATCAGGACGATCCATGACCTCGCTTATTTTGAAGACCTCGATCTTCTCTGCCGTCATACTACGGGCGGCCCAGACGTTTCCGGTAGCACAGAAACAATGCATTTCCGTACCGTCAGGATGGTGCTCACTTCTCCAAGCAAGAGTACAAAATTCATGCCAGTGCAGCCTCTCTTTGTTAGGCCACGCTTCTTCTCCGAATTCTCGGATCATAGCTTGAATAGGGGTTTCTCCTTCGTCGATCTTGCCACCTACGCCTAAGAGGAGTCCCTCCATATGTGCTGGCTTGTTCTTCCGAAGCAACACCACAAGGCTGAGAGTAGGGTCGAGTAGAAACCCGATGACGAATTTAACCTGTTTTTCCATTCTCTTTCAGTGCCCTTTCAAGAGCCTCAGCGAAGGCAGCACGAGTGCATTCCTCGCAGCCGGGGGAGTAAACGACGGAGGAAATCATCAACTTGACAGGTCTTCCATGATCGGCGCAGGTCCAACTTTCGCTGGGACCATAGTCACCCGGATTGTGTTCTCTTAATCTCATTCGGCGAGAACTCCAAAGGCCAAGAAAACGAAGGTCAAACGTATGATATCTGGACTCACAAAGCTCCTTGGAGTTTCAAGATATTTTGCTTGAGCAGTTCGTATCGTTTGACCGTGGCCGGGAAGGATAAAACGTATTCACGATCCCGGATTTTTGGTACTTCTCCTGGGTCAAGACTTGGGTTAGGCCCAAATTGCTGCCTGGTCAGGTCTAGTTCGGCTCCATTTGGTAGTAAATTCCAATAATGGCTCTGTCCCTGGATCATAGCCCGGAGAAGTTGGCCTCCAAACAAATCTTGTGCCAGGAGAGCAGTGATAGCACACTGTCCCCACGCAGGGTTTTCTTCAGACCAATGTTCGGGATCACTGGAAGTTTCGCGCGTCCAAGCTCTTTCAAGGATAGTTTTGCCCATGCAGTTTTATTACTGCACTATTGGGATTGTTTCTTTTTCCAGTCAGCAATAGCGGCCCGGATTGCGTCCTCCGCAAGCACTGAACAATGGATCTTAACTGGTGGTAAGGAGAGCTCTTTTACAATATCCATGTTTTGAATAGCGAGGGCTTCGTCAATTGTGCGTCCTTTAACCCATTCAGTGGCCAAAGAGGAGGACGCTATGGCGCTGCCGCATCCGAACGTTTTGAATTTAGCGTCTTCTATCACGCCTGTTTCTTTGTTGACTTTGATCTGAAGCTTCATTACATCGCCACACTCGGGCGCACCGACTAAGCCGGTGCCAACGTCCGGTGAGGATTTGTCCATGGAACCCACATTGCGGGGGGAATTGTAATGATCGAGAACTTTATCGCTGTAACTCATGTCTGAAAGCTCTTACCGCAACCACAGGTGCTTTTCACGTTTGGGTTGTTGAATTTGAATCCACTTTCTTCGAGTGTCTCCAGGTAGTCAATTTCACAGCCGTCTAGATACATGAAGGACGTAGCATCGACAATCAGCTCGAGGCCTTCGAAATCAAACTCCTTGTCCATCGAGCCTTTTTCATTCTCCCACTGCATGGAATATTGAAAGCCAGAGCAACCTCCACCCATTACACCTAACCGCAAAGCGACGGGCTTCGGGTCTTGTTTCTCTAAAGCTTCCTGAATTTTCGTCACCGCTTTTGGGGTTATGCTAATCACAATAACTTCTCAAGGTCCGATGGCCTGGTGGAAGGATCTGTGGGATTAGGAGGGTGCTGGAGTTCCGGGTATTTGTGAATCACGTGGTGAAGTCTCCAACGGCCCCAAGCAGAAATGAGATCATTAAACCTGATCATAAACCAACTGTGGGTTTCCCTGTGTTCCCTGAGTTTCTTCACCCAATCGTCGTTGATCGGACCTTCCCATACCACCTCATGGCAGAAGGGTATTGGGCAACTAATCCGGACTTTTCTTTCGCGTATCATCGGGGTCCAAACATTTCCTTGTAGGCCGCGTACAACACATCCACTAGGATCTTATACTCGTCTTCGGGGACGTTAGCACGAAACTCGGTTTTAAGATAATCCAGAAAATCGTAAACTTCGGGATCACGGTCCTCCAAGCTCATAAGATAATCCTGTAGGATCATCCGTGCTTTTCGGTTGTAATGCTCTCGGATGCTCTCCTGGCGGCCCGCCCGGTGCGCGTTGGATTTGATCTTTTTCTTTTTCATGTACTCGCGCATGAGCCGATTGGCTTCAGTCAGATTCTTCTGAGTCTGTTGCAAACTCTCATTGGTTTGTTGCTGCCGCTTCTTAGGAGTCACTGGGACGAATGGTGTCTTAGACTTCGCGGCTAGGTCAGTGGTGCTCAAATCGTTTAGTTCAAACGGCACCCAGTCGTTATCGTTGCCGGCTTGAATCCATTCGTTCGCGGTGTGTTCGTTGTCTACCACGGCAACCGGCCCGTATTTTCCACCCTCCATAGGAGCCATTAGAACATAAACCATTAGGCTGTCTCCTTAGTCTTGAGACCATGTTGAGTGAGGACAATTTTAAGGTCTCGGAGAAGTTCATCCAAGTTGTCATAGGTGGGGACTTTGAAATAATCCCCATACAGATCCAGATTTCCATATCTGTAAAAATCGGGTTCTGTACAAACTAAACAATCTTTGCGTGTTCCCCAGGCTCCATATTCAAAGAATGTGATTGGAGCTTTGGCTTCATCAGGGAAGACATAAAGGCACATGTCACAATCTTCTTGTGCCCGGATCTCCCACAAAACTTGTTCCACAAAACGAGGATCTTTTTTAGTTTGACCCCAACTTTCATCCCATTCTTCCCTACGGGGGTTCAAAATGGTGACATCAAAGTCTTTAAGCGATTGAACTACTTGAGATTGCCAATCAACAGCCTTATTTTGGTCGATTGCTCCTCCAAGGAAAATGGTGTACGAAGTGGTATCGTATTTTCCTGGAGCTTTAACTTCAAGCATAGAAAGCCTCCGGCAACCAACCAACGTGCTCCCTGTTATGCATGGTGGCAATGATGGACTTTATTCCTATGATTTTGTCCAACGAAGCCTTTTTCATCTCCTCATCGCTTATTCTAATCACGGTGTATCCTAAAGCATTCAGCTTGGCATCTCGTTTAGTTTCCTTTTCAGGGGTGCCGGGCAATGTGTGCCAGTATACTCCGTCACATTCTATAACAGTGGTGCCCACTAAAAAATCCACTACTCCTATTTTGGAGAAAGGAACTTGAGATTGGAAAGAAATACCTTTTTCTTGAAGCCAGTTTTTAACCGCTAATTCAGGTCGGGTATCTCTCTTCTTAGAATGGCTGACACCCCAAATGGCCGCGCAACGTCGGTTACAAAATTTTCCGTCGTTTATCAAATTTGTTGTGAAAGGATTTCCACACTGTTTACAGTTTCTTATGATCGGAAGAGTCCGCCCTCCCTTCCAGTTTCGGTTCTTACTACCTTCTTGGGAAACACCAATTCCGTATGTCAGCCTGTGTTCGGGAAGGTGCAATGGACAAAAACTGGCGCGTCTAATCAAAGCAGTCGGAGGTTTCCCAGGAGATTCGAATTCACATCCGCAGATTTTGCACTTGCCCAAATACATAACTTCCTCTACTTGAAAGTAGAAAGTTAGTCGAGAGTGCCGTATGGCCAAATCTTCAGGATTTTCTTAGCAGAAGTGAGGATTTTGACGTGAGGATTGGCGATAGTGCGGCGTTTCTTGATCCACTCCAAGGCTTCAAGAAAGTCCATGATTTGAGTGTAGTGCATGAAAGAGGCGGCTAGAACAACAGAGCGGCTGATCCCCGCTGCACAATGAATCAGAACGTTACCATCTTGATAGATTCTGCTGTCATAGTGTTGCTGCAAAAACGCCATGCACTCCCAGAATTCCTTCTCAGGAATTTCTTCGCCATCTGGGAAAGGAATATGGCAGTAAGTTATGCCCTTAGCTTCAGTGTATGAAGCAGGCCGTTCCCAAGCGGCGGCGGTGCTGACGTCCAGGACAGCGGTGATCTTAAGAGGGTTTTCAGTGCTCAAACGAGCGGCTTGGACGTATCCGCCCACGTAGAGACGGTCATAAATCTTAGAGATCGGAACGTCGTCCCACCAATTCATTTCTTCTCCTTGATGTGCATCGATTTGAGCCAAATCAAGTCTTGGTCACTTAGGCGCAAAGTAGGAGGCGCGGGTGGTTGCCAATCATAACAAGATTCACCGGGGGTTGTCAGAAAAGAGGATTGGGATGCCATGCTTCGTTCTAGTCTGCGTTTGCATTCTGCTGGATCAAGGACCCAAGAAGGCATAGGCTTCCAGCGGTTCGTGAATATTGTAGCGTTGTCCCAAATTCCAGGCGGGTATTGTTCTGAGTTATTGGAATCGTGGCAATCTTCAGACATTAAGACCCTTCCGGTTTGGCCCAATCGGGACAAGGGTTGCAAATCTTTGTGTCTGGGTAGTTTGGAAATATGATCCGCAAGATTTCCTCACTCTGTTCTTTAGTGAACCATCCACTTCCGTTGCGTTGATGCGACGGATTGCTGTCCATACTTCAGAAACAGACAGCTACCATTTGTCGATGCGAAGTGAAACCGGCTCGTTCAAAGTCCCAATTCCGCAGACAAAATGCGGTATCTCCCGCAACTTCATATACGGTATTTTGAACATCTCATCAGCGTAAACTTCTCGGACGTCGAGGCCACACCAGAAGGGCGAATTCCCCATCACATAAGGTTCAACCAACGGAAGTCGGACATTGGGGAAGGTGCGGGTGAAAGCCCTCATAAATAGAGTGGCTGACTTGGTATCCGGAGTGACTACACCAACTTCGGCTGGAGGGGCCAGAGCGAGAAGCCTTTCCGCCACAAATTCGACCAGAGCAGTTGTCTTGAAAGTAGCCCGGTCGGATATCACAGCGTTGTCATGTTTGTACACAAGAGCGTCACGCAAGCGATCCTTGAGACCACAAATGTATTTTCGAATTTCAGGATGTTCTTGCCGCGATTCCGGATCCAGAAATGGATTCCTTATACCATCCGGCACATTTGGCAGCACGTTAATCGCATGCGGTTCGTGCGCTCGCTTGCTCATTTTCTTGATAGGATTTTCGCGCAGCTTCTGTGCCAGTCTCACGAATTTGTAATACTGTCTGGAGAGAGAAAAATCAGTTACGCATCATGTGCTTGTAGTTTATCATGTGCTCAATCGGTACGCAGTTTTGAGATGCGAGCATGTGATCCGCTTTGCAACGAGGCATAACGGTAGGAGGTTTTTCGTCCACATACACCACGACGTTGTGGGGTACTAACTCACCTTCAGAATTTACAAAAGGTTCAACCCGAATCACTTGGGGATTTCCGTCAGCTAGATCTCGAACCCAGACGTGGGTTTCTACCCATTTCTTGGGGAACTCTTCCATCTCAAAAAGTTCGTCAATCTCCATGCCGAAACTCCTGTAGAGCTTTCATCATAACAAGAAACTCTTCGAAGGTGAACCGATTACTTTTGGTCTTGTTGCACGCGATAACAGCAGACCACAACGTTGTCCTTGTAATAACCTTTGGAATTATCTTTACGATCGAGATTGTAAGCATCCGTAACGGGCACGTATCTCAGTTACCGCGTAAAACTCGAAGTCGCAGTAAAACATCTGCGTCAATAGGGTTGACGTTATCCAGAATGCACTCAGAAGCTATGTTTGCCATACGCGGAATCACGCCTTTGCGTATGGCACCAGCGGACAATCGGATTAGAAGACTGCGGGTAACGGCAGTTCCTACTCCCTCCGAGAATGCCCGCCAGTTGTAGGCTTTGCGCGAATTCAGAGAAGAGAGGGCTGTAGCTAATAGGGCTGTTTCAAACGTGAAGGAATTTCCCAACATGGTAGCAGCGCGTTCCATAGCTGCTAAATCCGAGACATGCAAAATGAATTTATGCCGGTTGCAGTTTTCCAAGACACGATATTCGGCCTTGGTCCCTTGCCAGCGCACTTCTACCGGGTCTTGTACGTCGGCCAGGACCGGGGCTAGTTCAAGGATAGAGGGACCGGCGTAGGACGGATTGACTTTTATGTCTACCATCTGGAAGCTATTTGGTATTTGACTTCCGTCGTCGCGCCGTGCGGCATTACCATGCTCCTGTTTTGCCCTCGTCGTACCAAAGACGGGCGGAAAGTATGTCACAGCAGTGACAGAACGCGGCCAACTCTCCCATGGTACGCTCTCCGGGAGAATACTCGGAATCGGGAACACCTTCGACATAGGCCAGGGCGTTCCATTGTGCGTCTGATAGTTGTATCCCGTATTTGCGGATCAACTGGTTTCGGAACTCTTTACGGAATTGTTTGGAGTTCAGATTGATTTGAACCCCACCTTGATTATAGTGAGACAACGGCTCAAGCTGTGCCCAGGAACCAATGGGAGTCCCGGCATCTGGAAATTGCTTGAACGGCTTTTCCAGGTCGTGGAGGAACAAAACCTCTAATGCGTGACAGCGGGCAAATGGTAGCCTTCTTGGGCTGGTATCGTACAACCAGACAGCAATGTTTAGGCATTCAACTATGTGAGCGAGGTACCCACCTTCCCAAGCCTGATGATTCTTAGATGAACCCATCGCAGTCGCCATCAACTTGCGATGATCGTTAAGCAATTTCATCAGTTCTTCAAAATTGAGGGCTGACATTTCTTTCATCAAGGAGTGCAGATCGTAATACTTGTGCTTGGAGAAAGATCTGTCGGGGTACTTGTTGTGTGACGCCTCCGGGCAATCCTCGTTGTGTGGATGACCGGAGTACGTGCAACCATCACAGCTGATATGACCTATCATACGATATCTTCTCCTTCATCCAAGAACTGCAGCCGCTTGCGCGGGGTAGCTGGGACGTCAGGGTCGGGGACTGAAAGATCCACGGGAGGGGTCAACGGCGGTACCTTCAACGACGGCGGGGCGGTTAAGGACACTGCCTTCTCCATGAGCTCTACTATGGTGCCTTCTACCACCTTACCTGTTTCAGTAACTAAAGTTCCAGGTGGCGTGGAAATGACCTTATAATCGGGATCATTCTTAGCAATTTCGCAATGCGCTCTTAGTGCGTCCCGTTCATTTGCCGGTATGAGATCAACTGTTGCCGGCGCTGGGTCCAGGCTGACGTCATCTTTCTTTTGACCACGAACCACCGGCGCTTTCCCAGTGCAATCCGCTTCCCAGGCATGCCGGTAGCCTTCTTCGGCATGGAGTTTGAACATCACTTGATTGGTTCGAATGCGATGGCTACAAACTTCGCAGTGCAGTTTTCCTAGGCCATCAGTTTCAGTTCGTGCAAAAGTAAGAGCATCCGGGGGAGGGGTAAAGGTGAGGGCGGGTTTATCCGCTTTCTTAGCCACAATTTTCTTGGTTTCAGTTACTTCCATAGCACCCGGAAAGACATCGGTTAAAGACACTGGCTTCGCCTTCTCGTCGTCATACACTGGCGTTACAGGCTTCGGGTCACCAGTCTTAGCGAAAACACCTTTGATTTCAGGAACAAAGTGCTGGCTAGGTAGGTCGGTTCTGTCCATCGCGATTTCGTGTTGATGTCTTTCTATACCGAAAAGAATCTTTAGGGAATCAGCAGAGTAAGGCGGCGTAGTTTCTACTTCCGGTTCGGCATGGGGAAGAACCGATAGGATCTCGGTTATCTTTTCCATAGTTTCGGGGGAGGGCGGCGGTGAACCGGCTAACCGGCCATTGGCCAGGACATCGGCCATAGCTTCTTCGAAAGTCGTTCCTTTGTCGTGGACTTCGCCAAGTGCATCTTCTGGTAGCTTGCTTACAAAACTCGGCCCCTGTCCCGGTAATGGCTTGAATTCTTCTACATCATCCGGGACGAACGTCCCTACCTTCGGACTCTTGCTTACGAAATCAGGGACGTCATCGTCTGGTTCTTCTTCAAACTGCCGGGTGACAAGTTGGTCCGAGCGATCGGGTGCTTCGCCAAAATTTGGTAGCCCGCTTGTCCAGGAAGCGTTGGCTTGGTCTTTGCCCAATTCGAATTTCGCTTGCTGGGTCTTCTTGAACAGCTTAATTTGGTCGCCTTGGACCTTTACGGCCTCCAACAAGGAATTTACTTCTACATCCATATTTTCCATCAAGCGGCTAAACTCGGAAGCGGCTAAGTCCTTGAGCTGGTTGGACGGGAACTTTGTGCTGTTCTCTTCCAGAGCTTCCCCGGCTGCCAACGTGTACCAGGCGTTAAATGCTGCGTTCAATCTCTGGATTCGGGATACTGCATTACGGAGTTTGGATTGGTAATGTATGACTTTACTGACTATGCGGTCGGCATCGTCTTGAACCTTTTCCAGACCCTTGATAAGTTGCATGATGTATTGATTTTCCGTGCCACTTGGGACTTCATTCCTTAATTCGAGGCGCGGAATGTCGTCTATTTCTTTTTGCAGCCTGAGGTAGTAATCGTCAAAGGAGACAGTTTCCCCATTGGTTCTATAACGAAGACTATCCCGGAGGATTTCAATCTGGGACAGCACGTAGCTGCCCGCTAAGAGGTTTTCGGCTTTCAGGCTGTTTAGAACGTCGGTTACACGACTCATGCTTCAACTACCCCTTTGCGCAAATGTTTCCTCACCATATCCAAACGGAGCTGGGTGTTCTGAAGAGCGATTTTGAATTCCTCTGCCTTAATGACACCAGTAGCAAACCGCGTTCCTAACATTGTTTTCCAAGCCGCAAAGAAAAGGTCTAGGCTGTCGTCTACAACGGAATTGATCTCAGTAAAAGGGAGCGGATTTGGATAATCGGCTTTCAAACAGTGAAATGATTCGGTCCCTTTACCGTAATCCTTGTCAGCGAACTGCACGCTGATGGTGATTTCCTTGATACGGAGATCGCTCATAGGAACTATAATACTGCGCTCTTATTGGCACCAGGCGTTTGATAAAGTGCCGTCGGGAAACAAGGTGAGTTTGCGGCTGTAGGATTGCTCGTGAGCTTTTTCGTTTTCTAAAAATCGAACCCGGTAAACGGGATTGGCTTCGATCCATTCTCGCATTTTGATAAGCTCATCAGCTGGAGGTAAGGCTTTCACGTCTACGTTGTCGTCGGCATCGCGCAGAGGCCAAGAGGCAATGGACTCCACATGAAGGAAATCTTGTAGATAGCGTACCACTTTGCTAAACTCTTTACAAGTGGGAATAGCCCCGCCGTTGAGGAGTAGGTTGACGCGAACTTTAAGGTTGGCTCGGTGGATCCGGTCCACGATACGATAAACGGGCGGGTACTTTGGAACTCCGAAATAGTAAGCGTTCGTTTCCTCGTCGGTGCTATGGAGAGTAAGACGTATGCCAGTGAGGCCCAATGCTTTCCAAAGAGGGAGATATTCCCAGCAAAACTCAGAATTGGTGCCAAGGAGGATGCCGTTCGTGTAGAGATTGATCTTCTCAAAACTAGGACGCAATAAGAAAGCTAGCTCTAGAGCCTTGGTGACCGCTTTGGGTGAACAGGTAGGTTCGCCACAGCCGGTGATGGTAAGGGACCGGGCACCCTTCTCGTAACACGCTGCCATGGTGCCTGCGATCAGTTCTTCGTCTAATTCGCCATCGACTTTAGGGGCATACTTTCGAAGATGAAGACCAGCACAATGGGCGCACTTGGCGTTGCATTGACCAGTGCCAACGAATATCGAGAGGCTGTCTAATTCGGGCATTTTGACCTTGATTCAGCGTGGTAGGCCCAGTACAATTTTCATCAACTTTCTTTCATTTCATACAAGCCACGTCAACGCATGCAGAGAGCGCCGGAACGGATCCAACTGTAAGCAACTGTGCCGTCCTGGAACACAACCAGCTGCCGAACGTAATCCTTTTTGGGATCATGTCGCGTAACGTAATCGGTGTACCGAACGATGTTCCCGTCACGGTAGTCGTACACTCCACCACCCCAAACGTGACCATGACAGAGTTTTGCGTTCTTGTGCAGCCACCGGCGTATCTTAAACAGGTTCCACCAGGACGGCGTGTACTCGTTCCGGCTGCCATCCGGGTTGCCCAAAGGCCAAGTCGTGATGTTAGTGATCCCATCACCGTAGATCAATTTCTCGATGGCTCGCTTGTACTCTAGCGGGTCGTCTATCCCGTCTTTTCGTAGCAGGACAGTGGCTCGGACTCCGACGCCGTGGTACTCGATGTTCTCGCGGAGGTCATGGTAGAAGGGATACATCTTTAGACCATAGATTTTGGCTTGCTCCCGCTCGGACGCGGCGTGGATCGAGATAGCAACGTTGGTTAATCCCAGCTCTCTCCATTTTGGTAACCAGGTCTGGCAGAACTTCCTGTCACCGAATAAAATCCCGTTGGTGAACAGATTGACGTTGGGGAAATACGCTCCCTGCTGGGCACATTTGTAATGGTAGACTTCCAATGCTCTAGTGATGCTCCAAGGTGAGCAAGTAGGTTCCCCGCTGCCGGTTAGGGAGAGGGACCACCCACCGTACCGGGCGGATAGTTTGATAGCGGCTTCCAGGTTCTTTAGGAAGAGCGAACCGCTATCCTCAGCTTGGGGACGAAGGTATTTGCCCGCGCAAAAAGAACAGTTTGCGTTGCAAGCCGAGGAGCCGACCAGCGCAGACACGGAATAGACTCTTTCGATACAAGCCATTCAGTCACCTTTGTTGAAATAGGTTTTCGCTTCGGCAGCGAGTGACTTGTAGTACCGTACCTTCATACGGATGTAGTAGTACACACCCCACGCGCCAGCGCAACAGAAGGCGATTATGAAAAGCCAGATCAGCATAGTGATTAGTGTATCCATTTGTCCCTCACCGTATCAGTGTTGCTACGGACTTTCCACTTTCGTATCCCTCTCCGTAGCCCGCAACAAAGCCAAACTGGTAAGAGAGGAATCCGACTATGATCGGGATTACAACCACGACCACAAACATTGCAACGATTCTCCACATAGATCACCCCTTATGGGTAAACTCGATGTCGAAATCGAAAGTCACGCCAGGGTACTTGGTCTTCAAAGCAACCTCTTTGGCGTTGATACGCTTGGAATTCATGAAGTAGCACTTCGCGTTTGGAAGTTTGAACTTCACCCGCGCAATCACTTCAACTTTCGACGAGCAGGTTGAATCTTTGATACCAAGGTCGGCCATCACGTCGCGAGCTTCATCAGCGGCAATGAGGGAAAGATCTTCTAGAGAAGTTTCGGTTTCCATACACCCTCCTGATTAAATCTACGGACGGAGGGGGTCTTTCGGTTAAGATTTAGAATGAATGGAATCTTTTTGGAAAGCCCGCCGTTCAGCGAGTACACTTTCTCGAAATCCAGAATTCTCCCAAAGGGATTTAATCGCAACAGATAGTTTCACGCGATGCTCCGGTGACTTGGCTCTATTTCGTCCAGGCGTGGACAAGCGGGAGGATATAACCCCAGTTTCTCGCAATTGTTTGAAGAGAGCTCCTATGATTTTCATCTCGTCGAAAGTATAGACATTGCCCTTGATACGGTTGCATTCCCAGCAACAAGACACACAATTATCCTTCGAGTATTCTCGATCACTTTCCTTACGATCAAGATTAGTGGCACCGCTTGTCTTCTTCGTCTGTCGCTCAACCCAAACCAATTCTTTGTCACAATACTCACAGGTTTTCTTCGAAACAAAATGAAGAAGATCCTCGTAAGAGAGGTCTACTTTAACTCCCCGGTCTTTGCACATACCCCGGAGGCTGGTCAGAATGTGCTCATACGGTCGGAGCTGAGTTGTCCACCAATTGTTCTTATTCGCGCAAGTTAGACATTTTCCCGGAGTGTCATTCTCCCTCATGAAATCTGGGCGGCGGGTAATCTCTTTCCCGCAATCCGGGCACAGGAACACATACTCCGTGTTGTGTCCGCCACGTTCGATTCGTATGGCTGTAGTTGGGTCGATCATCTACCATTTATCCGCAAAGTCTTCTAAGTTGAAATGACTGTTCTTCCTGGGTTTCTTCGGTTTTTCAAAAGACATCTTGTAATCCTCTTTTTGATCCTGAGATCGAGAAATTAGATCCCCAGTGAGGTAGGTCGAGAGTGAAGAACTCTTGACGTGGGCCTTCAAAAGTGATATGAATTCCTCATCACTGGCTACGGATTCCATACCGGAGTTTAGATCCAGATCTCCATTTTCTAAAAGGCCCGCGCTATGGGACGCGCCTAGAATTTTCGCGAAAACTCCTTTCTTGCCTTTGAGAGTTTCAATTGTGTATTCGTCAATGGATCCTTTTGCCACAATCACGTGTAAAGTGCATGCAGTGTGTGGTGATGCCATCCTTATCATGCGACCTACTAATTGGATCAGATCTCCAAAGGACCAGGGTAAATCAAGACAAATCATGTGTGAGGCTTGTTGGAGATTGAGGCCTTCTTGGCCCGCCGAATTCATGATTATCCAGTCGTAGCTGGATTCTGGGTCCTGAAACAGCTTCTTAGCGGTGTCACGTTCTTTCTCGTTTTCATCACCCGTTATTCGGAGGAACTTGCGCGTTGTGAAATGTCCTTCTTGTGTAATGCGCTCCAAGCGGTCAATCCACATTTTGAACTTCGTGAACACGATGACTTTCTCTCCACGGAAGTCGCCGTCTAGCATATCCAGCAGACATTCCTCTTTGGGAGACAGAACTTTGGTGTAGAAGTCCTTGCTTGTTCTATCTAGGAGTGCCCAGTGATTAGACACAAGTTGTTGGACAGACATCTGCGTCATCATGTTATCCGGGTCGCGTTCCTTCTCGAACAATTCGCCGTTTACTTTCAAGATAGAAGGTGGGAGGACCAACGTACCATTGGGCAACTCATCGGTAAGGATCTTCACTTGCCGTTCATCCAAATCTACCGGATGGTAGAGGGTAGTCAGCAATGGCAACTTTTCCTTGACTTGTGCCTGGGAACGACCTAAGAAGAATGGGCGTATCGCGGCCCGGAACCGAGGGACGTTTTTGTAACCCATGAGCTTTCTTTCATTCATCCCATGGCCGATGTACTGGTCACGGAACACACAGAATTCCTCGTAGAAATCACCCAAAGTTCCCAATGGTTGTAAGCCAACCGCCGTAGCGATACTGTAGAACTCATCTAGACCGTTCTTGATAACAGTAGCCGTGAGCGCCCAGATTTTTTCCGAATACAGCGACAGCCTGTTGACTAGATTACGGATCTGGGTTTCTTGCCCTTTGAACTTATGGGATTCATCAAACGTTAGGACGATTTTGTGGCGATGTTTCTTGAAGATCTTGGTGAAGGTAAGGATCTCTTCCGAAAATTGCTCTCGTTTGTCGCGCCGCACCGGGATGCCGAACTCGTCAAACTGCGCATCCAGAATCTTCTTGCGTGCGCCTATCATAGCCGTGTATTTGATTATCATCACGTCTATGTTCTTTCCTTCCAGGAAGGCCATCATCTGGGCATACCGGGCGTTGTAAGATTGCAACCCCTTGTAAGTATCACGCATCACGTAAGGCTTGAGTGTGCTGAAGCGACGGAATTCATCGTACCATTGCCAGGTGGTGCTCTTGGTGGAGACGATTATGAATTTGGTGTCGGGGAATCTATCCTTGAGCCAACAGGCGGCGGCGATAACGTCAACTGTCTTGCCTAGACCTACCGCATCACCGTTGATGAAAACCGGCATGCGGACCATGTGATGTATTTGCTGGAGTTGATATTGCCGAAGGAGGAGAGGCTCTCCGCTGTCGCGCTCATGTACCGTGTCCCAGATGGTACGGCGGAGCGTAGAGGGCCACTCGAAGGGCAGAGCGCCGTCCTTCTCTAGGTCCCACTTACGAACCGCCAGAAGTTTTGCGAGCGTCTCCGGTTTGATGCCTAGTTCGGTGGTGTAGGGTGTGACCAATGGGCAGGTTATTTCGGGCATAACTCGCACCCAGGCGCGACAATTCCACGCTTAACATGCCATCTTATGTGTCCCCCCCTTTTTCCGCCTTTAGCTCGGCTCCCTTGTGTAGCCGGGTTGCCATACAACTCATTTCTTCTATGTGCTCCCTTGATTCGGTCCATTCTCGTCCCTATGATTGGCCCGTGTAATTCTACGTTTTTGCGGCCTCCGGCTCCGGTTTTTCCTCCGGCGCTGGCCCATTCCCGGTGTCGAGGGTCTTTGATCAATTTTTGACAAGTCTCCTTGCTAGCTTGAATCTGCTTGAAACGTCCTCTTTCATAAATCTGGGCGAACTGAGAAAGTTGAGTCCTATCAATTTGCGCCGATCTGTAACTTGACATTAAGAAGAAGGCAAGTTCAAATTCAGGAGAAGCAATAGCCAACAGATAGTGAGCAAGATAGTGTTCCGCAGGAGAGATACGAACTAAATTTCGAGGATCATTCTTTAATTCAGGAAACTCGTTCTTTGGAAGGATGTGGTGTCTATGGCCACCCTTGACCAACACAACGACTTGTTCTAGGAAGTCGAAATAGCGGCGGAAATTCGCTTTTGGGAATTTCTGTTTAAGAATCTCTTGTAATTGTTCCTCCATCCTTTACCTCATTAAGAAAACAAGTCCATTTACCAGAAATACCGGAATGCCCCGCGTTTGGCCAGATCAAACATGAGTTTATCAAACTCGCCACCCCAATCTTCGCAGTCTACAAAATAGCCGAGTTTTATGTGGCCCATCTCATGGAGAATACAAAATCCAACTTGCTTTTGCAGGTACTTTGGTTTCAACTCTTTTCTGATTTGGAGCAAGTAGGGCTTGGGTTTTTCACCCTTGGTTTTCGGTTTAGTCCAGAGCACGCGGGCGAGCCGATTGCCTGGTAAAATTCCCCATTCTACAGGGATTCTAGGTAACTTGTTTTTGAAGAACTCTTTGTTAAGAAAACGATAAAGCCTACGGAGCCATTTGTTGGTTCCGACCTTGGCTCGCGTAGGCATACTAATCAAGGGTTTAAAAGTCGCATCCTCCACTAGGAAGCAGACTTGCTATACTACAAGTGACAACAAGGTGGTTTCTCATACCGAACTGCTTTCAGATAATTGGAATCTCCTCACTCGGATTAAAAACCTGATCAACAAGTCGGTTAAGGCCGTAAAACAACAGCCGGTACTGATATACGAAGACACGGTGCTCAGCTGTTAGGGACGCATCTTCGAATTCATTCTTCGCTTTGCACCACACATATTTCGATTTGAAAGGAAATTGGTTGTTTGTGACGTGGTACCACGCGGGCGCGGGCGTATCCGTTCCGGCGG
>Ga0181532_10002003_pt1 | contig 19238 bp, 13 predicted proteins | sample PEATcosm2014_Bin_33_FD_119768 | JGI IMG/M metagenome (GOLD analysis project Ga0181532, IMG submission 119768) | Peatland microbial communities from MTU Mesocosm Facility, Houghton, MI, USA - PEATcosm2014_Bin11_30_metaG | ecosystem: Environmental > Terrestrial > Soil > Wetlands > Peat | place... | reverse complement strand
TGGGCGGCGCCTCGCTCTCGGTATTCCTCTCCTCGTCATTCGCGCGCAACATGACTGCGGGGCGCGGCTTCATGGCCCTGGCCGCGCTGATCTTCGGTAAGTGGCGGCCAGTGCCCACAGCCGTGGCGTGCCTGTTGTTCGGCTTTGCCGAGGCGGTGCAAATCCGGCTGCAGGGCGTAATCATTTGGGGAAAGGAGCCGGTGCCGGTGCAATTCATCCAGATTCTCCCTTACCTGGTCACCATCCTGGTGCTGGCCGGGTTCGTAGGCCGCTCGCGGGCGCCGAAGGCGCTGGGAACGGTGTTCAGCCGGGCGTAGCCTGGGAATGATGGGCGAAATCCGAAAGCCGAAGGCCGAAGCTGCCCATTCCATCGGCACCTCGGGGGAACCGCGCCCGGGAGCGTTGTTGCAAGGCAGTCCTGCTCAGTGACGCAGGCTATGGAAAGCGCCGCGCTCCACGACCGCGGGCTGGCTGCTTCGGACTTCGGATTTCGGACTTCTTTCGGCCTTCGGCCCTCGGCCTTCGGACTTCACGGCCTGGTTCCACTGGACACTTCGAGGAACCAGCAACCGCGTCGTACTCCCCGAGCGTTTCCGGCTTATAAACAGCCCGGGATATTATAAGTGCAAGAGAGGGGGCGTTGGTGTTTGCTAATAGCGAGCAGATGAACCGTAACCCAAATAATGAGATGCCCGGGAGGGGGATGAGGGGGAGGCGGCAATTATGGTGGGAGCCTCGGAGCGCGGCTCAAACAGCCGCGCTCCATCCCAACCTGTGGTGCATTCGGCTGCGGGAAGGTGATGCGGAACGGGGCGGGGGAAGCTGGACGCTTGCACCTGCCGCCGGCCGCCTAAATCCGAAAACCGAAAACCGAAGGAAATCCGAATTCCGAAGCCCGAATCATCTGGCGCTTTGGCAGGACAGCAACCCGCTGACGGAAGTCTTTGTTCGGATTTCGGTCTTCGGCCTTCCCTCGGATTTCGGCCTTCGGCCTTCGGGCTTCAAACTGGCGGCTCTGGCCAAAGGCGCTTCCATGCCGACTGCGGCCCACTTTCTTCCTTGCTTGGCGTTCTGATGGAGGTTCTAATGGCCCTGAACATTGAGTGAGGACCTATGGATGTGCTTGTCTATTCAATCTGCTTCGGAGTGGGAATCCTGTTCGCTGTGATCAGCGCTTTCCTCGGCCACCTGTTTGGCGGCCACGACCTGCCGCACGTAGATGTCGGGACGGGCGGCCATGCCGAGGCAGGGTTTCAGGACACGGGCATGCCGGGCCTCTCGCCGTTCAGCCCGACCACTATCTCGTGCTTCATCACCGCCTTCGGCGCTTTTGGGCTGATATTCTCGCATATCGAAGCGACCAGGAGCGCCTGGATCAGCGCGCCGCTTGCGGTGGTGGGCGCCGGTGTCGTCGCCGCAGGGGTGGTGACGCTCTTTGGTTTCGTCTTCCACCACACTCAAAGCTCCAGCGAATCCTGCGTGGCGTCGCTGGTCGGCATGAGTGCGACGGTGATCACTCCCATACCGGCCAACGGAGTTGGCGAAATAGCCTACGTGCAAAGCGGTTCGCGCTACAGCGCGCCGGCACGCGATGAGCGCGGCGCGCCGGTCAGCAATGGCCAAACCGTGAAGATTGTTCGCATCGTTGGCTCCCAGTTTTACGTCGTGCCCATTTGAATTCACTAACGCTAATTGATCTAAACAAGTATCCAACATATGAGCCATAGCCTCTTTTTTGCAGAACCTATGACAGGCGGTTGGGGAATTGCCGCCATGGGAACTGTCGGCATTCTCGTCGTCATCTTCCTCTTCCTGATGATATGGGCGAGCCGGTACACCAAGGTTGGCCCCAACGAGGTGCTCGTCGTCTCCGGCCGCAAACATCGCTACGACGACCCCGACGGGACGCGGCAGATGCGCGGCTTCCGGATCGTAAAGGGCGGCGGCACGTTCGTCATCCCGGTGGTCGAGAAGGTGGACAAGCTCTCGCTGGAACTGCTGACCATTGACGTGGAGCAGCAGCAGGATGTTTATACCAGCAAAGGCGTGCCCGTGCGCGTGGACGGGGTGGCACAGATCAAGGTCAAGGGTGACGACATCTCTATCGCGACAGCCGCGGAGCAGTTCCTCAGCAAAGCCACTGAGGACATCAAGCATATCGCCAATCAGACCCTGGAAGGCCATCTGCGCGCCATCCTGGGCACGATGACGGTGGAGGACATTTACCAGAACCGCGACGCTTTCGCCGCGAAAGTTCAGGAAGTGGCCGCCGGCGACATGGCAAACATGGGCCTGAGCATCGTCAGCTTCACGATTAAGGACATCCGGGACAGCCAGGGATACCTGGACGCGTTAGGCAAGCCGCGCATCGCCCAGGTCAAACGCGACGCCCAAATCGCCCAGGCGGAGGCGGACCGCGACGCCATGATCAAATCGTCGCAGGCCATGCAGTCGGGACAGGAAGCCAAATTCGCGGCCGACTCCAAGATCGCTGAGGCGCAGCGAGACTACCAATCCAACGTGGCGCAATACCAGGCTGCCGTAAACCAAAGGAAAGCGGAAGCCGACCTGGCCTATGATTTGCAGAAGTACAAGACCGGCCAGCTTGTGAAGGCCGAGGAGGTGCAGGTCAGCATCATCGAGAAGCAGAAGCAGATTGAGCTGCAACAGCAGGAAATCATGCGCAAGCAGCGCGAATTGGAAGCGAACGTGCAGAAGCCGGCGGACGCCGAGCGCTACAAGGTCGAAACGCTCGCCAATGCCCGCAAGTTCCAGTTGGAGACCGAGGCCGCGGGCGCGGCATCGGCCACCAAGGCTACCGGTTTCGCCAGCGCGGACGTAGCCAAGGCCACCGGCATCGCCCAGGCCGAGGCGAACAAGGCGCGCGGGTTGGCCGAGGCGTCCGTCATCGAAGCGCAAGGCAAAGCGACTGCCGAGGCGATGCGCGTGAAGGCGGAGTCCTTCAAACAATATAACGAGGCGGCGGTGGTCGAGATGATTATCCGCATCCTGCCGGAGGTCGCCGGGAAGATCAGCGAACCGCTGGCGAAGACTGAGAAGATGGTAATCATCAACTCAGGCAACGGCGTGGGTGGCGGCGCGAGCAAGCTGACCGGGGACGTTACCCAAATCATGGCGCAGCTTCCGCCAGTTATCGAGAGCCTAACCGGCATCAAGTTCGAGAAGCTGCTGGAGCAGGTTCCGGGGCTGAAGAAGGCGATGGAGAGCGGCACCGACGCAACCAGGACACGGGGAAGCACCCCGGTTTCCTCCTAAGAAAGGACATATTTATGCTCGCATTATTCGGAGGCGGAATCATTGGATTGCTCTTTGGGCTGGTAGTGTTTGCGATTGGCGTCGCGGCGTGCATCTTCTGGATATGGATGCTGATCCACGCCATTACGAACAACGGGCTGAGCGGGACCGAGAAAATCGTCTGGGTCCTGGTGATTATATTCCTGCACTTCCTCGGGGCCTTGATTTACTTCTTCGTGGGCCGATCAAGAGCGCTCGGCTGACGCGGTGCGATTATGCGTCTGTTCGAGGCCATCGTTGATGCGAACCACCGCGCGGCGGCGGGTGACCAGCACGCGGGTCTGCACCCGGCGGAATTCGAGAGCGAGCTGCCGATTGTCGCGCTGACGTGCATTGACGTGCGGCTGAACCCGCTCCTGCCGGAGGTGCTGGGCGTCCCAAAGGAGCAATTCATTTGGCTGCGCAACGCCGGCAATATCATCACCGGCCCGCTCAGCAGCACGATGCGGTCGCTCGCGCTGGCTTGCGCTATCAAGGGCGGGAAGGAAATCGCGATCATTGGCCATACGGACTGCCAGGTGGGAAAGACGACCACGATGGAGATCATTGAGCGCCTGAGCGCGGTGGGCGTCGAGCGGCATCGGCTGCCCCCGAACGTGAATGAGTTCTTCGGCACGTTCTCCAGCGAGCGGGCAAACGTGATCAAGGCGGTGGACTTCGTGCGGCAGAGCCCGATCATCGGCCCCAGAATACCGGTGCATGGCCTGGTGGTGGACATCGAGACCGGCAGGGTGGACTGGCTCGTGAACGGCTATCAAACCCTGGAGATGATGGGCGCCCGGCCGGAATTGGCGGCGCCGGTCGGCCAACCTGCGGATGCCCTGACATCGCTCGGCGATTTCAAGATCGGCGAATTAAAATTCCCCGACGCGAAGATCGGTGACTCCGTTGCTAATACGCAAGATTGGCTTTCAGGGAAGATCCAACCGTTGGCAGCGAAGCCACCACCCGAGATCACCCCAGCGAAGCCGGCCACACCCCCTCGGATTCCCTTGCCACCACCGTTACGACCCCGGATGCGCCTCTACAAAGGGCAGAAATAGATCAGGAGACGAGCATTTATGAATGGCCAACCCCCAAAACCACGTCGAGGTTGTTTCTTCTACGGCTGCATCACCGGCCTGGTGCTGCTGTTCCTGATAGCTGTCGGCGGCCTCATCGCGCTCCATTACGGCAAAAAGGCCCTGACCGGGCTGGTCAACCAGTACACCGACACCCAGCCGATGACGCTGCCGACGGTGCAGATGTCCTCGGCGGACCTTGAGAAACTGAAGAAGCGCTTCGAGGCGTTCGAGGAGGCGGTGCGAGCCGGGCATCCGACGCCGCCGCTGGTGCTGACCGCCGATGAAATCAACGCGCTGGTCGCCAGCAGTCCGGACAAGCAATCGTTGAAGGGGAAGTTTTATCTCAGCTTCGATGGCGATCGTGTGAAAGGAGATGTCAGCCTGCCCCTGGGGCAGATCGGGTGGAAGATGTTCAGGAATCGCTACCTGAACGGCAGCGGCACCTTCAACGTATCGCTGCGAAACGGGATTCTGTTTGTGGCGCCGCAAACCCTGGCGGTCAAAGGCAAGCCCCTGCCGGAGACATACATGCAGGGGCTGCGTAACGCGAACCTCGCAGCCGCGCTTACGAACCAGCCGGACGCCATGGCGGTGGTGCAGAATCTGCAGGACATCCAGGTGAAGGACGGGAAGCTGATTGTCACGCCCAAGGAGAAGGCCGAGACTCCAGTGGTGAAGCCCGAGCGCGAGTAGCTCAGGCGGCGTTTGGTGTCCACCCTTCAGGGTGTTTCGGGCGGCAGACACCCTAAAGGGTGGACACCGAACTTATGCCCCCAGGAGCTGTTGGACAGATATGCCGCGCAGCTCGAACAGCCGGCGGATGGCGTCTTCGATGAGGTTGTTCGGGCAAGACGCGCCGGCGGTGATGCCCACGGTGACCTTTCCCGGCGGCAGCCAATTGTGGGTCTCAAGTTCCTCGTGCTTGTGCTGGTCGTAATGGAGGATCGCCTCGGCTGAGCGCATCTTGGCGGCATTCTTGATGAAATAGGTAGGCAGCTTTGCCTCGCCCATTTCAGCGAGATGGGAGGTGTTGGAAGAATTATAGCCGCCGATGACAAGCAGCAAGTCGAGAGGGTGCTGCAATAACTTCTCCAGAGCATCCTGCCGGTCCTGGGTGGCCCCGCAAATGGTATCGAAGAAACGGAAGTGCTGGTCAATTTGAGCCTCGCCGTACCGCTCCATCATCGCGCGGCGCAGGCGCCGCTGCACTTCTTCGGTTTCGCCCCGGAGCATGGTGGTCTGATTGGCCACGCCGATGGCGTGCAAATGGACGTCGGGATCGAACCCATCAGAATAGGCGCCTTTAAACTTCTCCAGAAACTCGGCTTTGTCGCCGCCCTGGCGGATGTACCGGCAGAGGTAATCGGTCTCGTCGAGCGTGAACACGACCAGGTAATGGCCGCCGCCATTCGCCATTGCCTGCGAACTCGTGGCCTTGGTCTCCTCGTGCCAGGCTTTGCCGTGAATGATGCTGGTGACCTTGTCCTTCGAGTATTGCCGCACGCGCTTCCAGACGCTCATCACATCGCCGCAGGTCGTATCCACGAAGCGGCAGCCTTTGGCTTCGAGCATTGTGCGAGTCGAAACCTCCGTCCCAAAAGCCGGGATGATGACGATATCCCCCGTCTTCAACTCTGCGATGTCAGCATCCTTCTCCTTGCCGGACAGGAATTTAATGCCCATGGCGCGGATTTGGTCATTCACCTCAGGGTTGTGGATGATTTCCCCGAGGATGTAGATCGGCTGGTTGGGAAAAACCTTGCGGGCGGCGTAGGCCAGGTCAATGGCGCGCTCGACGCCGTAGCAGAAGCCAAATTCCTTCGCCAGCTTGATGGTCAGGTCGCCGGCAGAGAGCACGTGCCCGCTGGCGCGAATCCGCTCAACCAGATCACTCCGGTAATGGGAAAGGACCTGCGCCTGGACGGCGGACATTACGTCCGGACGCCGGAGATTGATCTTCTGCGCTACCACCGGGGCTTCGGTTGACATACCCGAGCCAGTCTAACACGTGAGGACGAGCCGTCTAGCGGAAAGGCCAGGATGGGCGGAAACGGTGGAACACCCCGAGAGCCGTCTGAGCTTGACGAAGGCCGCCGGTAGTCTCAGACTGCTGCCAATGGGTCAGCGGGCAGGGGTTGTACCATGCCGTCACGACTTCAAATGAAACCAGCTCATAGCGAAGGCTAGTACACCTTCCGCAAATTGGACGGCAGGATGTTCAGCTCCGTGCGATACTTCGCGACGGTGCGGCGGGCGATAACAATCCCCTTGTCTTTGAGCATCCGGACCACCTCCTGATCCGAGAGAGGCTGGCTGGCGTCTTCCGCCTTGAAGATCTCAGCAATCATGTCCTTAACGCTCGTATTGGACATGCCGTCACCGCTGGCGGTCTGGATGCCGGCGGTGAAGAAGTACTTCATCTCGAATATCCCCTGGGGCGTCTGCATGTACTTCCCCGAAACCGCCCGGCTGACGGTGGTTTCGTGCACCCCGACGACCTGGGCGACCTGAACCATGGTCAGGGGCTTGAGAGCGGCAACGCCTTTGGCCATGAACTCGCGCTGCCGGTGCACGATCTCTTTGGCAATGTTAAGAATGGTCTGCTGCCGTTGGTGCAGGCTCTTGATCAAAAACTTCCCCGCCCGGATCTTCTCGCGAATATAGTTGCGCACTTCGGAGGAGTTGTCCCGCTGTGCCATTAAATCCTTGTAGGTGTTGCTGATGCGCAGATGCGGGATATGCTCGTTGTTGGTCGTGACTATGTAATCATCGCCGGACTTCTTGACGAATACCTCCGGCAGGATGTAATGGTCATTGTCCGGTAGGAACGCACGTCCGGGACGCGGCTCCAGCCGGGCGATCCTGGCGAGGGCCTCCTGCACCTCCTCCACGGTTGTCTCCGTGCCGCGGGCAATCTCCGGGATGCGTCGCTTGCCCAGCGCGTCCATGAACTCATTGACGATGCGGTATTCGAGAGTGTTCTGCTGCGCCGTGCGTTCGAACTGAATCAGCAGGCACTCACGCAGGTCCCGGGCGCCGACTCCAGCCGGCTCAAAGGTCTGTATGACCTTCAGGACCTCCAGTATCTTGTCCGCCGCCAAGCCGGTCGAACCTGCGAGTTCTTCAATGGTGGCCTTCAGGTAGCCGTATTCATCAACGTTTCCGATCAACATCTCCGCAATCGGCCATTGGTCCTCAGGGATCGTGGATTCCCGGACCTGCTCGAGCAGCGTTTCCTGGAGCGAGGTGGCGGCTACCAGGGAATCGAACATGAACTGCCGCTTCTCCTCCTCCTCGGCAGAAGCGCGGATCGGGAGGTTGGTTTGGGCAAAGTGATCACGCCACTCCTGATCGAGCTGCACCAGACGCTCGAACTCCGCCTCGAATTCGTCCACCGGCCCGGCGGTGCTCTTCTCCGTGGCCGGGTCAAAGTCCAAGTCTGCGGGCGGCTCTGCCGGGTCGGCCGTATTGCCGGGTTGCGGTTCCTCCTGGCTTTCTTTCTGCTGCAAATCTGTCTCAGCGGCGGAAGACTCTTCGAGCACGGGGTTTTGCTGCAGTTCCTGTTCAACCAGGGCTTTAAGCTCCAACGTAGGCGCCTGCAAGAGAGCGAGCGATTGCTGCAGTTGCGGCGCCAGCACCAGCGACTGCGTCAAACGCTGCGATAAATGTAGGCCCTGAGCCATGGTCGTATTGTAACCGGAAGTGGTCCCAACACAAGCGAGAAGTTGGCACGGATTTCGCTCAGTTCACCGCATCCAGGCAATCCCGCACGGTCAGTGCGAGCTTTTGTGGATGGTAGGGTTTCTGGAGGTAGTGCAGGCCGTCGCGCAACGCGAAATCCTTCCCGACCACGTCTGCGCTGTATCCGCTCGTGAAAATGACCTTCAGGTTGGGCCGTTCCGCCAGGAGCTTTTCCGCCAGCTCCCGCCCGTTGATACGGTCGGGCATAACAAGGTCGGTCAGCAACAAATCAATCCTGTCCCGGCTATCTTGCCAAATCTCGAGCGCTTTGGGTCCGGAGTCAGCCTGCAGGATCTGGTAGCCGTACTTGGCAAGAAGGTTGCATACCAGTTCCCGAACAGGGGCTTCGTCTTCGACGACCAGTATGGTTTCTTTGCCGCCGCGAACGGCGTTTTCGGGCGCTGGCTCGGCACTCACGTCGGCAGGGTCGCCGCTTAGGGGCAGAAACACCGTGAACGCTGCCCCCTTGCCGAGCTCGCTTGCGACCTCGATCCATCCTTGGTGCTGCTTGACGATGCCGTAAACCGTCGCCAGACCCAAGCCGGTGCCCTTGCCGATTTCCTTGGTCGTGAAGAACGGCTCGAAGATGCGGCGGAGGTTTTCCGGCGCGATGCCACACCCCGTATCAATCACACTCAAACATACAAAGCGGCCAGGGTGTCCCTCCGAGTGGCTGATCCCGTGGCCGGACACAAGCTCGACGGTGGAAATCTTAATGGCCAGCAAGCCGCCTTTGGGCATCGCGTCGCGGGAGTTCACCGCCAGGTTCAATAAAACCTGTTCCATCATGCCGGCGTCAGCGCGGACAAGCGCCGGCCGGGGGAAGTAATTCAATTGCAGCGCGATATCCTCTCCCAATAAGCGGCCCAGCATCTTGGTCATGTTGCTGACCACCTCGTTCATATCCAGCCGCCGCGGCTGCATGACCTGTCTGCGGCCAAAAGCGAGCAGTTGCCGCGTCAGACCTGCGGCACGCTCAGCCGCCTGGCCGATTTGCTGGGCGGAGCGAGCCGAGGTTCCCGCAAGCGAGCCGCCGGCGATCAGGAGCGAGGCGTGGCCCTGGATCACCGTGAGGATGTTATTGAAATCGTGCGCCACCCCGCCGGCCAGTTGGCCTATAGCTTCCATCTTTTGGGATTGCCGCAACTGCTCCTCCAGGCGTCTCTGCTCCGTGATGTCGCGGAAGATCCCCAGCAGCAATGAAGGTTGCCCGCGCAGCTCCACAAATGAGCTGGTGTCCTCGAATGTGACCACCTTGCCGTTGTGCAGTGTCGCACGCCGTTCAACCTGCTTTTCGATGAACCGGTCCCGGAATCGCTGGCGGTATTGTTCCAGCCTCTCGGGCATCGGCACGGAATCGCCGTAGATCACCGTGAGGGGTTTGCCTTCGAGCTCTTCCCGGGGCAAACCGATCAGGGTGCAGAATGTTTCGTTGACCGCCACAATGGTCCCGTTCTCGTCGGTGAGCCGCATGCCGTCCGCCGAGTTCTCCCACACCGAGTGGAACAGCATCTCCGAACTGCGCAACGCGGCTTCGGCCAGCTTCCGGTCGGTCATGTCGCGCACGTGGAGCAGGACAGCCGGTTGGCCGGCGTAGCGAATCCGGTTCGCTCGCACCTCGACCGCAACGGCCTGGCCGTCGTGCGTCCAGCTCGCACCTTCGACTTGCTGGAATTTGCCCTCCACCAGCGCTTTGAAGTCTCGCGCCACCGCTTCGCGCGACTCGGGCGGGACGAGGTCGCAAGCGTTCACGCCAACCAACTTGTCCCGGCTCAGTCCATGGAGCTGGCACCCCGCTGGGTTGACGTCCAGCACGGTCCCGTTGAAATCTTCCACAAAGATCGCATCCGGCGAGCCTTGGAACAGGTCACGGAAGCGCTGCTCGCTTTCGTGCAGGGCCTGCTCGGCGTGAATGCGTTCAAGAGCCCCGCCGCAATGGTCTGCCAACGTTTGCAGCGTATTGAGGTGCTGCTGATCATACGCCTTGAGGCTGTAGCTTTGGATGGACAGAATGCCGATGACCTTGGTGCGGTTCCGAATCGGCACCAGCATCAACGAGGCCGACGGCCGCGACACGTCGCCGATCGGAATCGTATCGCCGGGCATGCTCAGCGGTTCCTCGCGCAGCGTTAGTTCCGCGCCTTGCGCGACCACACGCTGAGCCATCCGGGTGGGTTCCCTGGCTTGTCCGGTTATCGGAATATTGAACCGACGCCCATTCCGGTCGGTATCCACGTTCAGGATCGGATACACTCGTTGCCGTTCGGCGGAATACAAATCCAGCGTGAACGCATCCCAGTTAAACAGGTCATCCGCTACGGCTCGGATGATTTGAGCTGCCTCGGCGGGTGAGGTTGCCGAGCTGAGGCTCTGGCCCAGCTTTGAAAGCGCTGCGTCCCGGTGTTCGATTCGCTTTCGCTCGGTAATATCGTTCGCCATCGTCAGCGACGCCGCCCGGCCATGGAACAACATCGGGCTCCATTTGATCTCGACGTCTATCAGGGTCCCGTCTTTCTTTTTGGCCCGCCACACGCCTGCCAGACCCATCCGGGCAGGGGTAGTTGCCGACAGGAGCTTGTGGAAGTATTCCATCTGGGCCGGCACGTCTTCAGGGGGACGAATGTCACTCAGTGTCATCGCGAGGAACTCTTCGCGCGAATACCCATAATGCTGCACCGCTGCATCATTGACCTCCAGAAAGGCAAGCGTCTCGTGGTCGAAGACCCACATCGGCGTCGGGTTGCCATCGAAAATCAGGCGATACTGCTTTTCGCTCTCGCGCAGCTTCGCCTCCGCCTGCCTGCGGTCGCTGACGTCCCGGGAGTTCACGACAATCCCGGCGATCTCTCCATCAGCCAGCCGGCTTTGGCCCACGGCCTCCAGGTAGCGCCAGGCGCCGTCGCGGTGACGAAAGCGGAATTCCAGAGTGACGGTCTGGTCCGGATGCTTCAGGCCGTAATCAAACCCTTCCAGCACTCGCGGGAGATCCTCAGTATGGATCAGGGCGAACGCGTTTTGGCCGGCCAGCTCTTTTGGGTCGTAACCCAGGACGCGCTTAACGGAGGGGCTATTATACAGGAAAAGACCCTCGGGACTGAGTATGGTGAGGATGTCCAGCGCGTTCTCCGTGAGCGCGCGGAAGTACTTTTCCCGGCGAATCAGTTCCGTCTCGACGCGCCGGCGTTTGCTCCGCTCCTCAGCTTCATGCACCGCCCGGGTGATCGCCGGTACGAGCCGTTCCGGCCATTGCTTGAGCACGTAGTCCGTAGCGCCGGTCCTGAGGCTTTCAATGGCCGATTGTTCGCCGATCGTGCCGGAAACGAGGAGAAAAGGTGTCTCGGGGCATTTCTGCCGGGCGGCACAGAGAGCCTCGAGGCCGTTGTAAGAGGGGAGCAGGTAATCGGCCAGGATGATATCGAACCGGTCGGGCGCCAAAGCCTCCTCGAAAGCAGCACGGCTGGATGCCAAGACGGGTTCAACGCGGAAACCCTCCTTCTCAAGCAAGGAGCGCACCAGATCGCAGTAATCCGGGTCGTCTTCGAGGTGCAAGATGCGCAAGGGTTTGTTCATGACACAATAATCCTGCCCAAATCATGGATGAAACAGCATTCCGGGTGCCATCTGACGCTAGTGCACCCGGCCGGAAAGCAGGTGTCCGGCGTCCTATTCGCTTTTTGCCGCCAGGAAGCGTTCCGTTTCGATTGCGGCGGCGCAGCCCAGGCCGGCCGCCGTGACGGCCTGGCGATACACGTGATCCGCACAGTCGCCTGCGACGAATACGCCCGGCACATTGGTTGCGGTGCCATGCGATGGGAGGATGTAACCATTCTCATCCATTTCAATGACCCCCCTGAAGAGCCGGGTGTTGGGCATATGCCCAATGGCTACGAACAAGCCGGCGCACTGAATCACACTCTCCGCATGCGTTTTGAGGTTCTGCACCCGCACGCCGGCGACCTTCCCCGCTTTCACGTCGAGGACCTCGGTCACGACCGAATCCCAAACTGGCTTGATCTTCGGATTTCCGAGCGCCCGTTCCGCCATGATCTTTGAGGCGCGGAGCGTGTCACGGCGGTGCACGAGGTAAACTACGGAGCCAAAGCGTGTGAGGTACATCGCCTCCTCGCAGGCCGAATCCCCGCCGCCCACGACGACCAGCGGCTGATTGCGAAAGAGCGGCAACGCGCCATCACAAGTGGCACAGTAGGTCACACCCTTGTTTTCCAGCTCCCGCTCGCTCTCCAGGCCAAGGCGGCGATGACTGGCTCCGCTCGCGATAATGATGGTCTGTGTTTGGACCGGTTCCCCGTCAACGGTCAGCCCCAATGGCTGCCCCGACATATCCACCGCCTCCACGGTGCCGAACTTGACGCGCGCGCCGAACCGCTCGGCCTGCTTCTGCATCCGGGCCATCAGTTCGTAGCCGTCAATGCCTTCGGGGAAGCCGGGGTAGTTTTCAACCACAGTCGTTGTGGCCAGCAAGCCTCCCGGATGTGTGCCGGTGATTACCAGCGGGCGCAAATTCGCCCGCGCCGTGTAAAGCGCGGCAGTCAGGCCGGCGCAGCCGGAACCGATAATCACCACTTTTTCCATAAGGAAGCGAAAGTTAGTTGCCAGTAAACGCCTTGGCAAGCTTGCCCTCCCGCGGACTTGTGCTTTTGTATTACATGTCCCAAACGATCTATGACGCGGTGGTGATTGGCGGCGGCCCGGGAGGCAGCTCTGCCGCGACCTTTCTCGCCCGCGCGGGAAAACGCGTCCTCGTCCTGGAAAAGGAGCACTTTCCCCGGTTCCACATTGGCGAATCTCTCCTGCCCTACAACCAGCGCCTGTTCCAGGAAATGGGAGTCCTGCCGACGCTCGAGGCGGCGGGCTTCCCGAACAAGCTCGGCGCGCAGTTCCATCTGGGCAATGGCAGCAGGTCGCTTAAGCTGGCTTTCCGCGACAGCCGGTTCGCGAGGCAAACCAGCGCGTTCCAAGTCGAGCGGGCTGCTTTCGACCACCTTTTGCTCAAGCACGCGCGCAGTTCCGGGGCGGAGGTCCGGGAAGGGTGGACTGTGAGCAAATTCTCAAGGACAGGCGATCGGGTCATGGTCGAGGCTCGCAGCGACAACGGGCAGGGTGCGGCGTTTCAGGCTTCATTCCTGATTGATGCGAGCGGACGGGGAAACCTCACTGGCAACCAGGAAGGGCTTCGGGTGGTTCATCCGAAGCTGAAGAAGTTAGCAGCCTTCGGCCATTTTGAGGGCGTCGCTGTGGATGAGGGGCCAACCGCCGACGACATCGTTATCGTCCGCCTGGCCAACAAGTGGTTTTGGCTCATCCCGCTCTCAGCCACCAAGGTTAGCATCGGCTGTGTGATGGACCAGGAGGAGCTTGCACAGGCCAAACAAAAGCCGAGCGAAGCGTTCGAGCGCCTTTGCCAATCCAGCACGGTCATGCGCCAGCGCATGGAGCACGCCCGGCCTGTGAATTCCTTCCAGATCACCAGCGACTTCTCTTACTACAATCGGCGTCTGGCGAGCCCGCGCTTGCTGCGCGTCGGGGACGCCGCCGGGTTCATGGACCCCATCTTTTCCGCTGGGGTGTATCTGGCCATGAATTCAGGCAAGCTCGCCGCCCAAGGGGTGCTCGAATCGCTGGCCGCAGGAGACGACGGCGCGCAACGGTTCCGGGCTTACGAAACCCGCGTCTTTCGGGCTATGCAATACTACTGGGACCTGGTTGAGGCATTTTACACGACCCCGTTCCTGGAGCTCTTCCTGCAGCCCCGTTCCAGGTTCAGCTTGCATGACGCCATCATTGCGCTCCTGGCCGGCGAACTGGATGGCGGCTGGGCGTTGGACTGGCGCCGACGCCTTTTCTTCTGGCTGATCAAGGTTCACGCGCGCTGGCCGATGGCGCCCCGCATTTCGTTCGCCGACGGCCCAATCTCGCGTTAACGCCTACCCGGCGAAAGACCCCTCGCTACGGGTCCGGGAGCTACTGGGCCGGGGCATGGGTTTCCGGGTCTGTCACAAAGTGATTTAAGTTGATTGAGTCCCTAGCGCCAACCGCAGTGCGAAGGTGAGTCTCACCCTAACCTCCTTATCCGCGCCTTGGCAAAACCACAGTGCCTTGAAAGTATCTCCGATGTACCTCCGTAGTACCTCCGTGGTACCTCCGTAGTACCTCCCATAAGCCGTGGGAGGTACTACGGAGGTACTACGGACATATAACGGAGGTACCACGGAGGTACGATGGAGGTACTACCGAGGTACGATTGGGATTTCAGCGGCTCCGACAGGTGGTCATGGCCCTGGGCGGGGGGCTCTGGTTGGCCACTGTAGCCTTAAAGCCTTGTGGAGACGAGAGATACCTGTGAACGCGCCCGCGAGAGGAGGCGGGTTCAACCGCCTCCTCAGAACAGGAACATCGCCAAGGGCCTCGGCTACGGTGGAGGAACGATGGCGCTGGTCTGCTTGGGGAGGTCGTTCCAGCCGTTGATATGCTGGCGGGTGCGGATCCAGACCGCCTTGCGGACCGGCGGCACGCCATACCAGGCAACATAGAGAGCCGTGATGTCGCTCCAGCCGTCAACTGGGGCGGGGAGGAAGCCCAGGAAGGGGAAGTGCTGGACGCAGGAAACTCCAGCGCTGCAAGGGGCGGCTCCCTGGACGGCGGTGTGCTCGGCCGGCGGGCCGGGCACCCAGAGCTTGAGGGTGATGACCCCGTTGCTGTTGGTGATCGCCAACTCGCCGACAGGGTTCAGGCTGAACGTTGGCACTTTAGGAGGAAGATCGAACTCGTCCAGGCCGAGGTCGGCGCGACATGAGTTAATCCGGACGAAGTAGTTGTAGGCGTTGAGGGCCACCTGCCTGCCCAGGCGGCTCACGGTGTAGCTGTCGGCAGAGGCGATGCGCCAGGCGGTACGCTGTTCGGGAGTGAGGACGCGCCACCGGGCCGAGACACGACCGAAGTTGCTGCGGCCCGCCTGCTGGTCCGGGGCCTGGGGGTTAGTGGGCAGCACGAATTGGCGTTCGACATGGCCGTACCGCGTGATCACGTTAACGACGGTGCCTGTCTTGCCCGATTGTGGGACAGAGAGTTTCTTGCTCATACTTTTTGCCGGGCCGGGTTCATTACACCCTTGACCACCCGCACGCCCGTCGGCGGGTGTTTAAGTCACAGCCCTGCCGGCCCGATTGACTGATGAAAGCCGGAAACGCTCCTGAGGGCAACTCGATCATTGCCACGCCGCCTCAGTGGGGCCCATCTCGACACCGCCACCAGCGTTCCCCCCTCGCCCCCTCGGTGGGGGCGCATTGCCGTTGGGGAAGCACCAGAAGCCGCTCGTCGCACTCAGGCCGTCTGGAGCGACATTACCTCTGGTTCTTCCTGGCCTTCCTTGCCGCCCGCGCCAGTCGAAAAAGCGAGATACATAAGGGCGAGGAAGCTGGTTAGGGGCAGAACCATGAAAAGAGCAGTCCATGGGCTCTTGCCACGTGCCTTGGCAATCTTAACCGACCAAAGAATAAAGCCTGTGAGGTTAAGCAGTGGAAAGAAGTTCACCACGAACCACCACCCCGACATCCCGGCGGCGCGCAGCAACGGAAAGCATTGCAAGATGGGCAGCCAGACCAACACCCCAGGAGGGTGCCCCGCCTTCTGGCAAATCAACATGAAGCAGTAAGAATGGAACAAATGGACCAGCGCCAGGATGCCCAATATGGCCATCACAAGCCTGCTGCTGACCAAGGCTTTCAGCGATTGACCGCTGCCCTTGTTTGCGTGCCACCTTCGTTCCAGGCTTTGGCGTATCTCCTTGATCTGAGGCGTTTCGAGCTTGGCGACCTCTGCTTTCGCCCAGCCGGCAGGGTTGTTGGTGCCGGCTTTCCGCTTCTCCTCACTGGCATAGCCGAGCTTCTCGCGGAGTTCCGCCGGCAAATCGGCGACCTTGATGTTGTTCATGCCGCCGGCGTGGAAGATGAAGATGTAGGTTTTGGCCTTGGTGGTGACTGTCACGTTTGTGTACGTGCGTGTCCCAATCTGGAGCAAGGGGAAGGTCTGCTCCTCCTCCGCTCCGGCGCTCAAAGGCCGCACCAACAACGCTGCCAAGGTCAGCACGAGGAGTCTGCCTGCCGCCATTTGCGGCATTCTCAAGGTGTTCATATGCGAAATGTTCCCGCCAGCCAATGAGCTTTAGTCAGTGACTGGACATTTAAGCCGCACGCCTCATGCCATCTCGCGCCGGGGCAGAGGGCCACCGTGAAACGGGCAGCGTACGATTGGCTCGCAGCGGGTAGGATTTGCTAAATCCTTTGACCCCCGGAGCAACTTTCCCTAGTCTAGGGTGTATCAAATTGCTGATAGGCAATCATTTTGCCTTGTGACTGATGCCTTTTTTATCGCTGAAACAGTTTTTGGCCCGGATGGGCCTGGCTACGCCCGCGCAATTCGACGAGTGGAGCAAAGCCTGGCAAGTGGCGCAAGTCGGCGGCTCGCAGGAGACCCTGCTGGCCTTTCTGTGCCGTGAGCGGGGCCTCGCGGAGGATGTGTTCCTCCAGCAATTGGCCCAGGCGCTCAACTGGCCCTACCTCGATCTCCCCAAGCTGACCATCCCGACCGAGGCCCGCAACCGCATTTCGACCAAGGTCGCCTTCCAATACGCCGTGCTGCCGACGCAGGTCACCGACGGCGCCTTGCAGGTGGTGGTGAGCAACCCCTTCGACACGGCGATGCTCAACGCCGTCCGGTTTGACGCGCGCGGCCCGGTGGGCTTCGCTCTGGCCACCAAGGTGGAGATCGAGAAGGCGCTCAAGAAGTATTACGGCGTGGGCGCCGAAACGCTCGATGAAATGGCGGAGGACGAGCCGCTCGAACTGCTGGTAGGCGAGGACAAGGAAATCACCGAGAGCGACCAGGAAGCGAGCGTCATCAAGTTCGTCAACCAGGTGATCTGGGAGGCTTACAAGGACCGCTCCACGGATATCCACTTCGAGCCCGCCGAAGACGAGCTGCGCATTCGCTACCGCATTGACGGCATCCTGCACCAGACGCCGATGCCTCCCCAGCTCAAGCGTTACCAGGCGGCGCTGATCTCCCGTATCAAGGTCATGTCGGGGATGAACATCTCCGAGAAGCGCCTGCCGCAGGACGGGCGCATCAACGTGCGCATCAAGGGGGAGGAGATTGACATCCGCGTGTCCACGGTGCCGACGGTGTATGGGGAGAGTGTGTCGCTGCGCTTGCTGACGCGCGGAAAGATCTTCCTGAGCCTGGACAAGCTGGGGTTCTCACCGCTGGAAGAGAAGGCCATTCGGGAGATCATCGTTAAGCCCCACGGTATTTTCCTGGTGACCGGCCCCACCGGCTCGGGCAAATCTACTTCGCTCTACGCCTTCCTCAGCACCATCAACTCCGTGCACAAGCGCATCATCACCATCGAGGAGCCGGTGGAATACGAACTCAAGGGCATCAACCAAATTGCGGTGCGCCCGGAAATCGGGCTGACCTTCGCGATGGGTCTGCGGCATATCCTGCGCCAGGACCCGAACGTGATCATGGTCGGCGAGATTCGTGACCTGGAGACGGCGGAGATCGCCATCCGGGCGGCGCTGACGGGGCACCTGGTGTTCAGCACGCTCCACACGAACGACGCCCCGAGCGCCTTCACGCGCCTCATTGACATGGGAATCGAGCCCTTCCTGGTGGCGTCGTCGGTGGAATCGGTCATGGCCCAGCGCCTGGTGCGCACGATCTGCCCGCATTGCAAGACGGAGCAGAAGGTGGAGCGCGATTACCTGCACCGGATTGGCTTTCCGGAGAACGAAATCGAGACGGCCAAGTTCTGGCACGGGGCCGGGTGCGAGGAATGCCGGCAGCTTGGCTACCAGGGGCGAATGGGAATATATGAATTGCTGATCCTGAACGAGTCGCTGCGCCCGCTGATTCTGAACCGGTCCGCGGCTTCGACCATCGCACAAAAGGGCATGGAACTGGGCATGCGCACGCTGCGGACCGACGGCTGGAACAAGGTCCGGAACGGCCAGACGACCATTGAAGAGGTGTTGCGGGTTACCCAGATCGAGGAGCACCTTGACTCGCTGGTTGAAGACCGAAAACAGAAGTGAGGGTGAAACGCCGAGGATGAGAGTTAAAGTCCGAAAAACGGCCAGGGCCCGGCGCCTGGAGGGCCGGGCTGTTTCATACTGCAAACGGCTTACGCCCGGAGCCTCGGGCTGTTGCGGGCTTGCGGCGTCCGAAATGCCTAAGCCGGCAACTGACGGGCGCTTCGGCCTGTTGGCTGGAACATCCCGACTGGCCGCGGTGTTAGTGGTCGCAGCCGGGCTGCTGGGTGTCACGCTGACGGGCTGCAAGCCCTCCTCGGGCGGCACCCCACCCCCAAAAGCCGCGGGGACCAACACGGTTGCAGTGCGGCCCCAAGCCATGGCGAAGACGAACCCCGCCCCAGGCCCCGGGCCGCGAAACCTCGTACGGTCGAACCAGATTGTGGCCGTACGCCCCCCGGTAAGGTCCAATACCTTTCCCCTCGCCCTGAGACCGCCCCCCGGCAGGACGAACGCTCTGGCAACCGGGCCGCGGACAGGCGTCCGGACAAACGCCCGCGCGGCGGTACCGTCTGCCGGGGCCAAAGTGTGGTCCGGCGTGGCGGACAAGCTCCGGCACCTGAAAGCCAGCCCGTACTTCTATCCGGCGGTCACCGTGGCCGTTTTGTGCGTCGTATTTGGCGTCGTCTTCCTGGTGCAATGGCTCAAGGCGAAGTCGAGGAAACCCGGCGAAGCCCTGCCCGCTGACGTTGTGCCGAGGCCAGCTTCCCGGCCAGTGACAAAGCAGGCCAGAAGGGCCCCCATTCATTCCTGCAACGTGCTGCAGGTCGCGGCGGACGCGCGGCACCTGTGGCAGTTCGGCTCCCGCGGGCGTGGCTTTGTTTTGAGCCGCGAGCAGACGAGCATTGGGGCCGAGCCACTGCCAGGCAAGGCGGTCGCGAAGGATTGGCGGAACCTGTGGCAGCGGAAGCTCAACATTGCCTGGCTCCCGCCGGAGCAGGTCTTTCTGCGGGTCGCGCAATTCCCCGTGAGTGATTTCGAGGAAACCCTGGCGATGGTGGAGTTGCAG
>Ga0181532_10001999_pt1 | contig 19252 bp, 15 predicted proteins | sample PEATcosm2014_Bin_33_FD_119768 | JGI IMG/M metagenome (GOLD analysis project Ga0181532, IMG submission 119768) | Peatland microbial communities from MTU Mesocosm Facility, Houghton, MI, USA - PEATcosm2014_Bin11_30_metaG | ecosystem: Environmental > Terrestrial > Soil > Wetlands > Peat | place... | reverse complement strand
GACGCCGTGCGCACTAAGCTCGAAGAGGCGATCCTCTACATCGAACGCAATCCCAAAACCGTAAAATCAATCACGTCCTTCCCCTATATCGTCAAGTCACTCTGATATGGAGCTGGTATAAGAGGGAAAAGATGGAGTTAGGCCGATAAGTCAGAGATTGCGTAGTAGAATGCGGGCGGCAGAGAAACCGGTGTTGTGGGATCGCTAGTTACGGGGGAATCGCTGAAAGCGGTTGGGCGAGCGTTTAGCAAGCCGTCATCGTCTATTTATTGCCAGCCGCCCGCGGTGTTGCATCGACCGGTTGAGCCGGCAGAGCGATACCGGACATCGTTGATCTACCTCGGAACGAGTAAATTTCGATGGGCCGAAATATTTGCGGATGCTTGCTTCCAGAGGGTCAGGCTGGCTTATCTAAAGGGGATGTGCGAGAGGCGCATTCGAACTATATGGGCGTCATGTGCGGAAGGGTGATCCAAAGCAGCGCGCCGTTCAATCTGGCGATTGTCCTATATATTTTTGGCCATCAGCGGAAACCAAGAAATGTTCGAATGACCTCCGGCTTTCTGGGGATGGCCGGCGGAACTAGCCCAACGACATGAAATTCATCCCGCGATGGGCCGTCGGCTGGGGAAGTCCAATCAGGGTGATATTTGTGTTTAAAGCTCGTTATTGGCTCTCATTTGCTGTAGATGAGGGGGCGTTTAAGGATTATGGTTCAGGATCGATTTGAAACAGGTTCTGGAGCAGGCCGTGCACGCAAAAACGGAACAACGCCCTAACACGAAGCATGCTCTCGGTACTCTTATCACCGAGGGCAAGACGAAGAAGATCTATCAAGTCACCGGTGATTCCGATTTGGTGACCGTCATGTCCAAGGACGATATCACTGCGGGTGATGGCGCAAAACATGACATCATCTCCGACAAGGGAAGGCTTGCTAACAGGACCACATGCAATGTTTTCCGCTTGCTGAAGGCATGCCGTCTACCTGTCGCCTTCGAGGAGCAAGACAGCACGAGTTCCTTCATCGCACCAAAATGCTTCATGCTTCCTTACGAAGTGGTAGTACGGCGCGAAGCACATGGCTCCTACCTCAAGCGTAACCCACATTTCTCGAAAGGACAGCTATTTCCGCAACTGGTCGTTGAATTCTTCCTCAAGACCAAGGACAAAAACTGGAAGGGAAAGTCACTCATTTGTGACGACCCGCTGTTAATCTACCAGAAAGAGGCTTCGCAGATTCGGCTCTTCAATCCGGCGAAGCCGATACATGGACAGGAGCCGTTTCTCGTCCTTCCGGAGTCAGAGGTTTTTGGTTACGACGAGGAGTGGAAAATCTTCCCCGAGATTCGGCGCATCGCACGTCGTGCGTTCCTGGTGCTCGAGAAGGCATGGCAACTTGAAGGTGGAACCCTCGTCGACTTCAAGGTTGAGTTTGGCTTTGACTCAAAAGGGCACTTGCTGCTTGCAGATGTTATCGACAACGACTCTTGGCGGGTCATCGAGAGCGGGTCCTACGTTGACAAGCAAGTCTATCGTGATGGTGGATCGCTCGACGATGTGGCCGCGAAGTACCGGTTTGTCGCGGAGGTCACGAACCGTTTCAAGTTGCCACGTCAGCGGATCATTCTCTGGAAGGGATCGGAAAAGGACAAGACGGATGTGTTTTCGGAAGCGCTTGGCGACCTGAAGGGCTTGATGACCATAGTGACCTGCTCTTTGCACAAAGAGCCAATGATCGGGGCCGCCATTCTCCATCGAATGGCGCAGGAGGTACCGGACTCAGTGGTCATCGCATACATCGGACGGTCAAATGGCGCGGGTCCATCACTTTCGGCAATGTCGACCATTCCAGTCATTACCGTGCCCGCCAGCGTCAAGGAGTTTCCCGACGATGTTTGGTCGTCTTTGCGAGCGCCGAGCAACGTGCCCGTTATGACTGTTCTGGAACCCTCCAACGCCGTCCTGGCCGCGCTGCAAATCCTCTCCGCGCGCAATCCTCGCCTGTACGCACATGTACGCGAGGAGATCGAGAACCGAACGATCAATACTATGCAAATCTGAACTAGAACGATGTAGCGCTGGCAGACAATGCCCAGGCCCAAAGCGCGGGATCATCAACGGCATCTTCTATGTCAGGCGGGCCGGTTGCCCCGAGGGCTCTTTTGTCAATCGGCCCCGAGGAATGAATGCGCTTGGTAAGGTCGGAAAGTGTCAGGTCTGTTGAGGTGACGAATCGCGAGCGGATCGCAGCCGCTCCCTGTTCTTTCGGACCAATTCCCTGTTCTCGTTAAAAAAGATTCCCTGTTCTGGTGAGGAGGAAGTGTCGTCATAAGTCCATGGAATCATTGGCGCAAAGTTGAACGTGCAAACTACAAGTTGGTTTCGAAATCGCAAAACTCCCATTTAATTTTCCTGTTAGCAGGGAAATTATATGCTGAGACAGGTTCGACTACGACTGCGTCCGCCATTACGCCTGATACTTCGAACTGGCCCTCGACTGAATCTGCTTTCGCGAGTTAAGTTCGCAGGAGAGAAAGCCGGGGCGGCGCTTTAATCGAGTGTGGGCCATGGTCGATAAAGTCATTGCTCAACGCGACGTCGAGTACCTTCACGAGTTGCTTTCGAAAGAGACCGACGAAAATCGGCGAACAATACTGTTGCGCCTCCTCGCGGAGGCAGAAAAAAACTTTAGCAGGCCGAAGAAGAGACTAAGGGTGCGAATACCGAGGGCGACAATTAAATACCGGCAGCGCCGACGAGATGAGACGGCTCTCCCGGCACCCTTACATTCCCGAGATGCGTCACTCGATCCGAACCCGCTTATCATTGTGCAGCTTCGCTGTAACTCATCATAGGCGGGTACGTGCAGACCGGATTTCGGTCGCCGTAGACGTTGTCGATGCGATTGACCGGGCACCAATACTTGTCGCCGCGCACGCCCGCCGGATAAGCGCCGAGGCTGCGCGGATAAGGATGCGTCCAATTGTCGTCGGCAAGGTCGAGCGCGGTATGCGGCGCGTTCTTCAGCGGATTGTCATGCTTCGGCATGCGGCCGGTTTCGATGGCGCGGATTTCCGCGCGGATCGCAATCATGGCGTCGCAAAACCGGTCTAGTTCCGCCTGCGACTCCGATTCCGTCGGCTCGACCATCAACGTGCCGGCGACCGGGAAGCTCATCGTCGGTGCGTGGAAGCCGTAGTCGATCAGCCGCTTTGCAATGTCGTCGACCGAGACGCCGGCCGATTCCTTGAACGGCCGCACGTCGATGATGCATTCATGCGCGACGCGATTGCTCTGGCCGCGGAACAACAGCGGGTAGTGGTCCTCCAGGCGGCGGGCGATGTAGTTGGCATTTTGCCGAGCCATACGGCGCTGCCGACACCGGTCCGACCGGCGACGGCTGGCCGGAGAGATGCGGATGTGAGGGCAGGTACGGCGCCAGATGCGCCTTGACGCCGATCGGCCCCACGCCGGGACCGCCGCCGCCGTGCGGGATACAGAACGTCTTGTGCAGATTGAAATGGCTGACGTCGGCGCCGTAGTCGCCCGGACGGGCCAGTCCGACCTGGGCATTGAGGTTGGCGCCGTCCAAATAGACCTGTCCGCCGTTGGCGTGAACGACATCGCATATGGAGCGGATCGCCGCCTCAAACACGCCATGCGTCGAGGGGTAGGTGATCATAATCGCGGCGAGCCGTTGGTCGTGCCCTTCGGCCTTGGCGCGCAGATCGGCCAAATCCACGTTGCCGTCCGCATCGCAGGCCACCGCAACGACCTCCATGCCGGCCATATGCGCCGATGCCGGATTGGTGCCGTGCGCCGAGGTCGGAATGAGACAAATCGTGCGCTGAACATCGCCGCGCTTTCGATGGTAGGCACGGATCGCGAGCAGCCCGGCATATTCGCCTTGCGCCCCCGAATTCGGCTGCAGCGAAACGGCGTCGTAGCCGGAAATCGCGATCAGCTTCGCCTCCAAATCGGCGATCAGTTCCGCATAACCTTGCACCTGCTCGCGCGGCGCAAACGGATGCACGTCGCTAAATCCGGGCCAAGTCAGCGGCATCATCTCCGCCGTACCGTTGAGCTTCATGGTGCAGGAGCCGAGCGGAATCATGGTCCGGTCGAGCGCGAGATCGCGGTCCGCCAACCGGCGCAGATAGCGCAGCATCTCCGTCTCCGAACGGTGCTCGACGAAAACGGGATGAGTCATGAATTCCGTCGTGCGGCGGAGCGCCGGCGGAATTGCATTCGCTGTATGGCATGCGACGAAAGCGAACGAACCGGCCTCGCTATTCCGGCCTGCATCCTTGGCGCCGAACGCCGCCCAGACGCTTTCGACTATATCCGGCGTCGTGGTTTCATCGACGCTGATTCCAATTCTGCGGGGTAATTCCCCGTTGGCACTGAAACGCCGGAGGTTGATTCCCCGCTCCAGCGCGCGATCGATGATCCCGTCCTGCCGATCGCCGACATCGATCGTGATCGTATCGAAGTAATGCGTCGTCAACACGTTCCAGCCGCGGCGTTGCAGACCGCGCGCCAGGGTCGCGGCCCAGTGCGCGACGCGCGAGGCGATCTGCCGCAGACCGCCGGCCCCGTGATGGATGCTGTACATCGATGCAATCACGGCCAGCAGTACCCGCGCCGTACAGATGTTGGAGGTGGCCTTTTCACGCCGGATATGCTGCTCGCGGGTTTGCCGCGTCAGGCAGTAGGCGTTACGGCCCCGGCTGTCGATGCTGACGCCTGCCAAACGGCCGGGCAGCGCCCGCTGATAGGCCGATTTGGCCGCGATATACGCCGCGTGCGGGCCGCCGAATCCCATCGGCACGCCGAACCGCTGCGTCGAGCCGAGCGCGATGTCCGCGCCGAACTCTCCCGGCGGCACCAGTAAAGCCAGCGCCAATGGATCGGCGGCCATGACGGCCACAGCGTCGTGAGCATGCAGGCGTTTGATCCGTTCGCCGTGGTCGACGATGCTTCCGGACGAACCACGGTATTGAAACAGGGCGCCGAATACCGCGCCAGGATCGAGATCCGCGGGATCGCCGACGATGACAGTCCAGCCCAGCGGCTCGGCCCGGGTCTTGACGACGGCAATCGTCTGCGGATGGCAATCGCGATCGACAAAGAAGCTATCAGCTCGCGATTGCGTCACTCGCTGCGCCATGGCCATGGCTTCAGCGGCAGCGGTTGCTTCGTCAAGCAGCGAGGCGTTGGCAATTTCGAGCCCCGTCAGGTCAACGATCATGGTCTGAAAATTCAAGAGGGCTTCGAGCCGCCCCTGACTGATCTCCGGCTGATACGGCGTGTAAGCCGTGTACCAGGCCGGGTTTTCCAACACGTTCCGTTGGATGACCGCGGGCAGATGGGTGCCGTAGTAACCCTGGCCGATCAGCGACGTCATCGGGCGGTTGCGGGATGCTACGCCGCGCATCTTCGCCAGCAGCTCCGGCTCAGACAGCGCAGGACCAAGATCCAGCGGTCGCGCTTGGCGGATATCGCCGGGGATGGCCTCGCCGATCAAGGCGTCGAGCGTCGGCGCCCCGACGACCCGCAACATGCGGCGGACGTCATCCGACGACGGGCCCAAATGCCGGTGCCGGAATTGGAAAGGATCGAATGACGTTTTGACGGCCATCGCCACGCCTTGATATTTTGCGTCTCTGAAATCGGTCGGCACGCGGTTCATCCGAGCAACTCCTTGTAGGCCGCTTCATCCATGAGCGCGTCGACTTCGGATGGATCGGTAAGCTTCAATTTGTAGAACCAGCCGGCGCCCATCGGATCGGAATTGACCAGCGACGGATCGGCGACGATCGCCGAGTTGGCCTGCACGACCTCGCCGCCGACCGGCGCATAGACCTCTGAGGCCGCTTTGACCGATTCCACCACGGCCGACGCCGCGCCCTTTTCAAAGCGCTTGCCGACTTCCGGCAATTCGACAAACACCAGATCGCCGAGCTGCTCCTGGGCGTGCTGCGTGATGCCGACCCTGGCCGCGTCGCCTTCAATGCGAACCCATTCATGCTCCGATGTGAATTTCAGCATTGCAGAATTGCTCCGAGTTATGTGCGCTTATATCGATGCGGGACGTACGGCAGCTGCGTCACTTCGACCGGCAGCCGGTTACCGCGCACGTCTGCAAACAACAGTGTGTCCGGAACAGACAACGCGCGTGGCACGTAACCCATGGCGACGGGACCCGCTGCCGAGGGACCGAAGGTGCCGGACGTGACCGTGCCGACCGATTGCGACGCGGAAGCATCCGCGTACAGCAAAACACCGGCGCGCACTGGCGTGCGCCCGCGCGGCTTCAGCCCTACGCGGCACCGCGGCGCGCCGCGCGCAAGCTGCTCCAGGACCACATCTGCACCGGGAAAATTGCCGGTTCGCGCGCCGCCGTCGCGGCGAATTTTGGGTATCGCCCAGTCCAGCGTCGCTTCGACCGGCGTCGTGCTCTCGTCGATATCGCAACCGTAAAGGCAGAGCCCAGCCTCGGTCCGCAGGCTGTCGCGTGCGCCGAGACCAACGAGCGTTACCGCCTTATCCGCGAGTAGCGCGCGCGCGACTTTTTCCGCATCGCGCGCGGGAATGCTGATCTCGAAACCGTCTTCGCCGGTATAGCCGGAGCGGCTGACCACGCAGCTCGCGCCTGCGACCGAGGCCGGCCGAATATCCATGAACCGCATCGACGCGGACGACGGTGCGAGCCGCAGGAGCACCGCTTCCGCGGTTGGGCCTTGCAACGCCAGCAAGGCGCGGTCTTCCAGCACGTCGACCGTGTAGGCATCCGACAGGGCGTCATGCAGATGCCGTCCATCGACGTCCTTGCGGCTGGCATTGACGATGAGCGCCAGATACTCGCCGCATTGACCGATCATCAGATCGTCGATGATGCCGCCGCGGCTGTTGGTGAAAAACGCATAGCGCTGCCGTCCCGGCGCAAGGCCGAGCACATCGGCCGGCACGATACGTTCGAGGGCCTCGGCGGCGTCGGCCACACTGCCGGAACGCGGGCGCAATGCGATCTGCCCCATATGCGAGACATCGAACAGACCGGCGGCGATGCGAGTGTGCAGATGCTCCTTGAGGACGCCCAGCGGGTAATGGATGGGCATTTCGTAGCCGGCGAACGGCGCCATGCGGGCGCCCATCTCCAGGTGCAGCGCATAGAGCGGCGTGTGCCTGAGCGCGGATGCCTTCTGGGCGGGCTGCGCCATCATCGTCCCGCCCGCCCGCGGTTGCCCGGCCCGGTCGGATCGAAATCGGACGCGCGGCGCCAACCGATCGGCAAAAGACCAATCGGCAAGCCACGCATCTGATCGGCAAAATCGAATTTCGGCATCGGGCACCGCACCAGCTATGCGCTGATTGATCTGGTGCCCCCTCTGTATCTTTGCCTGAGAATGTTATCCCGTCGGCGGACGCCAGCATGCGTCTCTTTCCAGAGTCTTATGGTGCGATTGCGCGGTTCATCTGCCTGAGAGTTTCCGGGGCGGTTGCTCCTTCGGCGCCGGCCAACAGCCGACCTCTCCCGCGGCAATGCGAGATTTACAAACATCGACTCCTCTGCATGAACTGATGATTCTCTAGCCGACGGCGAATGTCTTGTCACTAAGTTTCAGTGACGCACCGGCCCATGTTGCACCGGAAATTTCTTGCCGACCCGGAACTTTCCATAGCCGGCTCAAAGCAGCGATGCGCTCAGAAATCGACACGCGGCGTCTCCGGAATCTAATGCTCGAACAGAGTCCAGAATGATGCCGCATGCGTCTGCGAATACCACGCCTCGACCTGCGTCAGCGCCGCGGGGACACCCGTTTCGCTGTTCTCGTCGTCCGGCATCAGGCTGGCAAAGACCGACGCTACCTTCCGACTTCCCCGAATGGCGGCGTCACCTGCTGACCGATCCGCAGACGTCGGGAGTGCTGATTGCCTGCGATCCCGGTCGTGCGGCGGAAATTGCACGTACGATTGCCGATGCAGGATTTCCGCGCGCCTGCATCATCGGCCATGTCGAGGCCGGTCCACCGTCAATCACGATCAGGTCCTGACTGCGCTAGCCCAATCTCACAAGTGGCCGTTGCGATCACGACTGCGTCCTCCGCCACGCTGTCACACGCTGTCGCATTGAACGCTGCAGCGGCCCGGCGTAGGATCGTTGCAAACGGCCCATCGGGCCGGCGTCACCGGGGAGTAAAATGCGCAAGATTCAATGCGGCTTATTGGCTTTGCTCGGCGCAATTCTCGTCGTGCAAGCGTCCGACGTGAGATTCGCACAGGCCGCAGACAAAGTGGAGATCGCGGTGATCGTCCCGCTGTCGGGACCGAATGCGAGCGTCGGTGAAATGATCGTCAATGCCACCAAGCTTGCGGTCGAGGACGTCAACGCTGCCGGCGGCATCAAATCGCTCGGCGGCGCCAAGCTCACCCCGATCATCGCCGACGCCACCAACGATCCGCAGGGCGCGATCACCACCAGCGAGCGCGTGCTGACCCAGAACAAGGTCGCCGGCGGCTACGGCCTGGCGCTGTCGCCGCTCACCACTGCGGCGCTGCCTTCGTTCGTCAAGCACCACGTCGCCGTGGTCACCTCGGCGATCAGCGACACGCTGGTGACGCCGAACAACGGCGGTTATCTGTTCCAGATTGCTCCGAAAGGCTCCGCGTTCGGCAATCAGGAGGTCAAATTCCTCGAGTTTCTCAATGAAAAATACAAGATGGGGATCACCAAGGCGGCGATCCTCTACGTCAACAACCCTTACGGAATCGCGACCGCGAAGGGCATCGAACAACTCGCCCAGAAAGCCGGCCTCGAAGTCGTGCTCAACTCCGCCTATCCTGAGAGCATCACCGACGCCAGTCCCCTGGTTTCCAAGATCCAGCAATCGAGCGCTCAGGTTCTGTTCCCGGTCTCCTATATCACCGACGCGAGCCTGATCCTCACCGCACTCCGCAGCGCCGATTCCCACGTGCTGGTGATCGGCGGCGGCGCCGGCTTCATCTGGCCGCCAATCGGGCAATCGCTGGGCGCCAAGGTGAACGGACTGACCAGCGTCGCTTCGTGGAACCTGGATTCAAAGAACGTCAAGGCCGATCCCAAGCTCGACGGCGTCACCGCGCGCTACCTGAAATCGTTCGGCACCTTCATGCCGGAGCAGGCCGGCGAAGCTTACGCGGGCATCTCGGTGCTGGCGGCAGCCATCGAGGCAGCGGGCTCCGACGATCCGGCCAAGGTGCGCGACGCGCTGGCCAACCTTCATGTCACCAAGGGCGGCGGCGCGATGATGCAGCCGGGCGAAGTCGAGTTCGACGCCAACGGTGCCAACAAGCAGGTCTTTGCGGTGATGATCCAATGGCAGGGCGGCGTTCCGCGCACCGTGTTCCCGGAAAGCGTCGCAACGGCCGAGGTGGTGAAGCCGTAAGCATCCCGCCCGCTCCTTCGTCGCAATGTGCTTTAGCCGCACGACGGGGTACCTGACGGCCGCGGGGGCGGCGCCATGATCTTTCTGCAGTCGATCGTCAATGGGCTCCTGATCGGCGGCGTCTACGCGCTGGTCGCCGTGGGCCTCAACCTGATGTTCGGCGTCATGAAGCTCGTCAACTTTGCGCACGGCGAGTTTCTGATGGCCGGCATGTATGTCGCCGTGTGGCTCGCGGGCCTCGGCATGCTGCCGGGCCTGTTCGGCATCTATTGGGTCGCAATTCCGACCATGTTCGTCATGGCAGCGGTCGGTTTCGCCTTCTATCTGCTGCTGCTCGACCGTGCCGCGCGATTTGGCGAGTCGCCGCAGATCCTGCTCACCATCGGGCTTTCGATCGGCGCCCAAGGGCTGGCTCAGGTTCTGCGCGGCTCCGGCTTCAAGCTGGTGCCGAACCCGATCAACGGCGCCGCGATCCATCTCGGCGGCCTCAACCTGCAGCTCGGACCCGCCGTAGCCTTCACGGTGGCGCTGATCGTCACCATCGTGATGGCAGCGGTGCTGCGCGGGACGCGGTTCGGCAAGAGAGCGCGCGCGGTCGCCGAGAGCGTCGAAACCGCGGAAATGCTCGGCGTCGACGCGCGCCGCGTCTACCTGGTGTCGACGTCGATCGCCATCGGACTGGTCGGGCTCGCCGGCGCGCTGCTCATCCCGTACCACTACACATTTCCGAACGTCGGCCAGAATTTCGTGGTGGTAGCGTTTCTCGCCATCGTGATCGCCGGCCTCGGCAATGTCGTCGGAGCAGTGTTCGGCGGCTTGCTGATGGGCGTCATGCAGTCGCTGACCGCGTCCTATTTCGATCTCGATCTGTCGACGGCGGCGATCTATGTGGTGTTCCTCGCCGTGCTGTTGCTGCGCCCGCAAGGGTTGTTTACGCGCGGGAGGCGTACGCTGTGAGGCTTGTCGTCATCGGCGTCGTCTGGGCGATCGCCGCCGTGGCCGGCGTCGCGATCGAAAGCGATTATCTGGTGAGCGTCGCGACGGCGATGGTCTTTCTCGGCCTGTGGGCGCAGAGTTGGAACGTGCTGTCCGGCTTAACCGGGAACATCTCGCTCGGCCACTCGGCCTTCGTAGCGGTTGCCGCCTACGTCACGGTGATCCTTCAACAGAAAGGGCTGTCGCCGCTCATTGGCGGCGTGCTGGGCGTTGCGGCTGCGGTCGTTCTTGCCGCGATCATCGGCGCGGCGACGTTGCGGCTGCGCGGGCCCTATTTCACCTTGGCGACGCTTTCGGCGGCGGCCGTCGTGCTGTCGCTGATCCTGCACTATTCGGATCTCACCGGCGGTCCGAGCGGCATAGCCATCACCTTCGCTCATGATGCGCCGCTGGAGCTCGAATTCACTAATGTGCGCGCGTATTACCTGATCGCGACGGCGCTGCTCGCCGCGGTCACCATGTTCATCAGCCTGATCAGACACAGCAGGCTCGGATTCTATGTTGCCGCCATTAAGAGCAGTGAGGAGGCTGCCGCGGCGGCGGGCGTGCGCGTCGCCCTCGTCAAGGTGACGGTATTCTGCCTGAGCGCGGCGTTCACCGCGCTCGGCGGCGTGGTCTATGTGTTCTATATCGGCTTCGCCGATCCGAATTTCCTGTCCGGCCTCACCCTGTCGATCCAGATCGCGCTCACGGCGGTGGTCGGCGGCACCGGTTATCTGGTCGGTCCAATCGTGGGCGCTATCTTCTACGAGGCGCTCGACGCCGCCGCCAACGCCGCGTTCGGCGCCGCCGGCGGCTGGGATGTCATGATCCTCGGATTTTCCGTGGTTGCGATCGTGCTAACCGAGCCGCGCGGGCTTTGCGAGATGGCGGTCAGGCTGGCGCGCGCGATCGCCGACCGCGTGCAGAGCGCCACGGCATGAGCGCGCTGCTCGAGCTCAGCGACATTTCCAAGTCATTCGGCGCCGTGCGCTCGCTCGCCCGCGTCAGTTTCGCCATCGCAGACTGCGGCATTGTCGGTTTGATCGGCCCCAACGGCGCCGGCAAGAGCACCCTGATCAACGTGCTCACCGGGGTCTATGCACCGGATTCCGGCAGCGTCCATTTTGCCGGCCGCGAGCTTACCGGCCTGCCGACGGCGCAGCGGGCGCGGCTTGGCCTAGTGCGCACGTTCCAGCGTCCGACGCCGATTCTCGATATGTCGTGCGTCGAGGGCGTCATGATCGGCGGTCTGGTGCGCGGCCTGACAATTGCGCAAGCGCGCGGCGAGGCGCTCGACACCCTGGCTCTGCTCGGCTTGCGTGACGCCGCCGATCAATCGCCGCGCAAATTGCCGACCGGCCACTTGAAGCTCATTGATTTTGCCCGCGTGCTGATGTTGGCGCCGCGGCTGGTGCTGCTCGACGAGCTGATGGCCGGACTGTCGGCCGGCGAACTCGCGCAGGTGCTCGCCGCCATCGAGGAGCTGGCGGAGCAGGGCGTCGCGTTTCTGGTCGTCGAACATCTCATGGACGTGATCAAGCGCCTGGCCCGCCATCTCGTGGTGCTGGAAGCCGGCACGATCGTCGCCGAAGGCGAGCCGAACGAAGTGATCCGCGATCCGCGCGTCATCGAAGCCTATCTGGGGAAGGAAGAGACCGACCTTGCCCATGCTTGAGGTTTCCGGGCTCAAGACCGGTTATGAAGGCATCGAGGTGGTTCATGGCGTCGACCTCGTGGTCGACGAAGGCGAGAGCGTGTGCGTGCTCGGCGCCAATGGCGCCGGCAAGTCGACCACGTTGCGCGCCATCATGCGGCAGCTTCCCTGCTGGCAGGGCAACGTCCGTTTTCTCGGTCATGATCTTCGCAACGCCAGGCCTTCCGTTCCGGCGCATCTCGGGCTCGGCTACGTTCCCGAAGGCCGCGGCATGCTGGCATCCCTGACGCTGCGTGAGAACCTAGAGATCGGCGCCTATCCGTCGCAGGCGCGCGGGACGTTCTCTGCAAATCTCGACCGCGTTCTCGGTCTTTTTCCGGCGTTGCGGCCGCGCCTGAGCGACATCGCGGCTAACCTCTCCGGCGGTCAGCAGCAGATGTTGGCCATCGGCCGCGCCTTGATGAATTCGCCACGGCTGCTCATGCTCGACGAGCCTTCCCTGGGCCTCGGCCCGCAGATCGTCAGCCAAGTCTATGCCGCCTTGGTTGAACTGAAAAAGGCCGGCCAGGCGATCCTGCTGGTTGAGCAGGCCGTCGGCAAGGCGTTGGCGCTCAGTGACCGCGCCTATGTGCTCGATCGCGGCCGCGTCGTGCTCACCGGGCCCAGCGATCGGGTGAAGAACGACAAGCTCTTGCGCGACGCCTATCTCGGACTTTGACACCGTTGCGAAACTGATCGGGAGATCCGCCAGATGAGTGCTGCGCCCATCAACCTAAGCCTTGCCGGCATGCGCGCCCTGGTGACGGCCGGCGCCTCCGGCATCGGCCTTGCCATCGCCGAAGCGCTGATCGCCAGCGAGGCCCGCGTTCATGTCTGCGATGTCTCCGGCGATTTTCTCGCCGCGTTCCGTAAGAGCCACCCCGAGGCAGGCGCCAGCCGCGCCGATGTCGCAAGCGAGGCCGATGTCGAGCGGCTTTTCATCGAGGTCGATAAACGTCTCGGCGGCCTCGACGTCCTCGTCAATAATGCCGGCATTGCCGGTCCGACCGGCGGGGTCGACGAGATTGCGCCGGCCGACTGGCGCCGCACGATCGATGTCTGTCTCACCGGCCAGTTTCTATGCGCGCATTTCGGCGTGCCGATGCTCAAGGCCGCCGGCGGCGGTGCGATCGTCAACATGTCTTCGGCCGCCGGTCGGCTCGGCTATGCGTTTCGCACGCCCTATTCCGCCGCCAAATGGGGCGTCATCGGCCTGACCCAGAGCCTCGCCAAGGAGCTCGGGCCGGCAAACATCAGGGTCAATGCCATTCTGCCCGGCATCGTCGCCGGCCCGCGGATGGAGAACGTAATTGCGGCGCGCGCCGGACAGCTCGGCGTCACCTACGCCGAGATGGAAAAGACCTATCTCGATCGCGTCTCGCTGCGCCGCATGGTCACCGCGCAGGACGTTGCCGCGACCGTGGTCTTTCTTGTTTCCAGCGCCGGACAGAACATTTCCGGACAATCGATCGGAGTCTGCGGCAATGTCGAAGCGCTGTGAGAGGGTCTCCGCATGAGCAAGATCGCCATCGTCGGCACGGGATTCATCGGCCGCGCCTGGGCCATCAGTTTCGCGCGGGCGGGCCATGACGTCGCGCTGTGGGACGCAGCGGCGACGGCGCCCGCCGCAGCGCTCGCCTACATCGATACGATTTTGCCCGACCTTGCAGACAACGATCTCCTCAGCGGCGCCACGCCTACTCAAGTCCGCGCCCGCATGCACATCGCACCGACGCTCGAGCGAGCCCTCGACGGAGCCGATCACGTCCAGGAGAACACGCCGGAAGACGTCGAGGTCAAGCGACGGATCTTTGCGCGCCTCGATGCCGCGGCGATGCCGCAAGCCATCTTGGCCAGCTCGACCTCGGCCATCCTGCCCTCGCAATTCACCGAAGCCCTTGCCGGCCGCGCGCGCTGCCTGGTCGTTCACCCGCTCAATCCGCCCTACGTCATTCCGGCGGCTGAAGTGGTGCCGGCACCGTGGACCGCCTCGGCAGCGGTCCGGCGCACGGCCGATTTCCTCAGCGCCGCCGGTCACGCGCCCATCGTCATGAAGCGCGAGCTCGACGGTTTCGTCATGAACCGCATGCAGGGCGCTCTGCTGGAGGAAGCCTTCCGCCTGGTGGCGGACGGCTATGCCAGCGTCGAAGACGTCGACATCGGCATTCGCGAAGGCCTGGCGCTGCGCTGGAGCTTCATGGGACCGTTCGAAACCATCGATCTGAACGCGCCGGGCGGCGTGCGCGATTATGTCGAGCGCTATCAGCCTATCTACAAGGGGCTGTTCGCTGCCATGCAGCGCCGGGTCGACTGGAGCGGTCCGGTGATCGACACGATCGAGGCCGAACGGCGCATAAAACTTGGCGCCGGCCGCTTGCGCGAGCGCCAGGTCTGGCGCGATCGCCGCCTGATGGCACTGGCCGCGCACAAGCGCGAGGCGGCGCGGGAGATCGGCTCGTAGGCAGTGCCGCCGGCTGGCATGGCGCTGTTAGGTGGGGTTTCATAGGGAGCAGGGGCAGGATCCCTGCGGGGAAGACCATTCACTGAATGCGCTGCTTAGCTGTGCGAGCGCTTCCGTGCCACTTTTCATGTTGTTCGGTAAGGGCAAAGGTATCCGAGGCGACAACACGGTCGCGGCCGGTGCTCTTGGCCTCGTACATGGCCATGTCTGCGCGCCGCAGCAGGCTATCGACAATGTCGCCGCCCTCCCATTCAGCAACGCCAAAACTGCATGTGATTGCAGAAATGCCTACCTGGGGGAAGCGAAGATTCTTGATTGAACATCGCAGATTCTCGGAACGTTCAATCGCATCGGCGAGTTCGCAATGTTCGAGCGAACAAAATTCTTCGCCGCCAAGCCTGCCCAGGATTCCACCGAACACGGCCTTTGCGGCTGAACTAATGCCGGCCAATACAACATCGCCCGCTTCGTGCCCGTGCGTGTCGTTGATGAGTTTGAAATGATCGATATCGAATATCACGGCCGAAAGAGGCTTGCCGGCATCAGCCGCTCGACATGCTTCCGCGGCATCGTCGAAAAAAGCACGGCGATTAAGAAGACCAGTGAGGAAATCGGTGGTGGCGTATTTGATCAGATCGCGCTGTACCAAAGAGAGGCGATCGGCTGCTCGTAATCGAGCGCGAAGCTCCTCGGGAAATGGCGGCTTTCGAATGAAATCGTCTGCGCCATTGTCGAGCGCTTGAATGACTAGGCCGTAGTCTTGGGTGGATGACATGACGATGATGAATAGTGCACGACGAGACCCCGCCAACTTGCGAGCCGCTGCGCAAAGTTGGAGCCCGGAAATATCTGCCAACTGCACGCTTGTGATGAGCGCATCAACAGCATCGTCGATGCTGATGCATTCGAGTGCCGCTTTTCCCTCGCCGAAGGGCAGCACGTGATGCCCGCCCTCGGCAATCAACTCCGTCATGGCCCGCCGCACTGCGCGGCTCGGGTCGACCAGCACGACACGCATAGCCGCTCCAACGATTCCACGTGGGTTTGCGCCGCTCGAATTAAAAATCCATTAAGTCTTTTGTGCCGCCATGTTTCGAAGTCGAAACTCCGACTTCCGTGCGGTCTTGCCATTGGTATCTCATATTCAATTCCCCAAAAGCGTTGTTTTAACGCCGCGCGGTCCTTGGGGCAGCGCAGGATTACGGTGACCGTGCACTTAATTTACACTGCATCCGGATACGGCGATCGTTTCGCATGGCCCGCCTCGCTCGCCTCGTCGTTCCCGGCCATCCGCACCATGTCACCCAACGCGGCAACGGGCGCGCGCGCCGCCTGCTACGCCGAAAGAGTCTCGATCGGCAGCTCGATATCGGCGTGAAAGCCGGTGGGCGGATAATTCAGCAGGCTGATTTGGCCGCCCAGCTCGTCCGTGATCGCACTCTCGATCAGCCGTGAGCCAAAGCCGGGCGACCGCATGACCTTCGGCGGCGGCCCGTTGCGTTCGCGCCAGACGACCGAAAGATATCGCCGGCCGTCACGCTCCGACTGCCGCCATCTCACGACGAGCCGGCCGCCGCTCTGCGACAGTGCACCGTGTTTGACCGCATTGGTGGCAAGTTCGTGAAAGACCAGGCCCAGGCTCAACGCCGCCTTGGGCGTGAGCAGGATGGGAACCGGCGAAGTTTCAAACGCAATCTGATGGCTCATATAGGGCTTGAGTTCTGCGCCGATGACATCGTCGAGCGAGGCATGCTCCCACCCCGAACTCGTCAACAGATCATGGGTGGCGGAAAGCGCCGGCAGCCGCCGATTGAAGGCGTCGGGAAGCTCCGCGGGTTGCTTGGTCTTGAGCGTCATCAGCGCCAGCGACTGCACCGTCGCCAGCGTGTTTTTGACCCGATGGTTCAGCTCGTTGATGAGAAAGGCCTGCTGTTCCTGGGCGTTCTTAAGCTGCGTGATGTCGGTCACGATGCCGATCAGCCGACTGACCTTGCCATCGCGGAAAACGAACTCCGCCCGGACCAGCAGCCAGTGCACCGACTGATCGAGCCAGCGATAGCAAAACTCCAGTTCAAATTGCCGCTGGCCCGCCGCGAGCGCATATTCCGCGGCTTCACGGAGACGTTGCCGCTCGCCGGGCAAATAGCCGGCGCGGATCTGCTTGACGCTCGGCGTGTTGTCGGGCGGAAAGCCGAGCACGCGGTTGAGCTCCGGCGATCCGACCAGGGTTTCGCTGCCCGGCTTGTATTCCCAGACGCCCATTTTGCCGGCCTCGATGGCGAGGCGTAACCGCGTTCCGCTGCGCAGCAGGGCGTCCGCCGTTCGTTTTTGTTCCGTGATGTCCTGAATGGTCCCGGCATAGCGGATCGCTTGTTCCTTGCCGTCGACTGGCGCAAACACGGGTTCGCCATGCGCCAGGATCCAGTGCAGCGAGCCGTCCGGCCGGATGATCCGAAATTCATAGGGCGTCTTTTCACGGATTGCCGGATCGCGGGCGCGCCGCGACAAATCCGCGGTCAGGACAAGATCTTCAGGGTGGGTGGCACGGCGCATCTGGGCGAAGGTCACCGGCGCGTTCGGGGGCTCGAAGCCGTAAATTTCCTTGGCACGGGCCGAAAAGACCATTTCGCCGGTCAACAGATTCCAATCCCAGATGCCGAGCTGCGCTGCCTCGATCGCCAGCCGCAGCCGCGCCTCGACTTCCTTTCGCTGGGTAATGTCGCGGCAGACGGTGGCAACGCCGACAATATTTCCGGCGCTGCCGCGGATCGGAGAAACCGTGAGTTCGACGTCGAGACGAACACCGTCCTTGCGCAACCGAACCGTTTCATATTGGCCGTAAAATTCGCCGCGCAGGAGTTTGACGATGGCATCCTGAGACCGCTGCAGCCGGTCCTCCGGAATGATGGTCTGCAGCGATTGGCCGACCATTTCGCTCGCGGAATAGCCGAACAGCCGCTCGGCTTCCGCATTCCAGGACGTGATGAGGCCGCCGGTGTTCCAGCTCCAGATGGCGTCGTGCGAGGCGTTGACGATCGCCGCCATGAGCTGGCGGTCGATATCGTGGGAACCGCCTTGATCGCGAGTTGCAGCGGCGGCGCCGTTGCCCCGCTGGTTGTGGGCTGAGTGCTCGGCCGGGTCGGCAAGCGGCTCGGCTAGGCTCGGCACGCGCCTGTCCATTCGGGTCAGTTCTCTATTCCCGCCGGGTTATATAGGCAAATATGGAGGAGGAACGGTAAATACCGCGGTGATTTTCTCAACAAAGGGTAATTTATCCGTTTTGTTCCGAAACGGCTTCCTGCCGCGCTTAGGGGCCGGTGATCTGGTAGCCGATGTACCAGGAGAACAGATTGGTCGCGGACGCATTCTGCAGGCCAGCGCCGGCGGACGCGAGCAGGTGGTTGTGTTCGTCGAAATCATAGATGGCGCCGATGTTAAAGCCGGTGGTGGCCGCGCCGCTGTCGATGCCACCGAATACGACCGTCGCGGTCTGGTGGAAGATTTCGCCGCCGATCGCCAGTTGTTTGGTCACCTGCCGCTGCAGCAGCCAGCCGAAGAACCAGTAATCGCGATTGAGCGTATCGTCGCCGTGATTGAGCCAGTAACCGCCGCCGCCATAGGTCGTCCAATCGCCGAAGCTCTTTTGTATCCACAGCGGAAAGTAAGCGCGCATATTGCCGGCGCTGAGACCAAGGCTCTCGTTCCCGGTCGGCAGTTCGACCAGCGGATACACGCCGATCATCGGGCGCGAGCCGTTCTTGTCTTCGTCGATGAAACGATACTTGAAGCCCAGCTCGGTATCGCCGTAGCCGAATTGCGAGCGGCCACCGGCCGGATTGTCGAACGCTAGCGGCGCGATGATGTGGACCTGCCCGTTGGGAACCAAGCCGTAGTTGAATTCCCAGGCCGGGCCGACGCCCGCTGTGTCGCCGCTTATCGCCGCGCCGGTTGAGAGCGTATAGAACTCGAAATGCTGATAGGGGACCGGCTCGGGATCGTCGGTCTGAAAGGGCGGCCCGGCGGTTGCGCGGCCTGCCGGCAACCCGGCCAAGGCGGCTGCGATTGCCGCCGCGCGAATGAATACTCCTGGCCGTGCCGCCATTGGGCACCTCCCGCCGCCTCTGGCGCAAAATCGCATTGGCGCGGGCCTCCGTGCAATCCTCATTCGCTTCGCCGGCGCCACGAGCGGCGCAGTCGTCGTACTTCACTGAGCTTGACGCGGCGGCGCGCCGGGGACATTCACCCGGTAATGACATTTGATTCCAGCCGCGACATCGAAATTGCGCCGGCGGCCGATGCGGCGGACCGCCCATGAGTGCGCCGTTGCCGGCCATTCCGGTCGTCGATATCCGCGACGGCGGACCGCCGCGGCACGCCCGGCAAAGCGCGATGCGGGCCCGCGCGCTGCGCGACGCCTGTCTCGACTTTTTCCCGCCCGCGGCGCTGCCGCTGGTGCCGCTGCTTGATTGGCTTTCGCGCCGCTCGCTGGCCCGTTCGCGCTCGCCTTACTTGGCGGAGATCGCGCAGATCGCGGCGGCGCTCGATGTCTCGGGCGTCTGGTTGCTCAACGCCTCGTATCAATGGGGCTGCACGTCGCGGGCGTGCGAATACAATGGCGTGCCTTGGCTCATCCGCACGCTGGATTGGCCATTTATCGGTCTCGGCCGCCACACCGAATTGGCACACATG
>Ga0181532_10001995_pt1 | contig 19291 bp, 18 predicted proteins | sample PEATcosm2014_Bin_33_FD_119768 | JGI IMG/M metagenome (GOLD analysis project Ga0181532, IMG submission 119768) | Peatland microbial communities from MTU Mesocosm Facility, Houghton, MI, USA - PEATcosm2014_Bin11_30_metaG | ecosystem: Environmental > Terrestrial > Soil > Wetlands > Peat | place... | reverse complement strand
CCGGCAGCCCAGGGCGCAGCGGGGAGAGACCGTGACCGATCCCATCACCACTCAGCGCGACGGGCACGTTCTGCTCATCGGGGTGAACCGCCCGGCGAAGCGCAACGCGTTCGATCTGGCGACCATCGATGCGCTAGGCGCCGCCTACGAGATCCTGGGCACCGACGACCAGCTGCGGGCCGGCCTGCTCTTCGCGCATGGCGATCACTTCTCGGCCGGCCTTGACCTGGCCGAGGTCGGCCCGGCGGTGGCCGAGCACGGCCCTGCCGTCATCTGCGGCTCGCACCGCTTCGACCCGTTCGCCGTCTGGCGCGACCCCGTGCCCAAGCCGGTCGTGATGGCGGTCAATGGCATCGCCTACACCCTGTCCATCGAGCTGGCCCTGGCCGCCGATATCGTCGTTGCCGCCGACGACGTCCGGTTCCGCCAGCTGGAAATCGGCCGCGGGATCATGCCGTTCGGGGGCGCGACCTTCCGCGCGCCCGAGCAGCTCGGCTGGGGGAATGCGATGCGCTTCCTGCTGACCGCCGAGGAGTTCGGCGCCGCCGACGCGCTGCGGATCGGCCTGGTCCAGGAGGTCGTGCCGGCCGGCGCGCACGTCGAGCGGGCACGGGAGCTCGCCCAGCTGATCGCCCGGCAGGCACCGCTAGGGGTGCAGGCCACGCTGGCCAGCGCGCGCATCGGCCGGGACCAGGGCCAGGCCGCGGCACGCGACCATATCGCGTCGCTGCTGCCGGGGATCCTGCGCAGCGAGGACGCGGCCGAGGGCCTGCGCAGCTTCACGGAACGGCGCGAGGCCCGCTTCACCGGCACCTGACCGCGGCGCCGCCGTTGCATCGTAAGACACCTTGTCTTACGATGAGCTGATGGCCGAGACAATCACCATCCGTACCGACGACGCTACCGAGCACGCGCTCGACGTGCTGACCGAGGACGGCGCCTCCCGGTCCGCTGCCATCCGTCAGGCGGTACTCGAGGCGGCTGCCCGCCGCGAGCGTGCCGCTGAGATGAGGCGCGCCGTCCTGCGGATGCCACTGGGCGAGCCTGACGGCGTCAATGTGGCCGAGGAGCTGTCCTCGTCGCGCCAGGACGAACGCTGATGATCTACCTCGACTCGGCGGCCGTCGTCAAGCTCGCCCACGCCGAAGCAGAGTCGGAGACGCTGCGTGGCTGGCTCGCGGACCGAGCTGAGATCGGCTGGGTCAGTTCAGTCCTGGTCGAGGTCGAGTCCTTCCGCGCGCTGGCCAGGCATAGCCCGGACGCCATCACCAGATTGCATCCGGTGCTGGATCTGATCGAGCTCGTCGACCTGGATCCCGGAATCCGGATCGTCGCACAGGCCGTCACCCCGGCGACCGTGCGGAGCCTGGACGCCATCCACCTGGCGACGGCCCTGCGCCTCGGCAGGCAGCTGACTTCGTTCGTCACTTATGACAAGCGCCTGGCCGATGCGGCCGCGGCCGTGGGCCTCACCGTCCATGCGCCGTCCCAGTAGGTCTGGGCCAGGCTGGTCGGCGATGTCACGCTCCGCGATGACTTTCTGGGCGGGCAGCCGGACCAGCAGCTCGCCCGGCACGGCATTGCGCTCGCCGAACGCCGCGGCCCGCTCGGCGCCCATATACCGGCTGCCGAGCATGGTGGCCCAGCGCCGCACCGCTTCGAGATCATCGCTGAGCTACGCGCGTCCCTCGATGATGACGAACGAGTACGGAGGCGTCTGGTCGTCCGCGCACAGCACGGCCCGCGGGTCGGCCTGCAGCGCCCGCCCCTTGACGCTGCTCGCCCCGGTGGTCAGCACGATGTCGTCACCGTCCAGCACGAACCAGATCGGCGTGACGGGCGGCCGGCCATCGCGCCTGGTCACGCCCAGCTTGCCGGTCCTGGTCCCGGTCATCAGGAACTCGCGCCACTGCGCGTGCTGGTCGCAGATACCCGCAGCAGGCTTGGGGCCTCATGGCTGCCCTTGGTGCCTGGCCTTCTTGCGGAGCTTGCGGGTGTCGCGCAGCACGGCGAACGGCTCCTGGCCGGGGGGCAGGCCGCCGGCGATGGCGCGGCCGCGCTGCAGCTCGGCGTTGAACTCGGCGCCGAACAGGATGGCCGCGTTGGAGATCCACAGCCAGATCAGGAAGATGATCACCCCGGCGATGCTCCCGTACACCTTGTTGTAGTGCCCGAAGTTCGCCACGTAGAACCACGGCCCGCGGCGATATCCGGCCCGCTCCGGGCCTGCCCGGGCCTCAGGCCTGCGGCTTCGCCGCGCCCGGCGCCGCGGGACTCTGCGCCGCGGGACTCTGCGCCGCGGGACTCTGCGCCGCGGGACTCTGCGCCGCGGAGGCGGGCCGGCCGGCGAAGCCGGGCGTGGCCCGCTCGATCGCGGCCCAGCCGCTGTCCTCGGCCCGCTCGGCCCGCTCGGCCGCTCCGCCGCCGCGAATCCCGAAGAGCCGCTTGGCGACCAGCAGGTAGGCGACGATGAGCAGGTTGACGATCAGCGCGAGGATCTTCAGCCAGCTCACGCTCTTGGTCAGCTCATAGATCTCATACGGGACGAAGACGGCCGTCTCCACCAGCGTCAGGTACTCCGCCCACCGGCGGGCCAGCCACAGGCCCACCGCCTCGATCGCCTGGATCGCCGCGTACGCCGCGACGACCGCGCCGAGCAGGTAGAGGTTCGCGATGCTGACGGCGAACAGCCGCCGCAGATCGTGCACGATGCCGTGGTTGCTGTTATTGACCGGCCCGCCGAGGCCGCCCTGCACGTCCTTCAGGATGCGGGTGAAGTCCTCGTTCAGCATGGCCTTGTTGTGCGCGAACAGGAAGATCGCGACGGCGAGCAGGCCGAGCACGAGGAAATGGACAACCCTGTCCACGGCGATCAGCCGGAGCACGTAGCGGTCCCGCAGCGGCCGGCCCCGCAGCGGCAGTTCCACCTCGTCGCGGCGCGGCGGGTACGGGGCGGCCGGCTCGGACGGCGGGGTCAGCGCGACCCATGAGTCGCAGCGCAGGCACCGGTACCAGCGCAGGCCGTCGGCGTCCCTGGCGAACAGGGCATCCTCATCCCGCAGCCGGGCGGCGTCGGTGCCGAGCAGTTCGTGGCCATGCAGGCCGCAGCCGATCAGCTCGTACCGCAGCTTCGGCCGGTAGCGCCGGGGCCGCTCCGTTCCGGGGGCGGCTACCAGCCCGGCCGGAGAGTCGCCTTCGCTCATCGCCGTGGGGTACCCCTCATTCGCCGGACCTAACGAAACCTACCCCGCGAGCGGACCGGGCGGGCACGCTGCGTGACGTGGGCCGGACCGGCGAGCCGTCAGGACACCGCGACATGCAGGTGAGCGGCCGACAGGGGCGCGCCGAATACGTCGATCGCCGCGATGCCGGCCAGCACGGCCACGGTCCACCGGCGGCGGGCCGCCGGGGAGCGCAGGAACTGGCGCCCGGCCAGCGCGAGCAGCACGCCCTCGAGCAGGAACCACGGCTCGAACACGGTGAGATCCCCCAGCGCGGCGGCGTGCTTCTGCGCGGCCGTCCAGCCCGCGACCGGATAGGTCACCGCGCCGTGCGCGCCGCCGACATGCGGGCCCCTGGTGACCAGGCCGAGCAGGCCGTGCGACGCGCAGACGACCGCCCCGGCCCAGACGGGCGCGAGCACCGCCAGGGACCGCACCCAGGCGGTCATCATCGCCTGCGACTCGCGCTTCGTCTCCCCGCGCTGAGCTGCCCGGAGCTGGCCCGGTGCCGCCCGCCGCGGCGGACCAGCGGCCAGCGGAAGCAGGCAGCCCGCTGCTACTTGGCCCGCGCCAGGCAGCGGGCAGCCGAAGCGGGCGGGCAGGGGGCCTGAACGCTCTGCCAGCATGAGCAGGTCAGGGCGGGCCCTGATCAGGGCTCACGGTCATCCGCCGCAGTACGTCGGCCCGCAGCGTGCCGACGTGAATGCCGGCCACCGTCAGCGCCTGCACCGCCTGGCTTCCTGGCTGGTCGATGATGCCGAGCAGCAGGTGCTCAGGCGAGACGTGATGGTGCCTGAGCCGCTCCGCCTGCCGTTGCGCTAGCTCAAACGCCCGGCGGGCGTTGCTGGTCAGCCGGACCTCACCGGTCGCATCGGGAGCGACGCGCTGCCCGGTACCGGCCTGGTCCGGCAATCCGGCGCCGGCCGTCAGGCCGGATGCAAGCCCCGCGGCATCAGGGTCGGCGCCGGCCGGGGCGAGCGCATCGGCGTCCGGCGCATCGCGCTGGGCAGCGTCGCCGCGCGGTATGCGGGCGCGCAGGTCGGCAGCGCGCACTCCGGCCGCATGCAGCGCGTCAGCAGCATGGCTGGGCCGGGCCAGCAGGCCGAGCAGCAGGTGCTCGGTGCCGACCTCCTGCTGGCCGGCGTCGGCGGCCTCATCCCTGGCCTGCGCGACGGCCGCTCGCGCGTCCTGGTGGAATCGCTCGAACATCCGCTCTTTCCGTTCGCCCGCCGATCACTCGCCGCCACCTGGCGGCCCGCTCGCCGCGGTCTGCGGCAGCGCGGGCAGATTCCGATTGTCGCCAATTCCGGCCGGTGTGTCAGGGCCATCATCGATGACAAGTGGTCATCGCTGCCGGGCAGGCCCGCTGAATGGTGCTGCGCTGTCACCTGACTCGCGTGGCCGGACCTGTATTCCTCAGCGCTCGGCCAGGCGAACACCGGACAGCACTCCCGGGTCGGCGCTGGCTGACCGAGTTCTCACCGGCCGCATGACTCGATGCTGAAGTAGTCGCCGTCGTCGAAGTCGGGCTGCGCATCAGTGGCTGTCGCGAAATGGCCGGAAGACGTCCCGGAGGGTCTGTGCCAGCTGAGGGTGCCCAGGAGCAGGTCCCGGCTGAAAGCAGTCTGCCCGTCGCTGGTGGTGCTGCATCGGGTCCGGGCCGCGGCCGGGCATATGCACCAGGTGCACGAGCTGGCCATCCAGGTTGGCACGCAGGTGGGTCAGTCGGCCCAGCCGGGCCTGGAACCGTGCCACGTCGAAGGCCCGCCAGTCCGACAGCGGCGCGCTCAGCCAGCGTCCGGGCACACCGCGCTCCCACCCGTCGCCGTCAGGCAGGGCGAGGCGGCTGCGGGCAAGCCGCTCCCGGAGGTCGGCCATCGCGCCATCGTCGAAAGCAACACGGAACGGATCGACCGCCAGCGCGTTACTCACCCGCCCATCATGCCAGCCGCCCCAGCCCGGTAAGTTCAGCGTCACTTACTGTCATCGGTGAGTCAGGACATCTTCGTGATCAGGTCCACGCGAATGACAGGATTCTCCGCCGGAAGCCGGCCGTCTCCGCGGAACCCGGACGTTTGCGCGGGTGCTGCCTGCAGAGTTGCGAGCGCTCCTATGTGCCGTCCCAGCTGCCCGGTACCGATCGAGTTCCAGTCTCCCTGGAGCCGAGCTGGCGGATGCATGCGGATTGTCAGGTAACCATGCGCGACCCGGCCGCTGGCGACTTGCAGGCGGGCATAAGACACGCTGGAACCCAGCCCAAGCGGTGGCTTGCGGAGGAAGTCGTCCATCGAGCTGAGAACGTTCAGGAACGCGCCCGGCCGGTCCTGCCATCGGAAGCGGATTCGAAGCAGCGGGCACTGAACCATCGGTCCGAGCTGCTCCCTGGTCACTGTCTCATCGACGAGGATCGACACCTGGTCGGCAGCTGCCCTCTCATGCTCGGGACCAGGGCTGCCAGCACGGGCCGGCTGCTGCGGTGGCTGGTGGTCATCATCCCGAGCGTTACCAGTGCGGTCGCTCCGTGTGTCATGCGCCAGCGCCACGAGCACTGCTGTTCCATGCAGCAGCGCATAGTTCATGTGGGCGAGCTGGAAGCGTGACCGGTCAATCGGTAGCTGCTGGAGGATGTCGTTCTCGATGTTGCTGCGAGCATCGGCGCAGATTGCCAGCATCCGCCACGTGCGAGCGTTAGCCTGCTCGGCCTGCATCCCGGAAATCAGATGGACTTCCGATCCGCCGACCACTTGTGACCAGTCGCTTTCTTCGCTCGCAGCGTGGCTCTGCCTGGCCGGGGCCTGCGTGATAACTCTCGGACGGACTGTGGGGACGGCCTGTACTGCGATCGTGTGCCCGCGACTCTCCGCGGGCCCGATCTGCTGGCGAACTGCCTCAAGAAACTCGGTAAGCCGACCGATGTCCTTGGTGTCGCGCAGCGCTACTCTCAGCCGAGCCCATTGCATGTCATCCTGGTCGGCGACAGGTGCCGGAATGGGCAGCTGGGCTTCCAGCACGATTAGCTTGTTCTTCGCTGCCTCGATGACGGCGATTAGCGGATGCTGGATTATCGTCGGCATTTCATCGGGGCAGACGCCGATAAATATGTCAACCGTGCTGTTTACGTTATCCATGGGAGCGAGACGGTCAGGATCAAGATTGAGGTCGTTAACCTGGCGCACGTTTTCGCCGGTCGCCCAGTTTTCATCCGGCTTTTCCCGGAACACTGCGAAGGTTATCGCCTGATGCTCGGTGCCGGAGTGCAGAAGCGCCAGCAGGCTGTTGGACTCGTCCGACGTTACTGAGCCTTGATGCGGACTGAGCAGAGCCTGCAACTGCGGCGACCGGGAGCCGGCTGCCGTCCGGTCGTGAGGTCCCTGCCAGACGACGTAGCCGTAGGCCATCCGGCCGACCATCAGTGCTTCCGCCGTCGTGTTCCGCCAGTAGTCGCTGCGCAGCGCCTCAAAGTGCCGGTAGTTCAGCTTCTCGGTTTCGAACTTGCGGCGCTGCCCGATCCTGAACTCGTCGCTTCCCTCGTTTCTCGGCGACCCCGCCGGTGTCAGCGGGCCATGTCGCATGAGCACGAGCAGAGCTACCTGCGCGGCGCTGCACCCTGCGGCCCAGTACACGGCGACCCATCCGCCTGGCTGGAACGCGAGTGCGAGCGCGAGCGTTATGGCTGGCAGCATCGAGGCAGCAACCAGCCAGTTCGCAATAGCGGACAACTGGCCGCGCAGCGTGGAACGATCTGGTCGCTCAATGCGGCTAGCCTGGATGGTCGCGAACAGCGTCAGGACTATCGCCAGGACCTCGGGCGCCGGAGCGGCCTTGTGGCTAACCAGGTGCCAGCCGGCAAGAAAAGCCAGTACCCCCATCATGAGAATCAGGGTCATGAGTGTTGATGTTCTGGCGATGGAGAAGTAGTCGCGGTCATCTAGCTTGACGTCCACGGAAACCTTGGCGCTTTCGGGAGTGGCGCGCTGCGCTACGTCCTCAATCATCTCTACCCGTGCCACGACCGTTCGCGGGCCTAGACTGTCGACCGACCCCTGCCGAGTCAGGGACACTGCGTCCATCGCGGTGTTCTGCCAGATTCCCCGCAGATCCGGAAGGCCCATGCTGAGAGCCGTGGGCTCGATGGGGGCGCCCGCGAGCTTCTCCAGCTCTTGGGTAAGGGGCTTCAGCATGGGCACACGGCTGCTCGCGCCGGATTGAGGATCCCCGGACGCCAGATCGTCGCGTTCACGTTTCACTTCGTAGTGCCGCAGAGTGTCACCAGCCACCGTGGCCTTGACCCAGGCTAGGTCGACGAGTGACTGCACAAGGCCCGTGGGCCACGAGCGCACCCTGTCGTGCAGGATCTGATCCATGGAAGTGGACAGATCCTCAAGCGAGGGCGGCTTCGTTACCGCGATATCCAGCCGCGGGAGGAATCGCTTCGCGGATTCGGGCTTATCCCATGAACCTTCGAAGGAAACGCCGTCAGCGAGCTGGACCTGGATCTGACGGTCTGCGTCGGCAGTCGGCAGGAGCACATCGATATCGAGATGGGCTGAGGGCCTGATAAGCCAGGTACCTGGCTTTCGCCACTTAGCGGCGGCCGACGTTGACTGGATGATGCGGGTCGGTACCCGGACCGTCAGGACGGTGGGCGCTGTGTCGTAATCCATCGGAACGACCACGATGATGGACTGCATCAGTGCTTGCAATACCCTGACGGCGCGTTCGGCGAGCTCGGGCACGAACTGGGCGCTCGGCTCGTTGCCCCCGGCTTTCACTGCCAGGTCAAGTATGTACGGGGTGAAGAGCCGCAGCAGTGACTCTCTTGCCTCCCTAATCCTGGGTGTTGCAAGGACAGGCTCTTGTTCGCCTGGAGCCGTATTGCGATCCAGGCCGCTCCGGAGCATTCGATAGATCGCAGCCGCCAGCAGGACTCGCTGGTCGCGCGTCCCGGCGCGTGACGGCTGGCCGTGGCGTTGGTCCTCGCCAGCATCTGGCGGTACCTTCCAGGAAACCGGCACGTGAGCAACGGCCATGTTCACAATGATCTCGGCAAGGGCGGCAGATACCTGATGGCCAAGGTCCTCGGCGGTCATCAGCGGCAGCAAGTTGCCTGACGCGTCCGTGACGGTCGCGAACGGATCAGGCTCTAAGCGTCGCTCACCGCTCAGCGGGGCAAGACGGTTACGGGAAGCCAGTGCCGCCCGTGTCTCTGGCGGAAGGCCTCATGCGTAATCTGACTGAGGTCAATGTCGATTTTGATGGTGGTCTCGATGACATCAGAGCGGGAAATGTCAATGGTCTCGGAGGTCGCGCGAACCCACTCGTGATTCGCGATCAGGAAGAGCAGTTCCCGTCCTCCGGCAGAATCGTGGTCGTAATGACTGTCCTGCCAGTAGAACTCGTCTGGTTCTACCATCAGAACCTTACGCCGCAGGTCCTCAGCGAGTTCCAGCACTTTCCCGTCCCCTGAAGGGGCGATCGCTGTGGCGTCCGGGCCATCCGCCGTGGCGCCCGAGCTAGCGCTACGTCGAGTCCAGATTGTTCTCCGCATCCATATCCCCCCCAAAGCTGGCAGATGAAGAACTCTACCGGCACCGGTTGCCGCGGGAAAGACACGTTGCGAACGGCGGCTTCTTTACGCGGGTGCGCGCGAGTGGCACTCGTTACCATCGGATAGTGCCCGCCCCTGACTCTTCTGCTATGCCCGCCGGCGGCAGCGGCGACCCTGCTCCTGGCCCGCTGGACCTGGTCCAGTCGTTCGCCAGCACGCTGAGCGCTGACCCGGGTACGGACCGCCTGTCCACCCGTGATGAGGCGGCTGCCTGGCTCCGCGCGGCGGCGCTGCTGCCGGCCGGCGCCAGCCTGACCAGCTCAGAGCACGCCGCCCTGCTCCGCCTGCGTGACTCGCTCCGGGACGTCCTGGCCGCGCACACTGACGGCCGCCAGGATGCCGCGGCCGCTGCTCGGCTGACCAGGGCGCTCGCCGACGGCCGCCTCGTCCTGAGCGTCGATCCCGCGAGCACGCTCCAGCTGGCCAGCGCCGCCCGCGCCAGTTACCCCGCCGCCGTGGCTGCCATCGCCATCGCCATCGCCGAAACCGCCGCCGCCGGCACCTGGCTGCGCCTGAAGTCCTGCCCCGCCTTGCGCTGCGGCCAAGCCTTCCACGACGACTCCCCCTCAGCCGCCGCCAGGCACTGCTCACGGCACATTGCCTGAAACGGCCCCAGAACCGCCTCACGGTCCGGTCCCGGGCGAAGAGAGACACTGTGCCCTTTCTTCCCCGGGCTCTGGCGGACGAGGATGATGACCGGACATGAGCGGTGCTGAGTATGAGTCGTGGTTTGTCAGCGCGCGCGATCCGGCCTCGCCCAGGGCGCTGTGGATACGTCACACCCGGCATCGCCCGAGGCAGGGGCCGGAATCGGCTGCCCTGTGGTGCACCGTGCTCGATCGCGGCGCCGGCCAGCGGCTGGTGCCCAAGCAGGTGCTCGGGGCTCTTCCGCCGGACGCCGCCGCCGGGCCGCGGCAGTTCCGCGGAGGCGCGTCGATGGGGCAGCGCGCCGCGCGCTGGGATCTGCGTGTCTCCGGCGGGCAGGAGGCACTGCGACCGCTGCGGCCCGCGGCGCTGTACCGGGCGCCGCTGCCGCGCACCAAGCTCGAGGCGAGTGTCCCTGACGGCGTGGTCACTGGCACGCTGGAGGTCGACGGCCACCGGGTCGGCGTGTCCGGGTGGCGGGGGACCGTCGGCCACAACTGGGGATCTGAGCATGCGGACACCTGGGCGTGGCTGCACGCCGCCGGCTTCACCGGCGCGCCGGACTGCTGGCTGGAGCTCGTCCTGGCCAGGATCAGGCTCGGCCGGGCACGATCGCCCTGGACGGCGTTCGGAGCGCTCAGCCTGGAAGGCCAGCGGATCCCGCTCGGCGGGCTCGGCCGCCGGTCCCGGGTGGCTGCGCAGCCGGGGCAGCTCAGCGCCATCGTTGCCGCACGGCGAGCCCGGCTCCAGCTGAGCGTGAGCACCGACGATCAGGACGCCGTGGCCGTGTCCTATGCCGACCCGTCCGGAGGCCACCGCACCGTCCGGCACGCCGCCCTGGCCGCCGTTCGCCTGACCGTGCGCCGCAGCGGCGGCCGCGAGCTGGTCCTGGCCAGCAGCCACGGCGCGTATGAGTTCGGCACCAGCCAGTACATCCGCGGGATCGTGCCGGAATCCCTGCCCGACGGCTGAGCTCAGCACCGGCAGGCCAGGCGCACGGACAGGGCGCTGGTCAGGCGTAGCCGCCGTTGCTCATCAGGAGCTGGCCGTTGATCCAGCCGCCCTGCGGCGAGCACAGGAAGTCGACCAGGTGCCCGGTGTCGCGGGGCGTCCCGAGGCGGCCCAGCGGCGTGTGCCGGATGCCGCTCTCCCTGATCTCGTCGGTCATCCAGCCGGTGTCCACCGGGCCGGGGTTGATGACGTTGGCGGTGATGCCGAGGTGGGCGAGCTCATGGGCGGCGGCGAGCGTGATGCGGTCCAGGGCGCCCTTGCTGGCGCCGTAGGGGAGGTTGCCGACGGTGTGGTCGCTGGTGAGGCTGATGATCCGCCCGGTCCCGTGGAGACCGCGGAACCGCAGGCCGTACTCGCGGATGAGCAGCCAGGTGGCGCGCGCGTTGACGGCGAAATGCCGGTCGAAGCTCTCGACGGTGGTGTCCAGCAGCCCGGAGTCGACCGACTCGCAATGGCACATCACCAGCGCCGTGACACTGCCCAGCTGCCGCTGCGCAGCATCGAAGATCTGCGCCGGGGCATCCGGGTCGGCCAGGTCCGCCTCGATGGCCGCCGCGGCGGCGCCGTGCCCGGCCAGCATGGCCTGGATCGCGTCGGCCGCGCCTGGCTCGATGCCCCAGGTCATGCGCTCGTCGTACGGGGTCCAGTAGGTGAAGGCGATATCCCAGCCCGAGGCAGCCAGCTGGCCGGCAACGCCCGCGCCGATGCCGGCCGTGCGGCCCGCGCCGGTGACCAGCACGACCGGGCGGCCAGCGTCGGAGGGCTCCTGGCCCCGGCCGGCCTCGTCCTGATCCGTCGCATGGATCACGAGGCGATCCTGCTGTGCTGTCTCCGGCCCTGGCAACTGCTTTTGCCACCCGGGCAGCGCGGGCCGGCGTTCAGCATCCGGCACCAGCTTCCGCTGACACGTGATCACCGGCCGCGTGCTCGAGCGTCAGCCTGGCGGACGCGGGGTAGCTGGTCGGCGGGCTCATGACCGAGGAACTGGCGGCTCCGTAGTCAATTCCCGCAGCCGGGGATACGCATCGCTGCCGATGTGATCGAGCAGCCAGGTTGCGCATCCTGGGCTGCGACAAGAGGAGCCACCATGAGCCCGTCCACTCCGGCCAGCACCGCCGTGCATCCCCGTCTCGCGCCGGCCATGGGGCCGGCCGGCTGCCGGGACGATCGCGAGCGCGTCGCGTCAGCGCTCGGCCTCTATCAGCAGAGCCAGTCCGGCTTCGCGATCCTGCCCGAGTCCGCGCGGCACCTGGTCCTGGAGATGGGCGACCGCATGCACGGACTGCGAGGGGCGCTCGGCCCGGTGGAGCGCGCCCGCGCCGGGGATCGCGGAACTGACCGCGCGTCGGAGTCGCTGGTCACCTCGGCCCTGCTCGAAGCAGTCGATCCGTGCCTGGACGCGCTCAGCCGTGAGATCGGGTATGCCGCGCCGTCCATCTGGCGCGTCGCGAGCCGCTACTTTCATGAGCGCTTCGGCGCGCTCGTCGACCTCTCGCCAGTCGCTGCGCGCTGCTTCCATAAGCCCCTCGGCTACGCGGGTGACTTCGAGATGATGAACATGGTCTATCGCGACGAGAGCCTCGGCGGCACGCTCTTCGGCCAGTCGCTGAGCCGTATCGTCCTCGACAGCGATGCCGGGCGGGCGGTCCGCAACCGGGCGCATTACCTCATCGGCAAGATCGGGGCGGCGGTCGCGCGCAGCGGAGGTGACCGGCCGGCGCGCATCCTGTCGGTGGCCGCCGGGCCGGCGATGGAACTGCAGCTGATCCTCCGCGACGATCCTGAGCTGCTGGCGGCCGGACGCGCCGCGATCACCCTGCTCGACCAGGACGCCAGTGCGCTCGAGCACGCCCGCGGGCAGATCCGGGCCCTGGCCGCGCAGGCCGGTGTGGAGGTGACGCTCACGTGCGTCAATACCTCGATCAGGACGGTGATCATGGCAGGCCTCAGCGACTCCTACGATCTTGTCTATTCGGCCGGGCTGTTCGACTACCTGAAGGATCGGGCCGCGCGGGCGGCCGGGGCCCGGCTCGCGGGCGCCCTTGCGCCGGGCGGCAGCGCCGTCATCGGGAACTTCGATGTGGCGAATCCGACGCGCTCGCTGATGGAGCTGATCCTCGACTGACCGCTGTATCACCGGTCGGCCGACGACCTCCGCCGGCTGTTCGGCGACATCGGCGCGGGCATCACCATCGAGCGGGAGGCCACCGGCGTCAACCTGTTCGCGGTGATCGGTGCCTAGCCAAGGTGACCGGTGCCTAGCCAAGATGACCGGTGCCTGGCAAAGGTGAAGAGCCCGGTCGCCAGGCGGCTCCGGCTGCGGCACAGGATGACCTGCCCGCGACCGAGCGGCTGCAGCAGCCCCCCGTGACCCGCGGCAGTCACCTCGCGGTGCGCCGCGGGCCCGGGAGGCTCCTACGCTGCGGGTATGGGACAGATCCGGGTGGGCACGGCGTCGTGGACGGACCGGACGCTGATCGAATCGGGCTGGTACCCGCCGGAGGCGGACACGCCGGAAAAGCGGCTGCGGTTCTACGCCCGCCAGTTCCCGCTGGTGGAAGTGGACGCGACCTACTACGCGCTGCCCGCGGAGCAGACCGCCGCGGCCTGGGCGGCGCGCACCCCGGCCGGGTTCACCTTCAACGTCAAGGCGTTCAGCCTGTTCACCCAGCACCCCACCCGGGTCGCCGCGCTGCCGGCCGACCTGCGCCCGGCGGCGGAGAAGACGGGCAAGGACCGGGTCTACCTCAGCGACGTTGACCCGGCGGTGACCGGCCAGGCGTGGGAGCGGTTCCTGGCCGCGCTGGAGCCGCTGCGCGAGGCCGGCAAGCTCGGCGCGATCCTGCTGCAGTTCCCGCCCTGGTTCCCGATCTCCCGCGCGCGCAAGGACTACATCGTGGCCTGCGCGCAGCGGGCCGCGCCGCGGCGGGTCTGCGTCGAATTCCGCAACCACACCTGGATGGAGCCCCGCAACCAGGAAGAGACCCTGCAGTTCCTGGCCGCCCATGAGCTGCCGTACGTGTGCGTCGACATGCCGCAGGGCTACCGGGACTCCATCCCCCCGGTCCTGGCCGCCACCGCCAGCGACCTGGCCGTGGTCCGCCTGCACGGCCACTCGCCGAACTGGACCAGCAGGGACATCCACGAGCGGTTCGGCTACCGGTACACCGGCGAGGAGCTGGCCGAATGGGCGCCCAGGGTCCGGGCCCTCGCCCGTGACGCCGAGGTCACGCACGTCCTGTTCAACAACTGCTACCGCGATAACGCCCAGTCCAACGCCCGGCAGCTGGCCGACCTGCTCGATGCCTGACCACCCGGACCGTCCCGGCAGGCCGGCGCGTACAGTCCTGCTGACACCGTTCCCGGACCCGTATCGAGGAGTTATGGACACGACCAGGCGGATGCTGGCGCCATTGCGCCCTGCCGCCCGCATCCTGACCGGATCCACCTATGCCCTGCTCGGCTTTGACGCCCTGCGGGCGCCGGGCGGGCGCGTCGATCAGGCCGCGCCGGTGCTGGCCGCGGTCCGCAAGGTCGCTCCGCTTCCCGGCGATGACGAGCTGGTGGTACGGGGGAACGCCGCCGCGCAGGTGATCTGCGGGTCGCTGCTGGCGCTGGGGCAGGCCCCGCGGCTGTCCGCCCTGGTCCTGGCCGGCTCGCTGGTTCCCACCACCCTGGCCGGGCACTCGTACTGGAAGCTCGAGGACCCGGCGGCCCGCAAGCAGCAGCGGATTCAGTTCCACAAGAACATGGCCATGATCGGCGGATTGCTGTTCGCCGCCCTGGACCAGCCGCGGCCCCGGTGACCGGGTCGGGTTCCGCGCCGGAGCGGTCTTCGCCATCGCCATGACCCTGCTGGTCATCGAGATACCCAGCCCCGAGGCGGCTCCGGCCGCGGCGCGCCGACCTTGATGATGAGCCAGGCCAGGCGCGACCCGGGTCTCCCGGGCCGGGGTGGCATCGGGATTGACGAACTCGTGGTAGATGCTGCGGGTAAACAGGTTCGCCGCGGCGATCGACATGATGGCCGCGGGGACGAGCGCGCCGATGACAATGGCCGAGTAGCCGATCCCGCGAACCAGCTGGGGAACATGTGCTCGAACAGCAGCGGCACCGATAGCTGCGCGTTGCCGCCGCCGGCCTTGACGCCCGCGTTCACGGCCGGCGGCGCGCGCGCCATGTAGCCGAACAGCGCGATCAGAGCCGCCGGCTGACCCGCGGCCGCGGTCCGGCCGGTAGCGAGGCCCTGGACCTGGCTCACGATGGCCCGGGCCTCGGCGCAGCTGGCCGGGATCACGCTGGAGGGGTCGATGCGCGCCGTCGCGGAATACATGGACGGCTGTCTCGACACGATCAGCGTGATAGCGGCCAGCGGGACAATCATGCACAAGACGACACTGCCCAGTACTGGCGGACCAGGCGCGCTGCGAACTCGTCGATCTCCACCTAACCTCCTCAGCTGGCCCGGCGAGATCGCTGCCTACCGGGCTCGACCAGGCTAGAAAGGGGGCAGGCGGCGGCGGATCGCCCGCTGGCACGAGTTCGGCTACGTAAAATGCGGGATGTGAGCGGCTTCTGGCGCAGCTTCGGCTTCGCCGGGCAGGGGGTATGGCACGCCGTCCGCACGCAGCGGAACGTGCGGGTTCAGCTGCTGGCCGGGGCGGGCGCGGTCGTTCTCGGCCTGGTGCTGGGCATCACCGCGACGGACTGGGCCGCCATCGTGCTGGCCATCGGCCTGGTGCTGACGGCCGAGACGTTCAACACGGTCGTCGAGGCGATCGTGGACCTGTGCACCAGCGAGTACCACCCGCTGGCGAAGATCGCGAAGGACACGGCGGCCGGGGCCGTGCTGATCGCCTCGGCGGCCGCCGTCGGCGTGGGCATCGCCGTCTTCCTGCCCCGGCTGATCTGACTGGCTGCCGTGATCACTCTGACCCGCGGTGCGGCGACGCCGACGATGCTGGTGCGGCAGCACCAGAGCCCAGCCGGGAGAGCCGACCGGGTCTAGCACGGCCTGTCGCTGATGCCGGCCACGATGTCCTCGGCGACCTGACGCAGCCTGACATTGCGGTTCTGCGATGCGGTCCGCAGGACGTCGAATGCTTCATCGGCGTTGCAGCGCTGTTCTGCCATGATGACGCCGAGGGCCTGGTCAATGACCGAGCGCGCTGCCAGCGACGCGCGCAGCTGCTCCGTCAGGACGATCTGCGCGGACAGCCGCGCCGCGATGCCCACCGCGACCGATGCGTCCCGCGCGAACCGCTCCGCCATCCGCGTCTCGGACTTACCGAAGAAACCCGGCAGCCGGGAGTACAGGTTGAGCGCCCCGACCGGGTCGAGCTGCGCGAACAGCGGCATCGACAGGGTGGATCGCACTCCGTGCGCCAGCGCTCGCACCGCGTAATCGCGCCACCGGTCATCGCTGGCCAGATCATCGATGCGGACCGGCTGGCCGGTCCGCAGCGAGGTCAGGCACGGCCCCTGATCCTGGGCGTACTGCAGCTCGTCGACCTGGGAGGCGAACATGTCCGAGCTGGCGACGGTCAGCGGCCTGCCGCTGGGCTGCAGCGTGATCCCGCAGGACAGGCCCTCGCCCAGCGTGCGGCCCGCCAGCACGGCCAGTTCCCGCAGGAACCCGTCGATACTGTCGGTGCCCAGCAGCAGGGCCTGCAGCTCGGCGATACTCGCGACGGCTTCACCTTGCTCGGCTATGGCATACCGCCCGTCCCGGCAGCCCGCTGGCTCAGGCTCCCGCGGTTATCCGCTCCGGGGCGATCTGCCTCGTCCGGCAAGATCGGCATGCCTCGAACGCAGTGCCCTCAGTATTCCACCGCACCAGGACCAGGCCGAAGCCTGATCGCGACACTCATGGCGGCTGAGGCGGCCTGCCGGGCTGGGACGGGATCCCGCGCTAGGCTGTCTTCCCTGCTCAGGCAGCATACTGGCCCGGGCTTAAGATCACTTCTCTGCCGATTTCCGCCATGCGCCCGCGCACCTGTCACCGAAAGGACCCGTGCATGCCGCGAGTCGTCAGCAAGCGCCGCGCGGTCGCCGTCGCGGCGGCGGCCGGCGCGCTGAGCTTAGGCAGCCTCGCCGCGGCGAGCACCGCCCGGGCGGCTGGCCCCAGGGTCACGATCGCGGGCACGCACCCGGAGTGGGCGGTGACCGCCGGCCATGCCGCCGCGCCGGCCGTCCGCACCGGCACCGTGAGCGCCCGCGTCTACCTGGCCGGGCGGGACTCCGCCGGCCTGACGGCCTACGCGACCGCCGTCTCCGCGCCGGGTAACGCGCTGTACCGGCACTACCTGACCCCGGCGCAGGTCCGGGCCCGCTTCGGCGCCACCGCCGCGCAGGTGACCGCGATCGAGTCGTGGCTGCGCTCGGCCGGCCTGCGGGTCACCGGCGTGACCAGGGAGATCGGCGGGTACGTGGCGGTGACCGGCACCGTGGCCGAGGCCAGTGCCGCGTTCGGGGTCCGGTTCGGCAGGTTCCGGGCGCCCGGCGGGCACACCTACCGCGCCCCGGAGGAGCCCGCGACCGCGCCCGGCCCGGTAGCCGCCGGCGTGCTGACCGTCAGCGGCCTCGACACCGCGCCGCACCTGGCCAGGCCCGCCGGTGCGCTGCCGCCGCCAGGGCCCAACTACTGGGTCGCGCCGCCGACCGGGGCGTACTACTTCCAGAAGATCGCCACCACCAAGCCGCCCGCCTACGGCAGGCACCAGCCGTGGAACGTGACCGGATACACCCCGCGGCAGATCCGCGGCGCTTACGGCGTGACCCGGTCCCGGATGACCGGCCGGGGCCAGACCGTGGCGGTCGTCGACGCGTACGCGTCCCCGACGATGCCGGGTGACGCGGACAAGTTCGCCGCCGTGACCGGCGACCGGCCGTTCCGCCAGGGCCAGTTCGCCCAGCACCTGGACACGCCGTTCAACTCCGTCACCGAGTGCGGCGCGCAGGGCTGGTACGGCGAGGAGACCCTCGACATCGAGGCGGTGCACGGGCAGGCGCCGGGCGCCCGGGTTCATTTCGTGGCGGCGGCCAGCTGCCAGGACGCCGACCTGGCCCAGGCGCTGGCCTACATCGTGAACACCCGCGCGGCCAGCGTCGTCAGCAACTCCTGGGCCGAGCCCGCCGACGAGGCCAGCCTCACCAGCGTGGACGACCTGATCTTCCGGGCGGGCGCGGCCGAGGGCATCGGCTTCTTCTTCTCCTCCGGGGACAACGGCTACGAGTCACCGGTCGAGGACCCGGCCTCGGACAAGATCCAGGTCGACTACCCGACCTCCAGTCCGTGGGTGACCTCGGTGGGCGGCACCAGCCTGGCCATCGGCAGCCGCGACAACTACCAGTTCGAGACCGCCTGGGGCACGCTGCTGGACCCGCTGGCCAAGAGCGGCAAGTCCTGGAAGTACGCCCCGCCGGGGCTGTACCCGGAGTACTGGGACGGCTCCAGCGGCGGCGGCACGAGCACCATGTACCGGCAGCCGTGGTACCAGCGGCCGGTGGTCCCGGACTCGCTGTCGCACGCCGTGCCCGGCGGCGGGCGCACCAGCACGCCGATGCGGGTGGTCCCGGACGTGTCCGCGCTGGCCGACCCGAGCACCGGCATGCTGGTCGGCCAGACCACGCTGCAGCCGAACGGGAAGACCTACGCCTTCTCGCTCAGCCGGATCGGCGGCACCTCGGTCTCCTGCCCGATCTTCGCGGGCATCGAGGCGGACGCGCAGCAGGCCGCGGGCTACCCGATCGGCTTCGCCAACCCGGCGATCTACCGCCGCTACGGCACCCGCGCGTTCCACGACGTGACCGGTAACCCGCTCGGCCCTGGCTACCTCGCCCAGGTCCGCAACAACTACGCCGACGGCTTCACCAGGCGGGGACCGATCGTCACCTACTTGCGCACGCTCGGCGTCGACGGGGAGGGCGCGGCCGCGCTGCCCGCCACCAAGGGCTACGACGACGCCACCGGGGTCGGCTCGCCCCGCTCCTACATCCAGTCCTTCTTCCGCTGACCCGCGGCGGGGCTGATGCGGGGGCGCTGACCTGATGCGGAGGCGCTGACCTGATGCGGTCCGCGGGCGGCCCCGGCGTCATGACCTTAGCCGCCGTAACGCGGGCATTCGTGACTTTCAGTATCAGGCTGACTAGCGGAACGGTTTCGGGTTAGCCTGCTGAGCATTCTGTCCGGTGCTGGGAGGGTGCGCGCACCCTGGGGCGGTCTGGCCGGGAGGAGATGCGGCTGCGTTGAGTTGTCAGCGTGTCGGCATGAGCGAGCAGGTCGCGGTGGGGTGGGTCGGGATGCCATGCGAGGTGCGGAAGCTGTCGGCGGGCAGACGCGATGACCGCGGCTGAATCCGGCGAGCTGGCCGGGCGCCCGCTGCCGGCCGGCGAGACCATGCGGGTGCGCCCGGTGCTGGTCCAGGTTCCGGCCAGCCGTGATCCCGACGAGGCGGTCACCGCGCTGTACGCGGCGCATTACCGCTCGCTGGTGCGCCTCGCGGCCCTGCTGGTCCGGGATACGGCGACCGCCGAGGAAGTGGTGCAGGACTCGTTCGTGGCCATGCACCGGCGCTGGCGGCTGCTGCGGGAGAACGAGAAGGCGCTGGCCTACCTGCGGCGGTCGGTGGTGAACCGGTCCCGGTCGGTGCTGCGGCACCGGGCCGTGGTCGAGCGGAACGCCCCCAAGCCCGCGCCGGACATGCCGAGCGCCGAGCACGGGGCGATCGTGCTGCTGGAGCGCTCCGCGGTGGTCGCCGCGCTGCGCACGCTGTCGCCGCGGCAGCGCGAGGCGGTCGTGCTGCGG
>Ga0181532_10001992_pt1 | contig 19302 bp, 13 predicted proteins | sample PEATcosm2014_Bin_33_FD_119768 | JGI IMG/M metagenome (GOLD analysis project Ga0181532, IMG submission 119768) | Peatland microbial communities from MTU Mesocosm Facility, Houghton, MI, USA - PEATcosm2014_Bin11_30_metaG | ecosystem: Environmental > Terrestrial > Soil > Wetlands > Peat | place... | reverse complement strand
CTATGACTATAGCTATAACTGTCCGGACAATTTGCCAGATATTACCGGTTCTCCAAGTTGGCCGGATGTCAATTACCGGCAAAATGAGCAAGACTCCTCGGCGAATGCACGGCCGAGGACCGGGGAGCGCACGTCTGCAAACCCAAACGTGATCGGGAAGGTAAATGAGGATTTGCGGCGCTATGCTCCTGAAATAGACTGGAACTATGCCATTATTCAGAGGGTTAATCCGGAGGACCTCTCCTCCCAGCTTCTTTGGATGAGCCCTCGGAAAGCAATCATCGAACACGACGAAGAAAGCAACCTCGAACTCCAGCCGGGTGATATCGTCACCATCTTCTCTCAGCGAGACATCAGCGTGCCACAGACGGAGCGGTCCCAGTATGTGATCGTCGAAGGCGAGGTGGTGCGCCCTGGTGTCTATAAGCTCGCAACCAATGAAACGCTTCACTCCGTTCTGCAACGCGCAGGTGGTCTGACTCCCGACGCCTACGTCTACGGTTCAGAATTGACCCGAGAATCGGCGCGGGAAGAACAACAAAGAAGCCTGGACGAACTGGTCCGCAACATGGAGGTGCAAATCCGGCAGTCGGCTATGTCGATAGCGTCTTCCGCCCAGGCCGCGGATGCACAGCAGCTGGGGCAACTGCAGGCGGCACAGGAAGCGATTATTGCTCAGCTCCGTGGCACCCGCGCCAGCGGACGCATCGCACTCCCCGTCAAGCCGAGCGACAAGAAACTCGCCGATTTCCCGGACATGGTAATGGAAGACAGCGACCGGCTGACCATCCCCCATACTCCTTCGACCGTCTCCGTGGTGGGTAATGTTTACAATCCCGGATCGTTCATTTTTGAGTCCCGGAACACAACCGGAGTGTATCTCGACATGGCCGGAAAGGGAAAACCGCAGTCTGACCTGCACCACGCATTCGTGCTGCGCGCCAACGGGGTCGTGGTCGCCGCCAATAATGTCAACGGGCTTTTCACGGGTTCAAGATTCGATCGCCTCCGTTTGTACCCCGGCGATCAGATCGTGGTGCCCTACAAGATGAGCAGCGGAGCTTTCGTCCGCGGCCTGCGCGACTGGACACAAATTTCTTCGCAACTGGCCCTGACCGCCGCCGCCCTCGCCGTGATCCATTAGCGGTGATCAGGAGTAATGAGCGGAAATATGTTTGAGGATTTGTAGGACACCAGTTCCCGGACTCGCAAATTCTGCGCTCGAAACCGGAACGCCGCTTTTACCTACCCCAGGATTGCGGCCAGAACGAGACTTCAACCGCTGACGTCCAGTTGTTTTGCGGAGTCGGCGCTAAAATAGGTGCGAGCCATTTTTCGTATTGAACCGAGCCCGACAAGCTCAAGTCCCGATGAAACCACCAGTTAACCTTTACCGAGCCGTCGTTTAGCGTTTCTCCGGAAGGAATGAAATCTTTAGCAACCTTTGCATGCCGGTAGCTGGCTTGGAGTGAACTTCGGGGAGTAAACCAGTATGTGCTCCACGCTTGGAAACCCATCCCCTCACGTCCAATCCAGTCGCCGATCAGGTTGTTCTTGTTGGTATAGAGGTCGTGGTAAAAGCCGTCATAATAGACGTACTGGCCGTCAACGCTGCGCGGGGTCGGAGGGTCTGTGTAGACGGATTCGACTCGAAAATCCAACTTTGGCAAACGCGGCAATCGAGGCATGAACACACCGGTTCGCACCGCCGTTCGCGCCGGTTGATCAAAGGGGCTTTTGTCCATGTCACGATTGGTCGGATTGGCTGCTGGCAGAAGGGCGTCGCCGTAAAGCGTGACCCAGTTACGGAGATGCGGCAGGCGATAGGAGAAATCGAGCCCTATGGTCCGCTTGCCCGGATTTCGATTGGCCGGATAAAAAAAAGAGGATGTGTGGGAGACATAGCTCTCCCAGATAGCGCCCGCGGTTAGCGCCCGGCCCACGCCACCGAGTTCAGAAGTGCGCTCAAATCCGAATTCCCAATTTGGCGTGGTTCTGAAACTAATCTTTTCCCCGTGAATCAGCGGTCGCGGAGGGAATTGGTTGTCGGATAGTTTGCCAAAGAATAGATCTGATTTCACTTGGCCAAGCCATCGGAGAATCCAAGGAAGCTCCACGTAAGTTCGGGTCGCCCGGAACATATAAATAGGTGCAGCGTTATCGCTGAAAATCAGCGCTCCGCCTTCAGCGGGTCCCCACCACAAACTCTGCTTCCCAAACGAGAGATTCCATCCGGCTGCTTTGGCCGCAGCGTAGGTATCCAGAAGCGTGAACTGATTTACGGTCGCAAATGGAACATAGGGTTGGAGTGGGTTTTGGTCGGCTGTGGCAATCGCTTGTCGAGCAGCGAGTGAATAGCCAGGCGCAGAAGGCGAATGCTGATACTCACCCTGAACATAAAGCGCGAAAGGTCCGGCGACGCCATAACCCGAGAAGCCGTCGTAGGTGTTGAACCCCTCTTCATAGGGGCGACCGTCGTTATTGAAGATCGTCTGACCGAAATGATAGCTGTCGTTCAGTGGCGGTCCGCTGATCCCGACAACCTGGGTGTATATCGATTCAACTTTCGCTTCCAGGTTCGATTTGCCGTCGAGCAGCCCCAATTCGTAGGCGAATTCCTGTTCCAGCTGAAGTTCAAGCGCGACGACTGATTGTGGAGGGCTTTCTTGCGCCTTCAGGTTGTTTTTCGCCTCGTTCACCAGATTCGCGGTTTCGATGCGAGTCCAGGGCCTCGTGGCGAAAAACGTATTACTGATATAACCGAGGCTCGCTAGCTTATCCACGGCCGGATACACCCAGCTATCCAGTGGCAGGTATGGCGACCCCAAGCTCCGCTGTCCGTGATCGGTACCCGTTTCCTCACCTTTGCTGAACGTGCCCCATTTCGCGAGCTCGGCGTCGCTGTAATGGGAGTGGGAGCGGAACACTTGTCGGCCTGTATACCACCCAAGGGCACTGCCGATTACCACGTCCGATACGAAGTGCTTCTGCCCCACAAACCGCGCAACGCTTACCCCTCCCGCCAAGCCGTAGGCCAGTAGTTGTGTCATGGGGCCGGGATACTCATGAGCAATCACACTGGCAATTGCCCAACTGACGGCCGCGTGCTGCGAAGGAAAAGAGTCGCCGCCCTGAAAAAAATTTCCCTGGCCGTTGCCGACAAAGGGGCGATTCCGTCCCGCTGCATACTTGAACACTTCCGTATCCAGGAATGCATCAATCGCGGCTTCTCCACTGAGAAGTCCGGTTTCGCGTTTTTCGTCGTTGTGCGTGAGGTGTCCCCACACGAACAGTCCTCCGCCGGCACCGACAAAAGCAGCGAGTCCGGCATTGGAAAATGTAACCGCGTGTGAGACCGTCGTCGGGTTTGTCGGAACGTGTTTTTCTGTGTCGGTATCGGTCGCCACCAGCGCTAAGCCGGCAATAACCAATGGGACCGCCCACTGCCACTGCTCCTGAGTCATGTGGAACGGAGTTGACCAGAAATTTTTTTGATCCTGAAAAAGATTGCGCGGAAGCGATTGCAAGCGGACTGGTTCCCGCGAGAACTCAGGAGCCTGCAGGTCCGGGTTCGAAGACTGCACCAGCGGTTTTGGAGACGGAGCAGGAGGGTTTTTTTCGTCCGCGGGCGTCTGCGCGCAGGCGGGCAAACTGCAGCCGCTCAAACAACAAACGACGACCACTGCCGCCATCAGCCAAGATGTCACAAACGTCTTGGTGCGGGAACCTGCAGCTTTTGGCGTATCGCGCGCAGTCTTAACAGACTTCCTATCGCGTTCTGTTGATAACCGGCGCGCAGCCGAACCGCGGTTCGTCTCGGGCAAATACAGTCTCATATTGCGATTGTCTGGACGCCGAAGATCGCTTCTTGCATTTCCTATCAGAATTACGAATCTGTTCAAAGCTAGCACGAAACTGATGCGCATCTGAAAGAAATAGGACTGCATGGGTGAGGTTACCCGTGGCGTGGTTACGGCCAGGCTACTTGGAAATAAAGGATTGACTTGCTGGAGCCTGATAGAATCACTCTCTGCATGGTGCCATAATAGTAAAGTTGCGAGCTTCGCGGATAAGATGATTCAGACTGAGATTCAGACCGAACCGATTGCCGACGAGAAAAACGCAGGCCCGTCGCGGACTGAAACGGAGGTTTCGCTGCTCGACCTCGTCGTTTTGCTGGTCGAGCGGAAGCGGCTGATTATACGCTTTGTGCTGGGCGCCGCGGTGCTGGCCATAGTGGTTTCCTTGCTGCTGCCGGTTCGATACGAAGCCAAGGTTGTGCTGCTCCCTCCGCAGCAGAATTCGTCCGTCGGTTCCGCGTTGTTGGGGCAAATCGGAAACATGGGATCGCTGGCATCGTTGGCCTCCTTGGCGGGTGGCAGTCTCGGCATCAAGAACCCGGCCGATATGTATGTCTCTTTGCTGACCAGCCGGACAGTCGAAGACGCGATGATCCAGCGTTTTAACCTGATGGCGGAATACCGCGAAAAGCGAATGTCGGACGCACGGAAGGAGTTCGAGCGCCGCACGACGGTTGTTGCCGGGACCAAGGACGGGCTGATTCGTATCTCGCTCGAGGACCGCGATCCTCAGCGAGCCGCCGAAATGGCCAATGGCTACGTGGAAGAATTCCGCAAACTTTCTGCCTCGCTGGCCATCACTGAGGCTGCGCGGCGTCGCTTATTCTTTGAGCAGCAGTTGCAGCAGGCCAAGGACGAGCTTACCGGCGCCGAAGAAGCCATGAGAAAAACTCAGCAATCCACCGGCGTTCTGCAAATTGACAGTCAGGCACGATCATTGATTGAATCCGCCGCCGTCTTGCGCGGGCAGATTGTGGCCAAACAAGTGCAGATTCAGGGCATGCGGTCTTTCGCTGCCGAGGACAATCCCGAACTTATCCTCGCCAAGCAGGAGCTTGCCGCTCTCCAATCGCAGCTCGAACGGCTGGCGGGAACGCAACAAGACGTTGGGTCAGACATCAACCTTTCCAAGGGTAGGGTGACACAAGCTGGGATGGAATACCTCCGGCGGTTGCGTGATCTCAAGTACCACGAGACGGTCTACGAGCTGATGGCGAAGGAGTTCGAAGTCGCCAAACTCGACGAGGCGCGGGAGGGGGCAATTATACAAGTGGTAGATAGTGCCGTGCCCCCTGACCGGCGGTCGTCTCCGCACCGGACCATCATTGTGATTGCGGTGACTATTCTTTCTTTCTGTGCTGTCGCGTTCTGGATCTTTTTGCGGGAAAACTCTGCCCGTGCCTTTGAGCTACCGGAGAACCGGCAGCGCCTGGTAGCAATCAAGGAGCGTTGGACGGAAAAGCAAGACACCATGTAATTTCCCGATTGATTTTGGGCCGGTCATCTGCAGACAAAGACCCGTGCCTTATAGTAATGAAGATGCCAGCGCTCTCTCTAAGTGTTTCGCACCAGGGTAGTTCAGGCTGCATCGCTACCTGCAACGGGGTCTGATATACTCGGCCTACGATGTGTGTGCTATTTCTAAATCCCCCATTTCATCCCCGGTTTTCCCGAGAGCAGCGCAGTCCGGCGGTTACCAAGAGTGGAACACTGTACTACCCAAAGTGGTTAGCTCACGCGGCCGGAGTCGCGATAAAGAATGGGCATGATGTGGACCTGGTCGACGCCCCCGCTGCGGGTTACTCGGTGCAGGCGGTCATCGACCGCATTGCAGCCAAGAACATCGAAGCGGTGGTTTGCGATACCTCCACGCCCAGCATTCTCAACGACGTCAGCGTAATCAACGCTCTGGTTGCCGCCAAATCCTCTCTGCACGTACTGCTGGTCGGGCGCCACGTGTCGTCCCTACCCAAAGAGACGCTCGCGATGTCGGCCTGCCTGGAAGCTGTCGCCGTTCGCGAGTACGAATACACGGTGCGCGAGTGGCTGGAAGCAAAAGCCTGCGGCGCCGACCTCTCTGCAGTCGATGGCCTCGTATGGCGCCGCACTGGGACTGGAGAGATCGTCAGCAACAAGCAGCGTGAAGCCATCAAGAATCTCGATGAGCTGCCTTTCGTCTCCGAGGTCTATAAGCGCTTTCTGCATACGCCGGATTATTTCTATGGCCACTCGCTGTGGCCACTGGTGGTCTTCGATACTAGCCGTGGATGCCCCTATCACTGCTCGTTCTGTGTTTATCCGCAGGCCTTCAGCGGACACACGATGCGTTACCGGTCGGTGGCGAACGTGGCCGACGAGTTCGACTTCGTCTCCCGCGAGATGCCCGAGATCAAGACCGTTATGCTGGAAGACGATACCTTCATCATCAGCAAGCCGCGCACGCTTGAGCTGGCCAAGGAACTGATCCGGCGCGGCAATAAACTGCCCTTCGACGCCAACTGCCGCGCTGACATCGGGGCCGAAGGCGAGCTGCTTTCAACGTTGCACAAGGCCGGCGCCCGCTTATTCTGTGTCGGGTTCGAGAGCGGCGACGTGGAAGTCATCCATGGCATGAAGAAGAACAACGATGACCGTCGCGATGCGAAGTATCACGAAGAAGCGCATCGCTTTGTCCGCCGTTGCCGGGAGTCGGGCATCATGGTGCATGGCTGCTTCATGGTCGGAAACCTGAACGAGACGCCGGCTAGCATGGAAAAGACGCTGAGCTTCGCCAAGAGGCTCCAGCCCGATACCGCCCAATTCTTCCCCATCATGGTATATCCGGGTACGACCGCGTACGAGGAAGCCAAGAAGCGGAACTACATTCAGATCGAGGACTGGGGCGCATGGCTGACAAAAGATGGTCTCCACAACAGCGTTGTCACCCTGCCGAACATCACGCACGAGCAACTGGTCAGCTTTTGCGACCGGGCGCGGCGGAGCTTCTATCTCAGTCCTTCCTATCTTTTCTACAAGCTGAAGCAGTCGCTGAAAGATCGCCGCGAAATGCAGCGCAATCTTAAGGGCTTCGTCACCTTGTCGAAGTATCTGCTGCGCGGCAGCCAGCACGACAAAACTGCAGCGCCTCCGCAGGCGCCTGGGCCTCATAATCTAACCCAACTCACGGGTCCTCAAGGCAGTGACTAGGAGCGGTCTCGCACATACTGCTGCGGGTCCGGCGAAGAATCTGCGACCCGCGTCGATGACGGGTCGCATCCGTGGCGTCCGTAGGTGTGTCTTTAGGAGACCACTTCTAGTGTTGATGGCAGCAAGCGGGGTGTCCCATCGAAGCTAACCCAGTGTCGATTATCATTCCGACGTTCAATGGCGACTCCCGCATCGGCAACTGTCTGGATGCGCTTCTGCAGCAGGTTCCGGGGCGGAATGCAGAAATTCTGGTCATCAACGACGGCTCAACTGACGACACTGTGCACGTGGTCAAACGCTATTCTGGCGTCCGGCTCATTACCCAGGCAAATGCCGGACCGGCAGCCGCTCGCAATCGCGGCGCCTTGGAGGCACGGGGAACGATCATAATGTTCACCGATGACGACTGCGTCCCGATGCCGGATTGGCTGGACGCCATGCTCGATCCCTTCAAAGATCCAGAAGTCGTCGGAGTGAAGGGAGTCTACCGCACGCACCAAAGGCGTCTGGTTGCTCGTTTCGTGCAGATCGAGTACGAGGACCGTTACCGCTTCATGAAAGGTCTCCCCAGCATTGACTTCATCGATACCTACTGCGCCGCGTTTCGCCGCGATCGCTTCCTGGAAATGGCCGGCTACGACACCTCGTTCCCGGTGGCCTGCGCGGAGGACATCGAACTCTCCTACCGCATGTCGGCGTGCGGCTGGAAGATGATGTTCGCCCCTACGGCGATCGTCTACCACACGCACCCCGACACGCTATCGTGGTACCTCAAGAAGAAGTACAAATTCGCTTTCTGGCGCGTGCTCGCGGTACGTAAGAACCCCAGCAAGGCAGTGAAGGACAGTCACACGCCGCAGCTTATGAAGCTTCAGCTTTTGTTCGCGCCCGCGCTGCTGCTTGCGATGGCGTTCGACCTGGCGATTCGGCCAGCGGTGCCTGCGTCGGTGCTGGTGCTTGCCGCGTTTCTGGTCAGCACGCTGCCCTTCGCGGTGCGGGCGATCGCAAAAGACCCCGTCGTCGGAACGCTTTCACCGGCGCTGCTCGCTGCGCGCGCCTGTGCGCAGGTGATGGGTGTTACCGCCGGCTTGATCTATGCGCGCCGCGAACGCGCCCAGCTTCCGACCAAATCGGCTGTGTGACGCTGTCGAAGTGGAGCGCAGAACTCAATCAAGACGAAGTCCGCTGCCGCGCATCGCTGCCTGAGATGGTAGTCGCCCCCTGCGTCTCCGGTTGTCTCGTCGAAGCCCAAAGGAACAGCTCGTACACGATCCCTGGCAAAGGGAGGGAGGAATCTATAAGTCGCCGGGCAGGAGAAAACACTCTCGCAACTCCTAGGGCAAGTCCTTTCGCGAGCGCACGCCCGGCGCGAGGAAGTCTCCTTCGAGTCTCCTTCAATAGCTGCTGGCCCGCTTCTTTCCGGGAAAATAGCTGGGCAGCGAAAACGTTGCCCAGCTTCTTCCGACAGGCATCCTCGAAGGAAAAGAACTGGTGGTGATAGCCGATCGCCGCCGAATTGTAGAAGAGTTGCAAACCCCGCTTGCTCAACCGATACCCGAGCTCGATATCTTCATAGGCCGCGCTTTTGAACTCCTCGTCGAACTGCCCGCAAGTTCGAAGGAATTCGGCCTTCAGGCTTAGATTGCAGGTGTAGAAAAAACGGAAACTAGCCTCCTGTTTGTTTCGCAAATGGTCGAATCCGAACAAAGTGCGTTCACCGTACCAGCGCATAAAAGGAGTCGCCTTAAGTTCCTGTGGCCATGTAACGTAACCCAGAACAGCTGCGGTGATTTGAGAATTCTTCCGGTGCCACTCGAGATGCTGTTCCACCAAATCGCGCTCGGGAATAATATCGCTGTCGGTGAACAGCACTAAAGCAGAGCGGGCCTCCCGAATCCCTAAATTGCGCGCCGCCGCCGGCCCTTGGTTGGGCTGCCGCAGATAACGAATCGGAAACGCAGACAATCTGCTGAACTCTCGCACCATCGATTCTGTGCCATCGGTGGAGCCATCGTCGACCACCAGCAACTCATGGATGAGCCGAGGCGACGACTGTGCCAGATACCCTTCTAGTGCCTTTGCCAGCACATGTTCCCGGTTGTAGGTCGGGACAATCACACTCAGCGAATCGAACATCGACGTCTCAGGCATAGTCCCCTTCCGACTTGCGCGTAAGCACAAAAATCTTGCGGTACGACGGTTCTCGGTTGGCATGTTGCAGCAATCGTTCCACTAATCTCGGCATAATCCGCAACATCAGCCGGAAGGAGTAGTTCCACAACCGGAACATCTCTGCTCTCATCATCCAGTAGTGAAACCGCAGACTCTCATTCGGAATGACCTCGAGTTTCCATTCCGTTGGAAGCGCCGACAAGAGGTCTTCGCCTGGAAATGGGTGAAGCATATGCTCTTCAAGCCACACAGGGGGCGGTAAATGCCGGCTCTGGTAATCACCATGCAATTTCTGGTCAAGCTCGAAGGCGGCCTGCCCGCAGGGATAGCCGAACACCACCATCTTGCGGGCGACGCGCAGCACCTCGCTGACCACTTGCCTTTGCTGTCGGGGCGGCACGTGCTCCATTACGTCGGACACGATAACCGCATCGAAAGCGTTATCTTTGAACGGCAACTCGTGTCCCGAGCACCGAACTGCGCGCATGTTCTGTACCGGGCGCGATGAAAAGGTCACGTCACATCCCACGAAAGGACCAGTCCAAAACTCGCCCAGTCCTAGAGAACCCGAACCCACTTCCAATAGAGCACCACCATCTGGAAGCCGAGACCTCAACTCTCGTAGAATCGGGAAAAAACGAGCCGCGCGATTAAGCAATCCCGCCTATCCTCCTTGCGTGCCGTACCAACGGCATGAAACTCTCGATCTTGCTCCAGTCATACTTGTCGAAAAAATGGCTGAGCAGAATCGCGAGAACATAAAGGACTCCAAAGATAACTCCCATCCCCGCAAGTCCGAACCACGAAAGATTTTTCGTCGGATGAATCGCCAAGAGCGCGACCAGTACCAGAACGGAGCACAGAATCGGCTTCAAATAACCCTCTCGCAACACTCGGGAGACCACATATCCGGTGCGGCGATGAAACACCGACATGAAGTACGCAGAGGCAACTATCAGAGAAACCGACGTTCCCAGCACCGCTCCCGCGAAACCGAACTTGTAAATCAGCCCCAGGCTCAGGAATATGTTTAGGACGATTCCAAGGGTCGCCGACTGGATGCCAGGTCTCATGTCTCCTCTCCCTGCGAGAATCAGGAATCCCGGGCCAGTCGCAAGGTTAAAGAAGTTCACCACGAGAAGAACGCTTAAGGGAAGGGCGATCATCCTCATGCTGGGCCCAATCCACAGTTCCACGAAACGATTCGAGACTGCAACGACGTAGCACACCGCCGGGACCCCGCAAAAGGCCAGATATTTATGCGTGCGATAGTAGAGCTCCCTCATTCTCGACTCGTCTCCAAGCGCGTTGAGTTCCGACGCGGCAGGCAAGATCGGACTTAGGATGAATCCAATGGAACCGCGTACCTTAAGCGCAATATCGCTCGCGATGTCGTACCACCCCACCGGATCCACGCCGATCAGCATTGCTAGGAAGACCTTTTCCACTTGGTTATGCACGGCCACTGCCGCCTGCGTGACGTATAGACGAAGGCTGTAGCCGAACATCTTCCTGACCTCGGTCCTATCGAATCGCATCGGGTTGAGGGCAATCTGGGGTAAGAGTCGTCGGACAACGATGAGATAAATGGCGACCGTCAGGATTGCGGAACCGATATAACCGTAGATCAACCCGCGTAGACCCCATCCCCGCAGCAGCAGCAAGGCGCCAAAGACTGCGTTCAGCAGAACGTTTGCAGCACCGATGACGTTAGTCAGATCGAGGCGTTGCAAACCAGTGGTGACCGAAGAGAATAGCTGAGTCAGGATGTTAGCGGCAACAACGATCAGAAAACAGTGCAAGAGGACGACCAATTCGGGAAGTGGTACCATGCTGCCACGAAACAGCCTACCCGCAAGTAGCGGGCTTGTTACCCACAGCGCGGTGCCGATCACCAGATCCAGTACCACGAACAAGGCCAGTCCCGAACTCAACAGTCTGGTCAAAGCGGCGAAATCCCGCCGCGCGTAGTACTCCGCGACAAACTTGCTCAGCGTTCCCACCAATCCCAGATCCGCCAGCGATGTCAAGCCGTTGATCGCGAGGAAGACCGCCCAGGTGCCATACCCCGCGACTCCAATCCTGTGAAGAATCAGCGGAGTCATGATGAACGGAATTGGCGCTACAAAAACGTAGCGCAAACCACCAGACACCACGCTGCGCATGATCTTAGTGCCCAGCGAACGCGGTGCTGGGTCTAGAACGACTGAAACTGTCTCTTCTTCTTTGATTCCTACGGTCAGCATGTCTAAACAAGATTCTTGCTTGCTAAACCAATCCCGGGGAGACTATTTAGGCCACTTCGCCTCGTTGTACAACGTCCATGTATCGGCTCCTGTTAAGAAACCATCGATCAAGGCGCCAAAAACTCAAGTGTCTTAGGGTACACTATGATTGCTGAATGCTCCCAGCGATTAAATTTCTGCTAACATTTTTGGTTCCGCGGCGCGCGCGAGGCAATGCAATTAGTCCAACCCCATGAGGGACTTGGAAAGATGACGGCGCACTCTGTTTGCGCGGTGATTGTTACCTATCATCCCAGCGCCAAGATGCTTGAAAACATGTCCAATACTCTTGCTCAAGTGCAGGGACTGGTAGTAGTGGATAACGGATCCAACGCCGAGGAACTTGACCCGCTGCGCATGGCCAGCCAGACCCTAAGCTTTCAACTGATCGAGAATGGAGAGAACCTCGGCATGGCCGAGGCCTTGAATCAAGGCATCCGCTGGGCTAAGGGCCGGGGCTATCCTTGGGTAATTCTCTTCGATCAAGATAGTAGAATTACCGAAGGCTTTGTTCGTCAGATGTTCGCGGGATGGGAGTCCCATCCCGGCCGCGAACGGGTGGGTTCGATTCACCCCAGGTATGTGGACCCAGAGACCCGCGTCGAGGCAGCCGTACCGCGCGCCCGCGACGGCGGTCCGGTATTACCGATGACTTCGGGAGCACTGATGCCGGCATGGATATTTGACAAGATTGGATGGTTTGCGACTGAATACTTCATCGATGTCGTAGACTGGGAGTATTGTTTTCGCATCCGTGCTGCGGGTTATCAGGTCGCTGACTCAAGGCACGCTATCCTGTTACATGCTCCGGGTAATCCTACGAAGACCACCGTCCTGGGTTACACTTTCCACTCCAGTTACCACAGCGCTATGAGGCGCTATTATATTTCGCGTAACTGCGTTGTCTTCTGTCGGAAATATTTTTGCCTATTTCCTGGCTGGGTTTGGATTGGTATTAATAGGCAGATGAAGGACACAATAGTGTCCTTCGTCGCCGAGGAGAACCGTGTCCGCAAGTTTCGCAACTTCCTGCTTGGAACCTGGGATGGCCTGACCGGAAGAATGGGGAGACGAGAGGGGCTATGAACGAACACGGAGATGGCGCCCTGGTGGGCAAAGTCTTTTTGTGCCCTCGCAGTGGAGGCGGGACAGCGCGTGCCGCTCCTCACTGAAGCCGCGCGAAGCCGTGTGTTTCGTGAAAAAAACTCGCTTTCGTCAGCGAATCAGTAGGTCCTTCGCGACACTCTTCCACCCCGCCGAGTAACGCCAGTAACCACCGTTGAACACTTCACGGAGAATCTTCCGGATCCGCGCAACTCTTGCACGCGACAAGCGGGATCGATGCTCAAGATGGGAGACTTTTTTCTCGATCTCTTTTTGGGCGCACGCTGCGTTTGGGAAGTCCGCTCCGCGCTTTTCAAGTCTCTCGTAGAGCAAATGAAATCGCCGGATCTCGTCAAGGTAAAAGTCCGCGCCAGTGCTCCTTGCTCGTGCCGTCTGTTCCGGTAGGGTCCGAGGTCCTAAGCCCCTCTGTTGGCCCTGGTGCTGTCGATACTGCATAAGCGGTTCCGAAATTAGCGCAAATTGGCCACATGCGGCAAGCAGAAAGGAGATCCACCTGTCATGAACATCACCCGCCGGAAAGGGAGCCAAGAGATCAAAGAACTCTCTCCGGAATGCCATGGTCGCGCCGGTCACTACAGGATGTCTTACCAGAATGTTCAACGCGTGACCGTTCGCAAACCGGCCTTGCTCTCCAAGGCCAAATGCGAAGGAGTCCCAAAGACGCCCCGCCCGCAATCGTGAATAGTCGTCAATCAGATCGGCATCGCTGAAAGCCGCAACTAGTGCACTGGACCGCAGGAAAGCCTTCTCGATCCGCTCGAGTTTGTGACGATACCAGACATCGTCTTGATCTGCGAGCGCCACGATCGCACCCTGACATAGCGAAATCGCTTTCTCGAAGTTTCTGGTCGATCCGAGATTCTTGTCGTTGACCACAAACCGAGTGGGGAACGACACGCTCCGAGCAAACTCCCTTACAATTTCGCCGCAACCATCCGACGAACCATCATCACAGACCACGAGCTCCTCTGGAGGCCTAACTTGGGCGGCGATGCTCTCAAGTTGCGCGCTGAGAAACCGCTCCCCGTTAAAGGTGCACATCGCCACCGAAATGCTAAGACCCAATGCCTCCCCCTCCACCCGAACTCCATCGACGCACAACGCGATGTCATTCCACAACATCTCGCGCCAACTAAACACTCCGAGGCTCACTCCATCCGCCCGCCTCCTCGCATTCTACATTGATCATGACGGCCAACTGTAATAGCATCAAATTCGGGTAGGGGCGGCAATAGAACCTGCGCAAGGACGCGAAGGATGGTCCGAGGCTCTCCGCGCTCTTGGCTGCATTGCGCTCGCGTTGTACCTGAGAGTACAAGTCTGACATGATAACCGTCCAATTGAATTCACATCCCCAGGTAGCCTGCATTGTTCTGAATTGGAACGGTTGGAAGGACACAATCGAGTGCCTCGACGCACTGAAGAAACGTGTCTATCCACACCTGATCGTCGTCGTAGTGGACAATGGTTCAACCAACGATTCGGTGGCCCGAATACGGGCCGCTCACCCTGATATTTTGCTGCTTGAGAGCGGAGAGAATATAGGCTTTGCAGGTGGCAGTAACATTGGAATCCGGAACGCGCTCGCGCACGGCGCCGAGTACATATGGCTGTTGAATAACGACACGAAGCCGGCTCCGGATGCGCTCTCAGCGCTTGTCGCAAAAGCCCTGAGCGATAAAAGCATCGGAGCGGTTGCCTCCATCTGCTACTATGCTGACGCGCCCTCTGCCGTGGAGGCCTGGGCGGGTGGTCACGTTAATCTGTGGATAGGTTATGGGCGCAACAGCACAGTGCCACATGAAGATGATTGGTTTCACACTCTTAACGGCACGAGCATGCTCGTCCCTCGAGCTGCTTTAGAAGATGCCGGCTTGCTGGATGAAGGTTTCTTTCTCTACTGGGAGGATACCGACTTTTGCCTGCGCCTGCGCAAGAAGGGATGGCGGCTTGCCGCCGCTCCCGATTCCCGCGTCCTACATAGAGTGAATGCAAGTACCGGAGGAGACAGGCTTATTCTCGATCGTTACCAAACCGCCTCAGCTTTGCGCATACTGCATCTACATTCCCCGGCGCCTCATTTGGCGTCGTTCCTGTTCCTGACGGTGCGTTTTGCGCGACGTTTAGTACGGCTCCAATTCGCGCGTTGCAGGAGTGTATGGGCAGGGGTACAAGACTATCGTGAGATGCTTCCAGTGTCTCCCAGAATACACTGATGTGGCATGCTGACGCTCTATAAATTTGTACCCTTTCCAGTACCGACCAGCGCGAGTCTCATCAATGAATGAGCTGTTAAATCTGTCGGTCTCGCGGCTAGTGTCGCTCTTAGTGGTTGTTTCTTGCTTCCTCTTACTTGTGAATGCTGCACTCCCGCAACTAGAGTTATATCTCGGCCAAAGCTTGGCAGGCAACATTATGATTAAGGGCGCGCTTCTGGCCGCGGCAGTGCTGGGCTATCTCGTGTATCCAAGGAGCCGTCTCGCGGGACTTCCAATAATCGCATGGTTGCTTTGTATCGGCTATCTAATCGCTGACATTACACATCTGGTCTTCGCTCACGGTATGTCCCTCGGAGACGTGTTGTTATCATACAATGCATATTATCTAACGCTGTTGATCGGCCCCGCGTTGTTAGCGTTTCACGGCACGGTTCCTGAGCGCGTGATTATACGATGCACAGTGTTGATTTTCTTGATCTGCGCGGCCATTGGAGTCACCCAATATCTCACGGCGCAGCCCATTTTGTACACGGAAAGTCCTGACGGGACTTTTCGAATAGAGAGCTGGAGCTTTTTTGACGAGGTGAGGGCATTTAGCTTATTTACCTCAGCGATGGAGTTCGGTATGTTCTGCGCATTATGTGGCGCGCTTGGCATATCGCTATCTCGACGGCTGCCGATAAGGGGAGCATTGCTCTTCACTGTTTCAGCCATAGCATGTTTCACAACCTTGACCAGACTCTCCTATTTGGTATTTATCTGTGCTTGCACCTCGGCTCTAGTCCTAACGTTTGGCAAGAGGTCTGCGCGTGGGCTGTGGCATCCGCTCCTCTATTTTGCGCTCGGGGTTTCGACAATTCTGGTCGGATTAAATTCTCTCGTTAGCAGCGACGCAAGTAATTTGCAGGATGCATCGTCGCTCCTTGAGCGAATTGGTCAGTGGACCTACTATTACGACGTTATTGTCCACTCCACTCTCACGGATCAGTTATTCGGCGTTGGGATAGTTCAGAATAACAAGATTCTGCCATTGTATCCGATGGTGATTGATGACCTGCCTTTGGCATTGATCTTACACATTGGTATCGTCGGTCTCGTGCTCTTCGGTATTCTAATGAGCCAGATGTGGCTTTATTTGCGCCGCGAGGCCTTGGCTACTCGACAGCCGTTCCTTATTGCGGCGGCCAGTCTATGGGCGACTCTCGCATGTGCAGGTATTTTTAACATTGTGTTCAATTCAATTGGCATCGTGTTTGCTCTTGGCATTCTCTGTGCGAAGGATCAACCGGTCAACGAACTCCACAAGGTGGAAGAAAAGCAACCATGAGAGTCAGCGGTCACAATGTTTTAGGTTTCTCAGAGATGCTCAAGAACTTCAAGTGTTTCACGGGCACATTTCTCCCAGCTAAACTTCTTCGCGAAGGCCTTCAACCCATCCGCCGCTGCCGGCGGAGACTTGACGGCACGTTGAATGGCAGCGGCAATGTCTTCTGGATCATACGGATCACAGAAGAATGCGGCGCCATCAAATAGCTCTGCTAGCGACGCCGTGCGGGAAACCACGACTGGACATCCGCTCGCCATAGCTTCCAATGGTGGCAAGCCGAAGCCTTCATATAAAGAGGCAAACACGAAGCAAGCGGCGTTTTGATAGAGAGCCTTCAGTTCTGGATCGCTAACATATCCCAGGGCACGCACCCTATCCGGCAGCCTCATGCTCTTCCCATAGATTCTTCTATCGTGTGCCCCCGCTATCACCAGCTGGGTGCCCGCCTCGCTGAGGTGGTCCATTGCTTGCACAACGCGCTGGAAGTTCTTGTTCGGGTTATGGGAGCTAACCGCCAGAACGTACTTTCCAGAGATACCAAACCGTGCCAGAGCTGAAGAATCGGACTCAAGACGAGAAAAATGGTCGCTTCCGAGAGGTGTTACGGAAATCTTCCCCGGAATTGCGCCGTACCACTTCACAATCTCCGACTTTGAGAAAATCGAGTTCGTAAAAATGTACTCCGCCCTTCGCGCCATCCTTCGGCATACACCTTGGTGCCAGAGACGATACGCCCGTGAATATCCTGCGGGCGCGGCAATCACAGCCGCGTCGTGAATTGTGACCACATTTCGGGAATGCAGAATCGGAGCACCTCCACTGAGAGTAAACAAGACTTGTGCACGGCAGTAGCGGGGCAGTTCTATCTGTTCCCATTTAGTTCCACTCATTCTGCCCACGGGCCGTACTTGAAGATTTCTGTATTGTGGCATCGAATGTACACATCTAGGGACCAGAATCTCAATGGCAATGTTCCTATTATTTTCCGCAGAAAGCAGACTATCGAACTCTTTGAGTAGCTCGCGGGCGTAGCGTTGGGTACCTGTAATCCGTTGGCAGAAAAACTTCCCATTGATGCATATCTTCTTCACAAGCATCGCTCGCGTTGCAAAGAGGGGATATCCCCTGTCTCTTCAGTGACCGATTCTGGGCGCCCCCCGTCTCGCCGGAGACATTGTTGGTCGTAGCGTCGCGCCGTGAGTGTCGCAGGCCAGCTGCGATTGCTACCCCCAGAGGAATCGTCGATGTAAGGCCACGGTCGCATGCCTATTTAGGATTGCCTACCACCATCCAGTCGAACACGTCAGACGCACCGGTGCAGGAAACGGTGAAGCCGCTGGCTGACTTTGTGGTCAGGCTTGTTCCCCCTTTTGTCGTCTCGTCAAACACAATAATGACCGGTTGCGAGTTATATGTGACTGGTAAGCTGATCGCTTTGGTGCTGCCCGAACAGGCCGAAACTCCAGCCCACTGATTCGCGGCGATTTGATTCATGGTAGCGAAAGCGGCAGGGGTGTTGAAGTAATTCAGCCCGCGGGAGCTATTGGCTGATCCTGATAACTTGATCCCGAGCAATTCCACAGGACCTCTGTCACAGAACAGATCCGTAACTGTAGCGGTGCTAGTAAATAAACTGGCAGTGAAAGAGTTCTGGTAAGTATTGCCTGTTGCTAAGTTGCCGAAACAAGCAGTAGTCTTAGCATTGGTCAAGAGGAAAATTGAACCGAAATCCTCAACTCCGCCGCCAGTCTTCGTGTCGAAAAACGGCCCAGTAGTTTGCTCGAAGTGACTGGCTACGCTGATGAATCCGCCCTGAATCGGTGCAGTGGTTCCATTACCGTTATAATCAACGCTGCTGCCGATCAACTTAAAGCTCCAGTAGGGAGCATAATCGCCGGGCTGATAAATGGCGTAATGTGTATTGTTCTGGATGCTGGAGTTTATAATGTTGATTCGCTCCCCCGAGCCAAGAATGGACGAGGCCACTGCGAGGCCGGTAAGGTTGTTCGAAATCAGACTCTCAGAGAGCGTATCCGACCAAGTATTGTTGCCCCATTCGACGCCAGTTCCGAACTGCCACACGCGTACGCGGTTGATGTTAAGGTGGTCGCCATAATTCGTATTCGGGTCAATGCTAGTTGAAGGCGTTCCCGGAGCGCCCGTACTTCCGCCGACCCAAATCGCTCCGGTTGCCGACAGAGCGGCGGAAGCAATTATGCTTAAATCTTCAACGGCACCTTCCGGGTAATTCGTTCTCCCATAGGCATCGGCGATCACAATGGCCCAGCCGCTCGTAGGCTTCCAATTCAGCAAAGTGCTCTGCGCCGAGGCCCCGTGCAACCGCGTACAGCGAGGCATAACGATGGTCGTCGTCTGGGTGTAGGAACCAGCTGGTATATAAATCTCGCCACAATTGCTAATCGCAATCACCGCATTGACTTGCGCACCGATATCGGACCTCGTGGAAAACTGAGTCGCATTCAATATCCCATTAAGATAAGTAAGCGTCTCCGCGCCCTTATTAGCGTCTAGGACGGGAGAATCGTCCGTCTGCGCCGCGCAGCACGCGCTCAGCAGCATAATTAGCAAAAGCCACTTAGCCATGCTAGTAAGCCTCATTCGCAGCTGTCGTCGCCACGGCAATCTGCGCGCCCGCCGGAACCTCTGAGGCATCGAAAACCAGCGGAAAGTGGAGCCGGGCACGAAAGAAGCATGGCAGGAAAGAGTATCGCCGTGATGGCCGGGATCGCTAGTATCCGTGTTCGTCTCTCAGAACGATGAACATGGTGCGAGCGATGATCTGCAGGTCCATCCCAAAACTCCAGTTGCGAGCGTAGTACAGATCATATTGAAGCCGTTCAGGGATTGAAGTATCGCCACGAAGGCCATTGACCTGTGCCCATCCTGTTATGCCGACCTGGCAGCAATGCCGCATGTTGTATCTATCGATGTCCTCCCGGAACTTCGTTACAAAATGTGGCCGTTCCGGACGCGGCCCCACCAGACTCATCTCTCCGCGAATAACATTAAAAAGCTGGGGTAGCTCATCGAGACCGTATTTGCGCAGTACCGCACCAATCGAGGTGCAGCGGGGATCGTTCTTGGTCGTCCAAATGGTATCGCTCTCG
>Ga0181532_10001991_pt1 | contig 19304 bp, 21 predicted proteins | sample PEATcosm2014_Bin_33_FD_119768 | JGI IMG/M metagenome (GOLD analysis project Ga0181532, IMG submission 119768) | Peatland microbial communities from MTU Mesocosm Facility, Houghton, MI, USA - PEATcosm2014_Bin11_30_metaG | ecosystem: Environmental > Terrestrial > Soil > Wetlands > Peat | place... | reverse complement strand
TCCAACAGCCGTTGATCGTCAACTCGGCCTTGGCTACGGAGCTGCTGCCGTTCGAGCCATCGCTGAAAACCAATCCGGTGTCATGACTGCATTCGTGCCACCTGAACTGACGTTCGTGCCGCTCTCTGAAGCGATCAATAAAGTCCGCACGGTGCCCGCCGATAGCATATTTCTTCAAACGGCACGGGCCCTCGGTATCTGTCTCGGCGACTAACTCCTATGACATCGATTCCCAACACGGACACCCCAACCGGCATCGTGCTCAACATCCAGCATTTCTGCATCAACGATGGCCCTGGAATCCGAACTACAGTTTTTCTGAAGGCATGTGGCATGCGCTGTAAATGGTGTTGCAATCCCGAGAGCATTCATCCCAAGCCTGAGCTTTCCTACAACGTTAATAAATGTATTGGCGAGAAGGAATGCGGATACTGCCTTAAGGAGTGTCCGGAGTCGGCTTTGTACGTCCTCGCGTCGGACGGCAAAGTCCGGGTGAACTGGGACCTGTGTACGAATTGCGGGAAGTGCGTTGATGTATGCCCACCCACCGCTCTCACGCTCTTTGGTCACACCATGACTGTCGATCAAGTCCTTGATGAAGTCGAGCAGGACACGAGCTTCTATCATGAGTCCGGTGGCGGTATCACGGTAAGCGGAGGCGAGTGTCTACTGCAGCCGGACTTTACAGCCGCGCTTCTGGCGGCAGCACATGAGCGCGGATTTAACACTGCCATCGAAACGGCAGGCAACGTGCCCTGGCGGTTTATGGAACACGTTCTGCCACATGTGGACGTCATGCTGCACGATCACAAGTGCACTGATCCCGTGCGCCACAAGAAATGGACCGGCGTTGATAATTCGCGAATTCTCGCCAACTTCAAGCAAGCTTACGAGACCTTTCCAAATACAAAGTTTGTCGCGCGGACTCCGCTGATTCCGGGAGTTAATGATGACGAAGAGCACATCCGCGCAGTGCTGGCTTTCATCCGTCCATACAAGAACGTAATCAGTTATCAGTTGCTACCCTATCATCGCTTTGGCGAGAGCAAATACAACTATCTTGGACGCGTGTACGAACTTGCCGACTTCGAGTCGCCCACATCGGAGACCATCGCACGTCTGCAAAGAATCATCGATGAAGACAAGGCCTCATTGTTGAATGCCACCTAGTTCTTCGTCTCGTCGGAATAGTAGGTGACTGAACGCGAAGCCGCACGCACTGATTGATGTTCAAAGCGGAGGACAGAGTGAACAGCAATTGGCACGAAAGATAACAATTTTGGTGTGCGTCTCGCTTCTGGGGCTGGCGCATGCAAAAAGTCACAGGAACGGTGAGAAAGACTCCGGCCGACGGAGCGAAGAGCGCATGTCAGTTTGCTTCAGGAAAGGACGATGAAATGCGCTATATCGAGACTCTAAAGGCTCACAAAGCTGCCATCAGCGGCGCCCTGCTGGTTGGCTTGCTCATGTTCGTAAGCACCTTCGCTCTCTCGCGCGGACCGAAGACGGAGACCATTGAAGCCAGCGCCATGGGGACCGGAACGCAGATGGGAGCGGTAATCGGAGTAACCCTGGACATTTACGAGTGGTCCACTCCCGAAGACAGGCAGATCCTGATCGAGGCTTTCACCAAGGGACAGAACCAAGGTTTGGTGAATGCACTTTCCAAGATGAAGGCGGTGGGGCATTGCTCGATTACCGGAACTATCGGCTATGACGTCAGCTATATCCGGATGGTTACCACTCCCACCGGAAGAAAAATCGTGTTTGTCACCAACCGGCAGATCAGATTCGGCGAAGCTTTCTTCGATAGTCAGTCACAGTCGTTTAACTTGACTGCGGGCGAGTTCGAGTTGAACGCCACCGAGAAGAACAAGAGCACAGGAGTGGTCTATCCGGCCACGCAGCTGATCATCGATAAGACAGGGCAGTTGCAGTTTGACCTTAAAGAGAACCCGTGGAAGTTGGTAGACGTTCTCGACTGGCAAGGAACGCCTGGCGTGAACTAGACGGGAGGGACACGATGAAAATACGATGCATCTTTGCGACCCAGTTCCCTGCGGCGCTGGGTATGGTTGTCGTCCTTTCCTCTTTCACGATCGCGCAGGAACAAATGCGCGGGTCCGAGAAGTATCTCTGCTCGGAATCCAGCCCGCAGTCCATCTGCACCGCCGAGAACACCTGCGGCTCTCCCTCCACTCCCTGTACCGTCGAGATCAAGCGAACTGCTTCTGACGCCTCGGCGACTCCCAGCATTCCAAAGGCGAAAGGGAACGCGCCCTTCTGCGTAAAGGCCGGAACCACGGTCAATTGGAAGAGCGGGTCGAAGAATACCGGTTTTGTTTTGGACTTTGGCCCGTCCTCTCCCTTTGGTTCCGACGCAATCATGGGTGGCTCCGACCGTTCGGCGTCGACGGTGGCGAACAAGAAGGGCTGTTACAAATATTCCGTCGGAGCCTGTGTTTCTGGGTCCATCTATGGAATGTGCGGTTCAGCCGAAACGGAACTCATCGTAACCGGTGGGGAATGAATTCCCGCCTGCGGGAGAGGGAAAATGGTCAGGACATTTGCGAAGCAGCTTCTATCGATGACGTTGTCTCTGCTGTTGGTGGTTACAGCAGTAATACAGAGCAGGTGGATCCTATTGTCGTTCAGCAGATCAACGCCGCCATTGATAGCCAGTTGACTTCCAAAGGGATGACCAAGACCGACGCCGACACCGCCGATATGTACGTCGGCATACAGACTTCCATCCAGCAGCAGCAATGGAATGCCTACGGCACGCGAGGCGGATGGCGGTTTGGCGGTGGCATGGCGACCGTCTCGAGCACCACGATTCAGATCGGCACACTCGGCGTCGATTTCTATGATCCGGCGACGAAGCTGCTTGTCTGGCGAGGTTCGGCGACCAAGACTTTGAATCCAAGCAAGAACGCACGGACGAACTTGAATCGAACTAATCAGGTGGTGGCGACACTGCTCAAGAGTTTCCCGCCGAAAGCGTAAGCGATGATTCGGAATTGAAACCAGCGGAGCGGGCGAGCGGGGCCGCTCCGCCAGATATTTGGCGGTGAGTGAGGTTGAACGCCGTCGCCCTGAATGGAATGCCGAGTCCATGCTGAGCCGGGAGGTATCCGAATGCTGCGATTAATCCTTAGTCTCGTCCGACCCTACCGGGGCACCCTGGCGATCATTTTGTTAGCCATGGTGGTGCAGACTGCCATGAGCGTGGCCGGGCCTTGGCCGCTGAAGATCATCCTCGACAACGTGGTGGGTTCTCACAAGCTTGCGCCTTGGCTTGCCGATCTTCTCCCTCCCGTCATGGGAGGTGGCAACAAGATGCAGATCGCGGTTGCGGCCTCAATGGCGGTATTGGTCATTGCGTTGGTCGCGGCTGTCGCTTCTTATGTTTCCAGCTACTACACCACCAGCGTGGGCCAGTGGGTGGCAAACGATTTGCGTCTGAGGACCTACCATCACCTGCAGCAACAATCTCTGAGTTACTACGATACTCACCAGAGTGGCACGCTTTTGAGCACGATCACTTCCGACGTTTCGACCATCCAGAGTTTCGCCTCTTCCGCCACACTCGACATTGTGGTCGATCTGTTTACGATTGTGGCCATGCTGGTGATCATGTTCCGGCTGAACTGGGACTTCACTTTGATTGCCGTGGCAGTCACACCATTTCTTCTCCTGCTGGTATCGAGATTCAACAAAGCCGTGAAGAAGGCAACCCACGAGGTACGCAAGCAGCAAAGCCGGGTCGTCTCGGTGGTGGAGCAGGGCCTGGAATCGATGAGGGTGACGAAGGCTTTCGGCCGCGAGGACTTGGCGGAAGAAGGGCTGGCGGAGGTCAGCCAAGCAACGGTGGACGCCGCGCTCAAAGCCCGCCGGATAAAGTCTCTCTTGTCTCCGATCGTGTCCATCACGGTCGCCCTCTGCACCGCCGTCGTGATGTGGCACGGGTCGTCTCTGATTCTTGCAGGAGCAATGACCGCCGGCGCGTTAACGGTTTTTCTGGCATATCTGCGCAAATTTTTCAAGCCCGTACAGGATCTGGCGACCATGACGAATACCATCGCGCAGGCCGCGGTCGGAGTGGATCGCATTCGTGCGATCCTCGATTCCGACATGATTATTGCTGAGCGCCCTGATGCGCGCGAACCCAAGGCCCTCGCCGGCGAGATCGAGTTTGAACATGTCGCCTTCGGTTATGATCCCACTGCCCCGGTTCTCACCGACGTGAGTTTCAAGGTCAAGGCGGGACAGATGGTTGGTGTTGTTGGACCTACCGGCTGCGGCAAGTCCACAGTCGTAAGCTTGATCCCGCGGTTTTATGATCCCACTGCCGGTACCGTCAAAATCGATGGTACCGATATTCGTGAGTACAAGAAGCATCCTCTGCGCGACCAGATCGGCTATGTGCTTCAGGAGCCCGGACTGTTTGCAGGATCGGTGCGCGACAACATCGCCTATGGCAAGCCCGGAGTAACTGACGAGCAGATTCACGAAGCCGCCAAGCTGGCCAATGCGGACGAGTTCATCGCCAAGATGCCCCACGGATACGACACCTTGATCGGCGAGCGCGGGGAGTCGCTCTCCGGAGGGCAGCGCCAACGTATCGGGATTGCCCGTGCCATCATCCGCAACAACCCCATTCTCATCCTGGATGAGCCCACCGCCGCTCTCGATACCGAGTCCGAGAAATTAGTGATCAATGCGCTGGAGAAACTGATGAAAGGACGCACGGTGCTCACAATCGCTCACCGGCTCAGCACCATTCGCGATGCCGACAAGATCGTCGTCCTTAAAGACGGGGTAGTCGCGGAAGAGGGAAGTCATGACCAATTGCTGGCTCGCGACGGAGTCTATGCCGAACTGTATCGAATTCAGTACGACACCACGCCAGCCGCTCTCGTGTCGTAGGTCTCCGTATTTCGTTCTATCGACTGTCTCGAGGAGGTCCACATGTCACGTTCTTTGATTGTCATGCCCGACGACACCGCAAAGCCAATTCTCGATGCCATTAACGGCGCGGCCAAATCGTTGCGGATCAAAATGTTCATCTTTTCCGATCCAGAACTCCTGGCGGCTGTCATCGCCGCCAAGAAGCGTGGCGTGAAAGCACGCGTTATGCTGAATCCCGCCCGGCGCGACGGCGAATCGGAAAATACTGAGTCCCGCAAACAGCTTGAGGCCGGCGGCGTTGAAGTCCTCGATAGCAACCCCGCCTACGACGTCACCCATGAGAAATCTATGGTCGTGGATGATGCGACCGCGTTTGTGAACTCCTTGAATTTCGAAACGAAGAATCTGACCGAAACGCGGGATTACTCCATTGTCACATCGCATGCTCACGAGGTTGCTGAGATCGTTCAATGTTTCGAAGCAGACTGGGCGCGTAAGACCTTCCATGGAGACGATAAGTCTCATCTGATTTGGTGTTCCGCGAACGGCCGAGACCGCATCGCGCAATTCATCGACGATACGAAAGAGTGCCTGTTTGTGCAGAACGAGCGCTACCAGGACGCTGTCATTATCGAGCGACTGGTCCGAGCTGCGGTCCGGGGTGTCAAGATCCACGTGATGGCTCGTCCTCCTCACAAGCTGAAGAAGGAAAAACTGGTCGAATCGGTTGGCGGGTTGCGCACCATGAACGACGTCGGCATCAAGATTCACAAGTTGAAACACCTCAAGCTTCATGCCAAGATGCTGTTGGCGGATCATGCCCGCGGAATCGTAGGATCCATCAACCTGGCGCCTGGCAGTTTCGATAGTCGCAGAGAATTGGCCATCGAATTTGGAGATGCGGATTTGGTCGAACGTCTGGCAAAAACGGCTCACCACGACTGGGAGAAGTCACATCCTCTCGATTTGACCGATGAAGGACTGTTTGCCGAGTTCGAGAGCCATAAGACAGAAGGCACAGAAGAGATGGCTCTTCACGGCGCCAGTGAAAAACACAAATAAGAGGTAAGGTTGAGAGTGAAGCGTACCCTTCTCGTCGCCGCCATGATCCTGGTGGCAGCGGCCCTGCTGTTCGGGAAATCCAGCAAACTGATTACGAGCTGGCGGAATCCAGGCTATGCCCCGACGAAAAGAGTTCACCGGGTGCTGCCATGGGATTCAGCAACAAGATGGAAGTCCGCGCCGAACTTACCAGCAAAGGACTCGAGGCGATCGCCGGTAACACGATCCTGTTGCGCCCACCCGGCACCAAGCTCGCTCTCACCTACCTGAGGGAGCAAGTCCAGGCGAACCAGATCGGGGCTGTCGTGGTCTCGCGCCTGGTCAAGGTGGACAATACTGTCACGTACGTACCCCGTACGGCTTACTCCATGCCTTATCCCTACTACAACACCTTCTATGGCTATTACGGGACGCTGTATCCGGTGATTTACTCGCCTGGATACCTGGAGGAGGAGAGGAAGGTACGCGTTGAAACGAACGTCTATCTCACCATGCCGCCGGATGGGCACCTAATTTGGGTCGTCACCAAATGGAGAAGGACGGAATGCCGTAGAGGCAGTCCGACCCAAGGCGTCTCCGAGTCACCTTGCGCAGCTGTGACGCGTCACCTAAGATCTTACGCCAACAACCGACCGGAGTTTGGCGTCCGATTCGCGTACTAACGATTAAGGTTGGGCAGTCATCGTTGAATCAGCCGCGTCCGAGCGGAAGGGGCCCTGGGGCAACTGCCCAGAAATATCGAAAGACGACAATGCACCCGAGTAGGACAAAGGCCTCAGTCAAGAAATAGACTGTAGCCAGGACCACGTATTCCATGCGATCCATGAGTGTGACTGCAATCGTGACCGCAAGTCCGATGTTGCGGACTGGAAGTAGGATGGCAAGTGTGACGGCTTCTGGCCTCTTCAGCCTCAAGACTTGTCCGATTGCATAGCCTGCCGCCATCGCGACGACAATCAGAGACAAGCTGGCAAAAAAAACAGCTTTCCAATCCAGCTTTAGTTGTTCGTACCGGCCCCCAATCACCATTACGCAAATGACGAGAACGCCTGCCACACACGCAATCCTCAGTTTTCGCGAAATCTCGTCGGCCATGCCGGTTCGAAGAGCGCGAAGTCCCATGCCGGCAACGATGGGTATTCCAACAAGCACAATTAGACGGCCCACAAGCGTGAAGAAAGGAACTGAGAAGGGAAACTCGGTGCCTGTCGCCTTGCCGTAAATCGCAAAGACTACCGGCATGGAGAGACAGGAGAGAAGCGAAGAAGCGGAGTTGACCGCTACAGAGAGAGCCGGATCTCCTCTTGCCAGGAGTGCATAGAAGTTAGCAACGTCGCCGACCGGACATGCTGCTAACAAGAGAATCCCTATTTGCAGAGATTCCTGCAAAGGAATCGTGCGGGCAACCAAGATTGCGATTGCCGGCAAAACGATCATCTGTCCGATCAAAGCACTAAAGAATGCCCTCTTATGACGGGCCAGTTCCCTAAAATGCCGGGCCTCCAACTCCAAGCCCACAGAAAACATCATGCTCACAGTGAGAATGACGATGGCGATGTCGAGGGTGGTCTTCATATGCCAACGTCACGCGAGAGCAAATCGAAGCTCAATAAACATCCGCGGACGAAGAGAAGATCAACAGAGAAGGTCCCGAACGGTTGCAAATGAAGCCCTTCTCGGTTCGAATTTAATCGAATATGTTCCCTTCGTGTCCTCCCTACGGTGCGCACGGCACGGTAGAAGCGAAACTGGCAAAAATGACAGTTCTAAAGAGGTGCGGAAAATTCGTCTCCTAGTTCTCTGAGAGTGCACATCGAAGCGCAGAGTGTAGTACGTGGCCTGTCGTTCGCGGTGCTGCGGCGCACTGGTAGAGGAAGGGTAAATACCCTTAAGAAGGTGAAGCGATCGACACCAAGGGCGAGACGGCCTCCCGGAGTCGGCATACAGGAGCAGGCTTCAAACCGCCCGGTTGCTGCTGCGTTCAAAAGGAGTAGTGGATGAGTGACATGACATCGACAAAACCTTATGTCATTGCGAAACGCGAATCGGATGTCGTCGCGGTCGTACTTCTCGCCACCGGTGAAACAAGTAGAGATTCCCAAGGCAATCGCCACCGGGCCTAGACTCCCCGTGTAGCACGGTAACACCACGGTCCGAAGTTCGAAGTAACGCTCAACCCTACTCCGAAACCTACTGTTGCCCTGCCTGCCCCTTGCTGCGCAGCGCTGCGAGGGCCTCATGCAAGGTATCGAAAATCCGTGTCGGACCGATGACCTCTGTCAGGTGGTGCCGGTCCAAGTCGGGTTGCAGGTCCGACTGCACATGCGCTAACACAAGTCCTGAACCGAGCCGGCCCAGGTCTTCCTGCAGTTCACGCACCACGCGCGCGGCGGTGTAGTCCACATTCGTGATTGCGCCCGCATCCACGACCAGCCAGCGCACCGGCGAAGGCACTGGCCCCACCAGGGCACGGACCTCATCCGAAAACCGACCGGCATTCGCGTAGAAGAGCGGCGCCCCAAAGCGGTAGATCACCAGTCCGGGCTCGGTTACCGCACCAGGAACGGCGGGGGTCAACCGCCATATCCCGCTTTCGCTTTCAACCAGTACTGCGGTGTGAGGATGATAGCTGTGTCGCACAATGCGGAGTAACGACATCACCATCGCCAGCACAATGCCCTGTTCGACGCCGACCAGCACCACGACCGCCGACGTGATCACCGCCAGCATGAATTCACGAGGGCTGTCGCGGCGGATGAGCACCAGTCCACGCAGATCAATGAGCCGGATGGCGATGGTGAACACGATGGCCCCCAGCACGCAGCGTGGGAGGTATTGCAAGGGTCCGGTCAGAAACAGGAGCACGAGTGCAACCAGAACCGCCGTGGCAAGGTGCGCGACCTGGCTTCGCCCCCCGGAGCTCTCGACCATTGCCGTTTGCGTGGGACTGCCATTTACCACGAACGTCCCGCTCAACGCCGCCGCGGCGTTCGCCGCGGAGAGGCCGACGAGGTCCGTATTCTCATCCAAGCGCTGATGGTGGCGCACGGCGTAGACCCGGGCGGTTGCCGCGCTCTGGGCCACGATCATCACAAGGCACGACCCCGCCACGGGAAGCAGCGCCCCGACATCCTTCCAGCTCACATCGGGCAGGCCCAGATGCGGCAGGCCCCCAGCTACCGGCCCGATAATATCGATGCCGTGCCCCGCAAAATCCCAGACTGCGCTCGCCGCCACCGCTCCCGCTACCGCGATCAAGGGGGCGGGCACTCTCGGCGCAAAACGGTGGCCAGTAAGGAGGCCTCCCACCACTACCGCAGAGAGGCCCAACGCGGGCAAATGCACCTGTGGCAGACTGCGGACGACCTCAGCGAATTGCGCGACCGTCCTGCGGGACTGGACTTCCAGGCCGAGCATTTCCCCCAGCACCGCAATGCCGACCTGGAATCCCACTCCGGTGAGAAAACCGACCAGAACAGTCTGCGAGAGGAAGTCGGCAAGGAAGCCCAACTTCAGCACTCGCGCCAACAGCAGCAGCCCCGCGGTCAGCAGCGCTACCAGCCCCGCCAGTGCCACGTATCTCGCGCTCGCCAGCGGCGCCATGCCCGAGATTCCGCCGGCAAGAATGGCGGCGGTGGCGGAGTCGGCCGCTACCACCAGGTATCGCGAAGAGCCGAAGGTCGCGAATGCCACAAGCGGGAGCAATAGCGTGTAAAACCCGGTAACGACGGGCGTCCCAGCAATCTTGGTGTAGCCCAGCGCCTGCGGGATGTTCATCGCTGCTAGCTCGAATCCGGCCAGGGCGTCGCGGGCCGCGCTCGCCCAACTCAATGGCCGTATGCCTTGAAACAGGGACAGCCGCCTACTGGGCGCCGCGGTGGGTTGGCCACCTTTCGGGTGATCTAGTCCGGGCGGTTCTGTGGCTTGTATGCTCATGGTTACCGCAAGGTTCTTCTTTCCGTCTGGCATAGATCCAGGCATCGGATTCGGTGGCTGATCTTACTGCTGCTTCTTGCCTTTGGAGTCTGCTGGCGGCCTGCCTTGTCCCAGATTCTCTTCGTCCCTCCTCAATCTGGTTTTCGCCGTCGATTCGCTCGGACACGGAACGGATCGGTTCGCGCGGCCGCGCCGATCACGCTCCCCTCCGTGGCCGGCCGAATCCGTAATCCCTTTTCATCGCGGAAATTTAGGATTCCCCAGTCAATCCACTACGATTGTGGCTCCTTGGGAACTGTCACTTGTGACAGGCCTGTGGACTTCATGTCATGCGCCTCGTCCCAGGGCGGAAGCGCAGCGCGGTTATTGTTTCCGCCGACCGTGATCCGGGATCCGAAGCCCTCGAAGAATCCTTCAAATCCGATCGGCTGACTCATCGCGCCATCATCATCTAAGAAGCGCGCGCCAATTCGATTTGTGGTGGCGGCCGATTGCTGGTCAGCAGACTTGCAAAATTCCGATTCATTAGAAATCTCCTTGGGTCTGAGTCGACATTATCAAGAGACAACACCTCGTGAATTCACTGAATGCATTCTCCCTTACGGAGCGAGCACCGATATGTTTCTCGGCCTGCACGATTTAACCGACACCCTTCGGTCTCGCCAAGAGAATGTCTCTTGGCGGCTAGCACGCTGTGCGTGGGAAGATCGCATGTGATTGATTCTGTGCTAGGAGTCGGTGACAGGGCAGCGTTCTAAATCAACTGAACTACGTCCCCAATTTGTTTTCTTACCTTTATCGGAAACCCGCGTGTTTAGTGGCTTTCCTCGGGTTCAATCGATTCGCCTGCGTCGCCTTGTCTTAAACACTGGGCACCACATACTGTAGATTCCGGCACAGCCTAAGACCACAGTTTGCGCGGCGTTAAGCAGATTGTTTTCAGCGCAGGCGTGAGGGGGTGAAAACGAGGATTTTGGTACAGCGGTCATCCTTATTATTATTACTGCCGCCCAGGCAATTTCCGGTTCGACGACAACCCAGGGCACACATCCGACAGGTCACACAACGATCCGAAACTCCACCGCCGCCAAGCTTCGTGTGAATGTCGGCATCGCCAGGCGGAGTCTCAGAGGATGGTAGTATCTCAGCCTGTGACGTCGACACCAGCCACCATGCGCGCCGTACAACTTCGAGCCTATGACGGCAACCCGGAGAGTGTCGCCGTTGTTGAGTTGCCTGTCCCTCATCCCGGACCGGGACAGGTACTCATCCGCGTCGCGGCTTCGCCAATCAATCCATCGGACCTGATGTTCATTCGAGGACTTTATGGCTTCAAGAAACCTCTTCCCGCGATTCCCGGGTTTGAAGGCAGCGGCACGGTCGTCGAGGCCGGAAGCGGGATGATGCCGCGGCTCCTCAAAGGGCGGCGTGTGGCCTGTGCTGCCGCAGACCCCAAGATCGCTGGCGGCATGTGGGCTGAATACCTCGTCACCTCCGCGCAATTGTGCGTGCCGCTGAACAAGCAGGTGGACATGGAACAGGGCGCGACGATGCTCGTCAACCCGCTCACGGCATGGGCCCTGATGGAAGAGGCCCGGCTCGGCCGACATCGGGCAGTCGTTCAGACGGCCGCAGCGAGCGCACTCGGACGCATGGTGGTGCAGCTCGGGCTGAAGTTTTCTGTTCCAACCATCAACCTTGTGCGTCGCGCTGAGCAGGTGGAACTCCTTCGCAAGATGGGTGCCGAGCACGTACTGAATAGTACTGATCCCGGATTCGATACCCGCCTTGGAGATCTCTGCCACAGGCTCGGGGCCAGCATCGGCTTCGACGCAGTTGCTGGGGAGACGTCCGCACGAGTGCTACGCGCGCAGCCCCGCGGGAGTCGTCTGCTTGTATATGGCGCACTGTCGTTTGAGGCGAGCCAGATCGACCCGGCATCGCTGATCTTCGAAGGAAAACGTGTGGAAGGCTTCTGGCTCACCGCATGGCTGCACCGAAGAAACATGCTTAGCCAACTCCGGGTTACACGCCACGTCCAGCAAATGCTTGCGGGTGATCTGAAGACCGAGATTCAGGCTCGGCTTCCCCTTAAAGAGATCGCGCGCGGCTTGGAACAGTACGCATCCAACATGACGGGCGGAAAGATTCTGCTTCTGCCTTTGACCAAAGAAGCCGAGTAGACCACCCGTTTACAAATCAACGCTTTCTACTGCTCTTCGTTTGTCGCGCTCAGCTACCGTGCGATTCCAATTGCGGAACTCGGCTGTAGGCAACAAAACGGCGACTCTCCCTAAACCGCCACTCGCTACCGATGTAGGAGGGCGCATGACGAGTGATTGGCGTACGGTGTCAGTACCGCAGAAAATGTCCTGCGTCCGAGTACGATAACGAGCGCGGAAAGGGCAAGACGAAAGGAAGGCAATGACAATCGATTTCGTTGCCATAGCGACCCCTCTGGTTGAGCGAGGGTTCCGTGTCACGCCCGTCCATACCGAGACGAAGATGGGAGTGATGAAGAACTGGCAGAAGTTCCAGTTAACGACCATCGAGGATGTTCGGAAGTACGCCAAGTATTTTCCGCATCACAACGTCGGAGTTGTCGGCAAGCGTGGCGTCGGTCGTCACTGTTTTCTTGATGTCGATGCACCGGGCGTGGTTGAGCGGATTGAGAACGAGACAAAGCAGACGATGCCGAAGGGCTATCGAGTGAAGTCCAGTCCGAGGTCAAAGCCTTACAAGACGCACTTCTATTTCACGCAAACGCCTTACTCGTTCGAGAAGTTCGGTGGATGGGAAGCGGTGAACTCGAATGTCAAAGACATGACGACGCTTGACGAGGAGGGCAAGCACCCGACGCTATACGACCTGAAAGGCATTGGCGGCGGCTCACTCGTTGTCGGGGCGGGGTCTGTAAAAGAGAATCGTGAAGTCTACACCTGTGTCGATGACAGCCCGGTACCGGAGATTCCGAAGTGGCTCGTCGATTGGCTGGTGAAGGACATCGATAAGTACTGGGACGCCGTCGACGCAGAGAAGGCGGCGAAGCTGGCACTGAAGGAAGCGGAGCAAAAGAAGTACACGCCGGACGAGAGGGCGGCGATGCGAAAGCAGGGTCTGCCAGAGGGCTTCGACATCTACTTCGAAGACCGCTACGCCTATCTCTGCTGGCGCGCGTTCAAGTTGTCGAGCATGGGTCTGCGAGCAAAGGCACTTGAAGTCGCCTTGACGGACTTGTTGGAAAACGACGTGGTCGGAGGAAAAGAGTACGCCCAGACTGATAAGGGCAAGTCAATGGTCCACAAACTCGCAAATAACCCAAGTTTGAAACCGGGGAATGGAAGTTGGTTCTATAGAACGAAGGAGAAACGCCCGAAACGGACGCCGACCGTGAGCACTGTGTCCGACCGCAGGCCGATAATCATAAAACGCAAGCCGCAGACCCGACGAGAGGCGATGGTTAAGATTGTGAAGGGCTTCCCTCATCGTCTACATCGTACAGAGGCATACGACAAGATTGAGGCTGGGCTGGCAGGTCGGTTCCCGTTCAACAGGACGGATAATACATGCCGACAAGACATCGCCCGTGCCCGGAAAGATGCAGCCTTCCGTTCAGACGGGCATTGGTGGGTAAGGCAGAAGTAAGCAAGATCGGGCAAGAACAGGTGGCTAGCCTTCTCTCTCTTTTCTTCTTACACATATACCCATCTGTCACGTAGTCGAAGTGTCACGTAGATCGTCCATACCGATGGATGGATTGACGGGCCTGTAGCGGCTATAAGCGGCTATCTTGAACGCCAGAGCGACCGCTTCGCCCAAAATCTACGTAGTAAACAACTGCGAAGCCCAAGTTACCTTGTAACGCGCCCGTGAACCTGTCTATTTGTAAACTCCTACTCGCCGTGCTTGTTCTGACGGCGGAAATGGAGACTTTATGAATGACGACCAAATACTGACGATTGAAGAAACCGCACAGTTCCTGAAGATGACACCTCGGCAGGTCTACGAACTCTGTCGTGCCCGTTCGCAGGAGCGGATGGAGCACCCGTTCCCAGCGTTCTCAATCCACAGCAAAGCAAAACGCATCCGCAAGAGTGATCTCATGGCCTGGATTCGTGACTGGCTGCAATCACCTTGATGTCTCACGCCGGAAGTCGAACGCCCACACACCCTGCCAGTCGTTCATTGGCATGTTCAGCGAGTCGAGTGCGGTTCGGTTCGTCATTCACCTTTTCCGTGAATCGTGAGTGGCACCTTGAATGAGACCACGCACGGTTCTGCCCTCCCACAACCCGTGTCCATCGTCAATCTCACGAGCCCTGCTTTGGTGAAGACATCCACTCGTGCTACATCTACCCTGCCACGCATGACCCCCTGATAGCATCTCGGGCAACCGCCCATTGCTCGGCAGTCTGCCGTCGTGCCGCATGGGTGTCGCACTCCCGTGTCCACGTCTGCCAACGCCTCGCTGAACAGAGCCGCATAATTAGGACTGCTCATCATTATCCTCCGTTGTTTCAAACCGTTTCTCGTATTCGCTTTGAAACTCTGCGGGGATGATTTCAAGTAACTCTGCGTCTGGTGCATCGTCTAGGTCGATGCCATTCCAGAGCAGCCAGTTATCGAGCGTCACGTCTGCACCCCCGTTTTGGAGAGCAGAGAGGGTTGCCTCACTACGATTGCGGTGTGGGCATGCCAAGGGGCGTGACAAGATAGAGCCTCTGCTCTCGTCCTTTTCGATGTAGGCAGTGTCGAACCGTCCATCATCACTTACGAAGTTCAACCAGTAGTCTGCGTCAATCGCATCGTCGAAGCGGCGAGTCGTGAACACGTTCTCGCCAAACTCGTTGACGATGAGACCGTCACGGAGAAAATAAGGGTTGAATGTCAGACTGCACGTCTTGCCTTCCATGATGTCTCCTATCCGACTGCGAGTCCGTTCTGGTCTCACTTCGTGTTTGGTCTCACTTCGTGGGGGCTTCGAGCAACTTCATTCCGTTCCGCAGCGTCTCCGGCGTTACCGCACTCGGGATAATATTCGAGGCACATATTGTCTCCTCCCGCTCTGATTAGACCTGGGGCGCCTCGCTGAATGACATCCCCACAACGGTGGCCTGGGCTTTCAGAGCCGCGTCCGCCCTCAAATAGATCAGCGTGCTCGAGGAACTGCGGTGGCCGACGTGGTCCTGGATCGCGTTGAGGTCGTGAGTTTCCTGCCACAGCAGAATGCAAATACTGTGCTTGAGGACGTGATAATGCCGTTTTGCAGGATGAATGCCCGCGAGGGCAGCATATCGTTTGATCAGAACGTCCATGTACTGGCGTGACCAGGAGAACAATTCGGTCTGAGGGCTAACCTTGGCGAGTTCCAGCAGGGGAGACTCGTCGAAGAGGGGATCGCTGTCAATTCGCAGGGCGTGCAGCGTCGGGCGGCTCTTCTTCAGCCGCCTCACTGCGAGCCGGCCGTCGCAGATGTCGTGACCACGAATCGCCAGCGCCTCTGACACCCGGAGCCCATGTAGAAGGCCGACGAGCAAAGCAACGTGATGCAGCGGATTGTGCTGCCGGGCTACCTTGAACAATCTGACCAGTTCATCGCGATTGAGGTATTCCATATGCCTCCAAGCCACAGTGTACGATATACCTACAGGCATCGCTATGGCACGATAGTTATCTGTAGTAATCTGTGGTCTATATCATTGACAGGTATATGCTTAGAGGTTAACGTGGTGTCATGAAGGACACGATGCTTCGGACAGCGCTATTCGTGAGATCCGGCCAGATGGCCAAGTTGCAGACACTCTCCAAGGTCACAGGGGCCCCGGTGGCCGAATTGGTCAGACGCGCGATCGACGCCTACCTGGAGCAGAGAAAAGCAGAAATCAAGAACGCCTGAATGGCATACGGGTGGTGTTGATGACGCTTCGGGCCGGGGAAGCTTGGACTGCAAACAGCACGCGGCAGAATTACTTCGGGTTTGCTCGTCTTTCGCCAAGGTGCGAGGATCCACGTTCGGTCATCTGATGATTGACGGGGATAGCTATTGGGGGCGTGGGGGCAGAGGGGCTGGGATCACCGACCTGCCTTAGGGTTCGGGAGTATACTTCATCTCTCATCCGGGGGTGCGCCATGCCCGTCGGCGAGAAGCATACATTTCGTTTCGGTCCTTTCGAACTCGACACCCAATGCGGGCAACTCCGCAAGGATGGCGTCGGGTTGAAGTTGCAGGGCCAGCCCATCCAAGTCCTCGAAATCCTGCTGCAGAAGCCCGGCCAACTCGTCACCCGCGAGGAGATTCGCCAGCGCCTCTGGACTTCCGACACGTTCGTTGATTTCGACCACAGTCTGAACACCGCGGTCAAAAAACTGCGCCAGACGCTGGGCGACGAAGCCGACACACCGCGCTATATCGAGACTTTGCCGAAGCGGGGCTACCGCTTCATCGGCGAGGTAGAGCGCGACGAGGCGAAGGAGGAGGTTGTTGAGCCACCGACCATTGCTGTCGTCGCGGCTGAACGCATCGAGCTTCCTCAACTGGTGAAGGGAAAGCGGTCCCTGCGGTTTAGATGGATTGCGGCTGCTGCCGCCACTGCTTTGCTAGTGGCTGCAGGCTATTGGTCCGCCGCGCCGCCTCCGCAGCCGAGGATTGTTAACTCCCATGCTCTGACAAAAACAGGGAATCCAAAAAACATCGTTCGAAAGCCTCTAATGGATCGGGGCTCTCTTTATTTCCGAGAGGAATGGCCGTCCGGTTGGGTGGTTCGACAGCTTCCGGCTGCAGGCGGAGAAGTATCGGGAGGCCCCACGGTGAAGGGTTTCCTTTGCGACATCTCTCGGGATGGATCTCAGTTACTCTCCGTGATGCACGACCCCCAAAGGGATCAGTTGGATATGTGGACACAGCCTCACTCCGGTGGCCTGCCCCGCTTGGTCGTTAAGAACGTGGAATCGCCTATCTGGACTTCCGACGGCCGTGGCATTTTCTTCTTCCGCAATGATCTGAGAGATCTCTACCGTGCGAATGCGGACGGAACGGCTGTGGAACGGCTGGCCACCGTCCCTTCTGCCTTGTTTCCTCATCTATCGCCAGACGGAACCCGCATTCGTTTTACGGACTGGGCGTCGCTTTCCTACAGACTTTGGGAGGTTGGTACGGATGGGCGCAATCCCCACACTCTTCTTGGTAACCGCAAGGATGTGTACGGAGGTAGCTGGAGTCCCGACGGGAAATACTACTTCTTTACGAGTTGGGATGGTGACCGGTGGAGTCTGTGGGCCATCTCGGAGTCGCAGCATTGGTGGAGAAAGAGCGCCACGGTTCCCCAACAATTGACCTTCGGCCCGATGGCGATTGGAACTCCGGCGATCAGCAGTGACGGCAAACAACTCTACGCCGTAGGCATGGAACGACACGGCGAACTGTCCGCTTACGACCGCAAGTCGGGTAAATTCGTTCCCTATCTCGAAGGAATTTCAGCCTGCTACGTGGATTTTTCGCGCGACGGACAGTGGATCGCGTATGTCTCCTATCCCGAAGGCACGCTCTGGCGCAGCAGGATTGATGGTAGCGAGAAGAGGCAACTGACTTCGACGCCCTTGGCGGTGATCAATCCGCGCTGGTCCCCCGACGGGAAGTTGATCGCTTTCGCTGACTACTCCAACGGCAACAGGAGCCAAATGGCCCAAGACACTCCGCACCGAATCTACGTGGTCAGTGTCGATGGGGGCGGACCCGCGCTGTTGCTCGCCGGACAGTTCGAGGACCCTACGTGGTCTCCCGATGGGAATTCGATCGCCTATAGCGTTCGCTCATCCTCCTTACCTGTGGCAGGAGTCGAGGTTAGAATCCTCGACCTCCAGACGCAGAAGTCAAGCACGGTGCCCGAATCGGCACGAATGTGGAGCGCCCGCTGGTCACCCGATGGCAAACACCTGGTTGCCCTTGTGGATTGGCCAAGCAAGAGATTGATGCTCTTCACGTTTGCCGCCAACACCTGGGAGGAGCTGGCTACTGGCACGGATTTCGGGTGGCCCTCGTGGTCGCGCGACAGCAAGTTTGTTTATGCGCAGGACGGTGCTTCGCTTGTTCGCCTTTCCATCGAAGACCATAGGAAAGAGCAAATCGGGTCTTTGGAGGGCTTTCGGTCCACGGCCTACTTTCTGGACCGCTGGAACCAGGGCTGGGTTGGCGTGACCCCGGATGGTCGGCCGATTACGACGCGCGACACGGGCATCCAGGAAATCTACGCCTTCGACCTGGAATACAAGTAGTTCCACGCAGCACGCCAAGAAAAAAGCCCGGATCGCTCCGGGCTTCGTTTTAATGTGATCGGGCTACTACCTGTTAGGCAACCGCGTCGCCAGCAGAATCGTCTGCTCCTGCTTCGTGGTCCGTGCATACTCCAGTTCTACTGACGAGGCGAACAGCTCGTGTCCTTGTTTGACTTCTCCGATCCACGCTACCGAGAGGAAGTGCCGATTTCCATAGCAATGGAAGACCAGCCGGGGAGTCAGGGCCTGGTTGGGTCCACCGCCGGTGTAGTTGGTTGACACAGTCGAGACTCCGAGGCCGTCGATACGCGCTACTTGCAGCAGCGAGCCGCTAATGGCAACACGGTAGTCGCCCGCCGCCAGGGTCTGCCTCCCTACGGTGAAGTCGAAGGGGACGCTCACCCGGATGGCCCCCGTCTGGGCAAAAGCTGAAGTGAGTAGGACGAACAACGCGAATGCAGCCGAGACCATAAATCTTGTGCTTTTCATAACTGCCTCCAGGAGCTGTGCTCCGTAAAATTTGCTGTCCCGACTCTGGCTCCAATGGCCAGAAACCACAATGCACGCATGATGATTCCGGCGGTGAATTGTGAGTGCAGGAGAAGTGATCGCGGAGTGACTGGCTGGTCGCCGTCAGATGTGCAAGCTGCAGTCCCGATAGGGGAAATAAAGGATGTCAGGCGACGAATGCACATTGATCTTGTGCAGTCGCATGGCGGACGCCCGCTTCGCGAGAATGTGCCGGGGCATTGCGAAGGGAGAAAAGAGTGTATTAATAAAGAGTTTATTAATAAAGAGGATACAAGTGTAGTCCGCAGGCTTGTGTTGGTGTGTCCGGAAATGGCTGGACCCTGCATTTACTGGGCGGAGGACCGGTTGAGCAGTTCTTTATGCACCGGAATGTGCGCAAAATCACAGACAGCTGAACTGTCCGGGTTGCAAACTGGCAACGGATTCGCCCCAGTAAGTGTCTAGAACGTAATTCTCCTCATCCCTCCACACCTCACGGAGGTCCTCGGATGATTGGCGAGAAGTCAGCTCCGCCGCACACCGCCGGAGAGACCCTGGGCCATTATCGCGTCATGGAGAAGATCGGTGCCGGTGGTATGGGAGAGGTCTATCGC
>Ga0181532_10001990_pt1 | contig 19305 bp, 17 predicted proteins | sample PEATcosm2014_Bin_33_FD_119768 | JGI IMG/M metagenome (GOLD analysis project Ga0181532, IMG submission 119768) | Peatland microbial communities from MTU Mesocosm Facility, Houghton, MI, USA - PEATcosm2014_Bin11_30_metaG | ecosystem: Environmental > Terrestrial > Soil > Wetlands > Peat | place... | reverse complement strand
CTGCGGAAGGGGTCAGCGGATGTGGAAGTGAGTTCTCTTTCCCCGGACATGATACCGGTGCTGACGAAGCGGCCGGAGTTGCAGGTGTCGGAGATGCCGGGAACGAACTTCGCGTACCTCGGAATGAACCTGGACGACGCGATCCTGAAAAAGAGAGAGGTGCGGCAGGCGCTGGCGTATGCGACGGACCGGGAATCGCTGATCAAATATTTGCTGCGGAATGAAGCGCGGCTGGCGAGCGGGATTTTGCCGCCGAACCATTGGGCGTACGAAGGGGATGTGAAGAAGTATGGATACGACCCTGCGGAGGCGGAGCGGTTGCTGGATACGGCGGGATACCGGCGCAGGGCGGACGGTGTGCGGCTCCATTTGACGCTGAAGGTGACGACGCAGGAGCTGGCGCGACTGCTGGGAGCGGCGCTGCAGGATCAGTGGAGGAAGGTGGGGGTGGCGCTGGAAGTGCGTCCGCTGGAGTCGGCGACGCTGTTCTCGGATCTGGCAAAGGGCAATTTTCAATTGAGTTATTCAATCTGGGTGGGAGCGAATAACGATCCGGATGTGTTTGATCTGGTGTACTCGTCGAAACGGTTTCCGCCGAACGGGGCGAATCGGGGTCATTACCGAAACGCAAAAGTGGATGAACTGATTTTAGGGATTCGGCGGGAGATGGACCGGGAGAAGAGGAAAGCACTCTGCAGCGAGGTGCAGAAGATTGTGGCGGAGGAGTTGCCATACGTGCCGCTGTGGTATGTGGATGTGGTGAGCGTGCATCGGAGGTCCATGGGCGAGGTGGTGCTGACGCCAACTGGCGATTATGATTTTTTGGCGAGATAGGCTGGAGATTGGCCGGGGAGAGACCGGGGGCATTCGGAAAAAGAGTGCCCGGGCGAATCTTTACCGCTGAGGTAGCGGAGAGAGTTCGGACGATCAGGCGGGGACGGCGTCGTCGCCTTCGAGGGCTTCGCGGATCTCGTCGTCGGGAATAGCGCCTTCGCGGCCGATGCACCAGAGGTCGCCGCGGAGTTCGACGATCGTGGAGGGCACGGACCCGTTGGTATCCCCGGCATCGAGGATGAGGGGAAGGCGGTCGCCGAGCTGGCGGAAGACTTCGTCACCGGATTCGCATGTGGGGGAGCCGGAGAGATTGGCGCTGGTGCCGGTGAGAGGCACGCCGAGTTCGGCGATGAGATCGTTGACGACTTTGCTCTTGGGCCAGCGAAGAGCGACACGGCGCGTATTGGCGGTGAGCTTTAGGGGAAGCCGATTGGAAGCGTCAACGACAATGGTGAGCGGGCCGGGCCAGCAGGCCTGGGCGAGCCGATAAAAATTGTCCGGAAGATCCTTGGCGAGAACCTGGGCAAAGATGAGTGAGTTGATGAGGATGGGCAGGGCGCGGTGCTCGGGGCGTCCCTTCACGCGGAAGATTTCCTCAACGGCAGAGAGATTTACTGGATCTGCAGCTAGAGCGTAGAGCGTGTCCGTGGGGACAGCGATCACCGAGCCGCGATTCAACCAACCAGCAGCGTAGCGAATGATCCTTGGATCGGGATTCGCAGCATTCAGCCTTAATACCTCTGCAGACAATCGAAGATACCTAACCTCTTCTGGAGCGAGGGCGAGTGACCCATTCGCCGTTGCTGGGGAAATTAACACAGGCGGGGAGAGGGACGCAATGACGGGGGGCACAGGAAAGCAGGAAAGGGAAACTTTGAGAGCTCGAGAGCGGAAGGGTGGAAAAAAGAGAAACCCAGGGTACCGGCTCTTCGGCAAGCTCAGGGCAAGCCTATAGGCATGGCGCTAGAACAGCGAAGAGGGGTGGTGGGGAGTGAGGGAAATTTGATAGGCTCGCGACATGGCGGAGACGAATAGAGGCGGAAAGTCGCGGAGAGACGGGGCGGCGGGCGCAGAGGTGTTGACCAGCCGGGAAAATCGCTGGCTGAAGGAGTTTCGCGTGGCGCTTCGCGGAGGTGTGGCCACGTCGAACGGCGCGGTGGGAGTGGAAGGCGTGAGGTTGGTGGAAGAGGCGCTGACGTCGGGATGTCGTGTAGAGGCGGTGTTGTTCAGCGAGAGTGGCGAGAGGCACCGGGAGAGGCTGGCTCCGCTTGTGGGAAAGACGGAGCTGGGGTTTCCGGTACTGCGGACGACCGACCGACTTTTTGAGGGGATCGCGGACACCGAACATCCTCAGGGCGTGGCGGCACTGGTGGTACCGCGAAAAGTGGAAATGGCGGACATGTTGGCTACCCCGGAAGGAGTGTGCGCGCCGCTGCTGGTGGTGCTGGCCGGAGTGCAGGACCCGGGAAATGTGGGAACAATATTGAGGACGGCAGCCGCGTTCGGGGCCACGGGCGTGGTGACAACCGCCACGGGACAGAGCGGCACAGCAAGCCCATTTGCACCGAAGGCGATGCGAGCTTCGGCGGGGGCGGCGCTGCATTTGCCAATACTGAATGGAATGGCCCTGGGGATCTTGCTAACGCAGCTGAGGCTCAATGGGATCCGAACCGTGGCGTCGTGCGTGCATCAAGAGGCGGGAGCCCTTCGCGACACAGGACAAGCGATGGCACCGTGGGAAGTAGCGTGGTGCGAGCCAATTGCGCTGCTGGTGGGAAATGAAGGGGCTGGATTGCCGGAAGAGGTGGTGCACGGGGCGGATGGGAGGATCCATATTCCGATGGCAACGCGCGTAGAGAGTCTGAATGCGGCAGCCGCGGCGACGGTAGTGTTGTATGAGGCTTACCGACAGAGGGTGGAGAGGAGGTAGAAGAGCGGAAGGATTTAAGAGAATGGCGTTAACGCAGAGTTAGCGGAGAGTTCGAGAGGAACTGCTTTAGCAGAAGCTCACCACAGTGTGCACAGGGGCATAGCGTGAGGCGAAGAGCGAGCGACGGGTGGATAGTTGCAGCCGTGCTGGTATTGAGTTTTGCGATGGGCGTGTGGGGAAAATTGGCATGCGGGCAGGAATGGTCTTTGCTACAGACCCCAAGTGCAGCTGCGGCCACTGGCGCACGTGCAACAGGCGACGGCGGGACCAGGACGGACTCAGAGAATGGTTGGGTTGTGGCTGAGCGGGGCGATGGCGCCCGGGCAGGAGTGGCCGTGCCGCAAAACCGGGCGGAGTTGGTGATTATTGATACTGATATCGGGGACGATATTGATGATGCCTTTGCGATTGCATTGGCGCTAGAGAGTCCGGAAGTAAAGATATTGGGGATAACAACAGCATGGGGAAATACCGCGCTGCGGGCGCGGCTGGTGGGGCGACTATTGCAGGAGACGGGACGGACCGAGATCCCGATTGCGGTAGGCGTCGAGAAACATCGCCCAGACGGCGACGCAAATTTAACGCAGGCGAAATATGCAGAGCGCGGACCGCAAACGAAACTGCCTGGGGCGGTGGATTTCTTGCTTGGCGAGATCCGAAAGTATCCTGGGGAGATCACGCTGATTGCGATCGGGCCAGAGACGAATCTGGCAGCGGCGATCGAGCGAGACGGGGAAACCTTCCGGAAATTGAAGCGGGTGGTTTTAATGGCAGGGTCGATCTACCGAGGGTATGAGGGATTTGCCTATCCGACGGTCAAGCCGAAACCGTCAGCGGAATGGAATATTTTTTGCGATGTGGCAGCGGCGCAGAAGGTATTTACGTCCGGGGTGCCGCTTTACGTGATGCCGCTCGATTCGACGCAGATTCGTTTGCAGGAATTGGAAAGAGCGAGGATTTTCAGCAGGGGGACAGCGCTGACGGATGCGTTGACGGTTTTGTATCACCAGTGGGCGTATGAGAGGAATCTCGAAACACCGACGATGTTTGATGCGATGGCGGTCGGATATGCAATCCGGCCGGAGTTGTGCCCGACAAAGGCGATGCGGTTAGGGGTGGATGCGGAAGGATATACGAGGGTGGAGAGCGGAGAGGCCAATGCGCAGGTTTGTTTGCTGTCGGATAGCGACGCGTTTTTGAAGTTTTATTTAGAGCGAGTGGCGGGGGCCAGTGATCGATAATCGGAGCAGAAAATGGATCGAGGGAGGCAATAAAGCATTGGAGGGAAAGAGTTTACGCGTCGACTCAGGAACGGCTTCTCGTTTTGCCATTATTCCATCGAACGGCGTGACCCGGCGCGCAGAAACCGCGCGGAAGACCAGACCGGCCCACCTGGGTTGGGGTGACCATACATATTTGCGGGAAGGCGAGACGAGGCGATTGCGGCCCTTTCCTTCGCGCAGGATGACGGGTTCCCTCTTTTATGGCTGAAATTCGAGAGGATTCGAAATTGCGGGGCGAAAGAATATAGACTTGAGGCATGGGACTGTTTGGGGCAGGACCGGAAATGCAGGCGAAGGAAGCAGCGGCGGGACTGCAACCGCTGGCGGAGAGGATGCGTCCGCGAACGCTCGATGAGGTGGTAGGGCAAGAAAAATTGCTGGGCCCCGGCAAACCGCTGCGGGTACAAATCGAAACGGACAATTTGAGCTCGATGTTGTTCTGGGGCCCGCCGGGGTGTGGGAAGACCACACTGGCACGGCTGATCGCGCGATTGACAAAGAGCGAGTACGTGGCGTTCAGCGCGGTGTTGAGCGGAATCAAAGAGATTAAGGAAGTGATGGCGGAGGCGGAGAAGCGTTCGCGCGGTGGACAGCGGACGATAGTGTTTGTGGACGAAGTACACCGATTCAATAAGGCGCAGCAGGATGCGTTTCTGCCCTACGTGGAGGCGGGACATATTTTGTTCATCGGGGCGACGACGGAGAATCCGTCATTCGAGGTGATTTTGCCGCTGCTATCGAGGACCAAGGTCTACGTGTTGGACTCGTTGACCACACCCCAAATTGTCGAGTTGTTGCGCCGAGCACTGGGGGACAAGGAACATGGCCTTGGCGACGCCAAAGTGGATGCAAGCGAGGAGCTGTTGTTTCGAATTGCCGGGTTTGCGAATGGAGATGCCCGGACAGCTTACAACACATTGGAGTTGTGCGTGAAGAGCGCGAAGGTTGCAGCCGATGGCGTACGGACGATAACCAAGGAGCTTCTTGAAGACGTGCTGCAGCGGAAGATGCTGCGGTACGACAAGGCGGGCGAGGAACACTACAATTTGATTTCGGCGCTGCACAAGTCGGTGAGGAATTCGGACCCGGATGCGGCGCTGTACTGGCTGACCAGGATGATCGAGAGCGGCGAGGACGGGTTATACCTGGCGCGTCGAATGGTGCGGATGGCCAGCGAAGATATCGGAATGGCAGAGCCGGGGGCACTGGCGGTAACTCTGGCGGCGAAAGAGGCGTTTGATTTTCTGGGAGCGCCGGAGGGGCATCTGGCGCTGGCGCAGGCGGCAGTGTATTTGTCTCTGGCGCCGAAATCGAATGCGCTGTACGTGGCGTATGGGAATGTGAAAGAGGATGTGCAAAAGACAGAGGCGGACCCAGTGCCGCTGCATCTGCGGAACGCGGTGACCGGATTGATGAAGAATGTGGGCTACGGGGAAGGATACAAGTACGCGCACGATTTTGAGGAGAAGGTGACAGAGATGCGGTGCTTGCCGGACAACCTTTCGGGACGGGTGTACTACCAACCTACTGACCAGGGGTTTGAGGCCCGGTTGCGGGGGAGGATGGAAGAGATCGTGAAGCTAAAGAAGAGGGTGGCAAAGAGTTGAAGAATGGAAAAGCAAAAGAGTGAGGATGAGGCAGAGATGAGATTTCTGGTACGCGCTGTTTCCGTTGGTTTGCTGGTATGCCTGGCTTGGACGTTTGTCCAGGGTGCGGGGCCGAAGCGGCCGCACATCTATGCGATCCAGAGCATTTCCCTGCTTTCGTCGGACGTTCCCGATGCGATAAAACTTTATCGAAGTCTTAGCAAGCTGGACGTGCCCTGTTTGTCTTGCGAGGATAGTTCCAAGGACACGGTCGTTTTTTCGAGCGGCCAAGCGGTTCGGGTGTTGCCGATGTCGCAACCGGCCCCGGCGGACCTGGTCGTTAACATTCGGTTTGGGGTGGACAACCTCGAGGTGCTGAAGAAATATCTGAGCGCAAATCACCTGGAATTTACGGAGAGCAAGGGGCCTGACAAGGAAATGGGGAATATCTTGTCGTTGGTCGATCCGGAAGGGCATTCCATCTCGTTTGCGAAGCAGCAGAAGAATACCGGAGTAAAGGATCACACCAATCGAATGATCCACACGGGATTTGTGGTGAAAGACCGCGTAGCAATGGATAAGTTCTACAAAGACATTTTAGGATTTAGGTTGTACTGGTCAGGCGGGATGAAGGATGGGGAGACGAATTGGGTGGACATGCAGGTTCCTGACGGGACGGACTGGGTTGAATACATGCTGAACATTCCGGCCGATGCGGACAAGCGGACGCTCGGCGTAATGAATCATTTTGCGCTGGGCGTGCCAAGTGTGAAGACAGCGGCAGTCCAACTGGAGAAGGCGGGAGTGAAATTAACGGAAGCGCCGAAGATCGGGAAAGATGGCAAGTGGCAGTTGAATTTGTATGATCCGGATGCGACCAGGGTGGAGTTGATGGAGTTTACGCCTGTGGAAAAGCCGTGCTGTTCGGAATATTCCGGGAATCAGCCGAAGCCATGAGGAACAGCCTACAACCGTTAGCCTGCAGCCGACTGCCAAGGAAGGGAATACGTTCACGCATCGAAGCTCAGGATGAATTCTCAAAGCCAGTTGATCGTACGGATATGGGGCGGAGCCCTTCGAAACTCGTGGTAAACAGTGTTGCGTCCCTACCGATGGCACTGTTAGCAATTCTACTGTGTCTGATTCCCTTCCCGGTGACTGTATACGGGCAGAATCTGGATAAGCCGGTGATGAATGTGGACGAGGAGGTTACGGCGTTCGCGTACGCACCGGACGGGCGGATTGTGTTTTCGGTGCGGCGCATGTTCAAAAACAAGAAGTACGACATGCAGAGGGACGACATTTTCATTACCGAAGCCAATGGGAAAAAGCGGCGGATCCTGGAGGGACAGAAATTCACACACGGAGACAAGCCGTTTACCTACCAGGTGGAGTCGTTCACTTGGTCTCCGAACGGGCACGTCATCGCGGTGCAACTGTTTACGACCACTGTAGACCCGGAAGACGAGCACCACGACGACGTGCGGGCGCTGCTGCTGCTGGATGATTCGGGGCGGGAACTGCATCCGACGGGGCCAGATCCGCTGGTGACGGAAGCGGAACAGCCGATGTGGCTGAGAGATAACGGAACGCTGGTGTATCTGACGGAAGCGGAGTCGACGAGAGAATTGTTTGCAATGCGTTATTTGTACATGTCGGGCGGGCCGCCCACGAAGGTGTTCGAGGGGCGAACATTCATGCAAGCAGTGAGGATTCCGGGGAGTAATGCAGCGATCGCGGTGGAACGTGACGAGAATATGGAGGGGCCGCCGCGGCTGCAGAAGCTGGAGTTGCTGGGGCAGGACGATAAGGAACTGGCCACGTTGGAGTCGTTCAACGGAGGGCTTTCTATCTCGCCGACGGGAACGAAAGTGGCGTATTTTCTGGATAAAGAGGTACTGGAGATCAGGGACCTGGCGAAACCGAATAACGTGGCGCGGATGCGAGTGGGGCTGGGCGTGCTGCAGTGGAACGCCGAAGAGACGCAAATTTATGTGAAGCGGACCGTAGAGAAGAAATCGGCGGATCTGGTGAGTTTCACTGTGCCGCCGCTCGTGGCATATCCGAAAGGAGCGGGAGTACCGGTCGCGGAGCCGGAGCCGAGGCAGTTGCTGCATGGCCTGGCGGTGCGGGAATACGCGCTTTCGACGGATGGGAGATTCCTGGCGGTGGTTTTGCCGGGGAAGAGGAATTTGCAGGTGTTTGGGTTCTGAGGGATAAGTTCGGGCTGGTCGCGGATGGGTTGAAGCTTATGCCCTGACACCGGATATCAGTTATCAGAGATCAGGAAGCAAGGGAGGCGCCTATGGGGGGCGCCTCCCTTGCTTTGAGGAGGCGGGGAAGGGTTTCAGGCGTTGCAGGGCTCAGATAGAAAAATAAGCACTGACCACTAGAAGGGCCCGCGGGTCCACCTGAAGGGTGGCCGCTACAAAAGGAGAACCTCGCGACTACCGGGGCCGGCGCTTCTTATGTTCGACGAGGAGACAAGCGTCTTCGATGACCAGGAGACCGGCGGCGCGGGCTTTTTCGGAGGCTGCCGCGTGGGTGATTTCCTGTTGGAGCCAGAGGGATTTGGCTTTGACAGCGATAGCGGAGTCGGCCACGGGAGGGACATCTTCGGGGCGGCGGAAAACGTCGACGATGTCGATGGGTTCAGGGATGTCTTCGAGACGAGGAAAGGATTTATGGCCCAGCACTTCCGTTTCGTTGGGATTGACGGGGATGATGCGATAGCCCGCCGATTGGAGGTAGGCTGCGACTTGGTGCGAGGGGCGCGCAGGATTAGAAGACAGACCAACCACGGCGATGGTTTTGGAATCGCGGAGGAGATCGGTAATGGGGTCCGGAGCGGGGCAAGAGTTCTCTGGGAGGTGGATTCGCACGGTGATTGGATGAATGGGAGCGGAATAAGGATAGAGGAGATTGGAGCGCAGAGAAAGTTGAAGAGTCAAAAAAGTTCAGGACGGAAAGAACAAAAGAAAAAGAAAAGGTTCGCGACAGAAGATACAGATAAGAAAATCTCAAGGGGCTCAGGCTAAAGCCTGCGCTACCGGTAGGCCGAGTTACCTGGAGGAATGGGAGAGAGTCTGGGAAAGTGCGGCGAGGAGCCTGGTGTTTTCGGCGGGGCTGCCGACGGAGATGCGAATGGCTTCCGGAAAACCCATCCAGCCCATGGGACGAACGATGACTCCTTCAAGCAGGAGCTCGTCGCAGAGGGATTTTGCGTTAGGGCCGACAGGGATGAACAGGAAATTGGTTTCGCTCGGGACCGGAGAGAGGCCGAGGCGAGTGAGTTCGAAGACAAGGCGGCGCCGTTCGATGCGATTCATTTCGACCGAGCGGCGGACGTGGTCGATGTCATCGAGAGCGGCAAGTGCTGCGGCCTGGCCCACGCTGGTGACGTTGAAGGGAGTGCGGAGCTTGTTCATTTCAGCGACAAGAGTTGGATGGCCGATGCCGTAGCCGATGCGGAGTCCGGCGAGCCCGTAAACTTTGGAGAAGGTGTGGAGGGTCAGGATGTTGTTGTACTGTTTGAAGAGCTGCGTGGCGTTGGGAAGATCGGAGCGCTCGGCGTATTCGAAATAGGCTTCGTCGAGAACCACGAGGACATCGCCGGGAACCTTCTGAAGAAAGGTGGCAAATTCAGCGGCGCCAAAGGCGGTGCCGGTGGGGTTGTTGGGATTGGCGATATAAATTATACGGGTCTGCGGCGTGACCGCGGCGGCGATGGCGTCCAGATCGAACGTGAAATTCTTCATGCGCGTTTGGATGAGTTTGCCGCCACTGGCGCGGATGGCGATGGCGAAGAGTGTGAAGGATCCTTCGCTGGTGATGCCCTCGAGGCCGGGACGCAGGAGGACGCGGGAGGCCAGATCGATGATTTCGCTGGAACCGAGGCCAACGAAAATTTCTTCGGGTTTCACGGAGTAGCGGGTGGCAAGAACTTCACGGAGACGTTTGCTGCCGCCGTCGGGATACCAGTTGGCTTCGCCAAGAGCGCGGCGGGCGGCTTCCATGGCACGGGGGGAAGGGCCGAGCGGGTTTTCGTTGGAGGCTAGCTTGACGGCATGAATCTTGAGTTCCTGTTCAACCTCTTCGACGGGCCTGCCGGGCACGTAGGTGGGGAGGCCCTGGATATAATCCGGGATGAGTTGTTCGAGGGTATGGGTCATGAGTTTAGTTTATGCCTGGGATAAGAGTTTGTGTAGGGGGATGTTGCCGAAGAATGGATATCCGATACCGGTAATCGGATAGCAGAACAGCAGCTGAGTTCAAGAGTCGAAGAGTGGAAAAGAAGAATCTTGACCACGGAGGGGCAGAGAGCACGGAAAAGACGATGAGTTCAGTCCCGAAGGAGCAGCGGGCCACAAAGTTAGCGGAGCTGGCTAGGATTCCGGGGGAGCGGCCAGGTTTTTTAGGCGGTGGACTTCCCTTTCGGTGAGGGGCCGGAATTTGCCGGTGGCGACGTCCAAGGACAAGGGGCCGAGCTGGACGCGCTTGATTTTTTCCACCAGGAAGCCAACTTGCTGGAACATGCGGCGGATCTGACGATTGCGGCCTTCGATGAGAATAACTTCGTACCAGGGATTGACGGCGTCTTCGATGAGGCGAATTTTGGCCGGAGAGGTTTTGACGCGGCGATGGTCATCGAGAGAGATGGTGATGCCGTTGCGAAGTTTTTGAACGACTTGTTCGTTGGGCTTGCCGCTGATTTTGACGTGATAGGTTTTTGGGACGTGAGAGCCGGCTTTGGTGAGTTTTTGTGCGAGGGCGCCGTCATTGGTAAGGAGTAGAAGGCCTTCGCTTGCGTAGTCCAGGCGGCCGATGGGGTAGACGCGTTCGGGCAGATTGCCAAGGAGTTGCATGACCGTGGGGCGGCCTTCTGGATCGCTCACGGTGGTGACGTAGCCTTTGGGCTTGTTCAGCAGAAAATAGACGAATCGCTGTGGGCGTTCGAGAGGCTTGCCGTCGAAGGTGATGGTGTCGGTGGAGAGATCGGCTTTGGTACCAAGCTCGGTGACAATCTTGCCGTTTAGGGTAACGCGGCCGGCAGTGATAATTTCCTCTGCTTTGCGGCGAGAGGCGATGCCCGCAGCGGCGAGGATTTTTTGGAGGCGGTCAGGCATGGGGAGTTGCCAGTAAAGAGTAGCAGTGAACGGGGTGGGGAAAAAGCGAGAGTGGAAGAATTCAAGAGTGGACGACTGCCTCAGGAAGCGTCCCTGCGAGTGTTTCGTTGCTTGAATGAGAAGTTGAGAACCTTGAACGATCCTCCTTGAAGCTCTTCAGGGGGACAACTTTTTGCCGTGGACATGGGCAAGAAAACGGATCAGCGCGACCTGGACTTGGGTATGGACTTCGTCGGCTTTTTGGGCTTGCTTAAAGATTCCAGCTCCCTTTTTTCGAGGAGACGGTAGCGGCCGCGGGGAATGCCTTCGATGGAGAACGGGCCGAGGCCGATGCGCATTACTTTTTCGACGGGGTGATGTTCGCGGACCAGCGTGCGGCGGAGCGAATCGAGTCTGGCACCTTGGAGTTGCAGTTGATACCAGTAATTGGCGCTGTGGCGGCGCGTGGCTTCGGGCTGGCGGATGGTCTTGAGCCGAACGCCCATTTCCTTGCTGAGGCGTTCGAGATCGGTGAGGGTGAGCATGCCCTTCACTTTGATGTGATAGGTCTGCTCGAGATGATTCCAATCCTTCAGGAGCTGAGCGGCGAGGTCGCCGTCGTTGGTCATGAAGACGAGACCGGCCGAAGCGTATTCGAGATTGCCAACCGGATAGACGCGCTCTGGAAAACCGCGAAGGAAATTGCGAAGAGTTTTGCGGCCCTCGGGGTCGGCGAGAGTGGAGACGACTTCGGGCGGCTTGTGAAGCAGCAGGTAGACCGAGCGCGGGGTGGAGTCGATGGTACGGCCGGCGGCTTCGATCTTGTCTTTGGCGGGATCGGCCTTGCTGCCGAGTTCCGTGACGGTCTTGCCGTTGACGCGAACCTGGCCCGAAAGGATGAGTTGTTCGGCGTGCCGACGGGAGGCGATGCCGGCACGGGCGATGATCTTTTGAAGGCGTTCGAGCATGAGCGATAAGGATACCAGCAATCAGATATCGGATAGCAGAAAAGGCAAGCAGGAAGAGGGTGAGAAGCGTAGTGTCGTCCGGGGGCTGAAGTCCGATTTGTGCGCTGAGTTGATGTCGGACCTTCGACAAACTCAAGTGGCGGCTTGAATCTTCAGCTACGGAGCAAAACCGAGAGGGCCGGCCGAAGGTGGCCGCTACAAGATTAGTCGGAGGCGGATTGGGACTTGGCAGTGGGAGCAGGGGGATCTTCGTCGAGCTGGCCGCTGGGCATACCTTCGGAAGTGGCCGCGGCCTGTTCTTCGCGGAGAGTTTCTGCTTGCGCAAGCTCGTGCCCAACGTGTTCGAGCGCTTCAGGAATGTTGGCAACGTCGGTTTCAGGATGGAGCTCGGAGACCTGGTCTTCGGAGATGTCGGCGGAGACCCCTTCGTCGCTTCCGAGGGCTTCGCGGGCGAGCGCTTCGAACTCCTTGAGGCTGGGAAGCTCGTCGAGATCGCTTAGACCGAAGCGCATGAGAAATTCTTTGGAAGTTTTGTACAGGATGGGTCGGCCGATCACTTCCTTGCGCCCGGCTGTAGTGATGAGCTTCTTGTCGAGAAGAGTGGAGATTACGCCGGAGGTGTTGACGCTGCGAATTTCGGAGATCTCGGGCGCGGTCACGGGCTGCTTGTAGGCGATGACGGCCAGCGTTTCGAGCGCGGGCATGGAGAGGCGCAGCGGCGGACGGAGCGACTTGATGAAGCGGCGAACGACGTCGTGGTGCTGGGGTTTGGTGTACATCTTGTAGCCACCGGCAACGGCGCGGACTTCGATGCCACGATCGTCGGAGGCATACGAGGCGATGAGCTGGTCGAGCGCGGCCTTGACGGGTAGCTTGTCTTCGCCGAGAGCGGTGGCGAGTTGGTCGAGCGTGGCTGGCTCGTCGGCTGCATAGATGATGGCTTCGAGAGCGGCTTTGAGATCAAGGTCGGTCATATGGTAGTACACAGTTTACAGTTATCAGCGCAGAGTTCCAAGCGGTCGGGAAGAGGATACCAGATATCTGCGAGTCGATATCAGCAGGCGGGAGAAGGGATGCTGGGCATCACGGTGGATGGAATGCTGAGATCCCTGGCCCGCAAAGAGCGAGGGCTCAAAATGACAGCGTGAGTCACCTGGAGAACGGAATCCGCTCGGACGTGGCGCCCTTAGGCCTCGAAAGCATGAGCTACTGATATTCGGCGTCGATGCGAAGAGTGCCGGTTTCGTCGAAGGCGTTGTCGAAGGATTTGGATTTCTTGATGAGGATTTCGCCGAACTGTTTTTCCTGAGAGAGAGCGATGGCCTGAAGCTTGACCATTTCGAGGACGGCCAGGAAGGCTACGATCATGGCATGACGGGAGGGGCAGGCTTCGAAGAACTGAACGAGGCTGACGGTGTTGGTGTCGCTCGCCAGGATTTGCCCGCGCAACTGGGCGATCATCTGGGCGACGGTGAAGGATTCGTGTTGCAACTCGATGCGGGTGATTTCTTTCTTGCGTTCGAGAACCTGCTGAAAGACGCGGACCAGATCGACGAGCGAGACGACCAGTTCGCCTTCGGTGCCTTCATCGTTGTAGAGGGACTTGTCGGGCTTGGACCAGACGTTTTCTTCGATCTGCTGCTTCTGGTAGAGAAGCTGGGCGGCGTTCTTGAATTTTTCGTGTTCGATGAGCCGCTGGACGAGTTCCTCGCGCGGGTCGGCGGCCTGCTCTTCGGGAGTGGCGAGCGGGTCGGGGGGAAGCAGCATTTTCGATTTGATGTAGATGAGCGTAGCGGCCATGTAGATGAATTCGGAGGAGACATCGACGTTCTGGACTTCGAGTTGGTGCAGGTAGTCGAGATATTGCGAGGTGATCTTGGAGATCTGGATGTCATGGATGTTCATTTCCTGCTTTTTAATGAGATCGAGCAGGAGGTCGAGGGGACCTTCGTACATGGGGATGGTGATCTTGTAGGGAGAAGCCATGGGGAAAAGGATATCAGATATCAGCGATCAGATAGCAGGAGGGAGGAGAAAGAAAAGAGTTCGCCACGGAGATAGCGGTGAAAAGTAGACCACCTGAAGGTGGTCGCTACAGGTCGGCGCGCCAGCGTCGCCAGGCGAAAATGGATTCGCGGACTCTCGACATTGTCCGCTGCGCGGACTCGCGGGCCTTTGTTGAGCCGGTGTCCAGGATTTCGAGAACGGCTTTTGGGTTTTGCTCGTATTTTACGCGGCGTTCGCGGACGGGTTCGATCCAGTGGATGAGGTGGTCTGCCATTTTGGATTTGCACTCGATACAGCCGATGCCTGCGGTGCGGCATCCTTCTGCGGCCCACGCCAGGGTTTCGGACGGAGAGAAGAGCTTGTGCCAGTCGTAGACCGGACAGATGTCGGGGTTGCCGGGGTCGGTGCGACGCTTGCGGGCAGGGTCGGTAACCATGACTTTGGTTTTCGAGCGGATATCGGCGTCGGATTCGGAGAGCGTGATGGCGTTGCCGTAGGACTTGGACATCTTTCTGCCGTCCAAGCCAGGGATCCGGGGGGTTCTGGTGAGGAGGGCTTGGGGTTCTTCCAGAACACTTGTGAAACTGAAATAGGATTTGAGATTGGGAGGAAGTTTTTCAAAGAAATTGCCGAGGCCCATTTCGAGGACCCGCTGACGGATGAAAGCGGTGGCAACAGTCTTCTGGTCGGCAGTGATTTCCTGGCCTTCGGGGATGATGGGCTCGTTCGAAGAAACACCCAGAAGCTTCAGAAGAACGTTGCGACCAAGCTGGCGATTCTGCGGCAGAAACATGTCGGGACTGACGTTGAAACCGTAGAAAAGATTGAATCTGCGGACGAGTTCGCGGGAGAACTCGACGTGGGAGACCTGGTCTTCGCCGACTGGGACAGAGAGGGATTTGCCGGGTTCGGAGTACATGACGATGTCAGCGGTTTGCAGCGTGGGATAGCCAAGGAAGCCGTAGGTGTGGAGATCCTTGTTGGTGATGTTGTCGAGAGCTTCCTTGTAGGTGGGGATGCGTTCGAGCCAGCCGAGCGGCGTGATCATCGAGAGCAGGAGGTGGAGCTCGGCGTGTTCGGGGACCAAGGACTGAGCGAAGATGACGGATTTGGCGGGATCGAGGCCGGAAGCCAGGTAGTCGATGGTGATTTGTATGGTGTTTTCGGCGATGGCGGAGGTGTCCGCGTAATCGCTGGTGAGGGCGTGCCAGTCGGCGACGAAGTAGAAGCACTCGTTCGAGGGGTCGGACTGGAGCTTGACCCAGTTTTGCAGAGCGCCGAAATAGTGGCCAATGTGGAGACGTCCGGTGGGGCGCATGCCGGAGAGGACGCGTTGGGTGGCGGTGGTCAAGTCGTTAGGGCCTCGGTGAATGGAATGATGGTGCTGAATTAGAAAGGATATCAGATATCAGCGGCGGGGTATCAGGAGCAAGAAGTGAAAAAGAAGTGAGAGTGAAAAAGTGGAACAGTGCAAGGTGGCGCCGCGAGTGTTCAGGCTGACGTATGGCTTTTGATTTGCGTTTGGTGCGGGTACGTTCGTAGGTCAGGGAGATCAGGCCGCGGGAGTGCGTTTTCTTTTCGAGAAGAGTGAAATTGCGCTGGGGGTAACCACTCGGAAAGAGAGAAATGCCTTCCCCGATGAGGACGGGGAGTACGCAGATCTGGAGTTCGTCGAGGAGGTCGAGTTGCAGAAATTCGCGGGCTAGTTCGCCACCGCCCATGAGCCAGATGTGGCTTGCCTTTCCGTTTGCGCGGGGATTCCAGAAACGATTTCCGGGTGTCGTTGACGACGGTGACTCCGTCGCGCTCCGCGGCAGGGAGTGAGCCGGAGAAAACATAGGTTGCCAGGCCATATGTGCGGTACTTGCCGCCGGTCATGCCCGGAGCGACGTCATAGTTTTTGCGGCCGAGGAGAGCGGTGTCGATGGTTCTGAAGAAGCGGACCATGGAATGGTCTTTGGGCATGAAGAGGAAGTCGACGGAGCCGTCCGGGCGGGCGATGTAGCCGTCAAGTGAGATGCTGAGGGCAAGGAAGATGCGCCTCATGGGTGGGAATTGTAGGGCAATTTGTATAGGAAGAGAAAGAGTGGCAAGAGGTGATGACAGATTTGAAGTGGGGTGACACGAGTATCTGGCGTTGGCGCGAGAATCGATTTGGCTAGCATTCGCAGAAAGGCCGCAGGCTGAAGAGTGTGCTACTTGAGGAGGTCGCGGGCGATGATGGTGCGCTGGATTTCGCTCGTTCCCTCGTAGATGGAGATGACCCGGGCGTCGCGGTACATGCGTTCGACTTCGGATTCCCGGGAGTAGCCGAGGGAGCCGTGGATCTGCACAGCTTTGTAGACGACGCGGTTGACCATTTCGCTGGCGTAGAGTTTGGCGCGGGACGCGGCAGAGCCCATTTTTCCGCCTGAATCTTTGAGGCACGCGGCTTGGTAGAGCAGGGCGCGGGCGGCGTCGATTTCGGTCTGCATGTCGGCAAGCATCCACTGGATGGCCTGAAATTCGCCAATGGATCTGCCAAAGGCCTTCCGGGCGCGGGCATATTTTACTGATTCGTCGAGAGCGCCTTGGGCAAGCCCTACGGCTTGAGCAGCGATGCCAATGCGGCCGCCGTCGAGAGCGGAGAGCGCGATTTTCAGGCCGGCGCCTTCGTCGCCGAGGCGATTTTCGGCGGGGACCACGCAATCGTTAAGAATAATTTCGACGGAAGGAGAGGAGCGCTGGCCCATTTTGTCTTCGTGGCGACCGATTTTCAGACCGGGGATGCTGGGCTCGAGCAGGAAGGCAGTGATTCCCTTCCCGCCGGCAGAGGAATCGGTTTTGGCGAAAACGATAAAGACGCCGGCAGCGGAGCCGTTGGTAACCCAGGTTTTGCTGCCATTGAGCTGGTAACAGTTGCCATCACGAACAGCGGTGCATTGTATGCCGGCGGCGTCAGAACCTGCGGCGGGCTCGGTGAGGCAGAAGGCGCCGAGGATTTCGCCGGAGGAAAGTCGGCGGAGGTAGCGGGATTTTTGAGCCTCGGTTGCGTGGGCAAACAGAGGGAGTTGGACGGCGGAGTTGGTGACCGCGATGGCGGTAGACATGGCGGCGTGGACCCGAGCGACTTCTTCGAGCATGAGGACGTAGGAGAGGGTGTCCAGACCCGGGCCGCCCCACTCTTCAGGCATGAGCATGCCGCAGCAGCCGAGAGCGCCGAGTTTCTGGATAACGTCAAGGGGGAAATGGTCGGTGCGCTCCCAGTCTTTCACGTGGGGACGGACCTCGGTGGCCATGAAGTCGCGAACCGTGTCGCGGATGAGGAGTTGGTGATCGGAGAGGGAGAAGTCCATAGGAGAGAGTTTTCAATTATAAGTTTTCAGTCTAGAGTTCAAGAGCTCAGAATGGAAAGTTAACAGGTTGCGCAGGAAAAGAAAACCGGGGGAAATGTTCAGCAGAGAGATAGCATAGGGACGGAGAGTACCCGGAAGCGTTTGGTTTGTTGTGGGCGCGGGAGCCGGCAAGCGATTCCATTGCGACGTTGCAACTCGCCGGAGAGCCAAATAGCTCCGAACAGAATCGAGAGCACCACGGCTTGGCCAGGTTGATCATTCGCGATGAAAAACCAGCGGATCACAGAGAAGACTCCCGCCCGCTGGCGAACTGGAGAATCATGAAAACGACGGCGCAACTGATAACTTCCCGAGCAGGTTTTTCTTCTGGTTCTGTTTTTTATCCGTGGTTCGAGGGATCGAAGAGACCGCTCATGGAGTTGAACGATTACGACTTACGGCCTGCCGGAAGCGTCGGGGCGAGGAAGATGAAGGCTGCAGGTCCGAGATATACGACGATACTTTCGGTGAAGCTTTCCCGGTGGCCGAAAATGGGTGTCCGGCGAAATAGAAGAAGGCGCAGAAGAAAAGGTGCGGCAAAGATCGAGGGGGCAGCAGCCATGCCAGAAGCGAAGTGGATGGTCTTCTTGGTTGATTCGATTCTGCAGCAAGATCTGCCGGAAAGGGCATCTCAGTTCATCAAAGATTGAACAGTTCGCGCAGGCGTTTGGTTTGTTGGCGGCTTACCGGGATTTCGGACTGTTTTTTGTCGTTCATTTTTAGCATGAAGCTGGATTTGAACCACGGGACGACTTCCTTGATGTGATGGATGTTGACGAGATAAGAGCGGTGCGGGCGCCAGAAGGACTCGGAGTCCAGGGCTTCGAGGAGTTCGTCGAGGGTGCGATAGTTGGAACTGCCTTCGGCCTCTTTGGCGGTTATGGAGATGAGGCCGCCTTCGATGGAGGCAAAGATCAAGTCGCGGGAATCGACTAGGAGCATGCGTTGCTGGGAACGGACGAGAACTTTGGCAGGCTGGTTCGCGGCGGGCTTGGGAGCGGCAAGTTGTGAGACGAGCTGTTCGAGGCGCTCGGTGGGGCTGGTCTGCGCTTCGATTTCTTTTTTGACTTTCTGGATGGCTTTGTTGATGCGAGTCTTGTCGAAGGGTTTTAGTACATAGTCGACCGCGTTAACGTCGAAGGCCTTGACGGCGTAGTGGTCGAAGGCAGTGGCAAAGACGACGTGGGGTATTTTGAGTTTACGTTCGGCGAGCTTTTGCAGGACGCCGAAACCATCGAGGCCGGGCATCTGGACGTCGAGGAAGACGAGGTCGGGATTGTGCTCTTTGATGAGATTGACGGCCTCCAGTCCATTTTTGCCCTGGGCAAGAAGCTGGATTTCCGGGAAAGCTTTGAGAAGAAAGGCGAGTTCCTCGCGAGCGGGCTTTTCGTCGTCAATAATGATGGTGGTGATGGGCATGGGACGAGTGAAGTTATAAGTTATCAGTTATAGGTTTTAAGTCAAAGGCTGAGGGGAGAGAAATGGCTCAAGGGAAAGCGAAGATATTGAAGAGCAAGATGATCTACCGGGGGGCAGTGTTCGGCGTGAGGCGGGATCTCGTCCGGGAGCCGGGCGGGCTGCGGGCAACGCGCGAAGTGATCACCCACCCGGGATCGGTAGTGGTGCTGCCAGTGCTAGGGGACGGTAGGATCGTGATGATCCGGCAATACCGGTATGCGACCCGACAGTATTTATGGGAACTGGTGGCGGGGAGGATCGACGAGGGCGAGAGGGTTAAGGAGGCGGCGGCCCGAGAGCTACTGGAGGAGACGGGTTACAAGGCAAAACGATTTACTGAGTTCCTTGATGTGTTTCCAACGCCGGGATTCCTGGAAGAACGGATGCATATCCTGCTGGCAGAAGGATTGACGGCTGGGAAAGCACAGCCGGAAGAGGATGAGAAAATAATTTCCCGTCTGTATACGCCTGCAAAATTGAAACAGATGATGCGCACGGGAAGATTGCGTGATGGGAAATCGATTGCCGGGATTTTGTACTACCTTACTTTTCTGAGGTAGGGTTTGGGTTGGAAAGAATGGGGTTAAACCGATTTTTTGTTTGAAATTCGACAACTGAAAACAGTTTTACACAGAGGACTATTGACTCCAAAATCCGATTTGGTACACTTCGCGCAATTCGTGCTCATGGCGGCGATTGGTTTCTGAACCGCCCCAAGAGTAAGAAACACCTGAGTCACCTGCCAAAGGAGACACGAAGT
>Ga0181532_10001989_pt1 | contig 19305 bp, 25 predicted proteins | sample PEATcosm2014_Bin_33_FD_119768 | JGI IMG/M metagenome (GOLD analysis project Ga0181532, IMG submission 119768) | Peatland microbial communities from MTU Mesocosm Facility, Houghton, MI, USA - PEATcosm2014_Bin11_30_metaG | ecosystem: Environmental > Terrestrial > Soil > Wetlands > Peat | place... | reverse complement strand
CGTCCCGCAGGAGGTGTCGTCCTGGCACGGGAGTGCGAGGGGCCCCGGAACGCCCATCTGGCCCGGGGATGCGGGTCCGGGCGTGCCCGCCGCGGCGGACGTGGGGAAGACGCACTGGCCGTCGCCCCGGCGCTCGCAGCGAAACTGTACGGCTTGAAGGTGCTGGCGCACGCGATTGAAGACCACGGTGGCAATCGGACTCGCTTCGTCCTCATCGCTCCGAAGGTCGTGCCTCATCCGACGGGGAACGACCGAACCGCGATTGTGTGCTTCCAGCACGCGAACCGCCCCGGGAGCTTGCACCAAATCCTTGGTCAGTTCGCGGCGCGCAGCTTGAACCTCACGCGCATCGAATCCCGCCCGACGAAACAAGCGCTCGGCGAGTACTGCTTCGTCATCGAAGTGGACGGCCACATTGCCGACGAAGTGCTCGGAGATTGCCTGTCATGCCTACAGCCAGATCTCGAGTCCCTGAAGTTCCTCGGCTCGTATCCGGTCTTCGGCGAGAAGGCTTCCGAGCTCCGTGAAGAACTTAGTGAGAGCCGGAAGTCAGCCGCAATGTGGCTCTCCTCGCTTCGCGCGCGCGTCGAACCCGACAAATGAGAACATTGGCTCATCTTTTGCGTTCTGCTCGCGGGCCGAAGAGTTAGTCACATGGAGGGATGGCAGAGCGGACGAATGCGACGGTCTTGAAAACCGTTGGGTGATAAGCCCCGGGGGTTCGAATCCCCCTCCCTCCGCCAACTGTGTTCTTAGTCGATCGCGCGCCGCAGGAAACCCTTTACTCCAATCGTGGCAAAGAGCACGAACGAGAAGATCAACATGATGATGCAGATCCACGACGCAATGTGAGGAAGGCTCGGCAACAGCGCGCCGCGCATTCCTTCGCTCGAGTACGTGATGGGATTGATCGTCGTTAGCCACTGGAACCACGGGAGCTTAGAAAGCGAGGGCCACGGGTACTGGCTGCATCCGGTGAAGATGAGCGGCGTGAGCACGAGGGCAAAGGCAATGGAGATGCGCTGGACGGGAACGAGCGTTCCGAGTGTCAAACCCAACGCCGAGCCGACAAGGGACGCAAGGACAAGGACGAGCACGAGCATGGGAACAGCACGTGCACTCCAAGGTATCGAACCGAGGATGAGCAGTCCGATTGGAAACATCATCGCCGCAGCGACGAGGGCGCGCATGCTCGCGAAGATGATCTTCTCGATGGCAACCCATGAAACAGGAAGCGGTGCAAGGAGACGGTCCTCGATCTCCTTTGTGTAGGACAAGTCGATGACGAGCGGCAATGCAGTGCTCTGTAATGCGGTGAGCGTCGCAGTAAGCGCGACGATGCCCGGGAAAAGCAAGTGCGCGTAACCGTGGCGCGTGTACCCGAGATCACTGAGGATTCGTCCGAAGACGAAGAGCATGAGCAACGGCTGGATGATGACCTGGGCGAGGAAAACAGCGAGCTCTTTACCTGTCACGTAGATGTCACGGCGCAAGACGGCAACAAAGACCCATACGGGACCGATCTCGACGTCGTCTGTGCTAATAGGCGAGATGAACTCAGGATCACTTGTGCTCATCGGAGCAATCTTCCCGTCAGATTGATGAATACGTCTTCGAGGCTCGGCGTGCCGACATGAACGTCGTGAAGTGCCGCGCCCAGGTCTGCAAGAGCGCTCGCGACTGGAGCGATCATGGGTGGCGCCGATCCGGTGAGGAAAAGACGCACGCGATGGCCACCTTTTCCGCCGCTTGGCTCCTCGCCCATGTCCCCCTCGGACCCCATGAGGTCATCGAGGAGCTCGACACGTTCGACTCCTCCTAGATCGCCAAGACATTGGGTGAGTCGGTGTGGTGAGAGCTGACCTGGCGATGATGTGGTGATCTCGAGTGTCGATTTCCCAGGGAGCGTGCGGGTCAGCGCGCTGGGCGTATCGAGCGCGAGGAGGTGCCCGTGGTCCATGATGCCGACGCGATCTGAAAGCGAGGCAGCTTCATCCATGTCATGTGTCGTGAGCACGATCGTGACGCCTGACGCCTTGAGCTCTCTGATCCGATCCCATACGAACAGGCGCGCTGCAGGGTCAAGGCCAGTCGAGGGTTCGTCGAGGAACAAGACATCGGGTTCGTGCATCAGGGCGCGCGCGACCATCGCTCGTTGTGCTTGGCCGCCGGAGAACATATCGATGCGGTCATTGCCCTTTTCGCGAAGACCGAACTGTTCGAGGAGCTTCGTCGCCCTGCCCATTCGCTCGTGCGTCGGGACGCCGTGGTACGCGGCATGGAACAAGAGGTTCTGCAGAATCGAAAGCGATCGGTCGAGGTTGTTGCGTTGTGGCACGACTCCAAGGTGGCGTCGCGCGCCCACAGGGTCGCGGTCGACATCGATGCCTGCGACCTTGGCATGGCCACTTGTTGGGTGCACTCGTGTGGTCAGAATGCCGATCGTGGTCGTCTTACCGGCACCGTTCGGACCGAGCAGGCCGAACAGCTCGCCGCGCCGAACAGCAAAAGTCACCTTGTCGACGGCGAGTGCCGTGCTCTTCTTGTACTTCTTCACGAGGTCGACGATCTCCACCATCGCGTCGTTGACGTGATTCATTGGCACGATCGTAATGGGGAGTCCACGTCGCACACACCATGTGAATCTCTACTTGTCGGAGAACAATGTCCCGTTTATTGCAAAATTCTCCTTCGAGACATCTTCGAACACGATGTAGAGCGATTGCGGATCAACGCCTACTTCTTGCATCGCTTGGGTCACCCGTTCGGTTACGACTCGCTTCTGCTCCACTGTTCTTCCTTGGATCCATTGGATGTTCACGACTGGCATTTTTGACCACGCTCCTTGTTGTGCGTTGCCGTCATTGGCTTGAGTTTCCGGTAGATATCGCATGCGTTAGAGCCACATCCCTATAGAGAGATCTTGGCCCAGGTGAGTGGCCCATGTCTCGAGGTGTTCCCTCTAGAGGCGAACAAGGCCGAAAGAAGGCTCGTGAACCGTGACCGACCGTCTTTCATGCTCGTTCGTCTCCGCGCGAGCGATACTGCAGGCATGTACAAGACCGCGGCGCTTGTCGTCGTTGTTGCTTGTTATGCGTGGGTTGCGTCAGGCGTGCGAACCTTCACCGCTCCAGCGGCGACATTCACCGGGATCGCGCTTTTTGCTCTAGTGGCGCTGCTCTTCTTTCAAGCACGCCTCGGCGATCGCGCCCCCGCATTCCTTCGCCGCGGACACAGGGTTGTCTCGCTGGGCTCGCGCCGAACGGGGCTGGCATCTGCCCAGAGCGCCCGCCGGGGCGCGTTGGCCTGGGGCGCAGCATTCTTCGCGATTGTCGGCTTCGAACTCGTCAATTTCTTTCAGTTACCCCGGCAGGTCCATCCGACGCTGAGCTCATTGATCAACGGCTTCACGCAAGACCACTGGTCGAAAGCACTGCTCTATGCAGGATGGCTGGTTCTCGGCGCGTACCTTTCGAGGAGATGACGATGCGCGACGTGACCATCGCGATCTGGGCCTTTCTTCTGGCGTCGGTATTGATAGCTGAATCCTTTGCCGTGGCCAAGCCTTCCTCGCTGGCAACATTTGGCGACACGTGTAGTCGGCTCATGCGACCGGTCAGCGCGCGTGCTGTCGTTCTCCTCGGTTGGGCATGGCTCGGGTGGCACTTCTTCGTCCGATAGGCGTCATGAGTCGCACCGGGGATTCAACGGGCACATCGCGCCGGACCATTCTGAGCCCCTACGATGGAAAAAGCGGGCGGTTCGGTCCGCATTGGCCGAGGACCTGACCGCGACATCGACCGGTCTTTCGCCCGGGTAGCTCAGTGGTAGAGCAGCGCACTCGTAATGCGCAGGTCAGGGGTTCAAGTCCCCTCCCGGGCTCCGGAAAATTGCAGCTCAATGGGCCTATTCGATTCTCTCGGGCGAAGTGTCTGGCCCAACACTTGTGGGGTTGCGGTCCGTCATCCAGCGATACCGACGTGTCTGGTGCACGTGAGCATTCTCAAAGAGCCTGGTATTGAACGCGCGCTCATTGTCGCGAGCCATAGACCCCGGGATATATCGGTGAGCAGGCTGGTTCCTGACTTGGCGTCTATCGAAGTGGACCGACATGCGAACTCGCGACCAGCGTTATTTGGTGGCGTAGCTGTGCGCGACCATTGCTCTTCGACCACCCGGCGCAACCGTCGTTCCGAAGCTCGCCGAATATTTGCGGGTCTGGCAGCGCCGTGAGGGACGAGCCTGACGTCGTTTTGGCGCGCCACTGATCCGGTGCGCCCTCAATTGATCAACGCAACAGCTGAGTGCTCGGCGAACACTGTTTCGTCGGAAAGGGGGGCGTTGATGGCGAGGTTCTCAGAAGTTGACAAGGAAACGATCTTGCAGATGCCGAAGCGTTGATGGCAGCAGCGGTGCCAGCGGCTTCGCTCGCTTCCGGTCAGCACGCACTCGGGCCAGGGCGCGGCCATTTACTTGGACGACCTCCACGTCCTCAGTTTCTAGGACTGCCTGCCGGGAGCAAGTCAGCTCGAAGTGTGGACGACCACCTCACGCAGGCTGACCTCCTGACCATTGCCGCAGCTCACGGCCACCTCGGGACGAGCTCGCAGAGCATGGCGTGTAAGCGTGACAATTCCGACGACTGGACCGCCAGGACCCACGAACTCACGACGCTGTGCTCCAAATCGCTTCAGGCCGGCCGCTCGTGTCACTGCTTGCGACGCTGCGGACCCGGCTCGTTGGCGAGGGAGGCGAGGAGTTTGCGCAAGAGCTTGTTCAGCTGCTGCTTGTCGCCGGCACTGAGACGATCAAGCAGCTGACGTTCGCGCTTTGCCTGGACGTTGACATAGTTGTCAAGGGTTTCTCGACCCCTGGGAGTCATCTCGACGAACTTACCGCGTCGGTCAGTGGGGTCAGCGAGACGCACGACGAGTCCTGCTGCCTCGAGCTTGTCTAGCTGGTTGGTCATCGTGCCCGTCGACTCGAGCAGCCTTCTCGCAAGTTCACCCTGACCACGGGCACCACGGGTCAATCGAAGAAGGATCTTGAGCTCGCCTTGGGCGAGGCCGACCTGGTCACGCGTGTCCACCGCGGCTCGCTCGATGTGGCGTTGCGCCCTCTCGACCCTGCAGACGATCCCTTCCACGTCCGGGTCTATTTCCGACCACGCCTGAGTCGCCCATCGAACATGTTCGTCGGTATCGTCGTCACACGCTCCCCGGTTTCTGGGCGCCGTAGCAGAACGTTTCCGGCCGGTCGATTCAGCGTTCATCTCTTGCAGTATACCTGGTCAATTGCTTGAATGGCAGTAGCTTGACATCAAGCTCGCTCTCAAGTAACTTGTCATCAAGCGATCTCGACTGCTGGGAGGTGTTAAGAAGTGTTCTCGATGTCACTAACAGACCTTGTGAGGGCGCACCAACGTGACTTGAACCGAAGGGCAGAGAGACAATCCGTCTTGCGCGACGCTCGACTTGTCGGTTCGACGAGTCGACTCACAAGCTGGCTTGCGCACGCACGCCGCCCCTCTCGTCGACCGGACGTATCTGTCACTGAGTACGTCGAGCCAGCGTGGGGCGCGGTCGTACTGGTTCCTCCGATGCGCCGCGTTTTGTCGACTGAGACAACTTTTGGCGCGACTGTTGATGACCGATGCGCTGGCTGCTGTGCGGACGTCGGCTAGAGGAGTCGGTTGGAAGACTCAAGCAGGATGCGCAACCTAAGACCAGCGGATTTGTGTTCTTCGAATGAGCTGCGCAGCCGCTAGCTGACAGCCTGTCGCAAGAGCGCCGAACGATGGTTATTTCTCGAAACGCAAAACGACGAGTCTGGCGTTGCCAATTCACGCTCGGGTGGGTTATTGATCGAGCGTTCGGTGCGCGGCGGTTGCTACGAATCCCTGGCTCTTGAGCGAAGCAGTCCAAGATGTAACATACTGAGTATGTTCCCTGAATGTGTAACACCATGAGCGTCCGGCATGCTCTCCTCGCCTTGCTCAGCGAAGGTCCCAAATATGGTCTTCAGCTCCGCCAGGAGTTCGAGTCTGGGACCGGGGAGATCTGGCCTCTCAACATCGGTCAGGTGTACACCACGTTGCAGCGCCTCGAGCGTGACGGGCTCATCGAGTCCGATGAGCCGGAGCGGGAGGGTCCACAGAAGGGCTTCCGGATCACCGAGTCAGGCTCGGCAGAGCTGTCCGCGTGGCTCAGCACTCCACCGGACATGACCTCACCGCCTCGCGACGAGCTCGTGATCAAGGTCCTTTCGGCGTTGCGGGTCCCTGGAGTGGACGTGCACGACGTTATCCAGATCCACCGGCGCTACCTGGTCGAGCTGATGCAGCAGTGGACGCGCCTTAAAGAGGATGAGGCCGACTTCGATCTTCAGTTCGCCCTCGTGGTCGACGCCGAACTGTTCCGACTGGACGCCGTGGTGCGCTGGCTCGACATGGCCGACGGCCGATTGAAGCGCGCCGCGCTCGAGCCACCTGCCCGGTCCGCGGTGCCGCGCCTCGCTCGGCGATTGGTGGTGCGCCGATGAGCTTTCTCGAACTCCGACTAGTCTCCAAGTCCTACGGCGAGGGAGCGACAGAGGTCCATGCCCTTTCCGAAATCAACTTGTCAGTCGATCGCGGCTCGCTCGTCGCGGTAATGGGACCCTCCGGTTCGGGAAAATCGACATTGCTCATGATCGCCGGCAGCCTCGAGGAGCCGACGAGCGGTGAGGTGCTGATCGACGGTGCCGCGCTACAGACGATGTCGCGTAACGACAAGGCACGCCTTCGCCGACGCACGATTGGCTACGTCTTTCAGGACTTCAACCTGCTCGCCGGGCTCACCGCGGTGGAGAATGTCTCACTTCCCCTCGAGCTCGACGGCGTTCAGGCAAGAAAGGCCCATGCGGCAGGGATGGCGGCTCTCGAAGAGCTCGGACTCGCCGACCGGGAGACGCACTATCCCGACGAGCTCTCCGGCGGGGAGCGCCAACGCGTGGCCATTGCCCGCGCCGTCGTCGGGGAGCGCCACCTGCTCCTCGCCGACGAGCCGTCGGGCGCGCTCGACTCGACGAACGGCGAAGCGGTGATGCGAATGATCCTCGCGGCCTGCAAGCAAGGTGTCGCGGCGGTCGTGGTGACCCACGACGCGCAGCTCGCGTCGTGGGCCGATCGGGTGGTGTTCCTACGCGACGGTCGCGTCGTCGACCAGACGGTGCCACCGCCAAGCCCGGAGTCGCTCCTCGATCCGAGCCCCCAGCCTTCGAAGCGATGACGAGCGCAATGCTCGAGCGGCCCGTGGAGGCGCGCGCCGCAAACGGCGGCGCACCGGCCCGCCGCGCCGTCATGCGATGGGCATGGCGACTGTTCCGCCGCGAGTGGCGCCAACAACTCCTCGTGCTCGCACTGATCATCGTCGCGGTCGCTGCGCTTTTTGTCGCCGCGGCTGTAGCGACAAACAACCCGACGCCGGCGAACGTGGGCTTCGGCAGCGCAAATGACCTTGCGACGTTCGAGGGTCCGGTTGCTCAACTCGCGACGAAGGTCGCCGCGCTTGAGCATCGCTTCGGTCGCGTCGAAGTGATCGAGAACGAGACGCTCACGATCCCGGGTACGACCGAGACGTATCAATTGCGCGCAGAAAGCTCCCACGGGCCATTCAGTGGTGGTTCGTTGCTGTCGCTTCTGTCCGGTCGCTACCCGAGTTCGGCCAGCGAGGTCGCGTTGACAACAGACGTAGCATCAGCGTTCAACCTGCGCGTCGGATCGAAGTGGACCGAGGCTCGCGTCACCCGCAAGGTGGTCGGGATCGTCGAGGACCCGCTCGACACCCTCGACGAATTCGCGCTCGTCGTGCCCGGCCAAGTTCGTGCACCGAGCGATACCGAGCTGCTCTTTGATGCCCCGGGTGTCTCGCCCTCTTCGATCGGGCCGAACGTCGAAGACCTCTCTCAGGCGTCGTCGAACAATGCGATAAACCCCGTGACGATCATCGCCATGGTCGCAGTGCTCGGGATGGTGCTCATCGCGCTCGTCTCGATCGGCGGGTTCACGGTGCTCGCGCAGCGTCGCCTGCGTTCGCTCGGCTTGCTCGCCGCGAACGGTGCGACGACGAAGCACGTGCGACTCGTCGTGCGGACCAACGGCGTCATCGTCGGCGTCGTCGGGACGATCATCGGCGCCGCGATCGGACTCGTGGTGTGGCTAATCGCCCGTCCGACGATCGAGCAGACTGCGCACCATGTGATCGATGTGTTCCAACTTCCCTGGGTCGTGATCGGTCCCGCGATGGGACTAGCCGTCGTCGCGACGTATCTCGCGGCCGGCCGCCCGGCGAGAACCGTCGCCACGGTGCCGGTGCACGAGGCGCTTTCGGGCCGCCCGATGCCGCCGCGGAAAATCCGCCGGTCGGTGGTGCCTGGCGTGGTCTTCTTCGCCATCGCGTTCGTTTTGCTGTCGTTCTCATCCGTTGCGGGCGGCGCTTCGCCGAGGACGCCGTTCCTCGTCTTCGGTCTGATTGCGCTCATTCCTGCGGTGATCCTGCTCGCGCCGTTCTGCCTCGCGCTCGCGGCGCACATCGGACGACTCATGCCGATCGGGCCTCGGCTCGCGCTGCGCGACCTGTATCGCTACCGCGCGCGGTCAGGCTCGGCGATGGCCGCGATCAGTGTCGCGGTGCTCGCAGCGGTCGTCACCGCTTCCGCCGCGTCCCTGCGTTACGGCCAGTACCTCGACTACGCAGGTCCGAACCTCGCGTCGAACGAGGTCGTCGTCTACGCGCCGCTTCCTGGCGGGACGATTGTGAGCGGACCGGGAATACCGAACCATCCGACGCCGAATCCGCCGCCGATGGCGATCCTCGATGCAAAAGTCCACGAGATCGCGACTTCGCTCGGTGCCAGCTCGACGCTCGAGCTCCTGCAGACGAACGCGAGCCTGGAACACGCCGCGTACGGTCGGAGCTGGTCGGGCGCGATCTACGTCGCCACCCCCCAACTGCTGCGCTCCTTTGGGATCAAGGCGTCGACGATCGACCCGGACGCCGACGTCTTGACGTGGCGACCGGGAATATCGGGCTTGTCGAGGATGCAGCTGACATGGGGGGGACCCCAGGGCAGCGGACAGAGCACGAACACCTTCAACGGATCCAGTCAGTACCCCTGTCCTAGGAGCTCGTGCATCTGGAACCCGACGATCCAATATGTCGGCTCGCTCCCTTCGGGGACATCGGCGCCGAACACCGTGATCACGGAGCACGCGATCCGTACGCTCCACCTGCAGACCTCGCTCGCCGGTTGGTTCATCGTCACGAACCATCCCCCAAGCGCCGCGCAGATCCGCAACGCCCGCTTCATCGCTGCAGTGGTCTCCGGGATGAGTATCGAGACGAAGTCGAGCTCGCCCCCGGGCTACGAAGTCATCGATCTCGCGACGGTGTTCGGGATCGTGCTCGCGCTCGCGATCCTCGCGATGAGCATTGGCCTCATCCGGAGCGAGACCGCAGGCGACCTCCGCACGCTCACCGCGACCGGGGCGAGCGGATGGACCCGGCGAACGATCACCGCGGTGACGGCTGGGTCGCTCGGATTCTTCGGAGCGGTACTCGGCACCTTCGCGGCGTACTTGGGACTCGTCGCGTTCGTGCGATCGAACACGCTGAACGGCGGTGAGTCCGCGTTGATCAGCACGGTACCGGTGAACAACTTGCTCGAGATCCTCGTCGCGATGCCGATCGCGGCGGCGGTCGTCGCCTGGCTGCTCGCGGGCCGGGAGCCAGCCGCCCTCACGCGTCACGCGATCGAGTGAGCGATCTAGCCGTGGCTGCGCGGCCACCGCTCCGTCGCGTCCAACTACGACCGATGTGGCCGTCTCTTCCCCGAGACCGACAAGCAGGCCGCGGAGAGGTTGGAGCGGGTGCGACGTTTAGGTCGCGCCCGTCCATGATCGGCACACTGCGGGCGCGTCCCACGTCGTTATTTCCGCGCATTTGGTAGCACTCGCGAGAGCCCGTAGCTCCGAATCGGGCGCAGCCGACCAATCGTCCGGCACGGCCTTTGGCCGAGGATTCTGAATGGGCCCCACTTCCGTCGTTGATCGGCGACACCCCGAGGCGTTCTTGCGGGGTTTCGAGGAGCGCTTGGCTCATCAAAACGCCGGGGCCAACGGGAGACAGCCATCTATCTCACGGCGCCGATGACTCCTCCGCCGAGGCCGGCGATCAGGATTCCGGCCAGGGCAATACGCGCGGCATGCGAACCCGGCTTGGGCACTTTGAACACCCAGATACCAATGCTTGCATTGACGAGGAGGCTTAGCTGGGCAATGGTGAAGCCCACGCCGGTGCCCACTCGGGAGACCAACCCGAGCAGGGCAAGATTGCCGATGCCGAAGAGAACTCCTGCCGTTAGCTGCACAGTGGTGACCCGAAGACTCAGTCTGGATGGTCCGCCAGCACGGAGGGTCAAAGCGCATCCACCAGCGAGGATGCCGAGCGCGAGGGGAAAGTTCGCCACCTGCGTCGACACCCTTGCCCACTCAGCGGGAACGAAATAGCTGCCCCATAGCACTCCTGCTGCAACGGCCCAGAGCAGGCCGCGTTGGTAGGTGTTGGCGTCCCCAGCAATGGGTACTGGCCGACTTGTCGACGCGGCAGGGGATGAGGATAGGCCAACGGCGTCTTGCGATCGCACAATCAGCAGGACACCGACAAAGACGAATACGAGCGCCACGGATACTGCGGCGAAGCGAGCGGAGGTGAAGCTCTTCAATTCGCCAAAGAGCAGCGCGCCCCACACGAACGCTGTGATGATGTTCAGGGGCGTCCAACACCCGGCGGCACGGGCCAGTCCAATTGTCTCGGAGGCCCGAAAGGCCGAATAGTTTCCTACCGTCCACACCATGCCACCAGCCAGCGGTAGCCAGAAATCTCGCCAGCCGAATGTGAGATGACCACCGCTTGCGAGGAGCGCAACCGTTGCGAACGTAAAGTTTCCAACGGTCGCATAGAAAGTCCGCGAGCGCTGCGGCACGCCGTGTGCAACCTGAGCAAGCGGTATCCAGGTGCCCCAGGACACCACCGTGATGAGTGCAAGCAGCGCGGTCACGAGCCCTCATCGTCCTTTCGGTCAGCTGCAGTGACGCCGGAACGTGGCCCACTCATGCGGCGCGGCACAGACTCGATGGTACTGATGGATGGGTTCAGCGCCGGGCCAACCGTGCGAGCGCTGGTAGCTGACCTCCGCGAATTACCGAACGTCACTCCCAAACGTCGTACCTTGGTGGACATGGTGCCGCCCATAGCGAGGGCTTTGCATCATCTGGTGTAACCCACCGCACATCGCGTCGGTGCAGTTACAGTCGATACGCCAAGATCGCAAAGAAGGGAAAGAACGATGCACGTTCTCTACGAGTTCTTCTTTGGACCACAACAGCCGATATGGGTAAGCGATCTATCCAACCTCACGGTGTTTGGATTACTCGCCAGCGTGGTCGGCATTTACAAGAAGTTCAATTGCACCGAAAAGGGGTGCTGGCGAATCGGTCATGAGAAGGTCGAAGGGACAACTTTCCGGACCTGTCGTCATCACACCACACGAGAAGTGCACGAACGTTTGCACTTAGAACATTCCCGGAAGTTTCCACAACAGCATGAATTCCTCAACGCTCCGAAGTCAGGGGCCGCGCCAAAAACCGTCACGAGCTGACAGGCTGCTGGGTGTCCCTGATCGCCGGGCCGGGCGCGAATGCCGAGACGCGAGGGGAGCGGTGCTCCGGTTAGGGCGTCCGCCGGCGCAGCGTAGTAGCTCCCACCGCCAAAGCGGCGACGAGGAAACCCCCGACAACGATCACGTCTACAAGGAACTGGGTAGTGACGGCGGCGTGAGTGATTAGCTGCTGTGTGGCGTCGACGGCATAGGACATCGGCAATGCGTACGAAACCCAATGCAGGATGGTCGGCAGCTCGGAACGCGGCACGATAATCCCGCACAGGAGGAGCTGCGGGAGAATGAAGGCCGGCATGAACTGCACGGCTTGGAACTCGGTAGTGGCGAGCGCGCTCAGGGAAAGGCCCAGAGCCGTGCCCAGCAGCGCGTCAAGCACCGCCACCACTACGACCAGCCACGCGTCGCCGCGCACCGTCATGTCGTAAGGGCCGAAGCACAATCCGGAGACCACGAGGGCCTGGACGATCGCGGCCAACCCGAAGGCGATCGCGTAGCCGAGCACGAAGTCCGCCTTCGCCATGGGCATGGTGAGCAGGCGCTCGAGAGTCCCACCGGTGCGCTCTCGCAAGGTGGCCACCGACGTCACGAGGAACATCACGACGAGCGGAAAGATGCCGAGGAGCTGTGGCCCGAAGGTGTCGAAGTCGTGGTCGCGGCCGTGGAGGATCCAGGCCAACAGCCCCATGAGCACCGCAGGTACGGCCACCAGCAGCGCCAGCGTACGCGGGTCGTGGCGCAGCTGGCGGAGCACCCGCCCGGCCGTCGCGCGCGTCCGGCGCCAGGTCAAAGCCCCTCCTCACCGGCTTTAGGGACGCCGCCGCTGCCGAGCACGTCGCCCTCGATCAGCGCCACGAACGCGGACTCGAAGTCCTCGCTGGCCGTGCTCGACAGCAGACCCGCTGGGTTGGTGTCGGCCAGGATCCGCCCGTCGCGCATGAGTAGCAACCGCTCGCAGCGCTCGGCCTCGTCCATGACGTGGCTGGAGACAAGCAGGGTGGTCCCGGCCGCCGCGAGCCGGCGGAAGAGCGACCACAGGCTCCGGCGAAGCAGCGGATCGAGGCCGACCGTCGGTTCGTCGAGCACGAGAATGCTCGGCGAGCCCAAGAGCGCGGTGGCCAGCGACACGCGCGCCCGTTCGCCACCCGACAGCCTTCCCACCATGGAAGCGGCATGGTCGCAGAGGTCGACATCTGCCAGCACGAGTTCGACGGCCTCAAAAGACTCGCCGAGGACGGTGGCGAAGTAGGACAGGTTCTCCCGCACGGTGAGGTCCCCGTAGACCGACGGTACCTGGGTGACATATCCCACCCGGTCGCGCAGGCGCGGCGACCCCGCCGGCTCGCCGAGCAACGTGACGGTCCCCGAGCTCACCACCTGCGTACCCACCAGGGATCGCATGAGCGTCGTTTTGCCGCACCCGCTCGGCCCCAGCAATCCGACGAGCGTCCCCGTTTCGAGCTCGAAACTCACGTCGTCGACCGCGTGTGTGCATCCGCGCACGACCGTCAAGTGCTCAACGCGGGCCGCGGGGGCCGCCGACACCGGAGCCTGGGTCGTCATGAGATCATCCTCGCGGATTGCCGAGCTGGCCGCGGCAGTGTCGAATCCCAAAGTCATCCGCTGCTTGCGACCGCTGCTGATCAGTCCACGGAGCTGTCTGGACACCTTTGTCCCAACGCGCCAGTCTTTCGGCGCAAGTGAGGCGCAAGGCAGTCACGTCGATGCGATGTGCTCCTCGGGCGTACTCGTTGACCTCGGACACGGCTCTCATCTTCTTCACAGCAGAGGGGTCAACACTCAGCCACACCTCATGTACGAGTTTTCTTTGCGCCGCGAGATCGCCAGATAATCTGCGTTGCGCAATATCGCGAGTGTCACATGACGCGCTGCAATAACGATGTGCGAACAGTCCGCAATGTGGCTATTGGTGACACGCGCGATTACGTATTGTGAGCACCGAGAATCATGTCTGTCTCAATCAACATCGAGCTCCGAACGACGGCCATTTGTCAGTCGCTCGGTCGCTGAGTCTGGCGCGCCTTTCAGGCGCAAACATGGCTTGGCAGTGGAATATTCAGGACCCTGGACTAGCGGCGATATGACGCGACACGCCAAAATGGCGGAAGGAGTGTCGGCGCTATGTATGTCAAGAGGGGGTATCGGTGCGCAAAAGACGGCTTCTGTTTCTCGCGGCACTAAGCATTGGTGGTGCGTTCGTTGCTGTCGTGCCCGCGGCAAGCAGTACGGCACATACTGCGACGGCGTCGGCAATGCAATCGGGGTGTGGCAATGCCGTGTCGATCGGATCGACGACGCTCACATTGAACGTCGACAACTATAAGCGAACAGTCATCGTGCACATTCCTTCGGGATACAAGAGCAAGACCAAGGTTCCTCTCGTTCTCAACATGCACGGCAGTGGCGCCACGGCTCTCGACCAAGAACTGTTCACTGGCATGGACGCGACAGCTGACCGCGCAGACTTCATTGTTGCCTACCCGCAAGGGCTAATTCCTGACGGATCCGGATTCGATTGGAACGTTCCCGGGGTTCCATTGATTGGTGGGAAGGCGGTACCGAAGAACGCTGCGAACGACGTGGAGTTTCTGACCGATCTCGTGACGGCACTAGGAAACCGATACTGCATCGACACGAATCGCGTCTATGCAACCGGCTTTTCTGGTGGTGCTCGGATGGCGAGTCAACTCGCTTGCGATGCTTCCAACATTTTTGCTGCCGTCGCACCAGTCAGTGGGTTGCGCCATCCAAGTCCATGCCCGGAAACGCGCGATGTTCCGATCATCTCGTTCCACGGCACAGTTGATCCGGTCGACCCGTACAAAGGACACGGACAGGCGTATTGGGTCTACTCAGTACCTCAAGCCGCGCAGTTCTGGGGATTGCAAGAAGCTTGTAGCAAGAAGCCCTTGACGTCAGATCCTGAAAACGATGTCACATTGACGAAATATCAAGGATGTCGTGGCAACTCCGTTGTCGAGCTTTACAGCATCAACGGTGAAGGACACGAATGGCCCGGTGGGCCGCTTCTTCCCACGGCTATCACGCGGGCATTGGGCCCACAGTCGAACGCGATCAATGCCAACCAGACCATCTGGGCGTTCTTCAAGGCGCACCCATTGGCGTAGTCGCACTGTCCGCCAATTCGTATCGCCGCACTGCGCCCATTTTGAGTGACTTAACGAGATGAGCGGGTCGCCAATGATCGATTGCTGCTGAAGCGAAGGCGCTCTCGAAACCCACCAATCGTTTGGGACACAGGACGCGCGCACCGATTAACGAGAAATTCGAAACGCCTTCCGCGACGAAACGGCGGATCTTCGGCGGGCCGCGCCGCAGAGTAGGGCGCGACGGCGCCATGTCAGGCGGCGTTAGCTTTGGTGCATCCCGAAACCCAAAAGGGGCGTTACTTGGCAAGTCGGACCCGGCGTAAGGTCCCATCGAGACCGAGGAGGAGACGAGCATGACCACAGTGCCCAATCTGATACTCAACAACGGTGTCGAGATTCCGCAGCTGGGGTTCGGCGTCTTCCTCGTGGAACCGGAGGAGACACGGAGAGCTGTGATTACGGCGCTCGAGGTTGGCTACCGCCACATCGACACCGCGCAGATGTACGGCAACGAGAAGGAGGTCGGTCAGGCAATCGCGGAGTTTGGTCTAGATCGATCTGAAGTCTTCGTGACGAGCAAGCTCAACAACAACAAGATTGGTTTTGACGCCGCGCTGACAGCCGTCGACGGAAGCTTGGACGCTCTAGGCATTGAGCAAATCGACCTGTTCCTCATCCATTGGCCCCTCGCGACAGTTCGTGACTTCGTAGAGACGTGGAAGGCGTTCGAACGGATCTACGCCGACGGCCGGGCTCGTGCCATCGGGGTGTCCAACTTCCAAGTTGCCCACCTCGAGCGTCTGTTGGGAGAGACTGACATCGTTCCGGCGGTGAACCAGATCGAGGCCCATCCCTACCTGACACAAGAAGGCTTGCTCGCTTTCAACGCTGAGCACGGAATCGCCACTGAAGCGTGGTCTCCGCTCGGTCGAGGCGCGGTCCTCGAGGACCCCGTGATCGTCAAGATTGCCAAGGAACACAACAAATCTCCGGCTCAGGCCGTGCTGCGCTGGCATGTCCAACACGGGAACATCATTTTTCCGAAGTCCGTGACTCCCGCTCGGGTCCGCGAGAACTTCGAGATCTTCGACTTCGAGCTCTCCACAGATGAGATGGACCAGGTCTCTGGCCTCAACCGCGACCAGCGCATCGGACCTGACCCCGACACCTTCGCGATGATTCCCGGGTAGCGACGGCCCACAAGCGCACAGGCGACTCCGCACTGGAAGCTCGTATTAGTAACTGGGCTGGGCGGACGCATCGATACCGAAGCTGAGCACGGAATACCCCATCGATGCGAAATGCAAAACCCCCAAAATGACGGGCGTGTGCGGTTTGTCACCGACCCGGCGTGTCGCGACGCTGGATTGGCCTGCGCGATATGGGACGCGCTCCGTATTCCAGGTCCATCGGTTGTCGAAATGGGTGTGCTTACTTTCAGGCGATCTCAGATGTAACCCTTCAGCGTCGTTCTGACCCAGATCGCACTGGCTCGAGGTGGAGGACGCCGAGGGTCTCGGGATCCGCGAGAAGCTCGATGCCAACGACCCGGCTGCGGCGCACGGTGAAGTCGAACACCGCCATGGGGCGACCGCCGACCGATACAACGGCCCCGGCCAGTCCGTCGACAAGGGTGAGCCTGGCTGCTTTGGCTCCGCTGGAAAAGACCCGGACGACGGCGTCGACGCCGCGCACTTCCTCGCTCAGGTCCGGCGCCCCCACATTTGCTCGCGCCGCGGCCATGTCGACCGCCACGGCGTCGGCCCGCAGGACCACGTCGGGGTCGAGCAGGCGAAGCAGTGCAGTGAAATCCCCGCCGCGCGCGGCGGCGAGGAACGCGGCGACCACCTCACGCTGAGCGGTGGCAGACGCATCGGGCAACACAGGGCCCGCCTGCACCCTCCGACGGGCGCGGCTTGCGAGTTGGCGGGTGGCGACTGGTGTCCGGCCCACGATCGGGGCGATCTCCTCGAAGGAAACCGCGAACATGTCGTGCAGCACGAAGGCGAGCCGCTCGGCCGGCGCCAGGGTGTCCAACACCACTAACAACGCCAGGCCGACCGAGTCAGCGAGCAACACCTCCTCCTCTGGGGAAGTCCCTGCCGCTGGATCCGGGGCTATGTCGGGCAGCACCTCCCGCCTCGAGGTCCGGGTCCGCAACATGTCGAGGCAGATTCGAGCTACGACCGTGGTCAGCCAGCCGCCGAGATTCTCGACGGCGTCCGCGTCAGTACGGCTGAGCCGGAACCACGCCTCTTGAACGGCGTCGTCGGCTTCATGGCCTGAGCCGAGCATTCGGAGCGCGACTGCCCAAAGGTGCTCGCGGTGGGATTCAAAGCGCTCGGCAAGAAGGTCTCGGTCGCTCACGGTCACATCCTTACGTTCTCCGTCGTCATACACATGACGAAACACCGCCGGTCGACGTGACCTACGACTTAGGGAGGGACCATGGCTGATGCTTCCATCAAGGGGATAAAGACCGTCCTTTACCCCGTGTCCGACCTTGAAGAGGCCAAGACGCTGTACGCTGCTCTGCTCGGTGCCCAACCCGAGACCGACGAGTCCTACTACGTCGGCTTCGAGGTCGCCGGTCAGCACATCGGGCTCCTACCAGGCGGGGGACCCCAGCGCGCCACCGCACCGGTCGCCTTCTGGCACGTCGCGGACATCGAAGCGAAGCTGGCCGAAGTGACGGCCGCCGGTGCGACGGTGACGGAACCGGCGCACGACGTCGGTGGCGGTCGCCTCGTGGCCAGCTTCACCGACTTCGACGGCAATGTACTCGGGTTGATCCAGGACCGCTGAGTACGTCAGGGCGCTCTCAAAGCCTGTCCAGGAGAACACACGTGAGCGATGGAGGAGATCAATGAAGACCATGACGTGCAAGCAATTGGGTGGACCGTGTGATATCCGCCATCGTGGCAACAGCGCCGATGAGGTGATCAAGGCACAAGATCGTCATTTGCGGGACATGGTCGCGGGCGGTGACAACACGCACGAGGGTGCCTTAAAAGAGATGAAGGGCAGATGGAAGCATCCCATTTCAGGAATGGGATGGTATAAGCAGGCCAAGCGTGAGTTTGCTGCACTTCCTGAGGACTGAGCCCCAATTACGAGGGCGCACACGTAAACGATCCGCGCAAGCGCCGACTGAGTTGTGGACCGGGGAACCGCGTGTCAGCGAGTAGCACTACCGGCGCTGTAGGGAAGCCACGACTGGTATCGGCACACACAGGAGGGTCAGTGAAAGTGACCTCAGTGCGTCGCGATGTTCAAAGGCAAGCCAGCAAGGGCGGGTGCGGTGCCTGCGACGAAGATTCTCACTGTGGACATCTTGAAGACCGGGATTTGAGCGGCGACAAGCCAGACACCGGCGAACAAGATCAATAGGAATCCGACCTCGGCGAGGGTTATTCCCTCTTGATCGCTGAATGCAAACACGAGACCCATCGTTTACAGACGGTCGCGAAACAGAACTCGTGCACCGATCCTCAATCGGTTTCTCAATCCGTTCGAGATGCTTGGCGCAACATATCGACGGCGATGCGCTCGATTGCCGATGCTCGCTCAACAGGGCCGAGTCGGAGCGGCTCGTGCCTTGCCCGAGCGCCTCGATGACGATGCGCTCGTGATCTGCGGGTGGTTCGATCTCGTTGCCGTCGCGAGCTGAGGAGCGTGCGCGGGAGCACTGGGCCAGATCCGCGTGCCCGAACAGCCGGCTCCGAGCGGCGCCTCTGAGACACTTGTCCAGGCACTGATGACCGATCTGTACGGATTCGTGACGGTCGCGGGATCATCGAAACGTCTAGCTGCATTCGGGCGCGCGTTGACGAATGCGAGCGTTGTGATGCTCGTCTGCCCGAACGCCGCTCCTCATCGGTCAACTCCCATTCCGATCGCATTGTGCGTCGGGAGCTTGCCTGGGCTGTGCACCTCATCGGCGAAGGACTCCCGAAGAGAGCAGAGAGATCAATTCATCTGGGCGGTCGTCGTCTGCGTCGAGCGCCGTACTCGCTTCGCGCCGAGATCGGCGGCTATGTGTCACGTGCTAGCAATGGGCCGAAACTTTTCGACCTCGAGTGGCTCGCCTTTGGCACGAGCACAATCAGACCGGGCGTGATCCCTAAGACGAGGCCTTTCGCTTGCGCCGTGACAACGAGCGGCGTGGCCCGCGAACCTCGACCGAGCCCCAACGGACCTGGCCATTCAAGACGAAATGGGGCCGCCCCGCGGCAGGTGCGCCCCGCCTGTGGTCCTCGACGCTCCCGAGCTGCGCCTCTACTCCGTCCAGCGATGCACTCGCCCCTTCCGGCAGGCGTATTTCCACCGAACCGCCTTTGACGTCGAGCTCGATCTCGACCACCGGGTGGACGATCCTGGCCTCCGCGAAATCGAGCTTGACCGAGCCCATCCGCCAACGGAGCACCAACTTGCGGGGCACCTGCCAGTTGCCCTTGCG
>Ga0181532_10001987_pt1 | contig 19317 bp, 15 predicted proteins | sample PEATcosm2014_Bin_33_FD_119768 | JGI IMG/M metagenome (GOLD analysis project Ga0181532, IMG submission 119768) | Peatland microbial communities from MTU Mesocosm Facility, Houghton, MI, USA - PEATcosm2014_Bin11_30_metaG | ecosystem: Environmental > Terrestrial > Soil > Wetlands > Peat | place... | reverse complement strand
TCTGCTCCTCACTTCAGCGGCCATCCACCTGCACCTTTGGGCCAACGGCTACAGGTACAAAGCGACCATCGGGCCCCTCTTCTTCGCCCAAGGCTGCGCCGCAATACTGCTCTCGGTGCTGATCGCGCTGATCAGGCGGGTCTTCGTCACAGTGCTGGGAGCTCTGTTCAACGCAGGGACGATCGCCGCGCTGCTCGTGTCGGTCCACGTAGGGCTCTTCGGCTATCACTCCCAGATGAGCGCTCCCTGGGCGAGAACGTCGGTGGTCATCGAAGCGGCATCGGCCGTGGTGCTGCTAATAGGCGGAGCCCTTTCGGTATGGGTCGAAAGGGCTCACATCCGCCGGTGGCGATCCCTCAAGACACCGGCTACCTAGGAAGCCTGTCAGCTGTTGCCGCTGATTCGCTGCGGCGTCACGAAGACCGCCGTCCTGCCTTCGGCTTGCATGACCCGGTCGAATTCGTCCCAATCCTGGTGGGTGCCGCCTGCCGCGACGAAAACACGCCGGAGCAGCCTGGCGAGCTGGGCGGCACTGAACTCCTCGAACGGGTCTTCCGGCCCCACGAGTCGGACCGGACCCTCGACTGCGACCCAGTCCGACCCCTGGCGGAACACGGCCGCTGCTCTGCCGCTGTGGCGCAGGTGCTGAAGCTTGCGGGTGCCGCCGGCCGCGACAAAGCCGACACAGGCTTTCCCGGGGTCAGGGAAGTCGAGGACGCCGGCGTTCACGACAGACGCGTGGATCGTCCCGTCGGGCCGGGTAGTGGTGACCACGGCCAGGGAGTCCTTGTTTGCGAGGCTCCGGACGTGGTCTAGGTCGTTGGGCATCTCTCCTCCAGTGTCGCTGCGCCATGATGCCCCAGCGTCGATACCGGCGTCGGCCAGTATGCGCCGTGCCCACCGCCGCTGGGCCGGAGCGTGCTCCTCGCGAGCCGCTAGCGTTCGGCGACATGACAGACGCCTGGACGGCCCCTCCGGTCGAGCGGATTCAACCTTCTCGCACCGGCGGCGAGCGTGAAGCGCTCGAGCAGTGGTTGGACTTCCATCGCCAGACGCTCCTCATGAAGTGTGCCGGCCTCACTTCGGACCAGCTCAAGGCACGCACCGTGCCGCCGTCAGGACTGTCCCTGCTCGGCCTGGTCCGTCACATGGTCGAAGTCGAGCGATGGTGGTTCCGCAAGCACGCCGGAGACGAGCAGATCGGCTTCGTGTACTGCAACGACGAGGAGGACTGCGCCGACTTCGAGGATCTCGAGCACGCTGATGCCCGATCCGACCTCGAGACCTTCCGGCGCGAGGTGGAGGCAGCCCGCGAAGCGGTGCGCGACAAGGCTCTCGACGAAGTGGTGCCGAGCCGCGGCCATCATCCTGAGCAAGTACGCAACATCCGTTGGATCTACGTTCACATGCTCGAGGAGTACGCGCGGCACAACGGACATGCCGACCTGATCCGTGAGCGCATAGACGGCGCGGTCGGCGATTGATCGGTCATGCTGTGACCGGCTCGCAGACGACGTGAGTGAAGGTTGGTCGCAAATGTCTCGCAAAGCTCGGCCGGGACGCACAGGTTTGTTCGCACTTGTCACTTCGGTCTTCCTGACCTTGCTGAGCGCAGCCCTGCCGGTCGTTCCCGTATCCGCGGGCACGGTCCGTGCGAGGTCCGCGGGAGGCCTCGTCGCCGTGGTCGTCGAGCCCTCCAGGCTCGGCTCTGCGAGCGGGATGACGCCGGTTTACGACTTCGTGCTGTCTGCGAAGAAGTCGGTCGACATGACCATGTACGAGCTCGTCGACCCCACGATGGTGCGCGATCTCGTCGCAGACCAAAAGCGCGACGTGAAGGTGCGCGTGATCCTCGACACCAACCGCGAGGCGAGCCGCAACGGGCCCGCTTTCCAGGCTCTCAGGGCAGGCGGCGTAAGGGTCGTGTGGGCCGACACGAGCTACGAGGCGACGCACCAGAAGACCATTACGGTCGACCGGACAGAGTCGCTGATCCTGACGGGAAACCTCACCGCCGAGTACTACGCGACGACCCGTGACTTCGGTGTCTTCGACACCAACCCCAGGGACGTGGCGGCCATCGAGGCCGTCTTCGACGCGGACTTCGCCCACGAGCCCATCACTTTTTCGGACGGCTCCGATCTCGTCTGGAGCCCGGGCTCACAAGCCCAGATGCTCTCTGTCATAAACGGCGCCGAGCACACGTTGTCGATCGAGAACGAGGAGATGGGCGACTCGACGATCACCGATGCGATCGTGGCCGCTGCAAGGCGCGGCGTGAGGGTCGAGGTCACGATGACCAACGACAGCGACTACGACAGCGACTGGGACTCGATTGTCAGGGCCGGAGGTCACGTGCATCTCTACGCCGACGGCTATTCGGACCTCTACATCCACGCGAAGACGACGATTGCCGATGCCGGTTTCGGCGATCAGAGGATCTATGTCGGGAGCATCAACTTCTCGCGTGCCTCCATGGACGACAACCGCGAGCTCGGTGTCATCACGACTGACGCGACGATCGTGAAGAGCGTCAACGCCGTAGTGACGGGGGACTACTCGCAGTGCGCACCGGCCACCGACTGCAGCAACTACGACTGAACACGCGACCAGCCGGCGACCTCGTGGCGCCTACTAGCCATCGGAGCGAGATGAGAAGACCACCAAGGTGGCAGGGTTCGGTTCGCCGGTTGCGAGCGCCCACCGCATCCGACGCCGGGCTTGGCCGTCGCCACGGGTGGGCGCGCGTCATGCCACCTCGGTTGGCCAAAGGCACCCCCAACACCGACCGGAGATCAGTCGGGGTGCCAGCCGAGCAGGGTGACACCATCGTCGACGCGCTGATCGCAAACGGGGAGCGCATACCCGACCGCCCGGCAATGCGCCACTGCCCGCCTGATGAGGACTGGAAGATGATCACCTGGTCCGAGTACCTGCTGGCGGCCCGCCAGATAGCTGGCGGTCTTGCCGAGCTCGGAGTTGCGCAAGGTGCTCGGGTTGCGATCTTGTCGGCCAACCGCGTGGAATGGCACCTGGCGGACCTTGGGACCCTTTGCTGCGGGGCCGTGACAGTGCCCGTCTACCCGACCAGCGCACCGTCTCAGGTCGCATACATCCTCGGGCACGCACAAGTCGAGGTGTGCCTGGTCGACACCCGCGCCCAGCTGGCCAAGCTCATCGGCATCCGTGACCAGTTGCCCGCGCTCAACCGCGTGATCATCGCCGAGGGTGCCAGGCGCGCGGGCGACTCTTTCGTCGTCAGCTTCGACGCGCTGCGGAGGGCGGGTGCGGACCGCCTCAGGCGCGATCCCGTCGCGGTGGACGCGCTGTCGCACAGGGTCAGGCCCGAGGACCTCGCGACGATCGTGTACACGAGCGGCACCGGCGGCCCGCCCAGAGGGGCCATGCTGACCCACTCGAACATCATGGGCGTGCTGCGCAACGTGACCCCTGTCTACGACATCGGTGAGGGCGACCGCCTCCTTTCCTTCCTGCCTCTCAGCCACATAGCCGAGCGGATGATGAGCGACTTCCTGCCGATAGCGGTCAGGGGCGAGACCTGGTTCGCCCGCAACCTCGCCACCGTCGCCGAGGACCTCCCGGCGTGCCGGCCAACGGTGTTCTTGGCAGTGCCCCGGATCTGGGAGAAGCTCCGCGAAAAACTCGAGAGCCAGGTGCGGGCGCAAGCGCCGCCATTCCGCGCCGTCCTAGAGCGATACATCGGCCTCGGCATGCGCAATGTCGCCTTCGAACAGGAGGGCCGTCCGCTCGACCGATCGGCGCGCGCCCTTTACCGGACTCTCGACTTGAGCATTGGGGCAAGGCTGCGCCGGGAGCTCGGCCTCGAGCAGGCCCGCGTACTGATCACGACCGCGGCACCCGCGCATCCCGAGCTCATCAGTTGGTTCCATGCCATCGGACTGCCTCTGCTCCAGTTGTACGGACAGACGGAGGGTTGCGGCCCGACAGCCGCGAATCGAACCGCGCGCGTACGAATCGGTACAGTCGGCAGCGCCCTTCCAGGAACGAGCATCCGCATAGCCGACGACGACGAGATCCTGATCAAGGGCGCCAACGTTTGCCTGGGGTACTTGAACGACCCCGAGGCGACGGCCGAGCTCATCGACGCCGACGGCTGGATGCACACCGGCGACACGGGAGCGTTCGATGCCGACGGCTCCTTGCGCATCCTCGGTCGCAAGAAGGACATCATCATCACCGCGGCCGGCGAGAACATCGCGCCAGAGGCGATCGAGGTCGATCTCACCAACCACCCGCTCATATCCGAGGCGATCATCGTCGGAGAGGGGCGCCGGTACCTGACCGCCCTTGTCACCCTCGACCCCGATGCGCTCACCCGCTTCGCGCGACGGCACAACAAGCTCGGCGACCTCGAAGCTCTCGCCGCCGACCCCGAACTGCTCGCCGAGATCCAAGCAGCCGTGGATCAGGTCAACAGCAAACGGTCGCGTGCGGAGGCCATCCGGAAGTTCCGCGTCCTCGCCCACGTGCTGACAGCCGAGGACGGCGAGCTGACCCCCACGATGAAGATCAGACGGAGCATCGTCTACGACCATCATGCGGAGGTGATCGCCGAGATGTACTCCGGCGGGTGAAGCTCGCCCCGCCGACAGGGTGGGTATCGTCTCGTGCGATGCCGAACCACGAAACGACGCCAGGGCTCGGCCGCGCCCGGGCCGGGCGAATCGTCCTGCTCGGCGTCGTCGTTGCTCTGCTCGCCGGTTTTGCCACGCGCCCGAGTGCAGCAGCTACCGCCCTACAGCCAGACCTCGGGCGCAGCCGCGTCCCGGTCGCACGACCTATGGCGCTTCGGTTTCTTCGCGCTCCCCGGAGCCTGTTGGGCGTCGCCGATGCTCCGATCCCGTTCGGGTCGGCGCAGTACTTCGGCACGCTGGGTTCGGGAGACTCGAGCCTTGGAGTGGCCGCCATGGCCACGAGCTCGAGCGGACGCGGCTACCTGCTCGTAACCGTGAACGGTGGCGTATTCCGTTTCGGCGACGCCAGGTTCCACGGTGGCATCGCAGCCCGGGACAAGGCGCACGTCGTCGCGATCGCCGAGACCGCCAACGGCGCGGGCTACTGGCTGGCGTGCGACGACGGGCAGGTCTTCAGTTTCGGCGACGCCAGGTTCCACGGTTCGCCCAGCGGCCAGCTCAGCACTCCCATCGTCGCCATGGCGGCCACGCCGGACGGCCGCGGCTACTGGCTGGCAGCCTTCGGCGGCCGAGTCTTCGCTTACGGCGACGCCAAGGTCTACGGTTCGGCGACTCCTGAGCTCCACGGCGACCACATCGTGGCCATGGCGGCCACCCCCGACGCCAAGGGCTACTGGCTCGTCTCCTCGCTGGGGCGCGTGTTCCATTACGGCGACGCCCATTCCTACGGCTCGGCAGCCGGCGAGCTCGGCAGTGACCACGTCGTGGCCATGGCGGCCACCCCCGACGCCAAGGGCTACTGGCTGCTCGCCTCGATCCCGCCACCGGTGGGACTCCCGGCACCTGGCGCGGGCTTCCTTGCCGGCCATGTCACGGCCATCGGTGACTCGGTGATGCTCGATGCCGAACCAGCCCTCGAAGCGGACATCCCTGGCGTAGACGTCGAAGCGGCCGTCAGTCGCCAGTGGGATGCGGGCATCGCTCTCGCGCAACAGCTCAAGTCCGAAGATCGCCTCGGGGCCATCGTCGTGATCGACCTCGGTACCAACGGCCCTGTGAGCACCCAGCAATTCTCCGACATGATGAATGTTCTCGCCGGCGCCTCCCGTGTCGTTTTCGTCACGGTCCATCTTCCCCCGGACTACTCGTGGGTGACCTCGGTGAACGCCACCTTGGAGCAGGGGGTCCAGAGATACCCACGGGACCGGCTTGCCGACTTCAACAAGCTGGCGGACGAGAACCCGCAATGGTTCTACTCGGACGGCGTTCACATGCCGATCGGCGGACCGGGTGCCCAGGCGATGGCGAGACTCATCAAGTCCGAGATCTGAGCGACCGGCCGACCGGGTGCTCCGCCGCCCTCAGGGCAGCTCGGTCCTGGACGCGTCCGGCGACGGTGGACTGCTCTTTTTGACTTTGCGGTCGGTGAACTGTTCCGACTGACATCTCGGGCATCTCCTCAACGCGGAGCGGACCGCCAGCTGCTCGTTTGTCTCCGAAGTCAGTTGCGTGCCCGCCGCCGAATCAGCAAGCACGCCCTCGGCCAGGGCGGGCAACTGCCCGACTGCGCCGATCCCCGGGCCCCGGGCACGGCGGGCGCGGCGATACGAGAAACGTGCTTGCGCACTTGTGAGCAGCCACGCGGCGCCGCAGGAGTCACAGCGCCGCTCGACGAGCCGCTCCCGGCCGAACATGGGTCCACAGTACCGGCTGGTGCGGTATGCAAAACGAGCTGCACTGTTGGGTCTCTTGCACAAGATCCCCATCGCGGGCGGCGAGCGTGCTCGCTTTTGTCGGTGCCTGGCCGTCTCGGCGCCGCTGTCGCTGCCAGTTTCAGAACCTCTCGGCACTGGACACAGAGGAGTTCACAAAGCAGTTGTCCCGAGAGCTCGTCAGCCAGCAGACGATGGCGTGCTCCGGCATGGCCGTTCAGACTGCAGTTGCGCGACAACGCCGTAGGCACTCTGCCTCAAAGAGGAGCTGTCGAGGTCTCAGCCCGTCCCTTTCGGCTCCTCCAGCCAACCGAAGGTCCGTTGCCGACTTACGAACCTAGGCACGTCCGGTCAACAATCCGAGAACCCGCCGGATTGTCAGTCATATTTCTTGACAGACATATAACCGCTCCAGCATACTCGGCGGGTGACCTTTGCGGTGCTGGCCGAGCCCTCTCGGCGGCGGATCCTCGACTTGCTGCGAGAACGGGAGCGCTCCGTCGGAGAGCTCGTTGTGGATCTCCGCCTGAGCCAGCCCGGCGTATCGAAGCACCTCCGAGTGCTGCGCGAGGCAGGACTCGTCAAGGTACGCGTCGACGCGCAACGCCGCCTGTACGAGCTTCGGCCTGAGCCACTCGTCGAGTTGGACGTCTGGCTCGAACCCTACCGTCGCTTGTGGTCTGGCCGGCTTGACCTTCTGGAAGCCCACCTCGCGGGAAAGGACTGAACCGTGGACGGATCGCTGTCGTACGAAGACGGCCTGTATGTGCTGCGATTCGAGAGGCACCTCGGGCACGCTGTGGAGCGTGTGTGGCGGGCGCTCACCGAAGCCGGAGAACTTGCCAGGTGGTTCCCGGGTGAAGTCGAGATCGACCTGAACATCGGGGGCAAGGTGCAGTTCACCAACAACGGGCTCGACATCGACGCGGAGCTCCTGCCAACAGACGGAACCGTCATCGAACTCGATGCCCCTCGCCTCTTGGCCTTCACGTGGGGAAAGGACCTGTTGCGTTTCGAGCTGACACCACTGCAGCACGGGTGCACGCTCGTGTTCACCCACAGCTTCGAGAACCGAGCCAGCGCGCCGCGGTCGGCCGCCGGGTGGAACGTGTGCATCGACTCGTTGGTTGCCTGGCTGGACGGCGCGGCGCGCACTGCGGGCAACTGGGCTGAGTACCACGTCCGCTACCTCGACGAGCTCGGGTCAGAGGGCACGTTCACACGGGAGGGCGACACTGCGGTGCTCCGCTTCGAGCGCTTGGTGGACCGCCCGGCTGACGAGGTCTGGGAAGCCCTCGTCAAGCCCGATCGGATGCGTCACTGGCTGGGAGAAGCGAGCATCGACGCAACAGCGAACGGGCGTGTCGAACTGCATCTCGCCAATCCCCCCGGCTATGTCGTCACCGGCGTCATCACGCGCATAGACGCCCCCAAGGTGCTCGAGTACACCTGGACGAGCCCCGGCGAGCCGGAGGGACTCGTCAAGTGGCAGCTGATCCCTGTAGGCAGGAGCTGCATCCTGCTCTTCACCCACAGCCTTCGCGGACGATGGAACGAGGCGGGCACCTTGGCCGCCTGGCACGTGCACCTCGCTATGTTGGCAACCCATCTGGCCGGCCGGGCGACGTGGCCCTTCCCCGATACACGCTGGCAGGAGCTTCACAAGCGCTATGGGGGCACGCTGGGCTGAGACACGTCGACAGCCCGATTGGCCTGGAAGACCTCGCGCCTCGGCGCCACGAGGCGCTTCGACTTCTATGATCGCCGGGTGGAGTACGCAGACTACGACGTCGTAGTGGTCGGCAGCGGTTTCGGGGGCAGCACGGCGGCTCTGCGTCTGACCGAAAAGGGCTACCGCGTGGCGGTCCTGGAATCCGGTCGCCGGTTCGACGAGACGACGCTGCCGAAGACCTCGTGGCGACTGCGCTCCTTCTTCTGGGCACCCAAGCTCGGGCTCTTCGGCATCCAAAGAGTGTCCCTGCTGAGGAACGTGATGGTGCTCTCGGGCGCGGGCGTGGGTGGCGGTTCCCTCGTCTACGGGAACACTCTCTACGAGCCCTTCCCGTCCTTCTTCTCAGACGCCCGTTGGAGCCATATCACCGACTGGCGCGCTGAGCTGGCCCCGTTCTTCGATCAGGCAAAGCGCATGCTCGGAGTCGTCCCGAACCCGACCATGACCGCGGCAGATCACGTGATGCGCGCGGTCGCCGAGGAAATGGGAGTTGGCGAGACCTTCGGCCCCACGCCGGTGGGGGTGTTCTTCGGCGAAGCCGGACTGGAGGTCGCGGACCCGTATTTCGGCGGTGTGGGCCCGACCCGTAAGGGCTGCACCCAGTGTGGAGAGTGCATGACAGGCTGCCGCCACGGAGCCAAGAACACACTGCTCAAGAACTACCTGTACCTCGCCGAGCGGGGTGGCGCCGAGGTGTACCCGCTCACAACCGCTACCGCCCTACGACCGCGCTCTGACGGCCGGTACGAGGTCTCGACCGAACGCACCGGCGCCTGGGTGGGGAAGAAACCGAAGACATTCGTCGCTTCGGACGTCGTGCTGGCAGCGGGCACGATGGGTACCCAGAAGCTGCTGCACTCCATGCGCGACAGCGGCCAGTTCCCCCACCTCTCGCCGAGGCTCGGCGAGCTCACGCGCTCGAACTCGGAGGCGATCATCGGGGCGCGCACCTTCCGCCGCAATGTCGACTACTCCAAAGGTGTCGCCATCACGTCGTCGTTCTACCCGGACGCCCAAACCCACGTCGAGCCGGTTCGCTACGGGCGCGGCAGCAACGCCATGGGGCTCTTGACGACGGCACTTGCCGACGGCGACGGTCGGTCACGGCGGCGGACATGGCTGCTCGAGGTGGCGCGCCATCCATTGATGATGGCGCGCAACTTGAGCATGCACCGGTGGTCAGAACAGACCATCGCAACGCTCGTCATGCAAACACGCGAGAACTCCCTGGTCTGTTACACGAAACCGGGACTGTTCGGGCGGCGGCTCACATCCAGGCAGGGTCACGGTGAGCCGAACCCGACTTGGATCCCGATCGGGCACGACGCCGTCCGGCGCATAGCCAAACGCATCGGTGGATTCCCCGCAGGCGGCTGGAACGACGTCTTCAACATCCCGATGACGGCCCATCTCCTGGGCGGCGCCGTGATCGGCGACTCCCCCGAGACCGGCGTGATCGATCCGTACCACCGCGTCTACGGCCACCTTGGCCTGCACGTCGTGGACGGCGCCTCCGTCTCTGCCAATCTGGGGGTCAACCCGTCGCTCACGATCACTGCACAGGCCGAACGTGCAATGGCGCTGTGGCCGAACAAGGGCGACGCGGACCCACGAGCCCCGCTCGGCGAACCCTACCGACGCATCGAGCCTGTGGCGCCCCTTCACCCCGTCGTCCCTGCCGGGGCCCCGGCAGCGCTTCGACTCAGGCCAGAGCCCCGAAGCTCCTAAGGCCCCACGCCCCCAAGACCTCGGTCTCGCGACGATGGGAGACCGCGCGCGCCCAAATGTGCGGGAAGGCGTTGACCGTCAACAAATGGTCCCAGACAAGTATGTGGTAACGGCCGACCCTGTAGAGGTGAGCCGGTGCTCCCCATGTCCTCCTCGCGGAGGTGAGGTAGCGACCACTGGACCTCGACTTGCCGTACACGAAGAACTGGAACCGTTGACCGGCGTACCAGCTGGCGCACGACTGGGGCATCGTGCGCTGCAGGCCATTAGGTCCGATCGACACCGGCCTGACTACGACTTCTCCTCTACTCTCGACCGTTGTGATCGAAGCGGTCCAGTAGCCACCGATCCCGTCTCTGAGGTCGTGCGCCTCCAGCCAAGCGGCCAAGGAGCTTGCGGGCTGCGTCGGCTCAGGGAGAGTTAACTCGTAGGCGAGTCCGGCAGCAAAGCTCAGTGACACGGCCACTCCGGCGATCGCGAGCGCGCGAACCACCCAACGCACCCTCAGCTTGGGCCACGCCCGGGCGATCATACGACCGGTCAGGACACCGGCGAAGACGATCGGCGGGATGAGGAAGTGACTGCCGGGTCCATTCGCTCCCGCCAGGAGCACAAAGGTGGCCGACGAACCCAGAACTGCCAATAGAAGCATGTCGTCTAACCGCCAGAGCGCGGGCTCTGACGAAGCGGCCGCGCCCTGTGAAGGCCCGCGGATGGCACCGAGGATGAGGTTCACCAGCGCGCCCGACAAGCAGACGAGCATGCAAACTGCGCCGACGCCGTGCACACCGAGTAGTGCAGGAGGGATCCCTCCGGTAGCCGAGTGGCGGTTGGCCAGACCGACCAGATGAGCTGAGTAAGTGAAGATGTGTCCCAAGTTGCTCACCAGCTGACTCAGGTCGGCGAGCCTCAGTGTGGGCCCCTGTTTGAACTTGCCGAGCAGATCGGCAAGCCGAAGGGCCGCGTAGCCGATCCCGCCACTTGCTACAGCGGCTGTCACCTGCGCCAGGCCACTTCGCCATTTTCGCTCGCGCAGCATCGCCGCGAGGCCTGCGACAAAGAGCGGCGCTATCCCATACGCGACGATCATCAGATCGCCCAGCATCCCGAAAGCGAGCAGAGCCACCGCCGCGGCCCAGCCCCAGCCGAAACCCCCGCGGCGCAGCGCTGCGAACCCGACAAGGACGTACAGAACGGTGGCGACGTGAAAGCCTTTGCCGACAAACCATAAGTCCATGGCGGGAGTGGCAAAGGCGAGAAGGGCCACGACGGCGACGGCCCCGGCAAGACCCGCGGAGACACGGTGACCCTCGAATGCGAGCAGAACCCCTAACGCGATGGTCACGGCGGCCACGACCGCGGGCTCCCCATAGAGGATCCCTGGCCGAACGCCGCCAAGCCGGACCGCGACAGCGTAGAAGAGCGCGTCGCTGGTCCAGTAGCTGCCTGGCGCCAGCATCCAACCGTGCAACAACAGGTGGCCTTCGCCCATGGCCTGACCTACGAGCAGCGTGGTCGCCTTGTCCGAGTCGGCGGCTCCGGTATGTACAGACGTGCCGTAAAGCAGAGCGACGAGACCCGCGAAAGCGGCCGCCCCCGCCGAAGCCGTGGCCACTCGAAGGCAACGGCACCTTGACCATCGGGCTCGTGACCTCGGAGTCGCGTCGTTGGGGCCCGTAGCCGTCACTGGACTAGGCCCCCGACCTCGGCCCCGCGCTCATCCCCCGGCTCTTGATCTCGGCCATCTCGAGGGCCGGGGCTAACGACTCACCGAGGTCGGTGCGCACAGGGCGGCTTCGCGACCGACGCCGTACCTGCGGCCAGAACACCCACGAGAGCAGTAGGGCGAGAGTCACCAACGCCAACCATGTTGCTATGACAAGCCGCCTCGGCATGTACCAGAAGTGAACCACGTAACGGCCGGCCGGGACAGGCGCCTCCAGCATGATGTCCTCGTAGCGATACAGCGGCAACGCGCGGCCGTCGATGGAGGCGTGCCAACCCGGGACGTCGGTCACGCGCATCACAAGCTTGCTCGGCGCCGAAGCGTCCACAGTAAGTGTCCAGCTGCTCGACACAGGATGCACCGAGGGCACGGGCTCAAAGGTGCCCCGGCCACCATCGGGCATCAAGGAAAAGCGTGCCGCGCCGGGAACTTCGTAAAGGCGCTCACCGGCGAACGACCCTACGTAACGGGTGCCCGGCGGGGGCGGGAGGAAAACCCGAGTCGGCTGCAGGATCCATTGGATGCCGAAGCGGCGGGCCAGCGTGGCAGAGTCGATGTCGGGCTCGATCGTGGGCGGCCCACCGGTGCTAAGGAAGTACGCCTGCGGAATCACCGGGTCGTAGGCTGCGAACTCGGCAATACCGTAGCCAAGGTTGGCTTCCGGGAAGAAGCCGGCGTGCGCCATCTTCTGGGTCTTCAAAGGCTTTCCAGTGTCTATTCCGATAAGACCCGAGCCAACAACGCCTTCCAGCCGTGCGACCGCTGGCGTGACCGGGTAGAAGTTCTTGGTGTACGAGTTGATCCCGACTCCGGAGAAAACAAGAAAAGCCGCCTCCGCGCCAAAGAGCACCGCGACCGCCGCCACGACTGCGGTTCGGGCGGACCGACGAGGGCCCAGCCTTCGCACGAAGGAGAACAGGACGCCTGCGAGAACGCACGCCCCGACCAGCCCGATCGGCCACCACAGGCTGTCAAGGCGAAGCTCGTGCTGCAGCGTCGGGAGGTTGTTCGCGACCGCCCCGTACCACAGGAACCCGACGACCAGGGCGACGATCGCGCTGAGGACCCAGTACGCGCTCAGCATGCGGCGTTCGCCCCGCAGGCGAATGAGGGTTTCGAGCCCCAGGGCGGACAGCACGCCAACAGGCACACCGAGCACCAAGCGCATCCGCTTGATCGCTATGCCCTTGAAACTCGAGTCCCTCAAGAGGATGGACACGAGATGGAACGACTTGGTCTGATACGAGATCACCATGGTGACGACGACCATGACCGTGAGCGCGATGACTGTCGGATGTCGCCACCAGCGCAGCACGGCTGCCCCGGCCAGAACCAGGGCTATGACCCCTACGTAAACAGCTGTTTCGTAGTAGTTGCCGTGCGGATAAAACCAGGTGCTCCCCTTTGTCGGCAGCCCGTAGTAACCCGGTGCGACGAGCAAGCCGAGGGAGCTGGCGTTGACTCCGGCAAAGCCTGACGCACCTGCGCGGTGGCTGCCGTTCACGTCCTGCAGCCCCGGGAACCACAAGGGTGCCGAGAGCACTGCTCCCGCGAGGACCCCGATCGCGATCCGGACCACGCCCGCGAGCGAGAGCCGTCGCTTCACGAGCGCCAGAACGCCCATCACGACGAAGAATGTCAACAACGCTGCCGCGACGAAGTAGTACGCCTCGGGGAATCCTCCGTATACGCAAAAGGCGATCGACAGCGCCAACAAGACCACGTAGGAGCGCTTTGCCCTCCAGCGGTATGCGAGGATCGCGAGCGCCGCGATCCAAGCGACCCAGTCCACTACGCCCGATAAAGGCCAGGCGAGCCAAGAGGAGAAGGCTCCCGAGAGCATGCTGACGACCCCTCCGAAGACCGAGGCGAGAGGTCTTAGGCCAAGCACGCGACAAAGGGCGTAGGCACCAGTCCCGGCAATGAGGAGCTTCATCGCCACAACGACGAGAAATGCGAACCGGATGGGAACGAGATAGCTCGTGAGATCGGGCAGGCTCAACACAGCCGACTGGAAGTTCAGGAACTGGTTCAACCCCAGCAGGCTCAGGTCGTTCCAGAGGGGGAACTGAAGGTGGTGGATGGCGGTCCAGTCGAAGGCGTTGAAAGACACCATCTGGCTGACAGAGTCACCATTCAACACGTCGTGAGGAGTACCGGGGTACACGCTCTTGGTAAGTGAGGTGAAGCCGAGGACAGCGTCGAAACTGCCGAAGCTCCAGCCGTCCTTGAACGCTGGTGACAGGTAGGCGACGACGAACCCGAAGATTGCCGAGATGCCAAAGAGGTCGGCACGGCAACGCTGCCAATATGACCAGAGACGCCCGCGAGATCGTGCGTGTACAGCTGTCAACGGCTCCACTCCGGTATTCGCCTCACGGCCCCAACGTTTGTCCGACGTCACGGGACGCGTCCCGACCGGCCAACAGTTCAGCGGGTCTGCAACATTGCCGCCAGTCGAGCAGAGTCAGCCCCAGGTAAGTCCATGGGAGCTGAGCTCGAGGCAGGAGCCCCGGTGGTCGTCTTCGCGCCACTCAGCTCACGCCCTCATTTGGACTGCGCCGAGGCGGTTCCACGAACTTGGCTGTCCGGCCCAACGTCAAGCTTCGGGACGGCGTGACTTGACCCGCGGCGCGGGGCAGGGGTCGGTCAGGCATGGGCACAGTGTTGCAGTCCAGCCTCGACCACAAGGCGCGGGAGCGGCTCGATCCGCCGTCGGACCGTCGTCGAGCTCACCATGGCGGGATCAGTAATCGAGTCAAATCCGACCGGGCTCATCGCCACCGTGGCCCGGGACAACGCCGACTGACAGTCTTGCCGGCGTCGTGTCGGCAACTACCCCTGGCTAGCGCCGCGCTTGCACGCAGAGCCGCCCCAGATGTCTCGTCCGGCGACCCCGGGCCCGACGGCGACCCCGCCTAAGCAATCCCCTGAGCGAAGGAGAAAGCGTGCTCTTGACCGCGGACCGCCAGCCAGGATCCCTACCGAAACTCACGCCCACGTGGTAGAACACAGCGAGACTTGTCTCAGTAGAAAGCGCGCTGGCATCCATCGATCGGTGGTGTCCGCGCGAACAGGGGGGAGAAGAATGCTTTCAGGGAAGCTGGGTCGCGGGCTTCTGGTCGCGGCCATTGCCACTGTGCTTACCGCTGTGCCATGCGTCGCGTCTGGGGCCGCGATACGGACATCGCAGTCCGGCGGCAATTCGCTCAAGCTCAGCGGACCGACGTCGAACAAGATCGGCGCGTCCTTCAAGTACACGATCTCGGGCACTGCGGTCAGCCCCGCTGACTATGTCGTCGCCTGGGAGCAGTACTACCCGCAGGCAGGGTGCGCCAGCACCTACGCGGCAGAGAGCACACGCGCTTTCCTCCCGGACACCTACGGAGTGACGCTGTTCGAAGATCGGAGCGTGTCCCACACCTACTCGATGGTCGAACAATTCGGCGCGGACCACGTCGGCAAGCACGGCATCTGCGCCTACCTGATCGACCTAGCGACTGGTGACACCTACGCGCATGCCGGCCAGTTCTGGACGAACCACAGTTAGCCAACGAGTTTGCTTGGAGCTCAAACGCTCGTCTGCCGCCATCGGAGGACCCGGCGGACAACGTAGCAGTTACGCCGCATGCCTGATCGCGTGCCGGGTGGCGATCTGCGCCGCCTGCCCTCCGCTCAGCTACAGCGGGTTCAGCTGACCGTGGCCCGTGCCGCCCGGCTCGCCTGCACCGTCGCCAAGCCAAGCCAGCCAAGGAGCCAGGCGTTGGCGAGACGCGACAGAACAGTCCGCGCCTTGGGACCGGGACTCCTCGCGAGCAGAACAACCGCGACGAGAACGGGACCGCACCCCGCGGCAGTCAACGCCGAAGCCGCGGCCTGATGCCCGGCGTCCCAGCCTTCGTCGCTTCGCAGGGTCGACGGGATCCGTATGCCGGCGAAGAGGTTCCTCGGCAGGCGTCCCGTCGCCGCCATACGCCCGAGCACGACCATGATGACGCCGCTCAGTCCCAACCCAATCGTCTTGGACATACGCGACAAGGTTACAGAAGTCCTCGCTGCTTCCGCGGCAACAGGCCAGGAACCTGACGCGGCTTATGACCTCCGCGTCGCCAAAGCAGGAGCGTCAACACGGCGACCGGCCGCTCGCCTGGCAACGAAGACGAGTCGCCGGCGCCATGGACGCGGTGGTTGCGGCGAAGGACGCCTGCGCAGCGCAAGGACTGTTGTGACGCGACGACCGCTCGGGTCTGCGGTCTCATGGTTGTCAGGCTCCGGCGAGGACCCACTCCACTGGGATCACCTACCGTCTCCCGTCCGCCCAGCGCGCTGCACGACGCTCATCGGCGGCGGCGCGGACTCGGACCCAGCGCGGGTTTGCGAACCACAGCCGGGACAGAGACGACTCCTGCAACCATGAGAGCCACCATGGCCGCGAACAGGCCCGGCCACCATGCCCCTACGTTCGTGACCGCCGACTTGCCGGCGATGAGACTGGTGTCGACGACAAAAGCCGTCCTGTCGTAGAGGCTCCAGGCCGCCAAGGCACCGCAAGCGATCACCATACCGACGAGGCTCCCAACGTAGCTCCAGGACGAGCGCTGCCGATCCCGAGCAACACGCCGGCGGCCCGCTGTTGGCAGCCGGCCGAGGATGAGCGCGAGAGCGCCGACGAGCACCGGTTGACTGACGCCCAGCGCCACTATTGCGGCGGCCCCCTCACCAGAATCATCGAAACCCAGGGGAGCAGTCGCCATCGCGTGACCCGTTACGAGGTGGACGAGAACAATCTCGGCTGCTGCCCCGACGCAGGCGACTATCACCACCAGCGGCTGGCGCCGAAGGACCGGCCACACACACTGCAGGAGCGAGCCGAACGCAAGAAGCGCTCCCACGGCAGCAAGGACAACCCAGACGTACAAGCCCGACCGGCGTGGAAACTCATAGCCGGGAGGAGCACTGTGGTACCACACCCGCGCCGTTGCCGCCGCGACGATCCACAAGGCCGAGATGACGACGAACAACAACGTGGCGACCGCTCCGGTCGCAGTCGACTTAAGGACTCGCCCAACCAGGAAAGGCCCGGACGAGAGCTCCGGCGAGGTGGATTCGTCCCCCATGCGTGCCCTCCTACATCTCGGTCAGCTGGACCGTCGTGTCATGAAGCGTCCTCATTGAGGCTTCGCGTACTCACCGATCCACGAGACCCAGACGGGTCCTTGGTCCATGGGGCTGGCTCGCCCAGTTAGCCCCGGACCGGAACGGCCGCTAGAACGCTTTGATGCTCAAGAGCGCGCCCCGTCCGGATGTGCACATAGCCGGTGTTCCTCACTGAAGCTCCCTGTCGTTTCACCTTGACCCTCTCCACAAAGCTGGCTGAGCTGCGAATATGCAGTCCACGGGGCAAGCCGAGCCGTGCTTTGACTGGAACGAATGCTCGTCAAAAGGAGTTCTCTCGTTGCTCGCTGGCGGTACTGCTTACACTTCCACCAATGGCGGGAAAGGTTACGGATAGTGATCTACCGATCGAAACGGCACGGCTGAAGCTCCGACGATTCCGCGAGGACGACGCCGAGTCGCTTCTTGCCCTGTACGGGAACCCGCAGGTCGTGCGGTACCTCTATACCGAGCCGATGCAGCGTGACCGGCTTGGCGAAGCCCTTCAGCGAAGGCTTCGCCCGGCGAAGCTCGAAGTCGAAGGTGACGTTCTTGAGCTTGCGGCGGAGCTTCGCACAAGCGGTGAGTTTGTAGGGACCGTGACCCTCTTCCACCGCAGCAGCGAACACAGTCGCGGAGAAATCGGGTACACGATCGCGCCGGAGTTCTGGGGCCACGGCTTCGCCAGGGAAGGCGCAACGGCCCTGTTGCGTATCGGATTTGAGCTTCTTGGTCTGCACCGGCTCGAGGGTCAGTGCGACGCCCGCAACCTTGCCTCGGTCCGGGTGATGGAAGTGATCGGCATGCGAAAGGAGGCACACCTACGCGAGAACGAGTTCGTCAAGGGTGAATGGACCGATGAAATCCTGTTCGCGATGCTCGCCGACGAGTGGGCGCGCCTGCAAGGTACCGACTAGAAGCAGCGCTCGTCCATGGCGCTAGACCCCAATGAGCTGGCGAGGGCGTCGCCTACCAACCACGGGGCGACATAAACCTGCTGGATCAAAAGACGAGTCCTAGTCGAACCAACGGCAACCCGCGACCACCTGGTTTGTCAAATGTGCTGCCCGGACCCCTCCAGAGCTCGTTCAAGTCCGAGTACCGGGAGATACAGACGAAGGGAGTTCTGCCTCAACCGTGTCCACTTGGTCTTTCGCTGTTTGTTCGACCTCCCGTTGTGGCTCGTGCGGCGCCGCTAACGGAAGGCCGTTGAGCGGACTGTCGGCTAAGCACCCGAAGCGGTGATCCAGCACTGCCCCTAGGCCTGGGGCCCGTAGGCGACCGCCATTTGCTGGCCACCGGTTCCGACCAAGACGAGCACGATGCCGGCGCCGATCGCCGCGACCGACGGTGGGGTTGGCGTCCCGTAAGGGTCGGGGGGCACCTTCGGCAAGAGCGTGTCACCCACGAACTTTGTCCCGGATGAGACGCTCAACGACTCGAGGAACCAGGCACGCCTGGTGACCGTGGTCCCGGCGCCGGGCTTGATTACGTAGGCGACGCCGCCAGATGCGGCGATCGGGTTCCAAAGCTGCACGAAGGTTCCTGCGGGCACATAGGGCGTGCCCAAGGACCACCTGAGCCGCCCCGTGCTGGCGGATCGGCACTCGACGCCAGCAAAGGCCTGAACACAAAGCGAGCCGTTTCCACCGAAAACCACCGGCTCTTGGGCCACGTCGATGAGTGACCAACGGCTAGCACCCGTCGAGGCGCTCACCATGAGGATCGACGTCATGTCCCAAGGGGAGTTCTCCTTCTCGAAGGCGCTCTCCAAGCTCGGGACGTCTCCCGGGACAGTACCAAATCCGAGCTCTATGGCGACCACGCCTGACGCCGCATCGGTCGCGACCTCGACGGCTCCGCCCGCAGAACCCAAAGCAGTGCTGATCGCTGCCGTCCAAAGAACGCGCCCCGTGGCGGGGTCGAGCGCCTCCACCTGACCGGAACATCCGACGAGCACCACCTCTGGAACAGCACCGGCCGGTGGCTGCGGGTAACAGTACGAAGCCGGTCGACCCGAGCGCCACAACACCTTGCCAGTGCGAAGGCCAACTCCAAGCGTCAAGCCGTTCGTCAGCTGTACGACCGCGACCTGGTCGGCGATCACTGCCGGGAGCCATTGAATCGGTCCGTCTGTCCTCCCTGGGCTGATCGGCAGCATCCAGAGGAGGCGTCCGGTCGTCTCGTCCAGAGCATCGACGCGGTAAACCTGGGCGAACTGAAGACATTGACCGCATGAGTTCGGCTGAAGGCGGCCCGCCGCCACGAGCACGACGCCGTCTGCCGCCGCAAGCCCCCAGATCTCAGAGTTCTCGTGGTCTACAAATGCCCAGCTTCTGGTCCCCGACCTCACGTAGTCTGCCGCGACGCAACCTGCTCCGCACCCATAGAGCACGAGCCCATCGGAGATGACGGTCGGCTCCTGGAGCCGTCGAGACCAGCGAGCGACCAAGTGCCCCGTCGGTGAGGACTGCGCGTTCAGCGAGCCGACGCCGACCGCCATGCTTGCCGGGATGAAATCACATGTCGGAGAGGAGCAAGTGGCACTGCTAATCGTCCGATCGCCGTACCCTTCCATGAAGGGCTGCG